>OCOJ01050072.1_pt1 | contig 10272 bp, 6 predicted proteins | sample 1539251 | NCBI WGS metagenome assembly OCOJ01 (sample SAMN01911457, study PRJEB22624) | soil metagenome | biome: Soil | place: Malaysia | collected 2012-04-30 | depth RA_metagenome m
CCAAAATTCAGTCGCGACACAGTCTCTGAAGCCGTGCCTGACGCCCACTGCCACAGTGTCGTTAGCTTAGCTTCGAGCGTTGGCCCGCAGCCGTTACTTGGCCTCCATTGGATTCACGCCCATCAATTCCTTGCCGTAGCGAATGGGAATGGCGCCACTAATGGTGACATCGGTAGTAATCCGGAGGGAGAAGATGGCAATGACGCGGCCCTGGTCGTCGAAGACGGGCCCACCACTGTTCCCGGCACCCGTGGAATTGATAGTCAATTGATAGTAGTCGCCGGCGGCAAATGTGGCCTGGTCCATGCCAGCGGCACCGCGGATAATGCGGCCGATATTGCCCACCGATAGCGTTGGGTCGGGTATTTCCTGGACGCTGGCCTGCTGGTTGAAGACGTCATGAGAAGCAGCAACGCCAATGACGGGCGGGGAAACTCCGGGATAGCCCAAAGTAACCACGGCATTGCCGACCTTGATGGTATCGTAGTTGTCGTTCAGGTCGACTTTCCTAAGCGGTTGCGGAATGTCAATCTTGACCATGGCTACGTCACTGCGGTCGGAAGTGCGGGCGAGCTTTGCCGGAATGGGGATGCGGGTCTTCGCGAAGGTGACGTTGAGAACGTCGTTTCGCCCTTCGATAACTGGCACCTTAACAAAGGAGGGTCGAATGGCTTTCCAAGTACTGACGGCCTTGGCGTTTTCAGGAATCCAGCTTGGAAACTTGCTGGCGGGAAGCGGGAGTTCATTGGCGAGGTTGCCGTCGCTATCGAGCACGACGAGAATACCGTATTTCTCCTGGAACTCATAGGGAGCGTACCAAGAGGCTGCCACGTGGCGATTGGTCAAAATAAAACCATCACTGCTAACGACGAAGCCACTTCCAGTGAGCCGTTCCCCGATGGGTGCATTGTCCGCATCCCCGTTCTTCGGATCGATGGTGAGCACCGGCTCAAGTTTGCCGTCGACCACGATAAACGCGGGAAGGTATTTGCCACCGTTAGGGACGATTTCCTCGTAAGTATCCGGCTTGCTGGAGACCTTTTTGGCGTTGGGAATATACACATGATAGAGCTGATTACCGGAGGCCGTGTCGATGAGCTTCCAGGCAACCGCCATGCTCACGGTGGATTCGGTATTGGCCTGGGCGATCTGCGTTGGGGACAGGCCACCGGGCAGCTTCCTCTCCAAATCCCTCTTGATGGCTTCGGTGTCGACAGGGCGAGGCCGCGTGGCGTACAGCCACCAAGTGACTCCGCCAATGACGACGAGAACGGCGGCAATAGCAATATAGGCCATCTTCTGACTCTTGCTTTTGGTCTCGCTAATCATGCGCTCGACGGTGGCTTTGCCGACAGTGGTCTTTTCCGCGGGTGCGAGCGTAGAAGAAGGCGCGGACTCGCGTGTAGTGGCCATGGGCACGGGAGTCTGGCGTGTTGGCGGCAAGGGCCCTGCGGCAGCGATACCCGAAGCGTCGGAGAGGCGCGTGGGCTTGATCATGCTGGCGGGCCGCGGGTCGAGGTCGAACTCGAACTGCGGGCCATCCGGGCCTAACTGAACTTGATCGCCACAGTTGAGCTTGGTGGGCTCGAAGATGCGGCGCTTATTAACAAGCGTTCCGTTGCGGCTGCCGAGGTCCGCAATGCTGTATTCCGGCACGTCGCTCACTTTGGTGATTTTGGCGTGGCGCCGGCTAACCAGATCATCGTTGGGGTCGAACTTGACGTCGCAAGCGGGATCCCTTCCGATGGTCAATTCGCGAAACTGGGCCGCGGAGAAGGTCTCCGTCTGGCCTGCTTTTGACTTGCTAGAGTTCTTGATAAGAATTTTCGAATCCACGTCGGCCTCCAGGACGATTAATTGGGCATATCAGGGCAAAGACCGAACTACCCGCAACGTGCTCCGTGGCACCCCCCACTCCCGCAGCAATCGAGCACCCGGGAACAGCACGTGTTCAACTGCGCGGTGATGCAGGCACGAAGAAGGGTAGGGATCTATTAAATTTTCTTGGGGGATTTTGCACCATTTCGTTCCTCAAGGTCAACGAGAATCCTCCCTCGAACAATAGAAGCACAGCGATGTCAGCGGAAGGGGTTGCGGATTAGTCTATTCTAAGACGTAGATATTCTTTTTCGCGCACATTTCCTTCAAGATTTTCGGCCACACGCTCACGGTCACTTCGCCGAGGTGAGCTTTCCTGAGTAGCAGCATCATGGTGCGGGATTGTCCGATGCCGCCGCCGATACTCAGCGGAATCTCATTCTTCAGAATAGCCTGGTGATAGGGGTATTTCAGAAAATCGGTCTGCCCGGACATCTCGAGTTGTTTGCGAAGCGTTTCGGCATTGACGCGAATGCCCATGGAACTCAGCTCATGTCTGCGGCGGGTAACATGGTTCCAAACGAGAATGTCTCCGTTGAGTCCGTGCATGGTTTTTCCGTGCAGGGACCTGGTTTCGGTAATCCAGTCGTCGTAATCGGCGGCGCGCATTTCATGCGGGTAGCCATCTTCGAGAGGATAGCCGATTCCGACGATGAACAACGCGGGGCACTCCTGCAGAATGGCGGTTTCGCGCTGCTTGCGCGGCAAGGTGGGATACATTTTGAGCAGTTCTTCCGCATGCAAGAACGTCAGCTTGTCGGGCAGGTTGGGATACTTTTTGGATTTCAATTCCGGGAAGAGTTCGTGGGCATACTGCTCGGCCTCGACGAGGACCTTCCAGATCTTGCCGACAATCTCTCTAAGAAACTCCAAGTTGCGCTGCTCCGGCGAGATGACGCGCTCCCAGTCCCACTGATCGACGTAGGCGCTGTGGTCGTGGTCCAGGAAATAATCCTTGCGGACGGCGCGCATGTCGGTACACAAGCCGTGGCCCAGGTGCATTCCGAATTGTTTCAGCGCCATCCTCTTCCATTTGGTGGCGGCCTGGACAATTTGAGCATCCACGGGGTGCTCGTCGTGGTCATTGGAAATGTGGAACTGAATGGGGGTGCGCGAACCATCGCGGTCCAGCATGTCGTTGACGCCGGACTCCACGTCCACGATGAGAGGCACTGTAACCATGATCAGGTTCAGTTCTTTGCATAGACTGTCTTCGATGAAACGCTTTAGCCCGAAGATGGCTCTTTGCGTTTCTCTTCGTGTGAGCGCGCTGCTGTAATCGCTGGGGAGGATCTGCTCCAATTCTTCGTAGTTCCCGATGCCTGGCCCCGCCAGGTCCGCAACCTTGCTTGCCATGGCCACACCTCCACTACGGGAAACACTCCCACCAAGGCTCACTTCCGGCCAGTACCTAGATCACATTCACGAGTGACGGATGTCACGGAAGGAAGAAGGAAAAGGGACTGTAATGAGAACGCGTTCCGGCCAGTGTGGCTTGCAGGCTCAAAAGCGCAGAAATCCATGAACAATCGAAGGAAAAGTCGGGCTTAAAAGCTCGTCCAAGGAGGAAACTCACATGGGCATCGCTATCCTTACAACTCCAGCGACAATGACGCCTACGGAGTATGTAAACGAGGTCCTAGAAACAGTTCGCATCAAGAATCCCTCAGAAGTGGAATTTCACCAGGCAGTCCAGGAAGTGCTTGAATCGCTTATCCCGACACTGGAGAAACATCCGGAATACCAGAAGGCCCGAATACTGGAGCGACTGGTCGAGCCGGAGCGGGTGCTTATGTTTCGCGTGCCGTGGTTCGATGATGAAGGAAACGTGCAGGTGAACCGCGGATACCGGATTGAGATGAACAGCGCGATCGGCCCCTATAAGGGCGGCCTGCGCTTCCATCCGACCGTAAATCTGGGGATTCTGAAGTTCCTGGCGTTCGAACAGGTTTTGAAGAATTCGCTAACCACGCTGCCGATGGGGGGAGGCAAGGGTGGCTCCGATTTCGATCCTAAGGGCAAGAGCGACAATGAAGTGATGCGCTTCTGCCAGAGCTTCATGAGCGAACTGTGGCGGCATATTGGACATCACACGGACATCCCCGCGGGCGACATCGGCGTGGGCGGAAGAGAAATTGGATACCTATTCGGCCAGTACAAGAGGCTGGCGAATCAGTTCACCGGCGTGCTGACGGGCAAAGGCCTCAACTGGGGCGGGTCGCTGATTCGTCCCGAGGCGACGGGTTACGGGTGCGTGTACTTCGCGCATGAAATGCTCAAGTCGCGGAACGACACCCTCGAAGGCAAGCTCTGCCTGGTATCTGGGAGCGGCAACGTATCGCAATACACCGTAGAAAAACTCTTGTACTTCGGAGCAAAGGTGATTGCGATGTCCGACTCGAATGGAGTCATTTACGATCCGGATGGCATCGACCGTGAGAAGCTGGCGTGGATCATGGAACTGAAGAACGTGCGGCGCGGGCGCATTCGCGAATACGCCGACAAGTTCAAGGCGGCGCGGTACATTCCGGTCGACGCGACAGCTGATTACAACCCGATTTGGTCGTTGAAGGCGGATTGCGCGTTCCCCAGCGCCACGCAGAATGAAATCAACGCCAAGGATGCGGCTACCCTGCTGATGAACGGGTGCAAACTCGTCGCAGAAGGAGCGAATATGCCGAGCACTCTGGATGCGACGAAGATGTTCCTGCAAGCGGGCATCCTGTACGGGCCGGCGAAGGCCGCCAATGCGGGTGGCGTGGCCACCTCGGGCCTCGAAATGGTTCAGAACAGCATCCGTCTGAATTGGACGCGGGAAGAAGTGGATGACCGGCTGCACAAGATCATGATCGCCATCCACNAAGAACGCGCACGATACGGCGGAAGAGTACGGCAAGCCCGGGAACTTGGTGTACGGAGCAAACATCGCGGGGTTCCTGAAAGTTGCCGATGCAATGCTGGACCAGGGCCTTGTCTGAAATTAAGTCCAAGGCTAATTCCCCTGGCGGGGTGGAGATTTTCCACCCCGCTTTTCTTTTGCGACGCGGCGGGATGCCGGGAGAGCCGGAGCCCAGCAAGGGAGCTACTTAACGGCAGCGAGACTATTTAAGATTGGCGGCAAAGAAGGCGGCGGCCAAGTCGGCAGCTTGTTTGTGGATGTCGTCACGAATGACACCTGCGGAATCGTTGCAAAGCTCAGGGCGGGTCTCACGACCGAGTTGGGCGCACGTGGCCAGAAAGGTATAGTGGCCGACGCCGGTGAAAAGCGTGAGCTTTGCGCCGGGAATATGAGCGGCGAAAAATTTGGCGCTGGTCTCGATGGGAACGACAGTGTCGACGGCGCCAGCGGCGATCGCTACAGGAATGGAGATTTTCTCGAGGGAGTCGGTGGAGAAAGCTGGGCCGAGGGCCGGGGCAATAGCAAAAACAGCGCGAATGCGAGGATCACGATGAGACTTGGAAGCTTCTTTGAGAGCGGCCTGAAACTCTAGATCGGTCTTTGCGAGTTCAGTTTCTTTAGNTTAGACAGCAGATGCGGAAATTCCAGGGGGTCGACGCACATGCCATCAGCGCGAGGAGATTTACAAAAATCCTGATAGCGGGAAAGCTCGCCGATGCCGCCGGCGATTTCGATCACGGTGAAGCCGCCGAGAGAAAAGCCGGCAGCGCCGATACGATTGGGATCGACGTGCGGACCGAAAGTAGGTTCGGTGAGGAATAGGTCGATGAGAGTACTTAAGTCTTTGGCGCGCTCCCACCACTCAGAGAATCCCTGAATCGTATAGTCCTCAAAGGCGTTGTTGCCGGGATGATTGACGGCGATGGCGATGTAGCCATGCGAAGCCAGCGCAGTGCCGAGCCAGGCCATCATCAACGCGGAGCCGCCCGTGCCGTGAGAGAGAAGAATGAGAGGGAGTTTTTCTTTGGAGGAGACGAGCGGGACATTGGGAGCAGCGCGGCCGGCGCTGGCAAAAGGGGCTTCGGCAGAGCCAACCCACTGAGGCTGCTCGACGGTTGCAGGATCGGCGGGATACCAAATGGTGGTGAGGAGTTGGTGCGTTTTTGCGCCGCGCCAGTTGTAGGGCTCGGCCGGAGTGAAGGCGCGGCGAGTGACGGCGACTTTGTAGGTGTGCTCCTTCGCGACGGACGACAGAGTGAGACCGAATAGTGCTGGCGCTAGAGTGGCGGCGATGAGAAGGGCGCGTCTGTGGATCATGAAATGGACCTGGTCAAAATGCAGCGACAGTTTAGCCGATTGGGAGAGCGTTTTGGAAATCTCAGGCCGGAGCGCCCGCCACAGTCGGCGGCCTCTACAACGCCAAGCCCAAGGAGTAGAATGGCGCGGCTTGGAAGGCGAATGGCGCTAGCTTGCTGCGTTAATTCAAAAACGAGGTGCGACGTGAAGCGACTTGCTGGTTTGTTGACCTTGGTTGTCATGTGCGCATGCATTTTGCCCGCCGTGAGGATTGCGCGAGCGCAGCAATTTCCGGAAAGCACTTACCAGGAGATGCGCTGGCGAATGATTGGACCGACGCGGGGTGGGCGGACGCGCGCGGTTTGCGGTGTGGCCAGCCAGCCGAATGTTTTCTACATGGGCGCGGTTAACGGCGGCGTGTGGAAGTCGGATGATTTTGGACGGACCTGGGCTCCGATTTTCGACGCGCAGCCGACGCAATCGATTGGAGCCATCGCTGTGGCGCCGTCGGACCCGAATATCGTTTACGTTTCGAGCGGAGAAGGTTTGGCACGGCCGGACCTGTCGGTGGGCGATGGGATTTACAAATCGACGGACGCGGGGAAGACGTGGACGCATCTGGGATTGCGCACCGGGCAGGGCATTCCGGGGCTGGCAGTCGATCCACGCGATGCGAACCGCGTGTTTGCGGCAGTGTTGGGACATCCGTATGGCGCAAACGAAGAGCGAGGAATCTATTTGTCGACCGATGGCGGGCAGAATTGGCAGAAGGTGCTCTACAAAAATGAAAACATCGGGGGCTCGGACGTGGAGATCGATCCGGCGAATCCTGATGTTGTTTACGCTTCGCTCTGGGAGGTGCGGTTGGGGCCGTGGGAAGACGGCAATGAATATCAAGGAACTGGCGGCGGTCTGTTCAAGTCGAACGACGGCGGGAAGACCTGGCATCAACTGACGAATGGGTTGCCGAAGGGAATCATTCAGATTTATGTGGCCATCGCGCCAAGCCAGCCGAGCCGGCTGTATGCCACTGTGGGGAGCGAGCGCGCGGATGGAGGGCCCGGATCGGAACTAGGAATTTATCGTTCCGATGATGCGGGCGAGAGCTGGCAACGCATCACGACGGATAGCCGGCCGGCGTTGCGGATTGGAGGTGGCGATCTGCCTGTGCCGAAGGTGGACCCGAAGAATCCGGACGTCGTGTATACCGCGAGCATCGTGACGATGAAATCTGCGGACGGCGGGAAGACTTGGACGAGCTTGCGCGGGGCCCCGGGGGGAGATGACTACCAGAATCTTTGGATCAATCCGAACTACCCAAGCATCATTTTGCTGGTCAGCGATCAGGGCGCGCTGGTGAGCGTCAACGGGGGAAAGACGTGGAGCTCCTGGTACAACCAGGCATCGGGACAGCTTTATCACGTGCAAACCAGCTACGGATTCCCTTACTTGGTTTGCAGCGGGCAGCAGGATAGCGGCTCGGTGTGTGTGTCGAGCCGGGGCAACGACGGTGAAATTACATTTCGCGACTCGCATCCGGTCGGGGTGATCGAGTATGGCTACGCGGCCCCGGATCCGCTGAATCCGGACATTATTTATGGGGCGGGGAGAAGCGAGGTTTCGAAGTATTCGCTGACGACCGGGCAGGTGCAAAACGTGACGCCGATTCCGGTGAGCAACCCGAAATACCGCGTGGACCGGACGCAGCCCATCCTTTTTTCGCCCGTCGATCCACACATCCTGTATTACGCAGCGAACTATCTCTTCAAGACGACGGATGGAGGGCAGACCTGGCAAACCATCAGCCAGGATTTGGCGCGGGAGCATGACGGAATTCCCGCGAGCGTAGGGAATACGGCGAGCAAAGATCCTAACGCGGATAAACAACGCGGCGTCATTTATGCGCTGAGCGCCTCGTTCAAGAACGTGAACACGCTATGGGCGGGAACCGACGACGGTTTGATTTGGACGACGCGCGACGGCGGCGCCAACTGGAAAAACATAACGCCGCCGGAGCTCACGCCGTGGAGCAAGGTGACGCAAATTGAGGCGTCGCATTTCGATGACGAATCAGCCTACGCGTCAGTAAGCCGGTTTCGCACTGATGACCTGAAGCCGTACATCTATCGCACGCATGATGGAGGGAAAAGTTGGCGGCTCATCACGAACGGGCTTCCCGATGATGCGCCGGTGGATACGGTGAGGGAAGATCCGGTGCGCAAGGGGCTGTTGTTTGCCGGCACGGAAAAAAGCGTCTGGGTCTCGTTTGATGATGGCGACCACTGGCAGCCCCTGCAACTGAATTTGCCGCACACAGCGATGCGGGATTTGTGGATTCATGACGACGACTTGATAGTAGCGACGCATGGGCGGTCGTTCTGGATTCTGGACGACATCACGCCACTGCGGCAGATCAATGAATCGACGGCAAAGGCGGAGGCTTTTCTATTCAAGCCGGCGGCGGCTTACCGCGTGCGGCGCGATACTAATCCAGACACCCCAATTCCTCCGGATGAGCCTACGGCGCAGAATCCTCCCGACGGGGCCGTCATTGATTTTTATCTCGCGCAGGCGGCTTCGGGGCCGGTCACGCTCGAAATTCTGGATGAGCAAGGGAGAGGAGTGCGGGCTTACGCAAGCACCGACAAGCCAGATATCACCGAAGAGGAATTGGCCAAGGAACTAATTCCGCGGTACTGGATTCGCATGCCGAAAATTCTCCCCACGACTGCGGGCATGCATCGATGGATTTGGGATTTGCGCTACGCCCCGCCGTCTTCTTTGCGGCATGAGTTTCCGATTTCGGCGATTCCCGGCGATACGCCGCGCACGCCGCAAGGGCCCTTAGCGCTTCCAGGGAAGTACACGGCGAAGTTGACGGTGAACGGGCGCTCATACAGCGAGACGTTCACCGTGAAGATGGACCCGCGAGTGAAGACGCCTTCAGAAGGACTCGCGCAAGAGTTTCGAATAGAAGCACGGCTGGCGGGCATGATGACAAGCATCACGCAAGCGATTGAGCAGGCGCGCTCCGTTCGCGAGCAGATCAAGAAACTTGGCGGCAAGGCGAGCGGGCCGGTGGCGGATGCAATTGCCGCACTGGACAAAAAGCTCACAGCAGTTCTGGGAGCGGAAGGCGGGCCTCGGGGAGGCGGCTCGGCGGAGCCGACGCTTAACCGCGCGAACGGCCAGATCGCGACGCTCTATGGCGAAGTGGATCGGGCCGACGCCACGCCGACCGCGGCACAAGTAAATGCGGCCGACGAAGTGGAGAAAAGCTTCAACGCACTGTCGAAACAGTGGGCAGATCTGAGGACGACCGACATACCGGCGCTCAACCGGCAACTTCGCGATGCGAAACTCCCGGAGATCGTGGTGACTAATCCTGGACAATCCGTTTCGGAGCTGGAGGAGGATTTACCGTGAAATCGGCCGAGCGCGACACCGTTTGATTGGTGAGAAGGTCGATGGCATAAACCTCGAGCGTGTAGTGCCCGGCAGTAAGAGTTGCCAATGCTAAGTTTCGCTCGAGGGTGATTTGTTCGCGCGCCTGATGCAGTTGATCGGCCGGCTCGTCCAATTTCCAAACTTCCTGCTGGCTTTTGGTAATGCGATAGGCGACCGAAACGTTGGTTTTGTGAGATTGCGGGTCGAGCTTCAAATTATAAAGCTGGAGAAAGACGCCCATGGTCTCTGCGCTGGAAAATTGCGCGTTGATGCGAGGACGCACTTTGTAAGAGCCGAGCACGAAAGGCCCGAGACCAATCTGGGAGGAGGGCAGGGCCTGGATTTGGTCCGCAAGGATTAGAGAACTGGCGTCAAGATTCTCCTCTTCGTATGCCGGAACGCGTAGGGCCTCGTCGATTACGCCAACGTTGCCGCTTTGCGTGTCTTTGATGACTACGTCCAGGCGATAAAGGCCGGAGCGCAGCGGAACCGCCTTCTGGTAAATGGAAGAAGAGTTCAACGAGGACTGGAAAAGCGAATCGGGAAAATCGCGAGAGATAACTTCTTCGAAGGTCTGCACGACGCGGCCACTCAACGTGGTGATGCGGCCATAAAGATTGAGAACGGCAGAGTGGACACCCTGTTTGCCCTGGAAAGTCAGCTCGCGATTGGCAACCTGCAGAGTGATGGGCACAAGCACGGAATCGTGGGTCACGCGAAGAAAATCAAAGCGGTAGTCGAGGTGAATCTGC
>OCOJ01033663.1_pt1 | contig 10271 bp, 6 predicted proteins | sample 1539251 | NCBI WGS metagenome assembly OCOJ01 (sample SAMN01911457, study PRJEB22624) | soil metagenome | biome: Soil | place: Malaysia | collected 2012-04-30 | depth RA_metagenome m
CTGGGAGCAAACGTGGGTGCCGCACCCTGCGGTTTTCAGGGTGCGGATTTTGACTTTTCTTCCTCCAGGAAGGTCGCACGCCATGCGCTGAAACGATTCTACGGACGGCGCGATCTCCCTTTTGTCACGTTTAGCTGTTACCGGCGGCGTGCGTACATCACCTTCGTTTGTCCTCGCAGACTCCTCACGAAATGTCCCGCGATCTGCGGCGTCGTCCTCAGTGGGCCACCGGCTTCAGCACCGCCGTGTTTCTCTCATCGCTGGCAATGATGCGGAAGAACTTCTTCAAATCCGCCGCCTGGCTGACGGGAACGCTCAGTTCCTTGATTTCGTACGTCCGTGTATAGCGGAGCACATTGCCCGCGCTCTCGAACTTGCTGTGGTAGCTCCCAAAACCGAAATCCGCGTCGGCCGCCGGCGGCAGATCGTCCACCTCATAGCCCGCAGGCAACGTGATTTCATAGCTATCGCTGTTGTGCACCGGCCCGGGGAACTCGATTGGGTATTTGCGTTCCTCTTTGGTTTCCAGCAGCCCAGCCGCTTCCACCCCCAACACTCGCGGTCTTACGAGCAGGAGATTTCCCGCAGACTTGCCGTAGTTCAGGGCCACGAAAGACCACTCGTAGCCGAATGGCACTCCTTTCTCTTTCAGGTTGAGAATAGACGCCTTTGTGATTTGAAAACTGCTCAGCGAATTCCCCATGATCGTTTCGATCCGTTTGATTCGGTCCACATCTTTTTCCACGTAGCGAAGCGCCATCCTTTCGCGCCACGCCGCATCCCCGACTCTTTGTTCGTGGACCTCGCCCGCCAGCGTGCCGCTCCCATCCAGCTTGAACTTGGCCGTCCGCGTCACTCCATTTGTAGTCGCAGGCAACTGCGGCAATTGCGTCAGTTCTCCACCGTCGGGAGTCACAAGCAAAGCGTAATTTGCCTGCAAGGCTCCGTGGAGCTCGCCGAAAGCCGTCAGTTCATCCGTGGGGTCAAAAAACAGTAGCCTGCCCAATTTCGGGTCCTGGATTGTAGCTATCAATGAAGCATCGGAGACGCTATCCGGCAGGTGAATTGCCAGAATCACATGATTGAAAGCCCCCAGGTGCGGTGGCGTGGACGGGCTGACGCCGCCCCTCTCCGTGTGGATCACTACGTAATACGAATCGATCCCCACTTCTTTCAGCATCCCCGAAAGCAACGTCGCCTTATCCTTGCAGTCGCCATAGCGGTGCGCGAACACCTCCTTCGCGGGATGCGGCTGGAATCCTCCGATGCCCAGCGAAATCGCCACATAACGAATGTCTTTCTGCATGAACTCCGCCAGTGCGCGCATCTTCCCCAACGGAGTTGGCGCCTGCGCCGTCAGCTCCGTAACCTTCTGCTTGATCTCCGGCGACGCCTCGCGGCGGCCCTGAATCAGCTGGCCGTACCACCCGCCCATCTCCGACCACGTCAAGAAGCCGCGCCCTGCGCCACTCGGCGGCACGAGCGACACGATCATCAATCCGGCAATTCCTTTCCAGGGCGGCATGTACCCTTCGGGTTTAACTTCGGGTATGTCCTTCAGTTGCCAGTGCCACTGGTTGTTTCCCAAGGAGCTGGCCGCTACTTCGGGATGGTTCACCCACACTGCTTTGTATTCCCAGCCCGCAGGCAATTTCAGCGTGTACTGGGCGTCCGCCACGGGAAATTGATGTTGAAAAAACCATTCGTACTGCAACACATACGGCCGTTGTTCCTGCTCGATCTCGTACCCAAGGATGTTCCCCGGTTCGGGCGCAGGAATATCCATCACCTTGACCTTCAAATCCGAAAAAAGGATTCCGTTCTCAACGTTTACGTGGCCCCTCTCCTCCAAATCCTTGTCCCGCACTTCGAAATCTTTGCCTTGCGCCGGGATGCACCATCCGCGAATGCTGGTGATCCGGGAGTCCGGATCAAATGGAAAATACTGGTTGCCCAGCCTTCTACCCGACACTCGCAATATCTTGTAGGCCACCCGGTCAATCTCCTTCATTTTGCCGCTGGGCTGCACCTCAAGAATTTCTTCCGAATACAGCACCACTGCGTCCGTTTTTTCGTCATGTTGTGGCAATGGCACGCTCGTTAGCGCGTGCATCCATGCCGGGGCATCCCCTGCCCGTGCTACGGAATTAGAAAGGCCGAATATTGCTGTAGCCCATGCGAGAGTTACTACTATGCGAGCCAGTCTTCGCATCCTGTCAATTCCCCGCCGCCACCGCTCCCGGTTGCAGCACGATCTGCTGCTCATCTCCAGTCCTCACCGCCTCGTAGAACGCCCGCAATGCTATATACGAGTCCTTGGGCACCACAAACAGGTCGGAACGCACCAAGCGCGTAATCCGTACGCTCTTCTTTCCGTTATCCACCGCAAGTTTGTACTCCGCTGCCTCGACATTTTGATCCTGCGCCGCCGGCACCGTGGCGACCGTCCAGCCCGCAGGCAGCTCGACTGTCACTTCATCGTTCTTCTGATGCGGAAAGCGCAAGTACACCGGATAAACGCGATTGGCGTACGCAAACATCTGTTTTTCAGGCGCAGAGAAGATCCCCACTGGCATCAAGGCGCGTTTCCCCGCCTCCGAGACCCATCCCGGAATTTTCATCTGGAACTCCGCTACTAGCGGCACTTCCGAGCTTTTCCAGTCGGGCTGATTCTTCAATTCCACTTCGCCGCTGGCAGGCACGTAGTACTTCAATTCATCTTCCAGGTACTTCTTCCGCCCCTCCTCGTCCTGATTGTGCCCGCGTACCCGGCACGCCCGCGCCTCCAGTCCGGTGAAAGTAACTGTCACCGTTCCCTCCAGCGTTCCATCTTCGCCAAGCTTCAGGGCCGCTTTGCGTTGGATTTGGGATTGCTCACTTTTCGGCACCGGCGTTTCAATCCACGATCCTCCCTCCTTGTCCAGTTTCATCCCCCTGGTTATGGTCTCTTCCCAAGGCAACAGGCCATAGGGAACAAAGGCCGCCCCAGGATCGAGGTAAAGATCCTTGCCACCCAGCTTGATCAGCGCCACGTTCGCGCTCAATTCCCTGCTGTCCAGCCGCTTTTCGTTGAAGATGTACGCGTTACGGTCGGCGACCAACAGCCCGTAACCCTCGAAACCCGCCGCTCGCGCCAATCCCAAAAACGTCCATGTGAGATCGAAGCCGGAGCCATAGCCGCTCTTCAGCACGTCTGCCGCGTTTTTTGGCTTTTCCTGCTTTTCCCGCTTGGCTTCCTCCTCGCTCTTTCGCCGCTCGTAACTCAGATTGCGGAGTTGTTGTACGCGCGCATAGATTTTCTGGAGCTTCACTTCCGGCGCGTCGTTGGGCGCAACAATCTGCGCTACGGCCCCTTCCAAGTCCTTTTTCTTTCCCAAAAATCCTTCCAGTTCGTCATTTTGCTTCTTTCCGAAATGTCTCCAGTACTTCACCGGATCCATTTCAAAGGGGTCCTCACTGTAAATGAACACCACGCGATATTTGAGCTCATTTTCCGGCGGCATCCAATCCTCGGTCTCGAATGCCGGGACGTTCTGGGCACTCATGCGCACGAGACGGTCCGGGCCCTGCTTCGGAGGTTCGGTTCCCTCCGGCAGCCCCGCCGGCCACTGCCAGCGCACAGAGAATCGCTCATAAGGCTTCAGCGAAAACTTGGCGCTCTTCGTATAAAGGTCGCCGCTGACCGCCCAGTACGAATTGAAAACATACCCGTCTTCGTAGTCGTAATTGAAGTGGTACTCGACAATGCTACCCACCTGCACATCCGCCATCGTGAACACCTTGGCTTTTGTTTTTTCCCCCCTTTTCTTCTCGATCACCTTGTCGTACACCTTGCCGTCGAAATTGGCGATGGTGCCATCTGGCCGGACCGATCTTGCGCGGATGTTGCTGATCCCCACCTTTTCGTTCACATAGGGGATTTCGATATTCGCGTACTTTCGCCCTTCTTCCGTCAGGATCTTGATCCGCACGTAGTTGTATTCCGTGTTCCCTTTTCCTAGATCCTTGCGGTCCACCTGGCGGTATAGGTAAATCGCCGGCGCGCCCGGCGCCTTCGGCTCGACCGTCATCTTCAGTTCTTCCGGCGTGATTGGCAGCCACTCGTCTCCTGCCTCAATCTTCTTCCCCGGAAAATACAGCGCACTCACAGCAATCAACGCCAGAAACAGCAGGCTCCGTCGGTTAAACACGGCAGGTCTCCCTATGGAATTCGTATTCCGCCCTCCCCAGGATGCCGCCAGAAACAACCAGCGCATGGGAGCGGCTATCTGACGGGTTCCGCACTCTTGCCGGTATTTGCACCTGGGTAATTGTGTGTAAACGAAAATACTGTTACCACCAATTACTGTCAAGACTACTTCCGCGTCTCGTTTCCGCTTCACAGGAGGAAGGCAATGTTATTCAGCGTTGTCCGTCGCGGCAGGAATGCGGGAACTCGCCTGCTGCCGCACCGATTTGAATGATGACCGTTATCACGTTGGTTTGACCAGGCAGGGCCCCAAGCCTCACATGATTGCGGTTGGCGGGGCTGGCTCGTCGGGACTTCCCGCGTTGGCCAGCGGCACGAGGATCATGATCGCGACGAGCGCCGCCAAAGCGAGCACCGGGGCGAGGAACCAATCGCCCATGGCGAGGTGAGCCAAGGTGGTCTTCGCGTTAGGATCGAGCGCCAGCCGGCGCGCAAGCACTGCGGCCACGCCCAAGCCGCACAAAGCTTCTCCGGCGATAAACCCCGAAGCAACCAGCACCCCAGCGTTATCCACGCGGGCCTTTTGCGCATCGTTCAAACCCCGGCGGTCGCGCAGTTTGTCGGTGGCCCAGCGAATGATCCCGCCCACGAAAATCGCAAAGGTCGTCCCTAAAGGCAAATAGATGCCCACGGAGAACACCATCACGCTCTTGATTTCAATCATGATCATGGCGATGCCTAGGAGGATTCCAACCACCACCAGCGGCCAGGCCATGTCGCCGGACACGATGCCTTTGGACAGCATGGCCATCAAGCCCGCCTGCGGAGCCGACAGCGCGGGACTGCCAAAGTGATAAACCCTGTCGAGCACCGAGAGGGGGAAGAACAGGACCAGGGACGCGACCACAATTCCCAACAGGTCGCCGATCTGCATCTTCGAAGGCGTGCCACCGAGAATGTGTCCGACCTTCAAGTCTTGCAGCATTTCACCTGCAACCGCAGAGGACACACAAATCACCGCAGCCACACCCAGCACGGCCGCAACTCCCCCGGTGCCGGAAACTCCGAGAGCGACCATCAATAGGGCCGCGATCACCAAAGTACACAGCGTAAGTCCGGACACAGGATTGTTCGAAGACCCGATCATGCCCACCAGATTTCCGGAAACCGCAGCGAAGAAGAATCCGACGATGACCATCACTCCTGCACCGACCAGCGCCCCTGAAAGTATCTTGGAACTGGAAAGAGCCCCGGCGCCGCTGATGAAGTGGTGGTACAGAAAGATCATGGCGATGAACACGACGGCCACTCCCGCAAAAATGGTCTTGGCGGGCAGGTCGCGCTCGGTGCGATTGGTCGCGGCGTGTACGGCCGCCGACTTCCTTAAATCGGACATCGCGCGCCCCATCCCTACAGCAAGCTGTTTGCGCATTCTGAACAGCGTGTAAGTTGCGCCCACCAGCATCCCGCCGACCGCGATGGGGCGCACAATGGAGTAATAGATGGCTCCAGCAAGCAAGGTCCATGAGAGGGTTTGCCCCTGCGGTTGAGCCACCTGAATGTACGGCCCGACGGTAAACGTGAGCAGGGGCACCAGCAGTCCCCAGGCCAGCACGCCACCCGCGAAAAGCAACCCCGCCAGCCGTGGACCAATAATGTATCCGACCCCAAGGTATGCCGGGCTGATGTCCGGCGCGCTGAAAAATGTAGTACCGCCGGTGATCGTTGTCGCGACGTTTGGATTCGTGCTGGTGCGCAGCAGCAGCTTCTTGCCCAGCGCGCTAATATTCACTCGAAATGTATTGCTCGGCGAAAACACGTTCACGGCGCCCAGCAGGAACATAAAGGCGCCGAATCCCATGTTGGCAAACAGAATGTTTGCCGCCCGGGCCCCTTGCTGTCCGGCTTTATGAATCTCCGACGCCGCCACCGACTCGGGATACGGAAGTTCGGGGTCCTCGACCATCACGCGCCGCAACAGCGTCACAAAAAGAATTCCCAGCGTTCCGCCAATCATCATCAGCGCTACAGCGTTCCAATACTTTTCGCGGGTTAGCCCAGGCCAAAGTCCCGCCATCACAAACGCGGGAATCGTGAACACCGCCCCCGCCGCCACGGACTCGCCGATCGAGCCCACGGTTCGCGCGATGTTCTCTTCCAGCAGCGAGCCTTTCATCAGCCGCAGCAGCGCCATGCCAATCACCGCCGCCGGATAGGTCGCCGCGATCGTCATTCCTGCCTTCAGCCCGAGATAGGCGTTGGCCGACCCGAGAATCGCCGTCATTACCAACCCGATGAGCACCGCGCGGATGGTGAACTCCTTCATTGGCATGTCTGGGGGAACATAAGGCTGGTACTTCTTCGGAGCCGGTGAGACAGCAGATTGCGTGTTCATGCGTGAACCTCGCAACTACGTTGTGTGCGGATTAACTCTGGAAGTCACCGAACGTTAGCACGCCCCTTCCTTCGTTCGCAAGTGCGTCGGTAACGCCTTGAAACAACCGCGCGGGACTCCGGCGATCCGCACTGTCGCGCACATGCGAGATAAATGTACAATGGGATTGATGTCCTCATCGAAATCAGATCCCTCCTAAGTATCACGGAGCATGCCATGGTGCCTGCACTTGCAAACTTGGAACCCGCACAGTTATGGAAGCACTTCGACAGATTGGCCGCCATTCCTCGGGCCTCGACGAAGGAGGCCGCGGCGCGCGAGTACGTCCGGAGCGTGGCTGCAAAGTTGGGTCTCCAGGCCCAGCAGGATCCTGTCGGCAATCTGATCGTGCGCAAACCGGCTCGGCCTGGGCGCGAAGGAGCGCCCGTAACCCTCCTGCAAAGCCACCTCGATATGGTCTGTGAGAAGAACGAGGCCACGGCTCATAACTTCGATGCCGATCCCATCAAGATCATACGAGATGGAGACTGGCTGAAGGCCGATGGCACAACCCTGGGCGCCGACAACGGTGTGGGCGTGGCCGCCGCACTCGCCGTCATGGAAAGCACCGACCTTGCCCATGGCCCTCTCGAGTTCGCTTTCACCATCGACGAGGAGACTGGTCTCACGGGCGCTTCGCAATTCCAGCCCGGCGTGCTGAAGTCCAAGTTTTATCTGAATCTTGACAACGAAGAGGATGGAACCCTGTGCATCGGTTGCGCTGGCGGTGTCAACACCATTGCTCGGCGCAAGGTCAAGCTTGTTCCTCCCCGAGCCGGCTCAGCCTGGCGCATCAAGGTGACTGGCCTCCGCGGGGGCCATTCCGGCGTCGATATCCACCAAGGCCGCGGCAACGCTTTGCGCATCATGGGCGGAGTCCTTCGGGACTTGCTGGATCGCCTTCCGCTCGAACTCGCAGCGGTCAACGGTGGTAGCGCGCACAATGCCATCCCCCGGGAAGCCGTGGCCACAGTGGTGGTCCCGTTCCAGCACGAAAATGAATTGAAATCGCTCGTGGCCTCCGCCGAAGCCGCATACAAAGCCGAATTGGGTGGCTTCGATTCCGGACTTCAGATCACGGTCGCATCAGCCGAGCGCCCGGCAATGGTCCTGGATTCCACCGACTCGAAATATACAGCAGCTCTGCTCGCGGCCATGCCTCATGGCATTCTGGCGATGAGCCCGGATGTCCCGGGCTTGGTCCAGACGTCCACGAACCTGGCGACCGCCAATACCAAGGGGGATTTGGTCGAGATTGGCACCAGCCAGCGGAGTGCCATTGCGACCAGCAAAGAGGGTGCCGCTCGCATGGTTGCGACGGTCTGCCGGCTCGCGGGCTTCGAAGTCGAACACTCCGGCGATTACCCCGGCTGGAAACCCGAGCCGAACAGCGATCTGATTGGAAAGCTCCAGGCCGTCCACCAGAAACTCTTCGGCGAGCCCGCAAAGCTCATTGCCATGCATGCGGGTTTGGAATGTGGCGTAATTGGCGAGAAATACCCCGGCATGCAGATGGTTTCTTTTGGTCCGACGATTGTGGATCCCCACAGTCCCCACGAGCGGGTGCAGATCTCTACCGTGCAAAAATTCTGGAACTACCTTAAGCTGGCTCTCGAAACCCTGTAAACAGAAATTGGGCTGTTCGTTTGGAGTGCGCCCGTCGCGCGGGCGTCTCCATTTCTCCTGGTCCGCACGCGGCTATCGTCCGGCCAGTACATCTTCGCGCTCCTCGGCTCGTACGGGTCGCTGTCTCGTCCGCCCTGCCTTGCCCTCGTAAGAGCGGCCCGCCCCACGCCCGTTGGTCTCCAGTTTGAATCGTCCCACCAGTTCCCTGAGCTGCGTCGACATCTCCGCCAGGCTCTTCGCCGCTTTCAGCGAGTCCGTCGCCCCCTGCGACNGTGCTCTGCGCCGCCTGCGCTACCCCATGGATGTTCTGCGCCACCTCGCTCGAGCCCTTCGCCGCCTCTGAGATGTTCCGCGACATCTCGCTCGACGTCGCCGACTGCTCCTCCACCGCCGTCGCAATCGTCCCCGAGATATCGTTCACCTGCCCGATCACCCCGCTGATTGACTCGATCGCCGCCACCGCGCTCTTCGCGTCCGCCTGGATCGCCTCAATCTTCCGGCTGATATCTTCCGTCGCCGTGGCCGTCTGCTTCGCCAGCTCCTTCACCTCGTTCGCTACCACCGCAAACCCCGCTCCTACTTCCCCCGNCCCGCGCCGCTTCCACCGTCGCATTCAGCGCCAGCAGGTCCGTCTTCTGCGCAATCGACGTGATCACCTTGATCACCTGCCCAATCTCCGCGCTCGACTCCCCCAGCTTCGCCACGATCGCGTTCGTCTCCGTCGCTGTCTTCATCGCAGAGTCCGCCACCTTGGCCGCTTCCGTGGCACTCTTCGCGATCTCCTTGATGCTCGCGCTCATCTCCTCCGTCGCGCTGGCCACCGTCTGCAACCCGCGGTTCACTTGCTCCGTCGNCCGAGGTCACGACGTTCGCCTGCGCCGAGGTCTCCTCCGAGTTCGCCGAAATCTGCTGGCTCACCGCCGAAAACTCCTCGCTGGCGTTCGCTACTTGGATGGATTCTTTCTTGATTGCACTCACCACTTCCGAAATCTTCGCCACCGTCGAGTTCAGCGCTTCCCCCATCTGTCCGATTTCATCTTGGCTCTTGATTTCCAGCCGGTGTGTCAGGTCTCCCTCCGCCAATCCCTGCAGCATACTCTTCACCTCCGAAATTGGCTTGATCACCGTGCGGCGGATCACCAGCGCTACCGCCGTGCAGGCCGCGAGCAGCGTGAACAAGCTCGCCAGGAATAACATCCGCGAGTTCGAACTCGCGTTGGCCACCAGTTCGTCCACCGGCGCTTTCACGGAAAATGCCGCTCGCAACTCCCCTACCTTCATCCCCTCTTTCGGGTATCCAAACGGGTCTTTTTCCCCGGCAGGATCACCGTGGCAAATCAGGCAGTCTTGCGTGACCCGCACCGGTTGCGCGTACCGCATCCATTCCCGCCCATCCTCCGTTACCCGCTCCGAATATTCCTTCAGGTCCGGGTTCTGCTGGAATTGCGTCAGCGCCCGGCGTTCGAACTCGTCCGGTTTGTTGCGGGGATTCCGCGGATTGGGAGAGGGCGTCTTGAACTCCATCCCGGCGCTCTGCGCGTACTGCTCCGCTACTTTCCACGCCGCCACCACCGGCACTTGCTCCAAATGCTTGAATTCGCGGTTGGGCACCAACTTGTCGATGTTCGCCGAGTACCACGTTCGTGTGGCGCTGGCCATTCCTGTAATCTGCCTCACCTTGTCTCGGAAAGCGTTCTCCGCTTGCCGGTTCACACGTTCCCGCGTGATCCAGAAACTCAGCAGCGAAGTCACAATCAGCACCACCGAGATCGAAACGATCACCTTCTGCGTCAGGTTCCACCTTTGAAACATGTTCCTTCTCCTCCCATTCCTTCTGACAGCGGTGCACGCTTATCGCCCGACTAATTCCTCTTCGAACTCCTTGGCCTTTTCCGCTCGCGGGCGTGCCCGGCCGGTCTCGCTTCCGTACGAGCGCCCTGTCGCACGTCCGCCCGCATCCAGCTTGAAGCGCCCCACCAGTTCCCGCAGTTGCGTCGACATCTCCGCCAGGCTCTTCGCCGC
>OCOJ01033127.1_pt1 | contig 10268 bp, 10 predicted proteins | sample 1539251 | NCBI WGS metagenome assembly OCOJ01 (sample SAMN01911457, study PRJEB22624) | soil metagenome | biome: Soil | place: Malaysia | collected 2012-04-30 | depth RA_metagenome m
AATAAGCTAATATCAGGCTCTGCTCTTGCGGAAGAGTAGAGAGAGCGCTCCATTTGTCAAACTGAGTCTATTACGTGCTTGGATTGCCCCGGCCGGGATTCGGGCCTGCAGATGCGGGCTTAAGCACTCTCCCGAAGATGTCAGGTTCCTGCCTGATCCTAACCCAACGAGCCCTCGCCATTCAACTCTTTGCGCATAGTGTCTAATGATTCAAACGTCCTGAACAACATTGTTCTTGGTGGCTTCTCAGCTAATACCGAGCTTTTCCGCCACTGCCTTCTTTTCTGCCTTCCTCAGAAGGCGGTCCAGGGTAGAAGGCGAGCAGCCCAGTGCCTGAGCCAACTGCTTCATGCTCGTCTCATGGGGGGATTCGAAGAACCCGGATTCGTAAGCCTGTCTTAGGACCTGCTCTTGCCTGTTTGTGAGTCTCCGACCCCCGTTTATTTTGTCCATCCGGACTAAAGCTACTTCCGCTCCGCTTTTGCTGAGCTTTCTAACAAGACTGTTAACCACCCCGATCGACTCTCCAATCACATCCCATTCCAAGAATCCTTCCTGTATGGTTTCCTTGACTAGAAAACACCTTGTTGAAGCCAAGACCTCGTACAGAGGGCAGCCCGGCGTTTCTATCACATCGAGATATCCCTTGCTCGACGTTGATTGAAGCTTACGTGTCTCTGGCGTTGCTAGAACGTTGGCAACCTTCCACGAGTCCTTACCGCTGACTTCTACTAAGTGACGGAGCTTCCCTTTGTGTTGTGTTATCGAAGAAACCCTGATCAGGCACGCATGCTCACCGCCTAATCCCATCGTTGGCCTCAGAAGGCAGCTGTTCGGCAGAGAGCTCCAAAGGAGGCTCAACACAGCCTCAATCACATAGTTACTATTCGGGCGGGTTTTCTTATACTTATGCAACCTGTTGCATACTTACCATAATACGTTCTTGCTAACATGTGAATGTGGAAAAGGTGAACGTAAAAATTTCTGCTGACAAAAAGAAGCTGCGAAATCTATCACTTCTGATGATCTTTCTCATGGCTTTTGGTGCTTTCGTCTCATACCTTGTTGCAACGAATGGCGGCAGTGTCACAATAACAAATACGAGTTTCTACGGAACCGCGGGGAATCTTATTGATGCTAACCTGTTCGTCCCCTCGAGCGCCACACCTTCAACGCCGGCGCCAGCGGTGCTGGCCGTAGAGGGATATAACAACAACAAAGATTTCATGACAAATACGGCAATGGAATTGGCGCGCCGCGGATTCGTGGTATTAGCCATTGACATGCCTGGGCAAGGTGAGTCTTCGGGGACTGGTCCGTTCCTTTACGGCTTCAATGGCCCCGACGGGCTTAGCTATCTGCGTACCCTGGCCTACGTGAACACTAAGGACATAGGCCTGGTAGGAATGTCCATGGGAGGCTGGTCTATCAGTGCGGCCGCGTTAACCAATTCAAGTTGGTACAAGTCGATGTTCTTCATGGACTCGTTCCCAGTCTTTACTCCGCCATTCCTATGGTCACACCTAAAGGACGTAGCAATTCAGATGAGTTTCGCGGACGAGTTCAATCCATCTTGGCTACAGGTAGCTACGGGGGCTCAAACAGTTGATTCAGCCTCCTTGAAGACGTTGTTTAACACCAACGCATCAATCACAACGGGAGTGGTTTATGGCAACATTGCGGATGGAACTGCGCGCATATACTATGAACCGGGGATTGACCATCCTCAATCAACGGACAACACTCAGAGCATAACTAACGTCGTCACATGGTTCCAAATGACGCTCACTGGAGGAAGTACCGCCCTAGCCAATGATAACATGATGTTCCCGGTGAAACAGGTCTTCCTGTCGATAAGCTTCATGGCGGCATTGATTTTCATATTCACATTCGGAGGATACCTTCTCCAGACAGAGTACTTCAAAGATCTCGTTGAACCGGTCCCAGAATACAAAGGCTTCAAAGGCCCAGGATACTGGCTAGGAGCCGTAATAGTAACAGCCCTAGGACCACTTCTCTACCTCTGGGGCTTTGCTAACCTCGGAAGCCACGTATATTCCTTCATCTTTCCGCAGGGGTTCACTAATGACTATATGACTTGGGAAGACCTTGTTGCAGCTGTAGCAATAGTCATACTGGTGGTGTCGTACTTCCTTTCACTCCGTAAAGCCGGAGTAACACGCAACGACCTAGGCTTCGGGTGGAGCGCGAGCAAGATAGCGAAAAGCCTCGGCTTTGCCATTCTCGTACTTGCACCAATATACATCGCGCTAACCTACTGCTACGCAGTGTTCGAAATGCCCTTCACGCTCGGTATTGATGGTTTCCCACCAATACCACTCGTGCTTGAGCCATTCAACGCCGCGACGGCCTTCCTCACGTCATCATACTTCCTGCCATTTCTACCAATTTTCGTGGTATATGGCGTCGTGTTCGCAGGCTTCGTAAGATACAAGAAGGGAAATCTGAGTTTGGGCAAAGAGATGATCATAAACTCGATAGTACTATCACTAGGCTCGATACTGTTCTTGCTTTACTACTACATACCACTGTACACGGGGACTCCGCAGACTCTAACGAATTGGCCGTACGTACCCGGACTTGCTATGGGCTTACTGGGCTTGGACATGATCTACTTCATACCGGTCCCATTAATCAGCATGATAGCAGCCTGCATCCTAACCTACTATTTCAGAAAAACTGGCAAAATCTGGGCCGGTGTGTGGATAGTAACGGCTTTCGTAACATGGTACCTTGTAGCGTTCTCAGCCTTTACGGCACCAGTGTAACCGACTTCTTGTTCCCCTTTTTCTTTTTTCCTACTCCGTTTGGTACACAGTTTGGCCCTAACCGGGTAAAGATTCGGCCCGTGACCTTCGCCGGCGTGAACTATCCAGATGATTGCTTAGCTGACGCCCGCAGCTACACCTTCTTCTTATTCCAGGAGAGGGACTTCGAAGCACTCAAACACCGAGACAACTCGGGCTATGCTGGCTCGGACACACCCCCTTCCTATCACAGCCGTTCGTGTATGCTTGAACATCCCATAATAGTCCCAAAAGGGAATCCAAACCAAGGATTGGGAAAATAATGAAACCGATCAGTAGCGAAGACAGCATCATCTTGGCAATCGACCAAGGCACCAGCGGCACCAGGTGCGCGGCCTTCGATACCAAAGCATCGATGATTTCTTATGCCTACGCTCCCCACCCAAGTCTGTTTCCTCATCCTGGCTGGGTGGAGCAAAATCCCGGCCAGCTGTGGCTCAAGACGAAGTATGTGATTGGAAGATGTCTGAAAGGGGTAAAGGTCTCTCCCTCCAGGATTAAGGCTCTCGGCATCACAAATCAGAGGGAAACGACGATTCTGTGGGACAGGAAGACAGGTATCCCAATCTACAATGCCATCGTCTGGGAGGACACTAGAACCAACAATATCTGCAGACAACTGGGTGAGCGGGGCCTAACCGACGAAATCAAATCCAAAACGGGGCTCCCGATTAGCGCCTACTTCTCAGGCACCAAGATCAAATGGATTCTTGACAACGTCCCGAATGCAAAGCAGAGGGCTCTGGCGGGTGACCTCATCTTCGGTACTGTCGACACCTGGCTCATATGGAAATTGACACGGGGAAAGGAACCTCGGCACGGAAGGCCCTCCCACCTTACCGACCACACGAACGCCTCTAGAACGATGCTCTTTGACATTAATACACTCCAATGGTCACCTGGGCTCCTTGAGTACTCCGGGATTCCTGCGTCCATTCTTCCCGAAATAAGGCCAAGTTCGTCCGGCGACCCGTACGGCTACACCTCCCCAGACGGCCCGGTTGGGGCGAGGGTGCCAATATGCGGGGACCTAGGAGATCAGCAGGCGTCTTTGTTCGGCCAGGCTTGCTTCGAACCCGGCGAGGCGAAGAACACATATGGGAGCGGCTCCTTCCTCCTGCAGAACGTCGGAACAGATCCCGTCTTCTCAAATCATGGGCTCGTATCTACTGTCGGGTACACCCTCTCAGACGGCAGCAGAGCCTACGCCTTAGAAGGGTCAGTGTCAACGTCTGGAAATGCTCTGAGCTGGCTCGCCGAGAATCTCGGCCTCATGGGGAATCCGAGGAGCTTCGATTTCGAATCACTGCCTGCGGAAGGCTCTTCAGGCGTCTACTTCGTACCGGCCTTCTCCGGGTTGTTCGCCCCCAACTGGGATCCTTTGGCCAGAGGCCTCATCATCGGGCTGACCCAGTTCACCCGGAGGGAGCACGTTGTTCGCGCGGCGCTTGAGGCCATATGCTTTCAGACGAGAGATGTAGTCGAAGCAATGACGAATGATACCGGTGTCGCCATCAGCAGGCTCAAGGCAGACGGAGGTGCCTCGAGCAATGAGTTCCTGATGCAACTGCAGGCCGACATCCTTGGGATTCCCGTAGTCACGCCAAGGTCAGTCGAATGCACCGCGACTGGCGCCGCATTTGCGGCTGGACTTGGCGTGGGAGTCTTCAAGGACTTGAAGGAGATCCGAAGTCTCTGGGAGTCGAGAAGGATTTTCCGTCCAAAGTGGAACAACGTCAGAAGGAGCGAATCCTACGCCCTATGGAAAAGGGCCGTCGATAGAACGAGGGGATGGCTGGCGTGATTAAGAAGACAGACGTCATCGTCATAGGTGCGGGCTCTACGGGGATGTTCGTCGCCCTTGACCTCTCCCTTAGAGGGGCAAGCGTCGTTGTCCTCGACGGGCAGGGGATTGCCCGGGGCACTTCTGGCAGGTTCCATGGGCTGCTCCACAGCGGCGCAAGGTACGCAGTGGACGACAAGAAAGCGGCCGTGGAATGTGCGGCGGAATGTGCCACGATTTCGCGTATGGCAAGGCACGCCGTCTTCGATTCGGGGAGCTACTTCGTGGCGTTCAAGGGGGATGACGACGCGTATATCGATAGCTTCAGGAAGGCCTTGAAGGATACAAACATCAAAAGCGAAGAAGTGACAGTTTCCAGCCTTCTCGAGCGGGAGCCGAAAATCAGCAAGGATGCATACTGTACCATTGCTGTCCCAGACATGGTGGTAGACCCTTTCAGGCTTCTGGCAGGCGCGGCGCACATGGCGAAGAGCAAGGGGGCCGCGTTTCATCTTCACAGCAAGGTCACCGGGATAACGAAGTCAGGAATTGTGAAGACTAGCGACGGCCTCGCACTGAACGGGAGATTAATCGTTAACGCCGCCGGCCCTTGGGCGGGCCAGGTGGCATCCTTACTGGGCAATGAGCTCGGCCTTATGCCAACTATCGGGCTAATGCTCGTCTATAGGCCTCGGCTGGTCAACGTAGTTGTGAACCACCTAAGGCCCCCATCGGACGGCGACATCGTGTTGCCATTCTACGACACGAACATCCTGGGGACCACCGCCCAAGTTGTGGAAGACATGGACAACGTCACGATCGATGACGAGGGCCTGCGGGACCTGGTCTACGAAGGCTCCAAGATGATTCCAGACCTGAAGACAACGGGGCACTCCAGATTCTACTGGTCTGCTCGCCCCCTTCCTGAGGGCCTCAGTCCGAGAGAGATTTCGAGGGACTTCGAGATTGTCGACGACAATCCGCTTGTCACCATCCTCGGGGGCAAACTGACCACCTGCAGGCTGATTGGGGAGGAGGTGTCTGACCTTGTATCGAGAAGGCTCGGCCTCGATGCCCCCTGCATGACGAAAGGGATACAACTGGAGGACGTCCTAACGCGCAGCGGGCCATTCACCGGCACCGTTGGTGAAGAGGCCTACAACCTTGGCGCGAACCTTTCCGCATTGGAGCAAGAAATCTCGTCTTGATTGAACTCAACGGTGAGAGACACGTCGGCCATGCAAAAGACAAGGTCCTGGCATTCTTGTCTGACCCAAGCCAATTCTCGTCATGCCTGGGAAACGCCGAAGATCTGCGCGTTGAGCAAAACGGGGATTTCAAGGCCAGGTTCAAAATCGCCGTGCCAAAGAAGTTCGGCGTATCCTATCTCGGGAACGTTAGCGCCACGATGAGCTTTAGGCTCTCCAAGGGGCCTGACACGGTCGAATGGGAAGGGTCGGGACGGGCAGTGGGGATCAAACTGGCGATCGTGCTGAGGCTGGCCGCCCGAGACGAGGACGCAGGCACACAACTCTCGTGGCACGCATCATTGAACGCGGGCATGGTCGAAAGGCTGCTCGGCGACCAAAACCTGAGAGAGATGGCAAGCGACATGGCGACCCAGATTCTCGAATGCGTCTCCACCAAAGTCGCCTCGTGATTCTTGCTACAACCCATCTGATGTCCAAGTTCGTTGATCCGACGAGAGGCGTCTCCTTACAGGAAGGGGAGTTTACTAATCCCGACTGACAGGAATCAAGCTCTGATTGCCAAATGGGGTCCATCCTGAGCTGTTTCGAAGTCGACTGATTCTGAGCGACTTCAGTCCGAGGGGCCTTTCCCAGTTTCTCCCACGTTATCCTGTACGATTTCGAGGTGCCCCCGCTTGTGACGACCGCCTTCTTGGGTAGGGCGGCGAAGAGGCTGTCGGCCCTTGCCTGGTCCTGGGTGGAGAGGAGGGAACGCCTCCTCGACAGGAGATGCTTCACAAGGGCGCTCTCGTGGGTCCGGCCTTCCAGTAGGACGGTTTCATCTCCTAACTTGATCTTGAAGAGCAACCGGCTCTCAACAGCCGGTCGGTTCGCCGAGCGTTAATGGCGGTATGGTAGTTTCGGAGGGAGGAAAGAGGCGGTAGACTTCGCCGCCATTCACCAATTTGCTTATGGTGTCTAGTGAAAGCGCATTCCCCGCGTGGTTAAGTTCAAACCATGCCGAATGGAGGCGACTGAGGATGGAACGGATGCTGTTAGTCAAACGGAGTCGAATATACGCTTGGATTGCCCCGGCCGGGANTGCCCCGGCCGGGATTCGAACCCGGGTCGCCGACTCGAAAGGCCGGCATACTCTCGACACCTGAGGCTTGACCGGGCTGTACGCCCTAGCGGACTCTATACTACCGGGGCTGAATCGAGGCCATCGAAGTCGGCAATTAGAGCTTTCTCCCTAGACTGGTGTGAAGGAGCACCATTCGCCCAGGTCTGCGAACAGACGAAGCCAGTCGTGTGGACCCAGCGCTGAGGACGGGCTTGGACCGATCTTTCCATCCCTGGGGATGTAGGAGTTTCTTTGCCCCCGCTCACCAACGACCCTGAGTGTCGTGATTGCTCCGTCGGGACCGAGCCACGATTCGAAGTATCGCTTTTTCCCAAGAACCAATTGAGTCGAACCATCGACGACGAAGTCCGTGATCATCTTGCAGCCGCCTCTGGTTCTCTTAAGAAGAAAGGACACCAGAGCGTGCTCATCAGGCGCCAACGCACACCCGCCGGATGCGCGCAGCTCTCGCCATCGTGATGAAGATTCCAGCCTAGGCAAAACATGGAAGGTCACTCCCTCTTTTGATTTCGACGTTCTGAAGTACTTGCCCTTGACGGCCCCAACTGGGGCCTTCTCTTTGGGGCATGAGAGGAGAGCAGGGACTGCAGGCAGCACCGCATCAGATGGATCGAAGGAGGACCAGCAGAGGCCCTCGTCAGAGACTCTGATCGTTCCCTCTCTCGAGGCTGCCACCAGGACAGAAGCCCTTCGGACGGACCCTATCTCTGAGAACCTCTTCGCGAGAATATCTATCTGGAACGTATTCAACTTGGGCAGGAGCAGGTAATGCTTCCCTCCAAGCTGGAATTGGTGCACTTTGAAACGGAGCAAACCTTCATGCTTAGGCAATCACAATATATACAAACCTAATCTGCTGAAGGCCGAGTGTTAGGGAATGGTGGAAGACAGGGCCGTCTCAATGGCGGCGCTCGAGGCGAGGATGAAGTCCTACGCCGTACGTATAGACTCTGCCCTCGCCAGGGAACTCAAGCTCTACGCCCACTCCAGGTTCCACGACCCCCTGATATACGCCATTGAAGGCGGAAAGCGGGTCCGCCCGGTGATGCTGATGTTATCAGCGGAGGCGCTGGGATGCAAGGACGACTCGGTGCTGGGTGCTGCAGTCGCCGTAGAGCTGCTGCACACCGAGTCCATTATCCATGACGACGTGATTGACGAGGAGAGGGTGAGGAGGGCGAAGATGCCATTCCACGTGAAGTACGGCTACAGCGCGTCTCTGCTAAGCGCCGATTTCGTATTCGCTATGATTCTGGCTATTGCTGCGCGGTATGACGACAGGAGAATAGCGGAGGAGGTGAGCAGCGCGGCGCTCCAGATGGCCGAAGGTGAGTACTCGGAGCTGACCATTGACCCTCAGATTTACAGGCTTACCTGGGACGAATACATCAGGATCATCACCGAGAAGACCGCCTCGCTCTTCGAGACGTCGGCGAAGCTGGGAGCTCTGATAGCGGGCGGGGACGAGAAGGATGTCGAAGCCCTCGCCGACTACGGAAGGTGCATGGGGATAGCGTATCAGCTGAAGGACGACCTGCTTGACTGGAGGTCGCAGGACAAGGTGACGGTGGGGCTGCTGAAGACCCACAGTGAGAGCGAGGTGGTTGGGAAGATGACCGCCCAGGCAGAATCGTACGCGGAAGAGGCGAAGAGGCGCCTGATGCATCTCCCCAGAAACGAAGCCACGGTTCTGTTAGAGGATCTCTCGGACTTCTCGATACTCAGGGAGTACTAGGCCCCAGCCGTAGGGGACTAACTCCTAACCGGAATAGCCCAGAATGATGAACGCGATGGCGAAACCGTAAATCGCGATTGCCTCGGCAAGCACGACGAAGATGAGTGCCGTGGTCCTCACTTCCGCCTTCTCCGTCACTGCAGCAATGGCCGCCGAGCCGGATGTTCCGACGCCGACACCTGCGCCGAGCGCCGCAAGCCCGAACGCCAGGCCCGCTGCAAGGAACTGCTGGCCGTTGGCAGCCGCTCCTGGGGTAACAGCGAACACTGGGGCCGAAAGCGCTGACATGAGAGTCGCAAAAAAGCCAAGGGCGAGGAATATCCTCGAAAGCCTTCGCATTGCTTGACGAAGCAGCGCCTTTGAATATCGCTTATAAAGATTGAGAGGTGGGACGCGGAAACCAGGCCTAGACTCGAAGCTTCGATAGTATTTTTTTCGGATCCATCCCTGCTTCGACGCCGATGGCAATTGCGGCAAGGTTGCTCACCTCGAATTCGAGGAGTTTAATCAGACCAAGGATGGTCCCCGGACTGAGCCCCTGCCACACGAAAGCGAGGGCGGCCGTGTCCCGCATCTCCTTGGCGAAGCCATCCTCGACCATGTCAATGAGCTCTTCGTCACCCTGGGGTCCCTGCAGGGGGAAGCGGTACACCGATTCAATCATCTTCACTGCTTCGGACACCGAGTCGGCACCCGCCATGCTGTTAAGGACCGGGAGCGCGACTCTTCTCGCCGGAGTAATGACCAGCTCCTGAACCTCGGCCTCGGTGAGTCCCCAGAGCTTAGAGCGCAGCACGCTCAGCACGTTGTAAGCGTCAACGTCAAGGGCAACCATGTCGCTCACTCCGTTCACATTCGCGGCCTTCGCCGAGTACAGCTTCGGGTTGAGGGAGTACTCCTTCGAAATCGCGGAGAGGACAGCGTGGTCGATGTAGACGTCGAAGAAGCGGATCTCGCCCTTGGACGCATACGCCGCCAGGGCCTTCTCCACGTCGGGGAAGAACTCGGACCCTGACAGCATGGTCACCGCCTCGTTGACGTCCTTTGCCGAAAGGACCTTCACTATCAGATCCCTCCTTCCCACTAACTCCTCTGCCTTCATGTCAAGGTATTCGACCGTCTCCTCATAGGTGCGATCGAGGGCCCTGGCCTTCAGAACGAGCTTCAGGTCCCAGGCGATGTTCTTCAGATAGTACAGCTGCAGAATCTTGTACCTCCCTGCTCCCTGGGTNCGCGGAGTGATGAACCACCGCGAGGCGCTCTCTAAGGGCAAGCTCAATCCTCCTGGCGCTGTATGGAGGGGACAGGCTGGAGAGAGTGTCCACGTATGGTGTACTTCGGAGCCTGTTCACCATCTCTTCTAGAGAAGTGGACTCCGCCAGCTTCTGGACTGTGGGCGTGTCCAGCAGGGTTCCCCTGAGCGCGAACGCCTTGGTGCCGACGTAGGTCCTACTTGACAAACACGAACTCTCCGAATTCTTGCCTGCCGAAGTCGGACGGCTTATAATGGTTAGGACCGTGATATCACTAGCCTAAATCATCGTTCTTAGCATAAGGAAGCAAAGCCCCAAAGTGGAGGCAGGTCAGG
>OCOJ01033838.1_pt3 | contig 10259 bp, 12 predicted proteins | sample 1539251 | NCBI WGS metagenome assembly OCOJ01 (sample SAMN01911457, study PRJEB22624) | soil metagenome | biome: Soil | place: Malaysia | collected 2012-04-30 | depth RA_metagenome m
GGCTGGAGGGCGGCGAAGGCGAGACGTTCGTCCTGGACGCCCCGTCCTTCTCGAAGAAGATTGAGGTGCGCTCCGGAGAGAGGCGCTGGCGCGGGGACTCGGGGTTCTACGAGATAACCGAGGCCGTATTGGTCCCCAAGCCTACGCCGAGGGGGCCGGGGGCCTAGTCCCGAGGAGCAGGTCGACGGTCATCGGGTGCCCGTCCCTGATGATCTGGAGGACCACCGTCTGCCCGGCCGTCGCATACTCGGCAAGATACGAGGACAGGGCGTCCGTGTTGACAATCTTCGTCCCGTTCACCGACACTATGATGTCCCCCCCGATGGAATAGCTCACCCCTTGGACTTGCACGGTGCGCGACCCCGCGATGAGGCCCGCCTTCGCGGCCGGCCCGCCCTGGGTCAGGTTCTGGATGAGCACGCCATAGGTGACGTTGGCGCCCTGCAGCTGCGCAAGCTGGTAGTCCATGTCCACGCTGGTGATCCCCATGAAGGGGTGCAGAGGGTAGCCCCCGGTCGTAACGAGGGCTGGGAACTCCTTCAGGATGGTGTCGGAGGGGATTGCGAACCCAACTCCCTGCGAGCTGGCGACCACCGCGGTCGTGATCCCGACCACGTCACCGTTGGCGTCCAGCAGCGGCCCGCCTGAATTGCCGGGGTTGATGGGCGCGCTGAACTGGACCACGTTGGCTATCGCGAAGCTCCCTGCAAGCGACTCGGAGATGGTCCTGCCGAGCTGGCTCACGATGCCGAACGTCATGGACCCGGAGAGGCCGAACGGGTTCCCGATTGCCACCACGGGCTCCCCGACGACCAGCTGAGAAGAGCTCACGACCTGCAGGGGGTGGAACTCTGACGCTGGCGCGACGAGGCTCAGGACGGCAAGGTCGCTGTACCCGTCGCTCCCGACCACCGTGGCCGGGTAGGCGTCGCCGTCATGGAATGTCACCGTCAGGTCGGTCACCCCCTGGACCACATGGTAGTTGGTGACGACGTACTGTGAACCCGTTATGTTCGTCACGAACCCCGAGCCTAGCACGGTTGAGTTCGAAAACCCCGACGCCTGCACCCCCTGGACCGTGACAACGCTGGCCGAGTCTTGCTGGTAGATCTTGACAGGGTCGAGCGAGACTATGCTCCCATTAGCCTGCGGCGACTTCGCCGACAACTCCTTCTGCAGCTGCGCGTTCTGGCTCTCTAGGGCCCCGATGAGGGCCTGCTGGGACCCCGACGCGCTTGGGGCGGTCCCTGTCTGCATGGCGGTGACGGCGGAGTAGGTGAGCAGCGACGCAAGGGCGACCGCCACGAACAACAGCACCCAGTAGGACGCGCCCGCCCCTCGGCTGACTCGCATGCTCTTCAACGCCAACCCGCGCTTGCACAAAAACCTATGGAGAAGCCGCGCGTCACATCGAAGGTCGCTCAGCCTGCCGTCGCGGCGGCCCGGGCGGCCCGGCAGGCCTCGCTGGTGTAGTCGCACTTCCCGGCCGAGCTGAGGCCGAGCGACATGTAGCGGTTGAACCCGTCGGGGAACACCGTGACCACGTTCTCGTGGTCCCTGAGCAGCTCCTTCGCCACAAGGAAGTTGGCGCCCGACGAGACGCCGACGCAGTATCCATGCCTCTGCTCGATGGACACCGCCGCGTCCACCGCGCTGCTGCTCCTGACCCGGACCACATCGTCTATGACCGGGCTGAGCCCCTTCCTGTCTCCCTTCACTATAGCTGGGACGAAGCCGTCCCCTATCCCCTGGATCATGTGCGGCCCGGGGGCGCCGCCGGTCATGACGGCCGACTCCTCTGGCTCGACGGCCACTATCGCGACCTTGGGGTTGACTTCTCTCAATGCTCTCGCGACGCCCATGAGTGTGCCGCCGGTCCCGACCCCGGCCACGAAGGCGCCGGGCACCTTCGACTCGGCCCTGAGCTGCCTCAGGATCTCCTGGCCCGTGGTCCTGTAGTGGCACTCCACGTTGAGCTGGTTCGCGAACTGGTCCGTGCTGAAGTAGCGCCCATCGCGGGCCATCTCGTCCCTGATGCGGACCGCCTCGAGGAAGCTCCCCTCCTTCGAGCACAGGACCAGCTTCGCGCCGAAGCTCGTTATCAGCCTCTTGCGCTCCTCGGTCATGTTGTCCGGCATTATGATGGTCGCTTCGTAGCCCTTCTGCCTGGCGTACCAGCTCAGGGCGATGCCCGTGTTTCCGCTCGTCGCCTCGACAATCGTCATCCCCTTCTTCAGGAGGCCGCGCTTCTCGCTCTCGTCGACGATGTACTTGGCCATCCGGTCCTTGATGCTCCCCGTCGGGTTGACGCACTCCAGCTTCGCATAGACGCCTTCGATATTGATGAGGGGGGTGTTGCCGACCTGCATCGTCCCCTCCTGCCTCATGAGAGAGAACGGGGCCCTGCGGCTAATTAACGTTCAACCTAACGCGCACTTCTCTCTGAAGCGACCGGGCGCTGGGATAAGCCTATAACGCCTCACGGCTCGGAGAGCTTGCTCTAGATGACGGGATTCGGAAGAGCCGTCTGAGTCATACGATGAAGACACCAAACCACAGATAGAGCATTACTCTTTGCGTTCAAATCACAAGCCGTAGCACAAGATGTATCCCATAGTCCCTGCTAACGTGTCCGGGGAGGTTGATTCTGCTCCTGCCTCGTGAGTCGAGGGCCTACATTAGATTCGGTCTGCTGGTCGCGGTCCTCCTTTTGGCGACGCCGCTGAGTACTGCAATGGCATCCTCAGGCGTGAACGCAATCGCTCCCCAAGAACTCCGGGACTACTATGGAGTCACTCCCTTGATACAGTCGGGATATACCGGGAAAGGCGTCACCGTCGCCATCATCGCGGAGGGTGCTGACAAATCGTTCCTGAGCGATTTCGAGGAATTCGACAGCCATTTCATGCTCCCTCCGGCTAGTGTCACGGTGCAGAGTCCATTCGGTTCCAACGTAACGGACTCTGGGCCGACCTCCGACTCCGCAGACTGGGTTGCTGGCGCCGAGCTAGTTCATGCGATGGCTCCGGACGCGAGAATCGTCATAGTATACGTCGGTAACCACACCGGCCAAGACGGCTTCTCCTTCGTAATTGACCACAACAGCGCCGACATAGCCACTTCGAGCCTGCTTACTGCCTTCTGGGGCAACGGTTCGAAATACAAGGCTGAGGCGTACAACTCCAAGCTCGCCATGTCAATTGCGGAGAACATCACACTGATCGCAAGTTCCGGGGATTCGGGTTCCAACGATACAATCCTGCCCCCGACTGCTCCGTTCCTGTGGACTTCTCACTTGCCCAACGCCTATGAGATGCCGGAATTTAGTCCCTATGTGACTGCCGTGGGAGGCACGGAACTCACGGTGGATGCGGGAGGAATCTCTGGCGAGACGGGCTGGAACGACACCAGCGGGATGGCAAGCAATCTCTTCACCCAGCCGGCGTGGCAGGCGGGTCCGGGAGTTCCAGGGAACGACTACAGGGACATCCCCGACGTCGCTCTCGACGCCTCGTGTCAGAGTCCACCCCTGTACTATTGGAACAGTTCGCTTTACTGGGCTTGCGGCACCAGCTACGCCGCCCCCGTCTTCGCAGGAATTGTCGCAGACATAGAACAGGCCGCGGGCCACCGTCTGGGGTTCCTAAACCCGGGCCTCTACAAACTTGCGTCCTCCGACCCATCAGCCTTCCACGACATTACCTCTGGGTGTAGCTTCGTGAAACGGGTTTTCGCTGCCACGAAAGGGTACTGCGCAGGCCCGGGGTGGGACTATGTCACCGGTTTGGGGAGTCCCAACGCAGTCGCCCTCCTGCGCTACTTCGCTCCGGACTCGGTCCTTAGCGGATCAACGTTGACGACCTCTCCGATTACTAGTACTCTGGCAACCTGTGGACAAACCGAAGCGAATTGCAGCAAGGAAGCACCCGGCCCTATTCCTTGGTGGCCCGTTGCTTCCATAATCGCTGTAGTATTGGGTATAATGTGCGCTGGGTTTGTCGTGTCGCGAAGTCGCAAGGCCCACCACAGCGGCCAAGCCGAGAAGCGTTCAGAGCCACTCAGGGCAGTTCGTTTCGGATGACTAACGCACTCTCAGACTTTTCCACCATTCGCAAGGGGGGTCTCAGGTTTTGGACCCATTTATTCGGGTGAAAACCACAGATAGAGCGTTCAGTTCCGCCACCAGACCATCGTCCCCATGGGAGTTTCTCGCTCCAGACCTCGAAAGTGCTAAAGGAGGGAAGGCAGGCTCGCGCCCTATGGCCAACCGCCTGCACCTGAAGAGGTACATCGTCGAGCCGGGTTCGAAGGTCCATCTTGACAGGATCGACCCGGGCGACACGTCCGGATTCGACGGCGGAAAGGCCGAAGGCGAGGCTGCGATGGACGCGATCATCTCGAAGCTCGACCCCCTGCAGGAGCTGCTCTACGCCGAACACAGGCACAGGGTCCTGGTGGTCCTGCAGGGGATGGACTCCTCGGGCAAGGACGGCACCATCAGGAGGGTGTTCGAGGGCGTCAACCCACAAGGGGTCCGGGTGGCCCACTTCGGGCTCCCCTCCCAGGAAGAGCTGGACCACGACTACCTCTGGCGAGTGCACAAGCAGGTCCCCGCGGTGGGGGAGATCGTCATCTTCAACCGCAGCCATTACGAGAGCGTCCTCGTGGAGAGGGTCCACGGGACCGTCCCGGAGGAGGTCTGGAGCCGGAGATACAGGCAGATTGCCGACTTCGAGAAGATGCTCGCAGAGGAAGGGACGACGATCCTGAAGTTCTTCCTCAACATCGACAAGAAGGTGCAGGCGAAACGGTTCGAGGACAGGCTCAAGGACCCCACGAAGCACTGGAAGTTCAGCGAGCTGGACTACAGCGAGAGGTCTCATTGGAAAGAATACATGCGCGCCTACCAGGAGGCGCTTGAGCGGACCAGCACCGAGTCGGCGCCCTGGTACGTAGTCCCGTCCAACCACCCGTGGTTCAGGGACCTTGTCGTCTCCCAGGTCATCATGACGACGCTGGAAGGTTTCGACATGCGGTATCCCAAGCTGGACACTGCCAAGCTGAAGATGCTGACCGGCAAGTGAAGGTCAGACTATGCTGATGCGTCGTCCTCGGCAGGGTGACGGCTTCAGCCGCCGCCCTTGATTCTCATTATCTTGTTGCGGCCCATCACGGCCCAGTATTCTACCTCGACTCCCGGCTCGAGCCTTCCGTTCAGCTCCGCCATCTCTTCGGGGGTCGGCTTCGGGGTCTCGAACACCTCGAAGGTCGCCAGGTCCATCACCTGGACTGCCGTGTCCATCACCGAGGTTATCTGCCCCGACCGCTTGTCGATCATCGGGATGTCGACCCTCGACTCGGCGGGCGACACGTAGCTCTTTTTGGAACCCGTGAAGACGGATATCGCTACGAGTCTGACCTTCGCGCTTCCGTGCTTTCCGGGCTTGAAGTGCTCGCGAGAGACGACCTTGCACGGCTCCCCGTCGAGGATTATGTAGCTCCCCTCCTTGACGCTCCCCAGGTCGGCGGGTCTGCTCAAGAATAATCGCGCGTTGCTTCTTTGTGTAAACTAAATAAGCTCTCACTTCAAGACCACATCCGACTGACAGACTGATGGAGCACGGAGCATCTCGCGGGCCGAGGAGCCCGTCATAGCGGACCGGAGTGGCTGAGGCACTACCTGTTGTCAGAACCCGCCTTCGTTCTAGACTCGACCGCGTTCTACGCCGGAATCCCCTACCAGGGGAACGGCCGGTACTACACCACCTACCTGGTGCTCGAGGAGGTGAGGCACCACAACGTGGGCTCATCCCTCATCCACACGCGGGTGCAGGTGACCGAACCCACCACCGAGTCGGTGAGCAGGGTTAGGTCGACAGCCTCCAAGACAGGGGACGCGGGGGCGCTGTCCCCTACTGACGTCTCGCTCATCGCCCTGGCGCTGGATCTCCGGCAGATGGAGGGCGGGGTGAGCCTCGTCACCGACGACTTCGCGGTGAGGAACGTGGCCGAAGTCCTCTCCATCCCCCTTTCGCCGACGTCCATGAAGGGGGGAGAGTGGAAGAACATCACTTGGAAGATCGTCTGCAAGGGGTGCGGAAAGCAGTACACCAACCCGAAGCTCACGCGCTGCCCTGTCTGCGGCACCGACCTGGTCCGCAAGGCCTCGGGGAAGTGAAGCGCGGCAAGCCGGGCGCTACCAGGTAAGTAAGGAAATACTACTACAGTTAAATATCACATATGTTATACTCCGGGCGGTAGAATATGGACACTCACAGGACCTCGGCGCTTCAAGTTTCAGACAGGTGCCCCCAGTGCGGCCGGAGGGCCCTGGTGGAGGACACGAACACCGGCGAGATATCGTGCAGCAACTGCGGCTTCGTGGTGAGCGAGAGGTCGGAGGACAGCGGCCCGGAGTGGCGCTCCTTCGGTGAGGAGAAGGGCGCCGACCGCGCCAGGGCAGGGGCGCCTACGTCCATCACGTATAGGGACATGGGCCTATCCACGATCATCGGGCGGTCCAACAGGGACGCCTCCGGGAGGGCTTTCTCGTCCCCCATGCGGGGGGCCATTGACAGGCTGAGGAAGTGGGACCACAGGTCGCCGGCCTACGGGTCGGTCGAGCGGAACCTCGGGGTCGCGCTGAGCGAGCTGGAGAAGATGGGAGACAAGCTGGGCGTGTCCCAGGCCGTCAATGAGAGGGCGGCGTACATCTACAGGAAGGCGCTCGAAAGGGGGCTGCTCAGGGGCCGGTCGATCACCGGGATCTCCGCGGCCTCGCTCTACGCAGCTCTGAGGGACACGGAGACCCCCAGGACGCTGAAAGATGTGGCGGCGGCGAACAACCTCAACAGGAAGAGCGTTGCCCGAGACTACAGAATCCTGCTCAAGGAGATGGACCTCAGCATGCCGGTTGCGGACGCGGCGAAGAACGTCTCGAGGATCGCGTCGCAGGTGGGGATGACGGAGAAGGCGGTCAGGAGGGCCGTCGAGATAGTGCGCCTGACGGAGCAGAGGGAGATATCGGCGGGGAAGGCCCCGATGGGCCTGGCCGCCAGCGCCCTCTATCTGGCGGGCGTCCTCGAAGGCGAGGTGGCGACCCAGAAGGAGATCGCGGAAGCCGCCGGGGTCACCGAGGTGACCGTCAGGAACAGGTACAAGGGGCTCAGGGCCGCGTTCGGGAAAGAGCTGGGCCTGGAAGAGGCGGCTCCGGGGACCGCCGCCAGCTAGCCCCGAAACGCTCTGCTAGTCTGCACGCTTCCGCTGCCCGAGTCCGACCTTCTTCAGGAAGGCCTTGAAGGCCGCGGGGGGAAGCATGAACCTGGGCATTATCATGTGCTCCATGAGCTCGGAGTCTGAGACCCCGATACGTCTCGCCTCCTGCACAGCCGAACGGTACGACTCGGTCATGAGCCTGAGGAACTCCGGGCTCTGCTCCTCCCGGCTCGACGGAGGGACGCTCCCGGAGAACCTCTTGATCATGTTGAGGCAGAGCAGGACGTCCATGTAGATGAGCCTCTCGTCCCCCTCCCTCAGGTACGGGACGCTCACCTGCAGGTGCCCGTCCTCCTCGTCTGGCGTGATCATACGAATCGGGGAACCCGAGAACTCGACCTTCAGGCTCCTGAGGACCGCGCCGGTCCTCTCGCCGAAGAGCGCCCTGACCGCGTCGACCTCATCGAAGCCTTTGAAGTAGTCTGTGAAGGGATGCAGCCGTACCTCCACGTTGCGCCTGATCTTCACCGACGGCTTCACCTTGGGCCTGGCGGCCATCCCCTTCGTCAGGCCGACGTCCTTCAGCAGCCTTGAGAAGACCGCGGGCGAGACAGGACCCATCTTCAGGTACTCGGCTATCTCGTCGTACGTCAGCCCGATCCTCTTGGCCTCGTCCACCGCGTGCCTGTAAGCCGGGACCTCGATCGGGCTCTTGAAGTAGAGCGCCGAGTCGAACCCCGTCTTCTTCAGGTATCTCTGGTGCTCCCTCCGGAAGTAGTCCCTGTCGCCCATGAACTGCTTGACGTGGAACAGCTCGTGGACGACGTCCAGATAGAGCGTCCTGAAGTCGCTGTTCTTCAGGTGGTAGGTGCCGACCGCGAGGTTGCCGTCCCGGTCGCTCACCCCCATGTACATGTACTTGCTGGAGATGAAACCGACGCGGAGCCTCTCGAGCACCTCCTCGGTCTGCTCGCCGAAGACGTCCCGCACCGCCTGCACCTTCTCGAACCCCTGAAAGTAGTCGGTGAAAGGCGCGAGTGCGATTGGCGGCGCCTCTCGGTTTATCGTGACAGGGAGTGCGGCGGGTCTTCCCAACGAGGTTCCGAACCCTCATGTTCCTTGTATAAAGAACAAGCGCCTCACACGGGTCAAACCTTGATCGGGACAGCCCGTCCCTGGCTGTCGGAGAGGCTCAACCGCTTGCATCCACAGTGACTGAGCCTACGTCTCAGGGAGGCTGCGATATGGGCCAGCCCATTCCAACCTGAAGAGAAACCCAGCGATGACCGCTCCTGCGATTGGTCCAACCACGTAGACATAGAGATTAAGGAAGTAACCAGACGCCAAAGACGGGCCTAGACTTCTTGCCGGGTTCAGCCCTGCACCCGTGAGTGGTCCAATGAGAAGTATCAGGAAGAACAGTGTGGTGCCCACCAGAATAGCTTGATTCCTCGGCTGCCTGATTCGCGTCGTCGCCACCAGGGCTGATGACGCGAGCACCAGCGTGCCCAACGCCTCCAGTGCGATGCCCAGGGCTGGACTGATACTGCCTGTCAACTTGGTCGAACCCAACTGCACTGCCTCATTCGACGAGACGAAGAGAAGACGGAGGGTAAAGCCAGCGAGAATGCCACCCGCCATCTGGAACAGCAGATAAGGGGCAATCAGTTCCTTCCTCAACAACTTGGCTGACGCCACCGCCAACGTGATTGCCGGATTGATCATCGATCCTGAGTATCTCCCGAGGCCCAGGATGACCAGGGCAACTGTTCCCCCGAAGGTGAGGGCCACCAAGCAGAGAGCCAACGGTTCAGAGACCGAGAGCATCGACGTCGCGATTATCGAAGCAGGGCCGACCACAACCAAGACGTAGGTCCCGGCAAGCTCGGACAGGGCTCTCGTCTTCCAGCTTGGAGGCACTTGGGGGGATTGTGCTGCGTCACGTTGCAAAGGGTGACTCCTGCCCCGACTCACGTCCACAGAACTCAGACTGTCCTAGGCTTCGGGGGTCCGGGATCGACCTTCGGCAAGTTCCTCGACCCGCCTTTCAATCTCGTTCCTGATCTTCCTCACTTCGGCCAAAGGTTGCCCCTTCGGGTCTGCCAGATTCCAATCGACGAGCTTCTTGTTCATTCTCTCAAGCATGGGGCGAGGGCACACCTTCTCCACGGAGCAGCCCATCGTGATCACGAGGTCCGCACGGTCAATCATCTCGATGGTCAGCATCTTGGGTTTCCTCAGCTTGAAGTTGAACGACTTCTCGGCCATGGCCTCGACCACGGCAGGGTTGACCTGGACGGCAGGTTGAGTGCCCGCACTTGAAGCTTCGAACCCCTTCCTCCGCGCGAAAGCCTCGGCCATCTGGCTTCTTCCGGCGTTCTCTACGCAGACGAAGAGCAGTCTCGGGCTGCCGGGCTCATTGGCCGTCATAGCACCAAGTCCTTGAGGAGGTCGAGCGTGGGAGACGGGAGCGCGCTGTAGAACACCCACCGTTCCTTCTTGTTCCTGGCAACGAGGCCAGACTGTTCCAGCACGTTCAAGTGATGCGAGGCCGTAGGTTGCGCAAGCCCGAGGGCAGACTCCAGCTCGCAGACGCACATCTCTCGCTCTGACAGCAACAGCAGGATCTTGATTCTGGTCGAGTCCCCCGCGGCCCCGAGCAGTCTTTCGGCCTTGCGAATCCTTTCTCCATACTCCGGGTTGGAGAACTTCTCCGCCTCGTCCTTGGCCCTCCTGACGTCAGAGAGCTGGCAGATGCCCAATTCGACAAGGCGTTGGACCGGTTTACTGTCCCCTTTGACCACGGGATATCTCCACTAATCCATATATATCAATATATCGAGAATCTGGTGAACCGCCGCGAGATGCGAGCAAGACTGACAGGCCGGCCCAGGAGGTCTCTGGAGTCTTACGCCTTCACGGCGCTCACGAACGCGCTGAAGACTGCTGGGTTGAGTTCCCCAGGCCTGCGCAGTTGTTTGATGTAGACTTGCTTGAAACCCGCCTTGCCGAGCTCTGCCGCATACTCTCTTTCCGTGATCGCT
>OCOJ01052099.1_pt1 | contig 10258 bp, 18 predicted proteins | sample 1539251 | NCBI WGS metagenome assembly OCOJ01 (sample SAMN01911457, study PRJEB22624) | soil metagenome | biome: Soil | place: Malaysia | collected 2012-04-30 | depth RA_metagenome m
AAAAAGTTTTACGCCCACGACGAGCAACGCCAGGCCAAGCAGGGCGACACGGTGCGCATCGTGGCTTCGCGGCCGCTTTCCCGCCTGAAGCGCTGGCGGCTCAAGGAAGTGCTGACGCGCAAAGCGTCAGGCGAGTAATCGGGACAGGGGAGCGCACCAATGATTCAGATGCGAACCTGGCTGACGGTTGCCGACAACTCCGGCGCGCGGAAGCTGATGTGCATCATGCCGGTGGGCGGCGACGCGGGACTGAAAGCCGGCCTGGGCGATGTCATCACTGCGTCGGTAAAGGAAGCGACGCCGGAGAGTCAGGTGAAACAGGGCACGGTCGTCAAAGCCGTGATCGTGCGCATGCGCAAAGAGCGCCGGCGCAAGGACGGCACATACATCCGGTTTGACGATAACGCCGCGGTGCTCATCAACGATGCGGGCGAGCCAGTGGGCACGCGCGTGTTTGGGCCGGTGGCAAGAGAGCTGCGCGAAAAGAAGTTCACGAAAATTGTTTCGCTGGCTCCGGAGGTTTGGTAGGCGATGACACTGCGACATGAACGGCCGGTGCGCCACATCGTCAGCATTCGCAAGGGCGATCAGGTAAAAGTGATTTCCGGGCGAGATGCAGGCAAAAGCGGGCGGGTGCTTTCCATCAACGCCAAAAAGAATACCGTGGTGGTCGAGCATGTGTCGATCATCAAGCGGCACACCCGGCCGAATCCGGGGAAAAATATCAAGGGCGGAATCGTGGAGAAAGAAGGCCCGATCAGCGTTTCGAATGTGATGATTGTTTGTTCGAATTGCGGGAAGCACGCTCGCATCGGGCATAACATTCTGCCTGACGGAACCCGAGTGCGTTCGTGCCGCCGGTGCGGGGCAACGCTGGATAAGTAGAGGCTCAGAAAACGCGATGAAAAGCCGTTTGCATGAGAAATACAGCAAAGAAACTGTCCCGGCGCTCTTGAAGCGTTTTGGCTGGAAGAACGTTATGGCTGTGCCCAAGCTCCAGAAAATCACCGTGAACATCGGGCTGGGGGAAGCCAGCCAGAACATCAAGCTGCTGGACACCGCGGCGCAGGAGCTGGCTCAGATTACCGGGCAGAAGGCCATCATCACCCGCGCCAAGAAGTCCATCGCCAACTTCAAAATCCGCCGCGGGATGCCCATCGGTTGCGCCGTGACGCTGCGTGGCGAAAAAATGTACGAGTTTCTCGACCGGCTCTGCAACGTGGTGCTGCCCCGCGTGCGCGACTTCCGCGGCTTGCCGCCCAATGCCTTCGACGGCCGCGGCAACTACACGCTCGGGCTGAAAGACCAGTTGGTCTTCCCGGAAATCGATTACACCCGCGTGGACAAGATCAAGGGTATGAACGTCACCATGACCACCACCGCCAAGAACGACGAGGAAGGCCGCGAGCTTCTAAAGGGTTTGGGAGTTCCGCTGCGGGTTCCCGGAGGAGCGCAATAAATGGCACGCACCGCCAAAGTTGCCAAGACACTGAAGAAGCCGAAATTCAAAGTGCGCGTGCGCTACCGCTGCCGCGTTTGCGGCCGCGCGCGCGGCTACATGCGCAAGTTCCAGATGTGCCGCATCTGTTTCCGTGGCATGGCGCTGCGGGGAGAAATTCCCGGCGTCGTGAAAGCCAGTTGGTAGGAGCGAATCAGGAGAATTATGCAGACGGATCCCATTGCCGATTTTTTGACGCGCATCCGCAACGCCGCTGCGGCCAAGCACCAGCGCGTGGACGTGCCGGCCTCGAAGCTCAAGACCGAAATTGCCCGCATTCTCAAGGAAGAGGGTTACATCTCGACCTTCAAAATGGTGGAGGAAAGCAAGACCCGGAAGCAGTTGCGCGTATTTCTGAAGTATACCCCGGACCGCCGCAGCGTGATTACCGGTGTAAGACGGGTATCGCGGCCCGGCTCGCGACGTTATCTGGGCGCGACGGAAATCAAGCCGGTGGTCGGCGGGCTGGGCATCAGCATTCTGACCACGCCGAAGGGTTTGATGAGCGGCCGCGCGGCGCGCAAAGCCAAGCTCGGAGGCGAAGTTCTTTGTGAGGTTTGGTAAGTCGGTTTGGAGAGTATTTGTAGGGGCGCTGGATACTGCGCGCTGTTCAGCCAGGTTCAGCCGATAGAAGGTTGGAGAAGGACGAACAGATGTCAAGGATCGGACGCAAGCCAATTGCAATCCCCGCCGGCGTGAAAGTCGCGCTGCAAGGCGGACAGGTCGATGTGCAAGGGCCTAAAGGCAAGCTCAGCGTGCCGGTGCCGCAAGGCATCACCTTCCAGCAGAAGGACGGTGTGCTCACGGCTACGCGCGACACAGAAGAGCACCGCGCGCTGCACGGTCTCGCCCGCGCGCTCGTCGCCAATGCCGTGTACGGCGTGACGCAGGGCTTCAAAAAGGAGCTCGACATCGTTGGCGTTGGGTATCGCGCTGAACTCAAAGGCAAAACTGTGAATTTTGCCCTCGGCAAGTCTCATCCCATCGAGTTTCCCATTCCGGAAGGGATTCAAATCTCGGTGGACAAGCAAACGCACATCGTGGTGATCGGCGCCGACAAAGGCAAAGTCGGCCAAGTGGCCGCGGATTTGCGCGCTTTGCGCCCGCCCGATCCGTACAAGCAGAAGGGCGTGCGCATCACCGGCGAGCGCTTGAAGAAGAAGGCGGGTAAGGCCGGAGCCAAGGCTGGCGCCGGCCCGGCGTAATTGAATTCGTAGGGGTGCAGCATGCTGCACCCCAGCTTGGCGCGATGTGAATTCTTTTGCATGGCGGCAGGCTTTTGGGCATTCAGGAGAAGAACAGTGGCATCGGCAAGAGTTGGCAAGTTATCGCGCGATTTGCACCGCCAGCGAGTTCACGCTCGCGTGCGCACCAAAGTCGAAGGAACCCCGGAGCGCCCACGGCTCTGCGTGTATCGTTCGCTGGGGCATATCTACGCCCAGGTGATTGATGACCTCGCGCGCAAAACCCTGGTCTCCGCTAGTTCCGTGGACGCGGAGATGAAGAAGAATTTGAAGGGTGGAGGAAACGTCGCCGCTGCAAAAGTCGTCGGCAAAGCTCTTGCCGAGCGCGCCAAAGCGGCCGGCGTTGCCAAAGTCGTTTTCGACCGCGGCGGATACAAGTATCACGGCCGCGTCAAGGCGCTCGCAGACGCAGCGCGGGAAGCGGGNGTTACAGTTCTAAGCCTATGTCGAAGCAGATCCTGAGAGAGAGTTTAGCGGTACGCCGGCTCCTGGAGGTGAATCCCACGGATTTGAAGGATGACGTGATTGCCATCAACCGCGTGACCAAAGTCGTCAAGGGCGGCAAGAACCTCAGCTTCTCCGCGCTCGTGGTTGTCGGTGACAGTCACGGCCATGCCGGTTTTGGGATGGGCAAAGCGCGCGAAGTGCCCATGGCCATCAAGAAAGGGATCGAGCAGGCCAAGAAAAACCTGATCAAGCTGAACCTGAAAGGTTCGACGATTCCGCACCAGGTGCTGGGGCGCTACGGCTCGGCGCAGGTGCTGCTCAAGCCCGCTCCGGATGGTACCGGCGTGATCGCCGGTGGCCCGGTGCGCAAAGTGATGCAAGTCGCGGGAATCACCAACGTGCTGACGAAATCGCTGGGGACTTCGAACCCGCACAATGTCGTCAAGGCCACTTTTGCGGCCTTGCTGGGCCTGAAAGACGCGGCCCAAGTGGCGGAGACACGTTCAAAAACGGTCGACGAAATCAGCGGCAAGCAAACGAAAGAAAAAGCTGCTGGAAGTGAGAACAACTGATGGCTGGCGCGAAGAAATCTGCCGGCTCGGGCGCCGCCAAGAAAGCCGGAGGCAAGGTCAAGATCAAGTGGGTGGTGAGCTTTATCAGCTGCACCGATGACATGCGTCAAACCATTCGCGGCCTGGGGTTGCGGCGCTTGCAGCAGGTCGTGGAGCGCGAAGACACGCCAGCAGTGCGCGGCATGATTCACAAGGTGCGGCACCTGGTGGAGGTTGTGGAGTAAAGCGATGGCGAAAAAGGTTTCAAAGAGCCGCAAAGCGGCCAGAGGCGCGGGCGAGCCCCAAGCCGCGCAAACAGTGGGTTTGTTCAATTTGCGGCCGCCGCGGGGTTCGCGGAAGCGCAAAGTGCGCGTGGGCCGCGGCATGGGCTCGAAGCTCGGGAAAACTGCAGGCGCCGGCAACAAAGGGCAAAAGTCCCGCCGCGGCTATTCGCGACGGCGCGGATTCGAAGGCGGCCAGATGCCGTTGCACCGGCGGATTCCCAAGCGCGGGTTTCACAATCCGTTTGGTGTGACCTATTCCGTGGTGAACCTTGAGGAGCTGAACGTGTTTCCCGCAGGTGAAACGGTGACGCCGGAATTGTTGCGCGCGCACGGATTTGTGCGCCGGCCCGCCGACCCTATCAAGATTCTGGGCGATGGCGAACTGAAGAACAAGCTGGCGGTTCACGCCCATGCCTTCAGCGCTTCGGCCAAGGACAAGATTACGAAAGCAGGTGGCACGTTCGAAGTCGTAGCGTAGGATAGTAGGGAGCGCAGCAGAGGGTTTCCGCGCTTCAAGAAACATTGCAGGAAAAGCGTATGAAGCAATTCATCGAAGCCGTCAAAAACATGTTCCGCATCCCGGACTTGCGGAACCGCGTCATGTTCACGCTGGCGCTCCTGGCCGTGTATCGCATTGGCGCGCACATCCCGACGCCGGGCATCAACGCCGGGGTTCTCGAAGAATTGTTCAAGCAATCCCAGGGTTCGGTGCTGGGCCTGTTCGATATGTTCAGCGGCGGCAATTTCCGCAAGCTGACGATTTTTGCCCTGGGTATCATGCCGTACATCACGGCTTCCATCATCCTGCAGTTGATGCAAGTGGTGTTTCCGTACCTCGAGCGCCTGCAAAAAGAAGGCGAGCTTGGCCGGCGCAAGATTACGCAATATACGCGCTACCTGACGATTGTCCTGAGCGTAATTCAGTCGCTGACGATTGCCACCACTCTGCAGCACACGAACCTGAGCGGGCAGTCGCTGGTCTACCACCCGGGCCTCGGCTTCATCCTGATGACCATTCTGACGCTGACCACCGGCTCGGCGTTCATCATGTGGCTTGGCGAACAGATTAGCGAGCGGGGCATTGGCAACGGGATGTCGTTGATCATTTTCGTGGGCATCGTGGTTGGCTTGCCGCGCGCCATCGACGACCTGTACCACAAAGCTACGTCGCAGGCCTGGGGGCCGTTCACGGCGTTGGCCTTGATTTTCCTAGTGGCGTTGATGGTCGCTGTGGTGGCGTTCATCGTATTTGTCGAAGGTGGCCAGCGGCGCATTCCCGTGCAGTATGCGAAGCGCGTCATCGGGCGCCGCGTGATGGGCGGTCAATCGTCCTACCTACCGTTGCGCGTAAATTCCGGCGGGGTGATTCCGCCGATTTTTGCCAGCTCCTTGCTGGCTTTTCCCGCGACCGCGGCGCTGATTCTGGGCAGCAAATGGGCGTTTGTGAATGTCATCAAGGACAAATTGGCGTGGGGCGAGCCGCTCTATACCGTGGTCTACGTCACGCTGATTATGCTGTTTGCGTTCTTTTACGTCGGCATCGTCTTCAACCCGACAGAGCTCGCGGACAACATGCGCAAAAATGGCGGGTTCATTCCCGGAATCCGTCCTGGGCGCAATACTTCCGAGCATGTCAGCAGGATTTTGAAGCGCCTGACGTTCATCGGCGCGGTTTACCTGGCGCTGGTCTGTTTGCTTCCGGAGTGGATGATCACCGGCGTACACTTGAACCACTTGCCGGTGTGGCTTGGTGGCGACTGGTTTGACCGTCACCTTCCTCAGCTCTTCCTGACCGGGCTTAAGGTGCAATTTTATTTCGGCGGCACCTCGCTCTTGATCGTTGTCGGTGTCGCCATGGACACGGTGCAGCAGCTCGAAGCGCAGCTCGTCATGCGCAATTACGAAGGATTCGCACGGAAAGGCCGGTTGCGCGGCCGGCGCTAGCGGTCATGAAGACGAGCCGGATGGCGGCCGCGAAGCGGCCCCGGGTGGATCTCAACCGCGCGGTGATTTTTCTTGGGCCTCCGGGTTCGGGGAAAGGAACGCAGGCCAAGGTTCTGGCGGATCGTTACGGCGTGCCGCATCTATCGACGGGCGACATGCTCCGCGAGCACGTCAGCAGGAACACGCCGCTCGGGGCGGAAGCCAAGCCCATCATGGAGCGCGGCGAATTGGTGCCGGATTCGCTGGTGCTCAAGATGGTGGCGCAGCGTATTGCGCGGCTGGATTGCAAGCGCGGCTTTGTGTTTGACGGGTTTCCGCGGACCGTGGCTCAGGCAAGGTACTTGGACGACCTGCTGGAGCGCCGGGGATTTGGGCGGCCTTCCGTGATTCATCTGGTGATCGACCCCGCGCTGCTGTTGCGGCGGCTCACCGGGCGGCGGATGTGCAAAGTGGGCGGCGAGATTTACAATATTTACGACCGCCCCACCAAAGTCGAAGGACGCTGCGATAACGATGGCGGCGAGCTTGTGCAGCGGCCCGACGATCGGGAAGAAGTGGTCGCGTCGCGGCTCGAGGCGTACGAGAAGCAGACTGCGCCCCTGGTCGCGTACTACCGGCAGCGCGGCGTGCTTCACGACGTGGACGCCGCCAAGAGCGTGGAGGAAGTCGGGCAGCAAGTGCGGCGCAGCGTGCAGCCCGCGAGGCGCGGCATTCGGCGCGGCAAGGTTCGCAGTTAGAAACGATGGCGATTCATCTGCGCAGCGCGGAAGAGCTCGAGAAAATGTACCGCGCGGGGCTTGTCGTCCACGAAGTCTTGACGGGACTGCGCGAATTCGTGCGGCCGGGACTGACGACGATGGACCTCGAGAAGTTCACCGAGGAGAAGCTCGCTGGCAAGCCCGGCAAGCCGGCATTCAAGGGTTACCGCGGGTTCCCTTGCGCGCTATGCACCTCGGTGAACAGCGAGATTGTTCATGGGATTCCGTCGCCGAAGCGCAAGCTGCGCGAGGGCGACATCGTCTCGATTGATTTCGGGATGGAAGTTGACGGATATTTCGCGGATTCGGCCGTTACCGTTCCGGTGGGCCACATCCGGCCGGAGATGCAGAAGCTGTTGGATGTGACCCGCGAATCGCTGGACCGCGCGATTGACAAGATGCGCGCCGGCAACCGGCTTGGCGACGTGGGCCACGCGGTGCAGAGCTGGGTTGAGCAGCACGGCTATTCGGTGGTGCGGGAATTTGTAGGGCACGGAATCGGCACGCGCATGCACGACGAACCCAACTTGCCGAATTACGGGGAAGAAGGGCACGGCGCGCGGCTGCAGGAAGGCATGGTCATTGCCGTCGAGCCGATGGTGAATGCAGGCCGGGCGGAAGTGCGCATGCGCGATGAGTGGGTTGCGGAAACAGCGGATGGGAGCCCGTCGGCGCACTTCGAGCACACCGTCGCGGTGACCGCAAACGGCCCATGGATCTTGACGCGCCCGAAAGGCATGACCGGGCCGTCGTGGTGAGTAGCACAAGGCACCCTTGCCCGCGCAGCGGGCTTGTAGGGGCGCGCAGGCCTGCCCGCCACAGTCGGTGCGATGTGAATTTGTAGCGGCTGGGTTTAGCCTGGCAACAGGAGCTTATGGCCAAGCAGTTCGGCGAGGACAAGGATAAGAAGAAAGGCGACTCCGGCAATCCCAAGGAGGACGCCATTGAGGTGATGGCAACGGTGATCGAGCCGCTGCCCAACGCCATGTTCCGCGTCGAACTGGAGAACAAACACCAGGTTTTGGCCCATGTTTCCGGAAAGATGCGCAAGAACTTCATCCGGATCCTGGCCGGCGACAAAGTGGCCGTCGAGCTTTCGCCGTACGACCTGACGCGCGGCCGAATCGTGTACCGGTACAAGTAGCATCTAATGGATTTGGTCAGCAGCGGTCGTTGATGGCAAACGCTTTTGTGGTGCCGGAGGTTCTGTAGTGGCGGGTCTTTAGACCCGTTTCGGCGGTTGTCGGGGCGCAGCATGCTGGGCCCCAGCTTGGCAAGATGTAATGAGGAAGCAGTTGTAGGGGCAGGCTTTAGCCTGTCCCTTCGAGACGCACTGGGGAGCAGGGCAAGATGAAAGTCCGGGCATCGGTAAAAAAGATTTGTGACAAGTGCAAGGTGATCCACCGGCGTGGAGTAGTGCGGGTCATCTGCGTCAATCCCAAGCACAAGCAGCGCCAGGGATAGAGGTCTTTGTAGGGGCGCAGCATGCCTGCCTGCCGCAGGCGGGCTGCGCCCCAGTTGAGCAGAACTTGCAGTAAGGAGAATGCATGGCACGCATCGCAGGTGTAGACCTTCCGCCGCAAAAGCGGCTGTGGATTGGCCTCACGGCCATTTACGGCATCGGGCAGGAGCGCGCGCGGCGAATCGCGGAGAAGGCCAACGTCGACCATTTCAAGAAGATTCGCGACTTGACGGAAGACGAAGTGAACCGCATCCGCCAGGTCATCGAGCAGGAAGGGCGCGTCGAAGGCGATCTGCGCAAAGAGATTCAGATGAACATCCGGCGGCTGATCGAAATTCAGGCGTACCGCGGCATCCGGCACCGCCGGAATCTCCCGGTGCGCGGCCAGCGCACGCATACCAACGCACGCACGCGGAAAGGCCCGCGGCGCGGCGCAGTTGCGGCGAAGAAGAAGACCGTCGGCAAGAAAGGTTAGGCTCTCCTGTAGGGGCGCAGCATGCTGCGCCCCAGCTTGGCAGGACCGCAGGATTCAGTGCAATCAGAAACGGAGTGACCAGTGGCAAAAGAGCAGCAAAAGGGCGCGGCGCCGGATGCCGCGGCAGCGCCGGCAAAACCGGCAGCAGCAAAACGCAAAAAGGAGTTCAAGAAGAAGCGCGAGCGGCGCGTGGTTCCGCACGGCGTCGTGTATATCGCCGCGACGTTCAACAACACGCAGATTGCTATCACCGATCCTGATGGGCGAGTGGTGTGCTGGTCGTCAGCGGGGGCGATCGGCTTCAAGGGCTCGCGCAAAGGTACGCCGTACGCGGCGCAGCAAGCTTCGCTGGCCGCCGCTGGCGTGGCGCGCGACCAGTACGGCATGAAAAGTGTCGAAGTGCGCGTGAAAGGACCGGGCTCGGGACGCGAGTCGGCGGTGCGCGCGCTGGCGGCCTCGGGGCTGCACATTGTGGTGATTCGCGACGTCACGCCGATTCCGCACAACGGCTGCCGCCCGCCCAAGCGCCGCCGCGTGTAGGATAGACATTCTTGTCTGTCGCTCCACAGCGAGGACCGGGTACACGAAAATTTTAGGAGGGACAGGCAGGAATGCCTATACCACCTGAGGACACCGAGAAGGGAGAATAGAAGTTGGCAAGACATCGTGATGCCGTCTGCCGCCTGTGCCGCCGGGAAGGGCAGAAGCTATTTTTGAAAGGACTGCGGTGCTTTACGGAGAAGTGCGCCATCGAAAAGCGCAACTTCGTTCCGGGACAGCACGGGCAATCGCGGCGCCCCAAGGTGGCGGGCTACGGCTTGCAGTTGCGCGAAAAACAGAAAGTGAAGCGCACCTACGGGCTGCTGGAACGGCAGTTCCGCTCCTACTTTGAGAAGGCTCTGCGCACCAAGGGACACACGGGCGAAAACCTGATCATCATGCTCGAGCGGCGCTTGGACAACGTGGTGTGCCGCGCGGGACTGGCTTCTTCGCGTTCGCAGGCACGGCAACTCGTGCTGCACGGCCACGTGCGTGTCAGCGGGAAGAAAGTCAACATTCCGTCGTACCTGGTGAACGTGGGCGACGAAATCAGCATCAAGGAAAAAATGCAGCAGAACCCGATGGTGCTGGAAGCGCGCAACGTGGCGCAAAGTCAGAGCGCGGTGCCCTGGTTGGAGCAGGACCGCGAGCATTTCCGGGCCAGAGTGGTGGCGTTGCCGAAGCGCGAAGACGTGCAGACGCCGCCGATCAGCGAGCAGCTTATCGTCGAGCTCTATTCGAAATAGGGAGTTTCGTTGTAGGGGCGCTCCGGCCGGGTCGGAGCGCTCCAGCTTGGCAAAATCGAAGCCGTTGTAGGTGCCGGGCTTCAGCCCGGCCCGGCCTGGTGAAGGCAGGGAAAGCCAAAGTTTTTCGGCCGCCGACAAAAGTCGGCAGCCAGAAGGAAGGGAAACGATGTGGAAAGGTTTTCAGAAGCCGAAGCGTCTTGCATCCGAGTTGGAATCGCTGACGGAGAAGTACGGCCGTTTTTCCGCGCAGCCGTTCGAGCGGGGATGGGGCACGACGGTTGGAAACGCGTTGCGCCGCGCGCTGTTGAG
>OCOJ01038900.1_pt2 | contig 10256 bp, 8 predicted proteins | sample 1539251 | NCBI WGS metagenome assembly OCOJ01 (sample SAMN01911457, study PRJEB22624) | soil metagenome | biome: Soil | place: Malaysia | collected 2012-04-30 | depth RA_metagenome m
CCCGCCATAACGGTGGTTATCGGAGTGAACAACACTGTCACTTGGGTGAACAACGACGACGCTCCGCACACCGTAACCGCCTCCGACGGCTCGTTCAACTCGGGCAACATCAACGCGGGGGCGAGCTGGAGCTTCACGTTCACCAAGCCGGGCGTCTACAGCTACTTCTGCTCCTATCACCCCTGGATGAGGGGGACCGTCGTAGTGAAATCCGGATAGCGGGTTCGATTGAGCACTAGCTCAAGGAATCTAGCGACCAAGCGGTGAAGTGAGATTGGACGCGAAGGTCGATGGAACGGGTCGTGCAGACCAATCGAGGCGCCGGATGATACGGTTGATGGTGTTTGCAGCGATCGGGGTGGGCATCGCGGCGCTCGGTTCGACTTCGCTGTTCGAAGTCAAGTCTGCGTTCGGCGGCGCGGAGGGTTCGGAAGGTTCGGCATCACGCGTTTCATCGGCGAGCGAGGCAGCCGGCTCGGGCGCACCGGTGACCGTCAAGGTGGTATACTTCCAGATGTCTCAGCTCGTAGAGAACCACCAAGAGTACTTCGTCCTACGGAGCCCAGCTAACTTCGGTGAACTCCTCAAGGAAGTGACAGACAAGCACCCAGCTCTGGCGAGCATGACACCGAGCATGATGGTTCTGATAGACGGCACTGTCGCAAAGGCGGGCACCCCGCTGAGCGACGGGGACGAAGTCGACTTCATACCCGCCTTTGCTGGAGGCTAGGCCGGCGCAAAGGCGAGCGCGTCGAGAGAATGATAGCCATGGCAGAAGAGTCGGCGGACCGGAGAGCAGGATTGGTACCTGGTCAGAAACAGAGAATTGCTTCGCTCGTGTCGTATCAGGCGGGCTCGGTCGTCAGCCGCACAATCATCAATCGCAAGAGCGGCACGGTGACGCTCTTCGCCTTCGACGAAGGAGACGGCCTCAGCGAGCACACCGCTCCCTACGATGCCTTGCTGCACGTCCTCGAAGGTGAGGCTCTCGTGACGGTGGCTGGGAAGGCGAACAAGATGGAGGCAGGAGACGTGATAATCCTCCCAGCGGGAAAACCTCATGCCGTGAGGGCAACGAAGAAGTTCAAGATGCTCCTCGTGATGATCAGGCAGTAGCCCGCCGCGCGACGCCGTCGGACGGCGGAGGGCCTTCCCTGGCTTTGCGCAGTAATCCTTCCAGCCAGCTCTGATGCTGCCTGCTCATGTTCTGCGGTCTCAAAGTGTTGCTCAGCCGAGCCAGCCAGCCGTTCTGGGTCTCTTCCGTCAGAACGTAACAACCCGAGGGCCTCTTCTCGATCAGCCAAGCGTGATAGGCGTCGATTCCCATGGCTCGTGCGCTCCACGCCAAGCGTTCGCCTGGCACAAACTCCTCGACCCTCGAATCAAGTCGGACGCCGAAGGTCGTCCACCGGAACCTGGATTCTGGTCGCAGGTTGGGGCCTCCTCCTTCGATTACCACGTTCCTCGAGTTGCTGTACCACGTTGGCCAGAGCTCTGCCCTGACCAGCCAGCCCCAGACCAGCTCGGAAGGAACGGGCATCTCGAGTTCGTTGCGCACGTGCACAGAAGTCCGGTCAGGGCTGTGTTCTTCTGGCCATCGAATCAAGGAGTGTTTCTTCGGTTGGGTTCTCACTGAGTCTTAAGCTCTACCGCCATCTGGTCTCTCGCCGGAGCGCTTTTCGGGGTGTCCATCTCCAATCTCACCGGGGTCTTATCCGAGCAAGAAGAGGTCGAGAAATGGGTTTGGGAAGAGGCTTTAAGCAAGTGCAGCGCCCTTCTCCTAACGAGTGGGAGCCTGTTGCTCCTTCAGCAGATACTGAAGCTGAACTGCGAAAGATGCAAGCTAAGGACAGAGCACTACGTGCAGATGAGAGACGGCGCGGTAGTCCTTTGCCGTTGCCTGAGGTGCGGCCAGCCGAAGATGAAACAGAGCCTCGCTGAAGAAGATCCCCGGTCATATCCTCAGGACGACCGAAGGCCGATCTACGTGTCCTAGCTTCGCGCACCTCATGCGCCATTTCGGCAACCGCGTAGATGTTTCAAGGCATACCTTCCCCCCCAGTAGGCGGCGGCCTGATTCCGCGTCCAGATCGAGCGCCACGGTAATGGATCGATTATCCTGCGGTGCCAGTGAGGTACTTCACGTAGGGGCCTGGATCCAGTTTAGAGAAACGCCCTAGCTCGATGCCGCGGCCCGGCGTCATGAGCTCCAGCAAGAACTGGCCAGAACCCTTCTCTTGCCAGTAGCGCTGGCCGAACCTCGAAGTCAGTGCTTCCTTCAGTTCAAGAGCCCTAACCGCGGCCAAGAGATACGACGGGCTGTAGAGGGGATAGTCGGGCATCACGTGGTGCAGGAGCCAGTACTCTCCGGGGTACTTTATGCCCATGTACTTGGCCGTTAACTCGGCGTAGAGCCTCGTCGCTTCATCGATTGAAAGGCCGTCGTGCCAGTACCTCAGCTTCATGAGGGAGTTGGCGGAGTAGAAGGTCACAAAGAAATGGTCGTTGAACATGAACCTCTCCACCAGGTCCGACGCCACCGCTTCGGGCAGCCCCAGTTTGTGCTCCAAGTAGTCCTTGTCGTGCATCAAGTTCTCGAAGAAGATTGAGAATATCTCGGCCACGCCCATGGGGACACCGTACTTGTCCTCGAAGAGACGATCTCGCGCAACCGAGGAGAAGTGTACCCCGTGACCCATCTCGTGGAAGATTCCGGTAAAATTCTCCAGCGGGTTGGACTTCCTGTACGAGATGCGTACGTCGGTCGGGACTCGGATGCCGAAGCAGAACGCCGATGCGCTCTTCCCCTTCCTGTCTACGCTGTCGACCTTGACCTTCCTCGCGTCGAGGCCCATCTCCGCCATCGTCCGGACTACACGGGAAACAGGGTCAACGCGCGGGAGGAAACTCTCCGCGTACTTCCGGAAGACCCTAGATCGGAAGAAGTAGAAGTCGTCGTAGTATTTCGCGTCTCTTCCGAGTATCTCCTTGGAGTAACGCTTCAGTGATTCCCTGAACGCGGACCTCAGGTTGTTGCCGAGGTTGTCCACGAACGAGATTAGACGCTGATACTCGATTCCCTCGGTCATAAGATAGTTCGATAGTACGTCGGTGCCGAGCTCGGACATGGACCGTGCGAAACCGTCGAACCTCGCCCTGATGGCTGGGGCGAGTATCGGAGATTTCCCTAGGAATGTGTCGAAGACCCCCTTCCTTGCTTTCGAATCGTCCGTCCCTGCGGCGAACTGCCTCCATGACCCCCAGTTGACTGGGACGCCATTCACCTTGTGCCTCCTGTCGACCATCTTCGTGGTTCTCAGGTCGGAGAGCTTGAGGTAGAGCCTGTAGGTCTTGGAGAACCCGATCTCGAAGGCGCAGAGGTTGAAGAGGACCTCGGGCTGTCTGCCGAACCTCTTGATGAAGACCCCGTAATGCTTCACGGCCTCCTTTTCAAGCGTGGACAGCCGCTTCTTGTCGAACCCGAGGCCCACCTGTTGCCTGAAGTACAGCAGGTTCTTGCTGGCGCTGAGTCTCTCTGCCTCACTCCTCCAGTCCCGAAGCTCTGATTCTTGGAATTGGCGCGCCATCCCGCTCAATCTGGAGATTGGTCTTTTGTCTGTTCCGTTCTGGTCCTGCTCGAGTCTTCTAGCGGCATCCCGCTGCCCTTGATGGACTGGGACGCGTCAACGTGCACCGGCGCGAGCAATTGATGCGGGTTTTTCTAGAACACGTTTATAAGAGAAACGACTGGCAAATGCGAAGTTGTGGCGAAGTCCGCGAAACCAGTGACAGCTTTTGTGATGATGACTATCGCACCCGGGGAATCTCATAACGTAGTCAAGAGCCTGAAGAGATGGACGGCGAAGAAACAAGGTCAGAGTGGAGCTTACGTAAAAGGGGCGTGGGTCGTCACTGGAGATCATGATGCAATAGCGATGGTTGAGGCAGACACCAACGAACAGCTGCTGCAATTGATTACAGACATGACGAGAGGGCTGCGGCAGTCTCCGGGGCCAATCTTGAGCACACGCACAGCCATTGCTGCAGACGGGCTGTGGGGCTGAGGGCCGCGGACCCTTATCTCCTAAGAGCAACGTGGTAAATCCTAGTCCCCCGCCAGACTTCGAAGCATCATTCAGAAAGGCACAGGCTCTGCGAACAGATTACGATTGGTCGGAAGCTTCGAAGGTCTACGAGACGCTCGCTGAGGGGGCTGCGGTTCGCGGCGAACTTGACCGTGCTGCATTCGTCCGAGGGGAGGCGGGGCTCTGCCACTTCAGGGCGGCCTTTCAAGTCGGAAACGACAAGGACTTCGCGAGGTTAATTGAAATGGCGAGGTCAGCTTACCAATCGGCGATCGAACTCCACGCCAGGGCAGCAACCCCTACATCAGCAGCCCACACGGCTTTGCTAAAGGGCGATGCGAGCTTCGCAAGCTCCTACCTCTCGACGAGCGCCGAGGAGAAGAGGAGGTTGCTGAGCGAGAGCTCGGTGTTCAGGAGGCAAGCCAAGGAACTCTTCGAGAAACTCGGAGACGAAAACTCCATGAAGGCGACCGTTTCGCTCCTCCACTCTCTCGCGCACGAACTGAACATGGAATGGTCGTCGAAGCGACGCATGGAGATAATAGACGAGGCTCTTCGGCTGGGGTCGAAAGCAGTTCGAGCTGGCTCGGCCAGCGAGAACGAACTCGCGTGGATGTACTACCTACTCGGAGTTTTCGCCTGGCAACGAGTCTACCTGCTAGAGGACCCGACAGCCAGAGACCAAGCTCTTTCGGAATGCGAGAACTTCAACACAGAAGCCATCAAGCTGTCGCGCGACATTTCAGACCACCTTCTCATCGGCAAGGCGAACCTCTTGGCGATTTCCGTGGCTGGTGTACGAGGAGTTCCACAGTTCGTCAAACAACATCTGAATGCAGCTCTTGATTCCGCGCGCGTTACAAGAGACAACGAGGCTCTGGCGGACGCTCTCCTAGCGAACGCCTACGACTTGATCTGGGAGATGGCTTCAAAGGAGATTCCCGAGAGTCGTTATGCAGACTTCGAGAGATGCAAGAGCCTAGCTGAGGAGGCGCTGGCCAGGTATAGATCAGTCCTTAGTGACAGAGGAGTGGCCGACTGTTACGCTCTGGGATTCGCTCAGGCGTACAACAGACTCGCGTTCGCGGAGGTTGACCAGGTCAAGAGAGTTCGCCTGTTGGAACAAGCAGCAAAACACGGCCGAGATGCCCTCGACCACTTCAGGAGATCTGGATGTGCGGGCGACGAGACTCCGGCTCACACGCTGATGATCATCCTCTACTATCTAGCCTCGAATACCACTGACAAGGAAGACCGGAGGCACCTTTTGGACGAGGCTTCTCAGATGGTCGTGGAAGACCTCCGGCAAAGGGAATCGACGACCCCGTTCCACAGCTGGAACAGAGGAGTCGCCCTCTACTATCGGGCGATCGTCCAGGCCGAAGTGTCGAAGATCGAGTCGGACCCAGCGCAGAAGGCGCCGGTGCTGGCTGCCGCCTCGGAAGGCGTGGAAAAAGCGCTCAGACACTGCAAGGAGCACTTCGGGCAACCCGCCAAGATTCGTCAGAATATCGCAGTCGGATTGGCAACGTATGCGAGCAAGCTCTCCAGCATCTTAGAGGAGTTGTATGGGATAAGCGGGGAGCGAACTACTCGTGATAGAATGATCTCCGCTCTGACAGAGGCGGCGGACTTCTACGAACAGGCAGGCTGGCCCAGCCGCGCTGCGGAGACGCACTGGAGGCTTGGGCAGTTGCTTGATAGGCAGAGAGTGCACACGGGCGCCTCTGAAGAGTTCGAGACCGCATCCAGTTTCTTTGAGGCGGCGGCGGAGAGGACACCGGAATTCAATGCGTACTTCAAAGACTACGCTTCGTACATGAGAGCCTGGAGTGCAATCGAGAGGGCGAGACACCAGGCTGCTCTGCAGAGCTACGATGAAGCAGCAGCCAGCTACTCGAAGGTCTCCGAACTCATGAGGGGAACCAAGAGATGGGAGCATCTCGCCGACTATTTCGCTGCCTGGGCGACGCTCGAGACGGCAGAGGCGCTGAGTGCCAAGGAGGAGTTCCAGGAGGCCGCAGCGGCATTCGAATCTGCCCGAACCGCATTCGCTCGAAGCGAGGCGCAGGCAGAGGCAGCCCACCATCTCCCGGGTGGCGAAGTGCTCTTGCAGATTCCTCAAATCTCCGCGGTAAGAAAGCAGTACTGTGAAGGAAGGGTGGCGCTGGAGAGGGCCAGGCTACATGATTACGGGGATGAGGCATCTCGCTCTGCTGAACAGTACGGGCTCGCGGCGAAGATCTTCGGAAGAATCGCCCAACTCGTTCAGGGCGTCGCTGACAGGCATGAGATGAGTAGCATATCTCAGCTCTGTCGCGGGTGGCAATTGATGAAGGAGGCGGAGGGTCATCCCTCGTCCTCCCTGTACACCGAGGCAGCGGAGATATTCGCGGAGGCGGCTGGCTCCGGCGCTGGAGAGAAGGTAGAATCAGTCGCCCTGGCCGACTCGCACTTCTGCCAGGCCATGAACCTCCAAATGGAGTTCACGAAGACTGGGGACCTAACGGTGTACACCAACGCGAAGACCCATCTCCAAAATTCGATGAATCTGTACTTGGGCGTCGGCTTGGTGAGGGCGGCCGACTGGACGGAGGCCACGATGGCGATTCTGGATGCAGGCCTGTATACGCTGGAAGCAGAGACGGCGACCGAGCCAGAAGAGAGAGCGAAATTGTACGTGTCGGCTGAGAAGTCTCTGGGATTCGCCCTCTCGCTCTCCGAAAGAGCTGGGCACCAGTCGAGGAAGGCACTCGTCGAGAGAGAGCTGAGCCGAGTGAGAGAGAGGGTTCGGGTGGCGCTGAACTTGGCCAAGGTCATGGCAGCGCCTCCGATCGCCTTGCAGGGAATGATGACTGGAACCCCTGCCGGGGAAGAGGCGAAGGGGCTCGCAGCCTTCGAAGGGGTCAACATCCAAGCTCGGGTGAAACACGAGAGCGAGATCGAAGTGGGCGAGACACTAAGAATTCAGCTCGACCTGTTCAACACGGGAAAGCAACCCGCTTCGCTGCTGAAGGTCGAGGAAATCACCCCGAAGGGATTCAAGCCAGCGGTGATACCAGACCCCTATCTCCTAGAGGGTTCCTCGCTGAACGCCAAGGGCAGGTTGATCGAACCCCTGCGGATAGAATCCTTCGTGATTTCCCTGAGCGCAGGGGAGACAGGTGACTTCGCCCTGAGTCCAAGGTTGGTGTACGTAGACGAAGCGGGAAGGGTGACGGTGCAGGCCCTTGAAGCCACTAACATCAAGGTCGTTCCACAACCGGTCTTCGAGTTCAAGAAAGACGAGGGCAAAGCTGTCTTCGAATGCCTGATCCAGGCCTTCATAGACGACTACATGAAGAGGCGACTGAGCTTGGAGGAGTCTGGGTGGAGAAGCCTCGTCGAGATCGCCAAGGCTGCCAACGTGTCCCGCTCGAACCTCTACGGGAAGGAAGGGAGACAGGGCCCGGTCTTCTACGAGCTCCAGTCCAGGGGGATCATCGAGTCGCGCACCTTCACTGGTCAGCGAGGCCGGGGTGGCGAGGTCCTCAAGGCGCGCGTGGCCTACAGCCGGGACGCCGTCAAGAGGTACGTCGACAGGAGGATAATGCGGCCCAAACAGACTTGACAAAATATCACGACGAGAAGAACGCTTTTCCAAGTATTCAAGCCCCAAAGTGAGGCTAAAATGGCCTAAATAGCGCGTTTCTGGCTAAGAATTGCCTGAAAGACGTCCTCTTTCCATCGTAAGAGTATCAGGGTATTCTTCTAGTTGATTCCTAGTGAAAAATGGATAGCAATTTTCCGAACCGTGGTTGGGTTCGGGGGTGAAAGACCGTGGAAAGAATTCGAAGAATCTTCGCGAGGGGATCGAGCGAGAAGGAACTTGAGGGCCTGCTGGTCACCGGGAGCGGCCTCGTCTATGTGCCCAAGGGTCGGATAAACGAGATACCCAAGGTAATCGCCGAGCATCACCTTCGAGAAGTCGAGAGAGCCATGACGATGGGTTCGATGAAGCGCGCTTAAGCAGCAGCGCGGCTCGGACGCGATCGGAAAGCCTCTTCCGCTTTCCTCCTACCCCCCTGGCTCGCCTTATGCTGGTCGATTTCTTGACGAGTGCGAACGAGCCAGGGGCGCTGGTCTCTGACTGGAAAACAACTGGCCAAGGCCGAGTCGGAGTGATGTCGTAGCTCATAACGCTGAAGCCGCATCTGAGTGCGGCTAGAAAACATAGAGCAAGTCTGGCGAACAGTTCAACGCCGGAACCACTCGCGATAAGTAGATTAGAAGGACCCTCGCGTGAAATCTCCATGGGGTTCGCACCTTCGCCCTTGCAGCCGCGCAAGGAGAACGCCCTGCTCGCAATTGGAAACACACCTCTCGTGAAACTGAACAAGCTCACAGGAGGACTCGACGCGAACGTCTACGTCAAGCTAGAGTACTTCAATCCGACTGGAAGCTACAAAGACAGGATGGCTCTCGCCATGATTGAAGGAGCCGAGAGAGAAGGTCTGCTTAGGACAGGCGACACGGTCGTGGAATACACGGGAGGGAGCACCGGGTCTTCACTTGCCCTTGTTTGCGCGGTGAAGGGCTACAAGCTCAAGATAGTGACGTCCGACGCCTTCTCCGAAGAGAAGCTGAGCACAATGCGGGCTTTCGGCGCCGAATTGACGATCGTGCCAAGCGAGGGCGGGAAGACCACGCCGGAGCTGATACCCAAGATGATGAGAATTGCCGAAGAAATGGGGAAAGAGCCCCGAACGTATAGAACAAATCAGTTCTACAACAAGCACATGCTGAAAGGCTACAACGTACTGGGATCCGAGATTCTGAACCAGTTGGATGGCAAAGTTGACGCGTTCGTTGCGTCTTTCGGAACCGCTGGCTGCTCAATGGGGGTCGCAGAGGTCTTGAAAGCGAAGAGCAGCGAAATCGCCGTTGTCCTGGTAGAGCCTGCTGAATCGCCCATCGTGTCAAAGGGAATCAAGGGAACGCACGGCATAGAGGGCATCGGGGTCGGATTCGTTCCGCCGCTGCTTAGGAAGGACCTTTACGACGAGATTCTGACTGTGTCTACGGAAGAAGCGAATCGAATGGCCAGGAGGCTTGCAGAAGAGGAGGGGATCTTCTCCGGTTCGTCTACTGGGGCCAACGTGGTAGCCTCCCTTTCGATGGCGAAGAAACTAGGCACGGGGAAGAACGTCGTAACGGTCGCCGTCGACAGCGGACTCAAGTACCTCTCCACAGAAGTATACCGATGAAGGGCGGGCCGAACGGGTTATTCGTTCTGCTTAAATGCAGGAAATTTGACGGCATTTTTCGTGCGTCTACGGAAGGAAGTGAACGTCTACCTGTACGACCCGACCGCCAGGTTCTTCCAGGTGGTGGTCGAGCTGAAGAATGTCCCCGGTGCCCTGCGTGACCTTCTCACCGTCCTTCGAGACATGAACCTCAACGTGCTGTCGAGCTTTTCCTCGACAGACAGGCTCGCAAAGACGGGCGTGTGGAGCGCGTTCGTGGAGGACTCGGAGCACACCGCATCTGAATTGAAGCGAAAGATATCGTCTGCGCGCCACGTCGTCGACTCGATTGTCGTGGAGAGCAAGAACGGTTATCTGGTCGACGGCATCCATTTCCCCTTGACATTCAACACCGGCGACAGAGCCGTGATGATGAGGGCCGAGTACCTCACGAAGATGCTCGCATCCGTGAGGAAAGAGTTCGGGTCGGGTGGAGAAGTGATAATCTACGAAGAGGGCCGCGTGTACGGAAACGACGTTGCCGTTGACTACGCCGAAAGGCTGGGAGCGGATCTCATCCGCTCCAACTTCTCTGACGTGTTAAAGCTCTACACGGCCTTGGGCTGGTTCAAGCTTGAGGGCCTAGACGAGAATCGGCAGAACGGCACGGTCACGATGCAAACGAGCGGGTGCTTCGAGTGCGAAGGCAGGAAATCCCAGAGGCCTTACAGCCATTTCGTCAGAGGTCATCTCGGAGGATTTCTGAGCGTGCTCTTGGGCGAGGAGCTCGAGTGTGAGGAAGTGAGGTGTATAGCGAAAGGCGACCGATTTTGCGAGTTCAAGTTCAAGCCAAGAAACTCTGGCGGATGATGGGTGCCCCCTTCACCGATTCAAGAGATTGCCGGGAGTAGGCCCTGAGACTCGTTCGCTCTAGGTGGGTTCTGTC
>OCOJ01038056.1_pt1 | contig 10252 bp, 9 predicted proteins | sample 1539251 | NCBI WGS metagenome assembly OCOJ01 (sample SAMN01911457, study PRJEB22624) | soil metagenome | biome: Soil | place: Malaysia | collected 2012-04-30 | depth RA_metagenome m
GCATGAATCCCACCATGGTGCAGAGCGTGGTCACCTACGACACGATCATCGAATTCTCGAATCCCGAGCTGAAGCTTTTTCCCGGGATGACGGCCTACGTGACCATTCCCGTGGCCACGGTGAAGAGCGTGGTGAAACTGCCGAACACGGCGCTGCGGTACAAGCCACCGATGTCCGCGGAGGACATCCGCACGGTCTACAAGGAGTTCGGCATCGACGCCGCGCCTGAAAAGCCGGCGGCTTCCGAGCCGGCGGCCGCGGCCGGAGGAGCCACGCCCGCGGCGGGCCAGCAGAATCCACCGAAAAAACCGGTGGGCGATACCGCCGTGGTCTGGAAGCTGCGCCCGGATAACTCCCTGGAGCCGGTCAAGATTTCGCTGGGCATCACGGATCACGCATATACCGAAGTGGCTGGAGTGCTCAAAGGGACGCTCGCAGAAGGCGATGAACTGGTAATTCGCTCCATCGCTTCGAAGCCGATTACGCCGGGAGCGTTGCGCCGGTAGCGCGTTTGCGCGGCGCCGGCGCTACCAGAACGTTGCCGGGCCTTACAATTATGAATTCCACCATAACTGCCAATCAGCACGCTGCGGCCCAGGAAGGGCGCGCTATCGGCGCGGTCATCCAGGTGGAGGACCTGCACAAGTATTACGACCTGGGCGAATCGCGCGTGCACGCGCTGCGCGGGGTGAGCCTGGCCATCCAGCAGGGCGAGTTCGCGGCCATCATGGGCGCGAGCGGCAGCGGCAAATCCACGTTCATGAACATTCTCGGGTGTCTCGACCGGCCCAGCTCCGGGCGCTACCTGCTGGAAGGCATTGACGCCTCGAGCTTGGATAAGCGCGCGCTGGCGGCGATTCGCAACCGTAAAATCGGTTTCGTCTTTCAGGGCTTCAACCTGCTGGCGCGCACCACGGCGCTCGAGAACGTGGAGTTGCCTACCCTCTATACCAAGCTGGCCAACTCCGAGCGGGTAGAGCGCGCCGTCGAGGCCCTGCGCATGGTGGGACTGGCGGACCGCGCGCAGCATTTTCCCTCGCAGATGTCGGGCGGGCAGCAGCAACGCGTGGCCATCGCGCGTGCGCTGGTGAACCGCCCATCCATCCTGCTGGCGGATGAGCCGACGGGGAACCTGGACAGCCGCACGTCGGTGGAGATCATGCAGATCCTTCAGGAGCTGAACGACCGCGGGCTGACCATCGTGCTGGTGACCCATGAGCACGACATCGCGCAGTTCGCCAAGCGCGTGCTGATCTTCCGCGACGGCAAAATCCGCAAGGACGAGCCCGTCCTCGAACGCCCCCGCGCCGCAGAAGTGCTGCGCACGCTGCCTTCGCTGGAAGACTGACGCGCTTCCCCTCCAAGCCGTCCATCCGATGCATCGTGTTCTGCCTTCTGGCATCCAAGGCCTTGCCTCTTGATTTTCCTGGGGCTTGGTGGGTAACTGTGGCGGGGTAGGGGAGGAGCACACCGTGATTACGCTCACCGTGAACGGGAAGCGCGCGCAGGTGGACGTGGATCCTTCTACGCCACTGCTGTGGGTGCTGCGGGAAAACCTGCACCTGACGGGAACGAAATACGGCTGCGGCATGGCGCAGTGCGGGGCCTGCACCGTGCATCTGGATGGCGAGGCCGTGCGCTCCTGCGTTACTCCGGTGTCGCGCGCCGTCGGGAAAAAGATCACCACGATTGAAGGGCTTTCCGAAGACCTCTCGCATCCCTTGCAGCGCGCGTGGATGGAAGTGGACGTGCCGCAGTGCGGCTATTGCCAGTCCGGGCAGATCATGGCCGCGGCCGTGCTGCTGCGCGAGAAGCCCAATCCCACGGACGAAGACATCAATCAAGGGATGGCCGGCAACATCTGCCGCTGCGGGACGTATCCGCGCATCCGGCGGGCCATCCATCGCGCCGCCGAGCTCGCGGCGGAAAGGAAACCGCGATGAGCGCGGCACGCAGAGCAGAGACCCTTTTGCATGGTCCGCTATCGCGGCGCGACTTCTTGAAGAGCGGGGCGGCCGCTTCCGGCGGCCTGGTGATTGCGCTGCATTTTTCGCCGCTGGCGCCCAGTGAAGCCCTGCTCGCTGCGGGAACCGCGGAGTTTGCTCCCAACGCGTTTGTCCGCGTCGGAGCCGATGGCGCGGTCACCGTGATTATCGGCAAAGCGGAGATGGGACAGGGCGTGTACACGTCGCTGCCGATGATTCTGGCCGAGGAGCTGGATGCGGACTGGACGCGCGTGCGCTGCGAGTTCGCTCCCGTGGACCCGGCCTACAACCACACGGTCTTCGGGATTCAGATGACCGGCGGAAGCACCAGTGTGTGGTCATCATTCGACCAGTTCCGCAAGGCGGGCGCGGCCGCGCGGGCGATGCTGGTGGAAGCCGCGGCGCAGGAGTGGGGAGTACCGGCCCGCGAGTGCCACACGGAAAACAGCTTCGTGATTCACGAGGCCTCGAACCGCCGGGCCGCTTATGGCGAGCTGGCCGGCAAGGCGGCGGCTCTGAAGCCGCCCGCTGAAGTGAAGCTGAAAGATCCCAAGGATTTCAAAATCATCGGCAAAGCAACACACCGCCTGGATACTCCCGCCAAGACGAACGGCAGCGCGACGTTTGCGATCGACGTTGACCGGCCGGGGATGCTCGTAGCCGTGGTGGCGCGGCCTCCGGTGTTCGGCGGCAAGGCGAAGAGCTTTGACGCTACGGGGGCGAAGGCCGTCCGTGGAGTGAAAGAAGTGGTGGAGATTCCCCGCGGAATCGCGGTGGTGGCGGATGGTTACGTGGCCGCGCGGCGCGGCCGCGACGCCCTGAAAATCACCTGGGATGACGGCCCCATGGCCGGTTACAGCACGGCGAAGCAGCGCGCGGAGTACGCCGCGCTGGCAAAGACTCCCGGCACAGTAGCGCGGAAAGAGGGAGACGCGGCCGGCGCTCTGGCGGGCGCGGCGCGGAAGCTGGAAGCGGAGTACGAGCTGCCCTACCTGGCCCACGCCACCATGGAGCCGATGAACTGCGTGGCGGAGGTGCGCGCGGAGAGCTGCGAGGTCTGGGCCGGGACGCAGTTCCAGACGTTTGACCGCATGACCGCGGCGCAGGCCGCGGGGCTGAAGCCGGAACAGGTGAAGGTGCACACCACGTTTCTGGGCGGAGGATTCGGCCGCCGCGCCGTGCCCGATTGTCACATGGTGCTGGAAGCGGTGCAGGTCTCCAAAGCGGTGCGCGCGCCGGTGAAATTGATTTGGACGCGCGAGGACGATACGCGCGGCGGCTATTACCGGCCGTACTTCTATCACCGCATCGCCGGCGGCCTGGACGCGAGCGGCAACATCGCCGCGTGGCAGCACACGCTGGTGGGCCAGTCGTTCATCATCGGCTCGCCGTTTGAAAATTTCATCGTGAAGAACGGCGTGGACGGCACGGCCGTGGAAGGCGCGGCGGACATTCCCTACGCGATTCCCAACATCCACGTGGACGTCCACAACCCCAAACTGGAGGTGCCCACGCTCTGGTGGCGCTCCGTGGGCCACTCGCACACGGCCTTTGCGGTGGAATGCTTCCTCGACGAACTGGCGCACGCGGCGGGCAAGGATCCCTATGAACTCCGCCGCGCGCTGCTGGCCGGCAAGCCCCGGCACCTGCGGGTGCTGGAGACGGTGGCGCAGAAGGCCGGGTGGGGCGCGCCGTTGCCGCCGGGGCGCGGCCGGGGCATCGCCGTGCATGATTCCTTCGAAAGCTTTGTCGCCCACGTGGCCGAGGTTTCCGTCTCGCCAAAGGGCGAGGTGCGCGTGCACCGCATCGTTTGCGCGGTGGATTGCGGGCCGGTGGTGAATCCGGACACGGTGAAGGCGCAGCTCGAAGGGGCCGCGGTGTTCGCCCTGACCGCGGCGCTCTACGGGGAAATCAGCCTGGAGGAGGGGCGCGTGCGGCAGAGCAACTTCCACGACTACCCGATGCTGCGCATAGACGAGTGTCCGGAGATCGAAGCGCACATCGTGGAGAGCACGGAGAAACAGGGCGGAATCGGCGAGCCGGGGGTGCCTTCGGTGGCTCCGGCGGTGGGCAATGCGATTTTCGCGGCCACCGGCAAACGGATTCGCCGTCTGCCCATCCGCGCCGAAAATCTTCGCGGCGCGTGAGGCCGGCGCTTTCTCGAAGGGAAGAGGAATTGCGGAGGACCGAGGCATGCAGAAGAAACCAGCAACTTGCGTAGCGACTGGCTGCAGCTCGCTCGCCGCGCTGGCCGCGGGCTGCGCGCTCCTGTTTTCGCCCTTGCGTGCGGAGAAAAGACCGTCAGAAGTGCGCGCTGCTTCCGCGGATACGCGGGACGACGCCGGAGCGCGCGCGGCATTTCTGGCCGCCGCGCCCGTCTTCTTTCATCCGCGGTGCATGAACTGCCATCCCTCCGGCGACCAGCCCTTGCAGGGAGACGACAGCCATCCACACACGCAGAATGTGCGGCGCGGCCCGCTGGGGAATGGGGTGTATGGGATGAAATGCTCGGCCTGCCACCAGCAGGCCAATACTCCCGGACTTCACATGCCGCCCGGCGCCGTAATTTGGAGGCTCCCGCCGCCGAAGATGCCCATGGTGTTTCAGGGCGAGACGCCGCGGCAGCTCTGCGAGCAGTTGAAGGATCCCAAGCAAAACGGAGGGAGGACACTCGCGGGAATCGTGGAACACGTGAGCAACGACAAGCTGGTGGGCTGGGGCTGGGATCCGGGGGAAGGGCGCACACTGCCCCCGCTCAGCCGCGCGGAGTTCGCCCGCGAACTCTCCACATGGGTGCAGAAGGGCGCAGCCTGCCCGGACTAGTCCTGCACTCGCCGAAAATCCAGCGCTGCCCCTTTGGGAAACGGGAAATACAGTTCCAGGGTTGTTCCGGCGGCCGGTTAGTGCACAGTAACACCGCGAGGCCCGATGATCTGGGTATTGGTGCCACTGATGGTTGCGACCGGAGCGATATTGCCGTTGGCGCCCGGGCCAAAGACCAGCACACCATCGGCGCCGAGATCCGCGACGAAGATGTCGCCGTTGGCGGCGACCGCCACGCCCGTAGGGTTGTTCAACGTAGTGTTGCTGCCGGAGATCGTCGCAATCGGAATGCTGCTGCTGGTGGCGCCGGCGGGGTAAACGATCACGCTGGGTGTCGGGGAGCCGCCGTCGACGTAGATATTACCGGACGCGTCGAGAGCTATGCCGACGCCACCACCGTTGACGCTGATGGCCGTCAGCGGAGCCACATCGCCACTGGCGCCAGCGCCAAAGATAGCCACGCCAACCGACGAGTTTCCGTTGGCCACGTAGATCTTTCCCTCCGCGTCAAGAGCCACCCCAAAAGGACTGACGAGCATCGTATTCGATCCTGAAATAGTCGAAAGGGGTGCGATGTCTCCGCTCGCGCCCGGGCCGAAAATAGTCACGCTCCCAGGGCCCCCTCCTGTAGGGCCGTAGTTGGCCACGTAGATGTTGCCCTTGATGTCGAGCGCAATGCCTTCGGGATTATTCAGACCGGTGCTGGTCCCGATGATCGTGGAGATGGGAGCAATGTCACCGCTGGCACCGGCGGCGTAGACGGTCACACTATTGTTGGAGAGGTTGGTGACGTAGATGTTGCCGCTCGCGTCGAAGGCTGAACCCGTGGGGAAGCCGAGCGTCGTGCTCGTCCCGGTGATGGCGGTAGTGGGGGCGACATCGCCGCTGGCCGTAAGCGGAAAAAGAAGAACGCCGGGAGTCGCGGCGACAGTAGTGGGGAATGCAGGCCGGGCGGGCGTCTTACCGACGTGGGCTACGGGGCCCCCGACGCCGTACTCGGTGACATAGAGGTTTTGGGTCTTGGTGGGGTTTGTGGATGATCCGCAACTGCTCGCAAAACTCAAAGCGCCGAGGAGCAGAGCGGTAAGCAGAGCGCCGATGTACCGGGAAGAGGCCCGTTTGGTGTCCATGTGCCGGTTTTCCTTCTCCCCACGCGCGAAACGGCTCTAGCGGCTCCGGAGTTCGGAGCGCGCAATGTCACCATCTGAGGCTAGGCAGAGTTAATTGTCCGTGCGCCGTATCACACAGGTTCGGGTGGCAAGTCACAAAGTTCTCCGCTGAGTAGATAAATGGATAAGTACCCGGGACGTGCGAAGCGGCGGCTGGATGACCGGCCGGCAGACCACCGCCCCGCATCTCCGATTACTTGCTGCCGCCGCCCAGGCGGAGAACAACTCCCGCGGAGAAGCGGAAGTTGTTTTGATTTACCGGGGCCCCGGAAAGAGCGAAGGGATTGTTAAACCGGGTCAGCAGGTACTCGGCCTGGCCCAGGCGAAGCGCGATGTACTTGCTCACGTTCAAGTCGAGCCCGCCGCCAACAGTCATGGCAAATGCGTTCTGACTCTTGGCCACGGTCGCCCCGCCGGAGGTTATATCCGTGATGTACGCGCCGCCCAACAAGACTTGCACGAACGGCGTAAAGGTTTTTTTCTCCCGATACGAGATACGCGGGCCGAATAGATACGTAAACAGGGTGGAGCTCACATTCACGCTGGGTTGCCCGGAGAAGTTCGCCTTGGTGATCGCGGAGCCCCCGAAATCCGCGGCCAGCCCGAACCAGTGGTTCAAGTTGTAGGCCAGCGAGGCGCTCCCGCCATTGATGTTCGAAGTCAGCGTGGTGATAGCGCCCGGCCCGGCGATTTGCAATACCCCGCCGCGCGAGGCAAATCCTGCTCCCCCTGGGGAGAACGTGCCAATCGTGCCGCTGCCCGCGTTGAAGTGAATATAGGTGTAGCCGCCAAAGATCTCCACCGTCGGCGCGTCCTGGGCCATCGCGGCGCCCGCAAGAAGGAGGCAGGCGGTCGCCCCAACAAGTATAGGTAAGGATCTCATGTCCTTTCCCCTTCGGACGAATCGCAGCCGCAGACTCGAGCACGCTTCGACTCGTCACCATCATTGAAATCCGGCCAAAAGGAATCCAGCGGTGATGGGAGTCACGGCTCCGAGTGGCTGCAGTCACCCAGGCGCGGGGCGATGGAATCAAGCGCCGGCTGCGGCGCCGGGGCAATGAATGGAAGCGTGTGCAGAATCACCGCAGCAACGCAGGGCCCCCGATACGCTTGCAGACGCGGACGGTCCGGCCGCTCCACCAGACCGCGTCCAGTTGGATTTCTGCCGCAAGTCTGGTATGTATGCGGCGCGGCGATGACCCGGGTTCGCGGGATTGCCCGCAACCCTCTCTGCCGGAGAGAACCGCCTGGCCGGCGAATTCTACGGCCGCCCTGCGGGGCCGCCGGAAGGCGAGGAGAGAAATTGGCAGCGCCAGCCCAATCTTCGCTGCTGGATTTGTTCATCTCCCGCGCCACGGAGGCGGCCGCAAAAGTGGAGCGCGTGCGCCGGACGGCCGCGGAGGTGCGCAGTGCGGTGGCCCGGGCCACGGAGGGCGCGCGCACGATGGTGGTGGCGGAAGGCGAAGTTCTCTCCTCCGATTTCTATTCCGTTCTGCGCGCGCTTCCCGGAGTGATTCTCAAACCCTCCGACGACCAGCTTGCGGGAGCCGACGCGGGAATCACAGAAGCCTATGCCGGCGTGGCGCGGACCGGCTCGATCTGCATCGCCCTGGGACCGCCGTTTTGCGCGACGGCGAGCCTGCTGATGCCGCTGCACGTGGCGTTGCTGCCGGCGGAACGAATCGTGTTTCGTCCCCGTGAACTCTTCGATCCGGCGGGGATTGGAACGGAAGCACTGCGCCGGAACCTGGTGTTCATCACCGGCCCGAGCGCCACAGCGGACATGGGACCGCTGGTGCGGGGGGTGCACGGACCTCACCGGCTGCACATCCTGGTGGTGGAATAGAGGCCATGGCCGCACCCGCTGCTTCCGCACCGCAATTCGACACGCCGCGCGCCGTGGCCAACAAGCGCGACAAGCGCACGCTGCTGCGCGCCATCCGCATGGCGCTGGGAATGGAAAGCGCGGCGGTGCGGCGCAATACGCAAACCTTCAACCGCAACCGCTATCTGGTGGCTGCCGAGGTGGCGGATTATGAGGCGCTGAAGGACGAAGCGCGGGCCATCAAAGAGCGCGCCATCGCCAACCTGCCGGACCTGCTGCTGACTTTGGAGGGAGTGATCCGCGCGCGCGGCGGGCAGTTCTATCTGGCTTCGACGGCCGCGGACGCCTGCCGCTACATCCTGGGCGTGTGCCAGTCTCACGGGGCGAAGCTGGTGGTGAAGGGGAAGAGCATCACCAGCGAGGAAATCCACCTGAACAAGACGCTGGAGCATACGGGCATCGAAGTGGCGGAATCGGACCTGGCGGAATTCATCCTTCAGGTGGCCGACGAACAGCCCTCTCACAACGTAGCCCCTGCCATGCACTACAGCACGGAGCGCATCGCCGCGCTTTTCAAGCGCAAGTTTGAAACCGGCGAGCCGCTCAATACCGGCGAGGAGCTGACCAAATTCGCGCGCGAGCGCCTGCGGCAGAAATTCCTGCATGCCGACGTGGGCATGACCGGGGCAAACGTGATCGCCGCGGACACCGGAACCATCATGCTGGTGGAAAGCGAAGGCAACATCCGCATGTCCTGCTTGCTGCCGCCGGTGCATATCGCCATCGCCGGGGTGGAAAAGGTGATTCACTCGCGGCAGGATCTCGGCCCTTTCATGGAGCTGCTGGCGCTCTCCTTCAACGGGAAACTTTCCTCCTACACGAGCTTTATCAACCCGCCGCTGGACGAACCTTCCTTTGCGCTCTCCGGCCGTGCGCGCAAGAAACGGGAGTTCCACCTCGTATTGATCGACAACGGCCGCATGAAGATGCGGCAGGATGCTGTGCTCCAGGAAGCGCTCTATTGCATCCGCTGCAGCGCATGCATGAACTCCTGCGCCAACTTTCAAACGGTGGGCGGCCACGCCTTCGGCGGTGAAGCGTATGTAGGCGGGATCGGCGGGGCGTGGGAGGCCGGAACCGGCGCGCTCGAGAGCGCACGCTTTTCCGACCTGTGCACGGGCTGCTCGCGCTGCGTGAACAACTGCCCGGTGCGCATTGATGTTCCCTGGCTGAACGAGTCGCTGCGCGATCGGCTGAACCAGAAAAGCGCGGGCTCACCGATGTCCACGCTGCTGGGATTGGCCACGGCCGCTGCCGGACGCGACCGGCGCGCCTCCGCGGAGAAGGTGTTCTTCGGCAATTACCACCGGTTCGCGGCCGCGGGCGCGGGGATGGCCGGGCTCTCCAACGGCTTGCTGAAGAATCCAGCAGTGCGCCGCCTGATGCAGGCGCTGGTGGGAGTGGACCGCCGGCGAGCCTTGCCGCCCGTCCCGGCGCGCACGCTGGTGCGCGCGGCGAGAGAGCTTGCTGCGGCCCGACCGGCCGCGGCACGGGCGAAGGCGGTGCTCTTTGCGGACGTGTTCACCAACTATGGTTTGCCGGAGCGAGGGCTGGCCACGCTGAAAGTCTTGCAGGCGCTGGGCGCCGACGTGGTGGTGAGCGAAGCGGTGGCGGAAGGGCGTTCCGCCCTTTCGCAGGGAATGATCGCCACGGCAAAAAAGCACGCGCGCCGGGCGGCGGCCACCCTGCGGCCGTATCTGGACGCGGGGCGCGACGTGGTGGTGGTGGAACCGAGTTCCCTGGCCATGTTCCGGCGCGACTTCCGCCACCTGCTGCTGGACGCCGCGCTCGCGGAGCGGCTGCGCACGCGCACGTTTGAGCCCGTGGAGTATGCCCTGCGGCTGGTGGAAGAATCCGGGCGCGCGGCGCGCGACATTTTTGATGTGGCGCGCTCACCGGTGGGCCCGCGGCTCTATTACCACGTGCATTGCCAGCAGAAAACGCTGGGCTGCGCCGCGCCCACGGAAAGACTGCTGCGCGAGATTGGATTCGACGTGGCCACCTCGAATGTGGAGTGCTGCGGCATGGCCGGCAGCTTCGGCTACAAGAAGGAATACTACGAGCTGAGCATGGCTGTGGCGGAGGACCTGTTTGCCCAAGTTCGGGCGGCAGAGGATGCCTCCGCCGGAGGCCCGCGGGCGCTGGTGGCCAGCGGCATGTCCTGTACCGAGCAGCTCCGCTGCGGCTTCGGCCGCCCCGTGCTGCACCCCATTGAGCTGCTCGCCGCAATCTTGAAATCCTAAGCGCAGTCCCCCCTGGTGGCGCGGACACTCATGCCTGCCCCGAGCGGAGTCGGAGGGTCAGCGCGGTGTTCCGGAACGAACGCGCGGACAAGAGTGTCCGCGCCACCGGGGCTACAGCGAGGCGCCGCGGATGGAGGCGTCGAGCAG
>OCOJ01038140.1_pt4 | contig 10234 bp, 6 predicted proteins | sample 1539251 | NCBI WGS metagenome assembly OCOJ01 (sample SAMN01911457, study PRJEB22624) | soil metagenome | biome: Soil | place: Malaysia | collected 2012-04-30 | depth RA_metagenome m
GGCGGATACAGTCGCATGGATTCTTTGATGACCATTTCGGTGTAGGGGAGGCGAGGGAGGTCGGAGAGAGCGGGTGGGCGCCCAGCGAGAATGTGGTCGAGTTCGTCGTGGAGAGATTGTTCGATGGCGGGGTTTTGCGTGAGGAGATACCAGGTCCAAGTAAGGGCGTTGGCGGTGGTTTCGTGGCCGGCGAGGAAGAGGGTCATGATTTCGTCGCGGAGTTGGAGGTCGCTCATGCGGGCGCCGCGGTCGTCATGAGCGTCGAGGAGGGTTTGCAGGAGGTCATCCGCGGGGGCGTTGGAAGCGCGGCGATGGCGAATGATGGAAAAGATGACGCGGTTGAGGTGGCGGCGGGAACGCAACAGGCGAGGGGATTTGGGAAGAGGGAAGTTGTCGGGGAGAAGGAAGGCAAGCGCGGCCTGGGAGAAGAAGCGTTCCATGACCGCGGCGACTTCTGCGCCGATGGCGGCAGTGTCGTGAGAGAGAGTGGAGCCAAAGAGGCACTTGTTGACGATGTCGAGGGTGAGAGTAGCCATTTCGTGGTGGAGGTCGGCGGTCTGGTTATCACGCCAGCGAGAAAGATGCGCGGCGGCGGAAGCGGCCATGATTTCGCCGTAGGCGGAAATGCTTTCGTGGCGGAAGGCAGGTTGGATGAGTTGACGCTGGCGCTGCCAAGAGGGGCTGTCGTTGGTGAGGAGGCCTTTGCCGAGAATGAATTCGAGGGCGGCGTAGTCGCGGGATTTGTGGAAGGCGGAGGCCTGGCGGACGAGGACAGTTTCGATGTGGTCGGGATGCGTGAATTGGCAGATGGGAACGTGGAGGAAGCGGTAGCTGGCGATGTCGCCATAGTCGCGAGCGCAACGCGCGGAGAAGCCAGGCCAGTCGTGGGCGAGTTCGCGTGCGGAACCAAGGAGGAAGTTGCCCTTGGGGCCGGGAGGGCGGTTGGTAGAAGCCATTAGGAGATGGTAGGGCAGGATAGGGAGAATCGAAAAGCGAAATTCGAAAAGGGAAAAATAAAAAATGGAAAATAGACAGCACGCTGAGGGATCGAGCCGGGAGCCGAGACGGAGCGGGTGAGATCCTTCGCGCAAAAGGCGCGCTCAGGATGACAAGTGATTCTGTGCGGAACCTCGTTAGGCCGGACGGGCGAAAGCCAGGGCTACTGAACCACGTTAGGCGGGGAGGCAGCGGGCGATGATGAGGGTGATGTCGTCATGCTGCTCGTGAGGGCTGAAGCGATGGACCTCACCGACGATGGCGGCGAGCAAAGCTTGGGAAGAGAGCGCACGGTGACGGCGTAAGGTGTCGATGAGACGCGCTTCGCCAAATTCTTCGCCTGCAGGACTGAAGGATTCGGTGATGCCGTCGGTGTAGAGAGCGAGGGTATCGCCAGGGCAGAGCCGGAGTTCGGCGAGGGAACAATCCCAATCTTTGAAGGCGCCCATAACAGTGGCAGTGGCCCCAAGGCGTTCGAGGGAGTCATCGGAGTGCAGAAGAAGCGGGGGAAGGTGGCCGCAATTGGCGTAGCGCAGACGGCGCGCGGTGTCGTCATACTCGGCGAAGAAGAGGGTGGCAAAGGCCGAGTCGGCGGTATTGGCACAGAAGAGCTGGTTCACGGAGCATAGGAGACGTTGAGGTTGATCCATGGAGATGGCGCACTGGCTGCGTAGATTGGCCTGGAGATTGGCCATCAACAGAGCGGCGGCGATGCCTTTGCCGGAAATGTCGCCGACGACGAGGCCGAGGCGTTCTGGGCCGAGTTGGAGAAAATCGTAGTAGTCGCCGCCCACGTGGCGGGCGGGGAGACACACGCCGGCGAATTCCAAGGTCTGGGAGCGCGGCAAAGATTGCGGGAAGAAGCGCGCCTGAACCTGCTTGGCAATTTCGAGTTCCTGAGCGGCGCGCCGCTCGGATTCGAGTTTCTCGGTAATGGCGCGGCGTTGCGCTTCGAGGGCATGAGTCACTTCGTCGAAGCTGACGAGAGAAAAGGAATTGCCGTCGGGGTCCTTGAAACGGGTGAAGACTCCGCCCCAGATGGGCGCGGGCTCGGCGGCTGAGGAAGATGATTCCGGCTGTTGGGGGCCGCTCACTTGCCCACCGTGTGTGACGCGGCGGAGGCGCGGGGTGGGTTGGAAGACGACGCCGCGGCGGCTCCATTCGCGGAATTTAGCAAGCACGTCTTCGGTGATGAAGGTGACGGGCGTGGGGCGGCCGATCAGAGCAGATTGGGCGGAGCCGGGCTCGGGGGCGAGGAGCGTGAGGTTGGCGGTGCCGTCGGGAGGGGCAACGGCGACCCAAGGGCTGACGGTTTGCATGCGGCCGTCAAAGACCAGATGGAAACCGAGCTGATTGACGTAGAAATTGAGGCTGCGGTCCAAATCGCGAACGTAGATGGCCACGGACTGGATGCGCAAATAGGGATCCTGGCGATCCAGGCGCACGGGGGAGCCATCAAGCCAGTCGCGAGGAGGGTTTTCCATGGCAAGCATTATATAAGGACGGAAAGGAAAGTAGTGGCGAGTGATGAGTGGCGAGTGGAAGAGTGAGCTTTTCACTAACGCCCAGGTACGAGCGAGCCGAAGAGGCGAAGAGTGGAAAGTAGAAAGTAAAAGGTAAGAGCGTGCGACTCACCTTGCACTCTTCCACTTTGCACTTTTGACTTTTGTCAGGCGGGGCGGAGAGAGACCTTAAGGCGCCCGCCTCAGAAGGCGGCCGCTACAAGGATTCTCAGGCGGGGCGAGCGCGGAGGAAGAGGCGGTAGAGGAGGAAGAGAACAAAGAAGGCAACAAGCGCGCCGGTGGAATCGAGGAGAGAATCCCAGGCCGAGGCGGTGCGGGAGGCGACAAAGGACTGGTGAATTTCGTCCAGCGCGGAATAAGCGGCGGCGATGAACCATGCGCCAAGAGCCCAGGACCAGTGCCAGCCGCGCCGCGCGCCGCGAATGCCGCGATAGAGAAGCAAGAAGAAGACGAAGTATTCACTGAAGTGCGCGGTCTTGCGAATGAAGAAATGGATGGCTTCGAATTGGTCTTCCGTGAGGGAGGGAATGAACCGGCGGAAAATGGGTTGGAAGAAAGAAGCGGTGTGAGCGGCGGAAAAGGTATCCGTGGACGCGGTGAAGATAACGGCGGACCAAAGGAGCGCCGGTCCCCAAGCACGGAGCCAGCCAGGGATCAGGGAAAGAGGAGACATGCGGTAGCGCACCTCGTCGAGGTTGGGAGCGGGAGGAGCGTTGCGCCAGGGTTCGGTAGACGACATGCGGAAGTTATTATCCACTTCCATTATAAATGAGGCGTGAAGGAATTGCCGATGGAGATGGCAAGGGGTGTGACGTGAGAGGAGATGATCGGAAGTGGCCCTTCGCTATCGCTCAGGGCAAGCGAGTGGCGAGNTGAAGAGGCTGGCCGAAGGAGGATTTGATCCAGAGGAGACCGAGGGACGGCAGAGAGAACGGAGAATTGTGAGGCAAAGACGCACAGGTTGAGATCCTTCGCTTTGCTCAGGATGACATGTCGTGCGAGGCCCTGCCGAGTTCAGATGAGGAAGCCTAAGCTATTCGGTGGTGGCTTTTCGAAGGCCATCCTGGATTTTGCGCATTTCCTCGTCCGTCATGGAGGGAGCGGCTTTTTGCAGCATGGCGAGAAACGATNTTGATTTCCGCGGGTTCAATTGGGAATCCCCCGGCTGGGCTGCCCGCTTTCGCTTTCTCCGGCGGGCTGGAGTGAACGATTAGTTTTGCTTTGGGATCGAGAAGCGCAATGAAGGGTAGGATGACGTCTCCGCCGGGGGATAGGCCGCCGTATTTCAAAACCAGAGTGTCGGCGCCGGGATTGTCCCAGTCAGGATGCCCGGCGGCTCCTTCACCAAAAGTGAGTTCGGCGATAACGAAGTATTTGTCGAAGATGGCGGCTACTTCGGGGAGAGCGAGGAAGCTGTCCAGTTGGTGGCACGCTTCGCACCAAGATGCACCGAAGATCAAGAAGATGGCTTTATTCTGATCGGCGGCTTTCAGTTTGGCGGCTTTGAGGATGTCGTCGGCTTTGAGAGGTTTTTGGGCGGAGGTGGCAGCCGCGCTCATCAGGAGAATGATGGCGGCAGCCTGAAGTGGTTTCCACATAGCGGTCTCCCGGGCAATGCGAAAGGTTAGCATCGTTTGGTGCCGCAACCAGGTGGAATGAACAGAAAGAGAAGTTTACAGTTAACAGTCTACAGTTGACAGTTTCGGAGAAGACAAACCCAGGAAGAAGAGAATCTGTGCCATTCGATCGCAACGCAGGAGGCACGGGGAGTTCGGAAGTGAGGCGGGGCGATTCTAGATCCTTTGCCCACCGCGGCGGCTCAGGATGACGAGTGATTCTGCAGGCGAAGCCACACGGAGACATTGGCGGTGTGGTTGAGACCGCAAAAGCGGCAGCAGGGCTGCGGCACTCCAAATTATTCCATGCGGTAGTTGGGGGCTTCCTTGGTGATGACCACGTCGTGGACGTGGGATTCGCGGAGGCCGGCGGCGGTGATGCGGACGAAGCGGCTTTTTTCGGTGAGTTCTTTCAGGTTGCGCGCGCCAACATAGCCCATGCCGCTTCTTAGGCCGCCGACGAGTTGATCGGTGAGGCCGGAAACAGGGCCTTTGTAAGGGACGCGGCCTTCGACGCCTTCGGGCACGGACTTACCACGTTCGGCGCCTTCCTGGGCATAGCGATCAGCGGAGCCGGCTTCCATGGCGCCGGTGGAGCCCATGCCGCGATAGGACTTGAAGGTGCGGCCCTGGAAGAGAATGGTTTCGCCGGGAGATTCTTCGGTGCCAGCGAAAAGGCTGCCGATCATGACGGCAGAGGCGCCGGCGGCGATGGCCTTGGTGATGTCGCCGGAATATTTTATGCCGCCGTCGGCGATGATGGGGACACCGGTGTCCTTCGCGGCGCGAGCGGCGTCCATGATGGCAGTGAGTTGGGGAACGCCAGCGCCAGTGACGATGCGCGTGGTGCAGATGGAGCCGGGACCGATGCCGACCTTGAGGCCGTCGATGCCAAGGGAGATGAGTTCCTTCGCGCCTTCGTAAGTGCCGACGTTGCCGGCGACAAGTTGCAGTTCGGGGAGGCGATGGCGGATGGCTTTAATGGCCTGGATGACGCGGTCGGTGTGGCCGTGGGCGGTGTCGATGGCGAGGACATCGACCTTGGCTTTGGCCATTTCGACGGCGCGTTCGAGGAAATCGCCGGTGGCGCCGACGGCGGCGCCGACACGAAGGCGACCCTGCTCGTCCTTGGCGGCGCGAGGGTATTCGAGTTTTTTCTGAATGTCCTTGACGGTGATGAGACCTTTGAGATTGAAGTCCTGATCGACGACGAGGAGTTTTTCGATGCGATGCTTCTGGAGGATTTTTTCGGCTTGCTCGAGGGTGGTGCCGACAGGAACGGTGACGAGATCATCTTTGGTCATGACCTGGCCGACAAGCTGGGAATGATCTTTTTCGAAGCGCAGGTCACGATTGGTGAGGATGCCGGTGAGACGAGTGCCGCGAGTAACAGGGAGGCCAGAGATGCGGTACTTGGTCATGATTTCGAGGGCTTGGCGAATGGTGATGTCCGGAGAGATGGTGACGGGATCGACGATCATGCCGGACTCCGAGCGCTTGACGCGGTCGATTTCCTCGAACTGGCGGTCAATGGACAGATTGCGATGAACGATGCCGACGCCGCCCTGGCGGGCGATGGCAATGGCGAGGCGGGACTCGGTAACCGTGTCCATGGCGGAAGAGGCAAGAGGGATGTTGAGGGAGAGCGAACGAGTGAAGTTGGTGGTGGTGTCGACTTCGGTGGGAAGCACGGAGGAGCGGCCAGGCTGAAGAAGGACGTCGTCGAACGTCAGACCTTCGGGGATGGGAACATCAAGCATTGATACCTCGAGGGAATTGGAATGGCGCGGGGAGCGGCGCGCTGGAGCACAGCCCAGAAATGGATGCTGAGGATGGAAGTGCCCCCATTTCCTGAGGGGCTAAAGCCCAAGACGCGGCGGATTCAAAACGTCGGAGCTGAAGCTCCGACCCCCGGTGCCATAACAATGGGAAAATCGAGATTCGAAAATCGAAAATCGGGGAAAGGGCCCGCCTCCCTTCCCTCGTCAGGGCGAGCAGAAGGCGGCTACAAAGCGGAGGGCCCAAGAACGACGCAGCCCAGCGGGTGGGCGCTGGGCCGAAAGAGGAATTCATCGGATCGAAAAATTGAGTCACGGTCAAATTTCTATTTTAGGGATCGCGGCGAGATGGGTCAAGTTCGGCGGAAGATTTGCAAAATTCGTGATCGACCGACTGCCGTTAAACATTGCTCATGCCAGATGCTATTGTCTGGAACAAGACACGCGGATCGCGGCCAGGCATCGTGACGGCACAAGAAGCGAAAATCGAAATTCGTGAGGAGCGCGAGAAAGGAAATCAGCACTCCAGAGCCGGTGCGTAAATTGGAAGTTGAGATCCTTCGCCCGCAAAAGGCGCGGGCTCAGGATGACAACGCGCCTTTTTTGGCCAGGGGGTAGGGACAGACTCGTGGTTCGCGTGCGAATCAGAAGTGGCGGCAAGCCGCCGCAGTCCAAGTTGAAGAACGGCCCGCCTCAGAAGGCGGGCCCTACAAGGGCTGGACGAGCGGGGTGGGTGAGGATAACTGATAAAGTAGAGAGATGGAGAAAGAGATACGGAAATTTGAGCCGCATGGGTGGCTCAGGAGCGGGCACGCGCAGACGATCGCGGGGTCGTTTGCGCCTCGGAAGTTTGCGTTGCCAGCGGGGGAAGAGCGGCTGTTTCGTGTGGACGCGGAGACGCAAATCAAGGGAGTGTGCCACTGGCAGGAGGGAAAGCGGCGGGATTTGCCGGTGATTGTGATCGTGCATGGGCTCGAGGGCTCGAGCGATTCAAAGTACGCGCGCGGAATTGCGGAGAAGGCGTGGACGCGGGGATTTCACGCGGTGCGGATGAACCAGCGGAATTGCGGCGGGACGGAGGGGCTGACACCGACGCTATATAACAGCGGGTTGAGCGGGGATTATCGAGCGGTGCTGATGAAATTGATTGAGGAAGGATTCGAGCAGATTTTCTTTGCCGGGTATTCGATGGGTGGAAACCTGGCGACGAAAATGGCGGGAGAATTGGGCGATGCGGCGCCGAAGGAACTGAAGGCAGTGGCGGCGGTGTGCCCGGCGCTGGATTTGTCGGCGTGCGCGGACGCGCTGGAGAAGAAAGAGAATTTTCTGTACGAGTGGCATTTTGTGAAGGAGTTGATGGCGCGCTACCAGAGGAAGGTGAAGCTGTATCCGAAGAGATATGCGCGGGATGGATTTGGACCGATCCGGACGGTGCGGGAATTCGATGACGAGATTACGGCACCGCATTTTGGATACAAGGATGCGGAGGAGTATTACCAGGCGGCGAGTGCGAAGGCGGTAGTCGGGAAGGTTGCGGTGCCGCTGCTGCTGATTGCGGCGCAGGATGATCCGTTTGTCCCGTATGAATCGTTTTTGCGGGCGCGCGTGGAGGAGAATCCGCGGGTTCAGTTTGTGGCGCCGGAACATGGCGGGCATTGCGGGTTTATTTCGAGGCTTGCGGGGGCGGAGCGGTTTTGGGCGGAGGAGAGAATTGTGGAATTCGTGGAAGAGAAGAGTGGGCAAGTAGAAAAGTGGAACAGTGGAAAAGGGGAATAGCAAAAACGGAAGACCGCGAAAGGTAAAAAGGAAAACGTGAAAAGTTGTTAGCCCATGGGATTTTCGAGGGAGAGTTGGAAGGCAGGGGTGAGGAGTTGGGCGGGGCCGTCGGCGGTAATGACCATGTCGTCTTCGCAGCGAAGGCCGAATTCGCCGGGGATGTAAATGCCGGGCTCGTTGGAGAAGGTCATGCCCGCTTCGAGGACGGTTTTGCTACCGCGAACGAGATAAGGGTGTTCGTGGCCATCAAGGCCGATGCCGTGGCCGAGGCGGTGAGTGAAGAATTTGTAGCCGGGGCCGAAGCCGGCGGAAGTGATGACGGCGCGCGCAGCATCATCGACGGAGCCGGAAAGTTTTCCGGCGCGGGCGGCGTCGAGAGCGGTGTTTTGAGCTTTGCGGACTGTTTCGAAGGCACGCTGGATTTTTTCCGAGGGCTTACCGAAGACGCCGGTGCGGGTGACATCGGATTGATAACCGTCGACCGAGCAGCCACCGTCGATTAAGACAACATCGCCCTCCTTTAATTTTTGCGGTTGTTTGGTACCGTGTGGGAGAGCCGCGGAAGCGCCGAGCAAAACGAGCGCGCCGCCACGAAGATTCATCTTCGCGAAACCGGCGGAGACGAGTTTGCCGATCTCTTCTTCCGACATTCCTTCTTTCAATGAGAGAAAAACCTGGCGGTAGACGTCGCAGGTGGCCTCACAGGCAAGGCGCATGAGTTCGAGTTCGTGCGTGGACTTGCGGGCGCGGCAGGCGATGGTAACAGGGTCGGCGGAGACACATTCGAATGCGGGGGCGGCGGAACGGAAGTGATCGAAGAAGGTAAAAGGAAGCATTTCCTCGATGCCGACGCGGCCGGTGCGGAGGTTTTGATCGGCGAGGGAAGTGGCGATGAGTTTTGTGGGATTTTCGTCTTCCTGCCAGACGCGGACGTCGATGGGGAAGCGCATGAGCTCGCGCATGCGGCCTTCTTCGAACGCGGGAGAAATGAGAACGGGATGGCCGGAGCGGGGCAGAACGAGAGCGAGAAGGCGCTCGCTGAGTCCCCAATGGATGCCGGTGAAGTAATAGAGGGAAGAGCCGGGGCCGAAGAGCAAGGCGTCAAATCTCGGATCGAGTTGAGACATTAATTCCCGGGCGTGGAGAAGGCGGGAGTGGAATTCATCTGGGGTGATGGGATGAACGCGATCGCCTAGGGGATGAAGCGCGGAGAAGGAAGGAGGCAGTTGGCTGGATTGCTGTTTGGAGATGAGGGCTGCGGCGGAAGTGGCGGCGGAGGATTGCAGGAAACGGCGGCGAGAAAAAAAGGGAAGGTGAGTGGTCATGGAGGAAGAGGATAGCAAAGAAGGAAAGAAGCAAGGAGGCAAAGAAGCAAGGAGGCAGGGAAGTAAGGAGAAGGGCGCAGAAGTCTTCGCCCTTGTGTGGATGAAGATTATTGCTGGGGAGGCTGGCCAGAGCTGGCTGGTGGTGGAGGCGTTGCGTGCGAGGACTTCTTGGCATTCGGCAGATATGTGATAGCGACGGGCGCGTGCAGAGTGAAATCGAGACGCGTTTCTGAAGGAATTTTGATTTCTGGAGATTGCTACAAGAAATCATATGACCCTGCGTTAACAACGAGACGGTAAGGGTGAACCTGGTCTTAAGTTGCTGAAAGGAAAAGCTCACGTGATGGAACACGGAACCCAGGAAATTTGGCGTAGGGAACCGCAATTGCAGCGGCAAGGGACCAAGCTTTCGGGGTGGATTGACGGCAGTGGGGGAGTGCTTCCTTCCGATTCAACGTGTGGTCCGATTCACGGTTGCCCAGAGGGGGATTTGTAATGGAAAGCTCGTTTAGGAAGTCCAATCTTCGGATTGGAGCCGGAATAAGTGTGGCCAGGAGTCGAAGGAGTCTGGGTCAAGGCATCGCGGCGTGGTTGCGAACTGCGGTGGCGCTGCTTGCGTGCGTGGGTCTGAGTGCCGCCGCACACGGCCAGGCGCCCACGGGTGCCATCGTCGGAACGGTAATCGACCAGCAGGGTCTTCCCGTGGAAGGGGCGACTATTACGCTGACGAACCAAGAGACGAATTACCAATACACGAGCACAACGAGTTCAACGGGGGCGTATCAATTTACGAGAATAGATTACGGCGTGTATCGGGTGAGAGTGACGGCACAGGGCTTCCGCACGGGGCTGGTGGAGAATATCAAACTCGACGCAGCGACGGATTACGCGGTGCCGCCGGTCAAACTGGAAGTGGGTACGCTGACGGAATCGGTAACCGTGGAAGCGGGCGCGGAACTGGTCAATACGACCGACACGCAGGTGACAAGCACGGTGGAGAAGAAGCAAATCGATGACTTGCCGATCCTAGACCGAAATCCGCTGAACCTGCTGAACATAGAAGCGGGCGTCGGGATCGATCCGAACGGAGCCACAAACGGCGGCCTCGAAGTGATCGCGGGCCAGCGGACCAGTTTTTCGAACATGACGCTAGACGGGATTAATATTCAAGACAATTTCATTCGCTCGAATGCTGTGGGCTTCACACCCAACTATGTGTT
>OCOJ01042618.1_pt2 | contig 10234 bp, 5 predicted proteins | sample 1539251 | NCBI WGS metagenome assembly OCOJ01 (sample SAMN01911457, study PRJEB22624) | soil metagenome | biome: Soil | place: Malaysia | collected 2012-04-30 | depth RA_metagenome m
CGTTGCCATGCTACGGATGTAACGGAAGGAAGTCAACGCGAGCTTGTAGCGCGGTCCTCGGACAGGTTACGTACAGACCGAGAGTGTGGTTCACTTAGGGTGAGCGCCAGCCAATTCGCTCAAAGCTACACCTTTGTCGTGACTCACTGGTTTTGGACATCGTCCACCTGCTGGCAAACGATGTCGCGTTCAGTCAGCATATTACGCGGAACATTATCATTCCCTACGTGTCGTTGTCGCAACCGCTGATGTCGGCGACATTCTCCGCAGTTGCACCGGAGGGATCGGCAAGCTGAGGGGATGGAAGGCGGAAGGATCGAACAGCCTCAGCGAAAGCGGCGGACAAGCAACGTGTGACGGTCGGCGCGATAAATGCCCATCACGAAGATCTCAGGCTTGCCCGCCGTAGAGAAGATGACCTGCCGGATGCGCAGCAAGGGAGATCCTTTGGCCACCTCGAACAGGTCGGCCATTTTGGCGTCCGCGGCAACGGCATCGATCTCCTCGTCGGCATGATGGATCTCGAGGTCGTAATCGCGTTCCAGGAGGGCGAACAGCGATCCTTGTGCAAGGGGAGCCTTCGTCAAACCGGCAAACCTTTCCGCGGAGAAATAGCAGGTCTCCAGGGAGAAGGGCTCGCCGCCGCCCTGCCGCAACCGCTCTACTTTGACGAGGCTGGCCGAAGGGGGCAAGTTGAGGCGCGCGGCAATCTCCGGTTCGCCAGTGACTACTTTCGCGGTCAGGGTCTTGGAGGATGCTGGCAATCCCCTGCTGGCCATCTGCTCGGTAAAGCCCACCAACTTGTTGAAGTGAATCTTGGGAGGGGCGACGAAGGTGCCGGCACCGCGCCGTCGAACGACAATCCCTTCGCGCTCCAGGCCGGTCAGCGCGTGGCGAGCCGTCATCAAGCTAACGCTATGAATCTTCGCCAGTTCCCGTTCCGAGTGGACAGGGTCTCCGGGTTTTAGCTTGCCCTCTTCGATGAGTTCGAGGATAGCCGACTGAATCCTCTTGTAGGCCGGAAGACCGTTCCCATGGTTTTGTGTCATGCGTGCTCCGAAAAGAGCTGGGGAAAGGGGTAGCTGGGTCCGGCAACCGTACGGAGGCCGACTTGGCCAGCACGCCGACAATCGGACTGCTATAGAGCCAGCCTGCAATCAACCGCAGCGCAAATGTCAAACCCCAGCCGGCGGCCGAGTGCACAAAGCCCTATAGCACCACAGCTCCTCTCCCACCCGCAGAGCTTATTGCCCCACCTTAACCCCGTCCGCGTAACTTGTAAAGGGCTACGTAAAACTGGGGGAATCTACAAAATGCACTATGATTATCGAGTACCAGTGCGGCCTGGGCTGCCTCCCACCTTGAAACGGATGGCCCGCCGCTCCTTCCTACTGCTATAGTTCCCAAACTGAAAAAATCAAGGCTCCGCGCATTTTTTTCTTGACTACTAATAGCAATCTACTATATAGCATTCCGTTGTTCCTAATACGAATTAATTAGATGTGCGGGAGGCGTCTTCGTCTACCGCCAAAAATCAATTCGCTTCGGCGGGGTTGAGGAAATGGAACGACACTGTTCGCGTGCTGTGACTGAAGAGACTAGCGTGGCTGGCGTTCGCTACAGCGGAGGGAATATGAATCGCTCAACCGTGTTGTGGTTGTTCATTTGCGTGCTTGTTTTGTCGCGTGTTCCGGCGTATGCCCAGAAGACCGACGGCGACATTCGCGGCCTCGTGAGCGATCAANTCGGGCGCAGTGGTGGGAGGCGCCGAAGTGACGGCCACCAACACTGGCACGGGGCTGACGCGCACCGTAACGGCGAATGATCTGGGTGAGTTCGCCATTACGAACCTGCCGATCGGCATCTACAACGTGGTCGTGAAGAAAGCGGGCTTCAAGGAGTTCGTGTCCAAGGGCCTGCAGCTGCACGTCTACGACGTGGCCCAGGTGAATGCTGTACTGCAGGTGGGCAGCGCGACGGAGACCGTTACGGTGGAAGCCAATGCGGTGCAGGTGCAGACGAATACGGCGGCGCTGGCCGAGACGGTCGACGGACAGCAGATTCGCGAATTGCCCTTGTTCGGCGGCAACTTTGTCGAGTTGACCCAGCTGCAGCCCGNGCTGCAGCCCGGGGTCTCCGGAGTCAGCGGTCCCGGTGGCCAAGTGAATACTCAGGACAAAGGCATTCTGGGCGGCGTGGACTTCTCCGTGAACGGGAACTCGTCGACGGCAAACCTCTTCCTGCTCGACGGCGCCAATAACAACGACAAGGGTTCGAACCGCACGATTCTGATTTATCCTGCGCTGGACTCGATTGCCGAGTTCAAAATGCTGCGTAACTCCTACGGTCCCGAGTATGGCGACGCCGGCGGCGCGGTGATTAGCATTGTCACGCGGTCGGGGAACAACGACTGGCACGGTTCGCTGAATTATTTCGGGCGCAACAGTGCTTTGGCCGCTTACGAATACTTCGCCCTGCACAGCAAAGGACCAAACGGCAAGCCGGTGAAGGATGAGCTCCGCCGGAATGACTACGGCTATACCTTCGGCGGGCCCATCAAGAAGGATAAGCTGTTCTTCTTCTGGAGCGAGGAGTGGAACAAGGAGATTCGCGGCCACACGTTCCCAACGTGCTCTCCGACAGCTGCGGAGTTGCAGGGGGACTTCACGGGCGGTACGCCTGGGGGTTTGGCCGCCGATGGCTGTGGTCCGACGCCCAATTTTGCTAATCTTCCAGCTGGAAGCACTGTTGCCGGGAATCCTCTAAAGCTTGCCGCCCCCGACGCCGCTGGCCTGCTCTATGCGCAGTTCTTGCCGGTAGCGAATTTGACCACGCCTTTTCAAGGGGACAACTTCATTCAGAGTGTTCCTTCCAAGATCGACTGGCGGGAAGAGAGCCTGCGCGCAGACTTCAACGTTACAAAAAAGAACGTGCTGACCGGGCGCTTCACGCATGACTCCTGGAAGAATCCCGCACCCCACGTGATCGCCTATTGGGGCGACGATAACGCCACTCCCCAACTGCAGGGAAACTGGGACCAGCCTTCGGAGAGCATCATCGGGAAGTTAACGACTACAGCCGGCTCAACCCTGGTCAACACAGTCCAGTTTTCCTATTCCCACAATGCCATCAACACCAGCCCCGGCGGACTGACTGCGGCCAGCGGTGGACCCGCCGGATTGATCAAGGCTATGAATGCTGCCATTCCTACGCTGTATCCGTCGTCGATCAAGCAGAAGGGTGGCATACCTATCTTCTGGAGCGGCTTCCAGCAGTATGGCGGCGCTTCCACCACCTGGCTGATCTCGCCCTACTCGAATAGCATGGATACCTACACCATCAACGACGACATCACCAAGATTAAAGGTACCCACACTCTGAAGGCGGGATTCCTGTGGAATTTCAACAAAAAGAATGAAGACGAAAACGGCGGCTATGACCAGCCGGCAGCATCGATGGCAGATTGGGGACTGTTTTCGCCAACCGGCAATGGATTGGCCAACTTACTGGTTCCCGACCAGGAATTCGCTGGCATGCAGGAATTCTCCACGAACCCGACCGACCATGCGCGCTGGCACGACGTTGAGTTCTATGTCGGCGACACCTGGAAGGCGCGGCGTAACTTGACCGTGGAGTACGGCTTCCGCTGGTCTTTCCTGCGTGAACCTTACGAGCTCAACAACGCCATGACCTCGTTCTCGGCTGCCGACTATAACCCGGCGGCACCAGCCACGGACGGTTGCAACGGCATTATTGTTGTGCCGGGCACAGATCCCTGCGGCGCTCAGAACAGGCTCAACGGAACCAGCTTCAGCAGCGGTACACCGGGGCCGAACCGAGCGTTGCGCAACAATAGCAACCACGCCATCGGTCCTCGCCTTGGTGTCTCATGGGATCCGCAGAGTAACGGGAAGATGGCGATACGTCTCGGTGTAGGTCAGTTCTACCAGAGCCCGGCCGTCAGTTCCCAAGTGCTGCTGTCGGCGAACTCACCCTTCTCCACCAACGCGATCATCAACCGCCCGCTGGATCCTCAGAACTACGATCAGACGTTACCCGCCTTGAGTGGCGTGGCTGCGTCTCCCGCTTACGCTTTGGATCCGCGCGCGGTTCTGCCCAACACTTGGCAGTGGAATGTCGCGGTAGAGCGGGAGGTTGCGCGAAATACCACGCTCGAAATCGGCTATGTTGGAAACCGCGGCAACCACTTGGTGCAGAAGTACGACCTCAACCAGGTCGCGCCGGCAAACCGTCTGGCGGCTGCCTTCCAGTCAGGTGGCGGCTTAAATGCTCTTCGACCGATGCCTCACGATGGCACCATCGTTGATTTTGCCAGAGGCGACTGGTCGTCCTATCACGCCTTGGACGTGTTGTTCAAGTCCAGGGTGCGCGACTGGATGCAGCTCCAGGCATCCTACACCTGGTCCCACGCGATAGCGAACACAGAATTGGATGATTCCGCCTCCGGTACAGGTGGAAGCGTTGTAGCCAGCCTGGTCACCGATCTTACCAATCCCAAGCTGGATAAGGGCAATACCACCATCAACCGGCCGAACATCTTTGTGACCAACGCCATCTTCTACCTGCCCAAGCTGACCGCGGCTAACAGCTTCGAGAGGAACACGTTGGGCGGGTGGGAGTTCTCTGCGATCGCGACGGCTGAATCGGGGGCTTCGATCACCGTTTTCGACAATGGCGTGAGCGATACTGTCCCGGGCGGAAAATTGACCAGTCTATCGGGCACAGGGTATGCGGCTAACCAACGACCTAATATCGTACCGGGGGTGGGTTGTAACTCCGGTGAGCACGGAAACCAAATCGTCAATCCCGCTGCCTTCACGCTGACCGGATTCCAGATCGGAAGTATCGGTAGCGAGCCACGAGGCTACTGCTTTGGTCCCGGCAGAGTGAACTTCGATCTCTCCTTGGCCAAGAACTGGAAACTTAGCGAGAGGTTCAATCTGCAGTTCCGCTTCCAGGGANTTCAATGCGTTCAACCATACGCAATTCAGCGAAAACTCGGCTGGCGGACTGTTCAACGTGGCGTACAACCCGACAGTCAATTGCGGGGCTACCAATTGCAGCCCAACGAACAGCGTGATTCAAGGCACGAATGCTCCAAATATCAATTTCGGCCAGTCGCTCGGGACCCTTGGTCCGAGGGAGTTCCAGTACGCGCTGAAGTTAACCTTCTGACGGAAAGGAGGGGCATTCCGCGACGCGACACTTACCGGCGGGGCTTGAAATTCTCAGGCCCCGCCGTATACTTTTGTACATTCTTCTGGGACACTCAGTTGTGACGCGCCCATCCCGCCGACATTGGTTTTCTTCCATCCGCGCTGATTCAGTGGGTGCGACGCTGGCGATTTTTGTTGGCCTTGCGGCGATTTCCGGACTGCTGCCGCGCCCAGCCTTTGCCCAGAAGCCGGCAAAACCATCAGCTACGTCTCGCGCTGTTACGAAGCAGGTCTCGCCTGAGAGCGCAGCGCCCACTCCCGTTGCCCTCGAACTGCAGAAGCGAACAAAAGCGGCTGTGGCAGCCCGAGAGACGGGCGATCCAGAAGCTGTGGAACGCGCCAACGAGCGCCTGCTGGCGTTCGCATTGCGGCAGATGGGTCACCTGCGGCTGGTCGAGACGGCCTTCCCCGAGGCTATTGAACTGTATCGGCGCTCCCTGGTATTCGAAGATACCCCCGACACTCGCATCGACTTGGCCATTGCCTATCTTTCTTCCGACCGGCGAGACGACGCGATCGCGGAAACCACCAAGGCGCTGGCAGCAGATCCCAAGAATGCGCGCGGCTGGGCCGTGCAGGGAAAAGCCTGGATGAAGAAGCAGGACCCGTCCAAGGCGGCGGAGTCGCTGCTGCGGTCGGTCGAAATCCAGCCCGACATTGACGTGGCCTATTCGCTGGGGGTGTCGCTGCTTGCGGCGAAACAAACGGCACAGGCGGAGGTGGTGTTCCACAACATGGTGGAGATGGCTGGGGACAGCGGCGCTCTGCACGTGCTGTTTGCCCGCGCCTACCGCGACGCCGACATGCTGGACGACACCGTGCGCGAGTTAAAGAAGGCGATCGCTCTCGACACCACGACTCCTCACGCCCATTACTTCCTCGGACTGTCATACCTCACGCTCAACATGTGGGCGCCGACGCCGCAATGCCGCGAGGAGTTCCTCGAGGAGGTGAGGTATCATCCCCGCGACTACCTGAGCAACTACTTCCTCGGGGTGATCTCTTCTATCGGACAGCAATATGAGGAGTCGAATCACTACCTGAAGGTCGCGACCGATATCAACCCGTCGGCGCCACATCCGTGGCTGTATCTGGGTCTCAACGCCTATGCGCAGAAGAACAACGCCTTGTCCGAGAAGTATCTGCGGCAGGCGATACTGCTATCCAAAGGACAGNGAAGCGGAGGCGAATTATCTGATCCGCAAGGGCTACGTCGTGCTCGGGCGCATTCTTGTGACCTCGGGCAGAAGAGAAGAGGGAGAAGCCTACCTCGCCAAGGCTCGCGAACTGCAGAATTCCGCTCTGGCAGAGAGCACCAAGGATGTGAAAGAGATTCAGGCACAGATCGGGATGGGATCGGCAGCGATGTCCCCGGACCCGGAGCCGCAGGTTGTGACCGGTACCGCCCAAGCGGACCCGACGGCACAAATCGATTCGTCTACACTGGTGCGTGCAAACCTCACGGACGCCGAAAAGCAGGGGGCGGCAGCACAGGACAAGCAACTGCGCGAGGTTCTGGGTAGCGCCTTTAACGACCTGGCTACGTCGGAAGCGGTGCGGCGGCAGTTTGATCTCGCGCTGGGACACTATCTGGAAGCCGAGCGCTGGCATCCGGGAATTCCTGGCTTGGCGCGGAATACTGGAACGGCCGCGTTCCGCGTGGGCAATTATGCGGAAGCGGTCCAGGCATTGTCGAAGGCGCTGGCGACCGATCCCGCCGACAAGCAGAGCCGTGCCATGCTCGNNNNTACTACGCGACCGAGGCCTATGCGAGCGCTGCCCGGACGATCACCCCGCTGGGCGAAGCAGCCCTGCACGATCCGGGCCTGGGATACACGTGGGCAGCGTCGCTTACCCGGACCGGCGATCTGAACGAGGCGACGCGTGTCCTCAATGAAGTGGAAAAGGGAACGCTGTCGACGGACACCCTTCTGCTGGTGGGACGCCTGTGGACGGATATTGGCGATTATGCGCATGCCGTGACGACGTTTCATCGAGCTCTGCAGGCGGACCCTTCCCTGCCTAAGGCGCATTTCTATTCCGGGCTGGCGCAGCTCCAAGGGGACCATTTTGCCGATGCGGCTTCCGAGTTTCAGGCGGAACTCGCCGTGGCTCCGGGCGACTTAGATGCCAAGTACAATCTGGGCTTTGCTTATCTGCAGCAGTCGCGACGCGAGGAGGCTGCGACGATTTTCCGCGAGGTCATAGCCGCGGATCCCCGCCAGGCAAATGCCCATTTTCAGTTGGGGAAGATTCTGCTGGATGAGGGCAACATTCAGGAAGCGGTGCCCCATCTGGAAGAGGCGGCACGCTTGAATCCAGAAGCAGACTATGTGCACTTCCAACTACAGACAGCCTATCGGAAGGAAGCCCGGATCGAAGATGCGGACCGCGAGCTCCAGCTCTATAGGGAGANCGAAGGCACGAAACCGGCAGCGCGATCTGCCGAAGCCGGCAGAAAATGCCGGAACTCCAACTCAGTCGGTGAACCGTTGACCAAGAAACGCTCAGCGAAACTGCCGAAAGCAATCCTGCTTTTTGCTGTCACCACTCACGGCGCGTGGGGGCAGATGGGCTCGGGACGAGCCGCGCAACCTCCGCCTCCCGGGGCCAAGGCCGTCCCGTGCAGCGGGCGTCCGGTGCCGCAACTGGAGGACATCACGGAGAAAGCGGGGATCCAGTTTCGCCATATCGCCTCACCGATGGCAAAGTACATCCCTGAATCCATGAGCGGTGGCGTGATTCTGTTCGATTACGACCGTGACGGATGGCTGGACATCTATTTCACCAACGCTCCGACGGTCGAGATGGCCCTCAAAGGAGAAAAGGCCCAGGGGGCGCTCTACCACAATAATCACGATGGAACATTTACCGACGTGACCGACAAGGCTGGGGTCGCGACTCCCTGCTTTGCGATGGGCGGCGCGGTGGGTGACTACGATAACGACGGCTGGCCCGATCTCTACATTACTTGTCTGGGCGGAAACGTGCTCTATCACAACAACGGCGACGGAACGTTCACCGATGTGACGGCGAAGGCCGGCGTTGCCGATGGACGGTGGTCAACGGGCGCTGCGTTCGGAGATTACGATGGCGACGGCTTCGTCGACCTTATGGTGACCAACTATGTCGACTTCCATCTCAACGATCTGCCGGCGTTCGGCAAAGAGGCGAATTGCCGGTTCCGGGGAATTGAAATCCAATGCGGTCCTCGCGGGCTGAAGGGAGCAGGCGACTCACTCTTTCACAATAATGGAGATGGCACGTTTACTAATGTTTCCAAGGCGGCGGGAGTGGAAGATGCGCCTGGCTACTACGGCATGTCAGTGGTTTGGGCTGACTTCAACAACACGGGGCGGCCCGACATCTACGTTGCCAACGATTCCACGCCCAAGTATCTATACCGCAATGAGGGCAATGGCAAATTCACCGACATCGGGTTGGAATCGGGGACGGGCGTCAGTGAGGACGGGTCGGAACAAGCATCGATGGGAATCGCTATTGGCGACTACCTGCACAACGGGCTGCCTTCTCTGTACGTGACAAACTTCGAGCAGGAGTACGACGACCTGTTCCGCAACGAAGGAAACTGGAATTTCACGGACGTTTCTTATCCCGCAGGAGTGGCGCTGCCTTCTCTGCCTTGGGTGAAATGGGGCACAGCGTTCGTCGATTTGGACAACGACGGTTGGCTGGACCTGATCACAGTGAGCGGCCACATAACGGCTCTTGTGGACAATTTGCCGGCGGGGCCCGGCTACCGTCAGCCGAAGCTGCTCCACCTAAACCAGAAAAATGGGACTTTCTGTGATGCCAGCAATCAAGCCGGGCCGGCACTGCAAGAGAAGCGCGTATCCCGCGGTCTCGCAGTCGGGGATCTCTTCAACGACGGCAACATGGATGTCGTCGTCGAGGATCTGGATGGCGGCCCGATGATCCTGAGGAACCACGGCGTGCCTGGACGGCATTGGGTGAGCTTCGAGCTGGCAGGGACGAAGAGTAATCGTCTCGCTTTGGGAGCAAGGATCAAGATCGAGGCCGGTGGAATGACTCAGACCGATGAAATCCACAGCGGTGGCAGTTATATCTCACAGAGCGATTTGCGAGCGCACTTTGGGCTGGGCTCGGCCACCAAGATTGATCGCGTGGAGATTCACTGGCCCTCAGGGAAGGTAGAGACACTGACCAATCTTGCCGCCGACCAATTCTATACGGTTTTGGAGGGATCGGGCCTTGTCCCTGCCCAGCGCGTGCTCCCAGTTGCCGCGACCGGCGCGCCGCCCGCAAAGGCGTCACCCAGNCCCTGCCGCTTCTCGTTAGAAACTGCCACTCCGTTTCGAATCTTCAAGTTTTACGGCGCTTCGGGCGGGGACAGCTTAATCGTATTCGTGATGCCCTCGCCTTCGACGATGGTGTAGATCGCATCGGCAGCAACGTTGCGCAGAACTTCCAGTGTGCCGTTGGGCCAGCGGATTTCAACTTTCTCCATGACGGCATCCGAGGCCAGACCAAAGTGGAGCCGCTGGTCGTTTGACGAGAGGTAGCTACTGCCGCCACGAACCTCTTCGATCTGGGATCGGGTGGCAGTCGTGACCGTGACACGGGCGCCGATGGCGGCCCGATTACTCTTTTTGCCGACCAGGCTAAACAGAACGCGGTGATCGGAATTCCGGGTCTCATTCAGAAAGAGGGACGGCGGAGCGCCAACGTTGAAAACCACGAAGTCGATGTTGCCGTCATTGTTTACATCCCCAAAGGCAACACCCCGACGCGATTGCAGCGTGCCGGCGTTCAAACCGCTGCCCGCGGAAACCTCTTCGAAGACACGGTTGCCCAGGCTGTGAAACAGGAGGAACGGCTCCCGATACTTGGTTTCGTAAGGGACCGTATCCACTTCCGGATAGATGTGGCCATTGGCCATCAGAATATCCGGCAGGCCATCATTGTCGAAATCGATGAATCCCGTGCCCCAGCTGACATAGGGAAGGGATGACCTG
>OCOJ01033766.1_pt2 | contig 10231 bp, 9 predicted proteins | sample 1539251 | NCBI WGS metagenome assembly OCOJ01 (sample SAMN01911457, study PRJEB22624) | soil metagenome | biome: Soil | place: Malaysia | collected 2012-04-30 | depth RA_metagenome m
CGACCTCCGGAAAGCAAAAATGCAGGAACGAAACCAAAAGCTATGTGGCTATCTTGCTGAAGAGAGGGAAGTTATGCGAGGTCAGCAGCCAGGGAGGTGTTCGGCGCAGAGACAGCGGGAGGCGCAATGTTCAGAAATGAACCATCAGAGGTCGAGCCTCAGAAATGTGCCGGAAGCAACAGTTCACTGGCAAAATCGTTGATAGGACCATAGATGTAGCGAAAGACCAGGATGCCTACAATAAGCCCGGCCATGGCGTAGCTGTTTCCACGAAGCCAGTCCAGATAACCCAGTGCCGTCCGTTCGCTCATGAACAACATGATGCCGGTGCTGCCGTCCAGAGGCGGAACTGGCAATAGATTGAATGTCCCAAGAAGCAAATTCAGCGAGAAAAAGACGTACAGAATGGTGAACGCAAAATTCGGATTCCCTGTGACAGGATCGCGATGAAACCAATGCGCGTTGGCGCCCAGGTGCAATCCCGCGACCGCAAGAAGCATCAGCGTGAAATTCGCGGCTGGCCCTGCCAGCGCCATCCAGGCCGAGCGGCGCGGATGCCGGCGCTCCCAGAGCGGATCGAAAGGCGCGCTGGCCCAGCCCACCATCATGCCCCCGAACAGGAAGGCGAGAATGGGAATTACCACCATCCCCATCGGCGAACGGCGAATGTGCGGCACGGGGTTCAGAGAAACCTGCCCGCCGAGCGCGGCAGTTTCGTCGCCTCCGAGCTTGGCGACCAGCGCGTGTGAAGCCTCATGACAGGTGGTCGAGAACAAAAACGCAACATACCAGATGAAGCCGATGACAAGATGGTGAGGCGTAAGTTCCGGCATGAACTAAAAAAGAGTAGAGGTTGTTAGCCCGCTTTGCAAGCGAGAGGTCGGTTCCGCTCTCTTGCCTGTCGAAATTGACATGCGCAAACAATCAGAATCTGCCGAGTGCCATGGCTCCCTGCCCAATTAGGCAGGAGGTATAGGCAAACTACGAGCATGCGGAATCTCTGCTCTTGGTCCCGTGAAATGGAAGAATTCGTTCAAAACGGCAACTCGCGCCGGATCGGCGGCGAGCTTACTTGGGGGCACGGGCGCCTCGGTCCAGCCGATGGCTTTGTTCACGGCGTCGAAAACGGCGCGGCTTGTGCCTTCCACTTCGAGACATTCCGTGGAAAGGCATCGCAAGAAAACTCCGCCGTCAGGAGTTTCGAATGAAAAGAAATTGGGCCTTCGGAACAAATCCGTGCGCTTGTCGTACTTTTTCTCCAGGGCTTCCGAATATTGGCCGAAGAACCGCGCTGCTTGTTCTTCGCTAGCCAGCTTCAGCCGCGCAACAAGAAGCAAACGCTTGGTCTGCTTGTGTTCATACACAGCGTACCGGTCACCTTCCCAGGCCGCCGCGAGGGGAGTGGCTCTCTGTTCGTCGAGGAATTGCTTGAGCACTTCCTTCCAGCCAAACTCGCCCATGATGTTTTCGTCGAGCTTGGCCCAATCCGCTCCGAGCAACTTGTCGAAAGAGGGGAGCGTGGCCTGGACCGGAACTTTGCCAGATGTGTACAGGGCAGGGTGCATGATTTGCTGGGTCGAAAGCGGCGGCTTCGCAAAAACTCCGGCGATGCCGCTCCAGCCCGAAGGTTTCAGAATTTCCGCCGAAAACGTAAGGCCTGCAAAATAGGGAAAGATGAGAGCGTCCTTCAGGAACGGAGGCGCCTTTTTTAGAGTTGGCGTGCTGCTCATGTCCCCGACCAGAGCCGAGGGATCAAGGGCGGGCAGGTTGCGCACCGAATGACCTGTCCCCTGCAAAAGATAATCCACCATCGCGGCCATGGCGCTGCCTTCGAGGACTGACTCGCGAGCCAGTTCGGCGTCGTCGTTCGGTCGCGCCGCCTTGACCCAAGTCTCGATGTGGAAATGCTGGTCTTGCAGAGCATGCGTAAGCTCGTGGGCCATGACCATGCGCTGGTCGTCCGGGGAAATCCAATCGGCGATATAAAACTCGCGGGCTTTGGGGTCGTAAAGACCGGCGATCTGCTCGGTGAGCAAATCGACCATGAAATTGTCGAGGTCAAAGCCTTTGGGGATAAGGCCAAAGGCTTCGGCGCTGCGCGCCTCGGCGTAACGCTCGGCGGGATTCTTGTCTTCATTCATCTCGCGGATCACATAAGCGCGAATTTCCTCGCGCGAGCGCAGCGTCTTCTTGAGCGGCGTTAGGAGCTTGAGCCCCGTAATCTGGCTCATCTCTTGGAGAACTTCATCTGCGGCAGCTTCGAATTCGGCATTGCCGGTTTTGACCGGAGCATTCGAGGGAGGAGCAGTCGCCGCCTGCTGTGCACGCAGTTTCCCTGCGCCGATGAATCCCGAAGCAAGCAAGGCCAGCGTGCAAAAGAGGCCGGCAATCCATTTGGTCGGGCGCCGCATAGTAGCAACAGAATAGCAGATTCCTTTAAGATGCCGGAAAACATCAGGAGAGTTGCGCCGCAAAACAAACCTGTCGCCGGGCCGGAGGTTGCGCTCTTAGGCACCACAGGAGCTCTGGGACAAGATTTGCGCAACCTTGATTGAGACCGGGCAGATCCCGCCGCAAGGCTAGCAAGAGACTAGGCGGAGACTTGCCCAGTACCCGCTTGGGCGCACAAGCTCCTAAAACCAAAAAATCGCAGCCCTCGTTCCGAATTCTTAACAAATTGGTAATTGTGTTGTACCCTCGTCTGTTGGCTCCCTACGCCCATCCCGAGGAAACTATGCTTCCCGGTCTTCGCCTGCGGCAGGCCCGCGAACGGCTTGGCCTAACCTATCGCGACGTGGAACGCGCGAGTTATGAACTCGCGGCGCGCAAAGGCCGGCCGGAGCTGATTTTGCATATCAGCCGGCTGGCCGACATTGAAAACCGCGGGGTCGTGCCGAGCATACACAAGCTCTACACTCTTGCGGTCGTGTACCACCTTAGTCCGCTCGAGATTTTCCGCTGGTACGACGTGCCCATTGAGGATTGCTTCCCGGACGGCGAGGAGTTCCAGGCTCCGCGCACGCATTTGGCGGCGCCGCCGGTTTCCCTAAGGATTCCCATGCGGTTCGACCCAGCGTTCAATCCGAAGCGGACGGAGTTTCTCTCGCGCATGGTGGAGCAGTGGGGGAAATTCGAAGGAGTACTCACCAACGGAAGCGAACGACATCGTTACGGCTACATTGGATTGTTGGACCGGCGCATGATGCCGCTGCTGAGGCCGGGGAGCGTGGTTTTGATTGATGTATGTGCCCGGAGAATCGAGGACGAAAATTGGGCCAACGAATACGACCGCCCCATCTATTTTGTTGAAGTACGAGGGGGTTACCGGTGCGGGTGGTTCCACCAAGACGGGCCGCGGCTGGTGATGCAACCGCATCCACTTTCGCGGTGCCTTCCCGAATCTTGGCGCGTGCCGGAAGAAGCCGAAGTGATCGGGAAAGTGGTTGGCGTGGCTACTCGCCTGGATGAGCCGTGGAGCATTGTTGCTGGAGAATCTCCAACATCGCGCGGAGATTCGAACAGAAAAGATCCTTGAGGTAACTCGGAGCATGCTCCGGCATTAACACGCGATAGGCTTCCATGCGGCACCAGTGATTCACGGCCTGGAAGAGACCGCCCTGCATTCCCTCCAAACAGCTCCGCAAATCTCCTTCCTGTTGAGCCAAAGGAGTCTCCAAGAGGCGCTCGAAGATTTGCTCGTGGCAAAGCTCCAAAGACTGTTGAAGGGCCTCGTCGGGATACACAGCCGCAAGCCCCGCATGTTCATACCGCCCGCTTGAAAGATCTCGCAAAGAAGCGATGTAGGCGAGCCTAGCAAACAAACCGGGAATACCGGCGAGGGTAGTCAGAGTGAAATCCTGGATGATACGTCGATTTTGCTGAAATTGCGTTTCAGTTTTCATATTCGTTCTTGTTCCGAAGACGGAACGTTTCGAAGCCCAAGACTACGAACAGCCAATTTTTCTTCATTCTTGAATTCAGGAGGGTTTATCCATGAAGAAAAATCTTTCCATCCTTTTGGCATTGGGCGTGTTAGCAGTCTTAATCGTACTCCCGGTTATTGGTTGGAGCAACAATCTGTCCAGTAATCCGGCGATTGCAAACCCAGCTTTGCAGGCAAACGGCTCGCCATTGCCATTTCCCGTTCCGCCTCCTCAGCCNNNCCCGCCGCCAGGCTCCGGTAGCTTGATCGCGAATGGCTCGCCATTGCCATTTCCCGTTCCGCCTCCTCAGCCTCCGCCGCCCTCTGGCAGCTCGATGGCGAGCAGCTCATTCTCAGCGTAAGTAACGGGAGCCACTAAACGTCTGCGGCACCTCGGCAAGCGAGCTGCGGACGTCTAGCGTGTGTTAGCGCAACGCAACTCGTGTCACAGTTAAGAAAAGCGCCCATGGTTCTATTGGGTATGGAAACAGTAAGGCAAGGAGACCAAGAGAAAAGAAAGAGTTAAGGCTGTTCCACGCTGGCACATTACGAGCGTCCCGGTACGTCCTAGCCATGCGGATTAGAGCGATTAGCCTGTTTACCGCCCTGTCAAGAAATGGTACGATGCACCGCGATGAGTGGACTACGCACGTCCGTGCAATGGCTCTGGGCATTCAGCGTCCTTGTACAGTGTGCCGTACTTACGTTGCTGTTCCTAAAGGGGAATTTTCGAAGACTGCCCATTTTCACGACCTATGTGGCGATCAATGTGTGCCAAGCAGGGTTTTTGTACCTGGTCTACGTTCGTTTTGGATTCCATTCCCGATTGGTGATTTGGCTGGCCTGGGCGTCGCAAGCGGCGGCGATTTTGGCTGAGGCGCTGGCGACCACTGAAATCCTGCGAGCCGTTTTGGTTCCGTACAAAGGAATCTGGGGATTGGGATGGCGCACGTTAATGGCCGCATCCGGAGTACTCCTCATTTACGTGACGCTGGATACGCGCGGAGATTTAAACTGGGCACTGATAACGGCAGAGCGCGGTTGTCATTTGATTTTTGCTACGGCGATCATTATTTGCCTTTTGCTAGTCCGGTACTATTCCATTTCGGTGCCCCGCGCATACAAAGCGCTTCTGGGGGGGTTTTGCTTCTTTTCCTGCACAATTATTCTGATAAACACGATCGCGCAAGGGATTCTGTATAGGCGGTCTTCCCAATATGAAGCCATCTGGGAATTCCTGACGGTGTTGTCCTACGCCGCTGTGCAGGTAGTGTGGGCCGAGGCACTGCGCAAGCCCTTGGCGGTGCCCGTGGCGACGCGAAGTTTGCCTGCGGCGGTCTACCAGCAAGTTTCTCCAGAAATCAATGAGCGGCTGCGCGAGCTGAACGAAAAACTGCTGCGGCTTTGGAGACTGGAGGCGCATCCACGATGAGCCTCAACCTGTTGTTTTTGATTTGTTTTGGCGTTATCGCGCTCTTGGTGCTTGTCTGGGCACTGCGCAATCCGCAGAAACGCGCCGATTCAAACATGGATGCAGGCAGTCTGGAGGAAGCTGACCGGCGCCACGTTGCTTACTTTCCGCAGGTGCGCCAAGCAATGGCGGCCACAGACTACGAATTTCTGCGTTCGCGAGGATCAAGAAGGCTGGCACAGCGCGTACACAACGAGCGTCGCAAGATTGCGCTCGCCTACCTGGCGTTTCTGAGCCAGGATTTCGAGAGGTTATTGCGGCTGGCACGCGTGATTGCGGTTCTTTCGCCGGAAGTGTGGGCCGCACAGGAATTCGAAAGGTTCCGTCTGAGCACCTCCTTTTCGCTGAAGTATGGAAGGATCCGAATGAAGCTGCTGTTGGGCTACATGCCACTGCCGGAAATTGGGTCGCTGAGCGAGGCGGTGAGCAAACTGACGATCCGGTTGGAAACTGCAATGCGAGAACTTGGCGAGCGTGCCGCGCTAGCCGCGGAACTCGCCTCATCGCTCGACCGAAGCCGTGTGGACACCTAGGACAGCGTCGACCGCGGCCAGAAGCTCTTCCGCCTTGAACGGCTTCTGCAAGATAAGGTTCCCATTGAGTGAGGGGTGATCCGGAGCGTGCTCCTTGGGGGTGGCGGCGCGCACCCAAACGCAGCGCTTCGCCAGAGAGGGTCTGCGGGCGAGAATCCAATCGTGAAGTAGATTCTTGCCGGAAGTTCCAGAAAGGTCTAAGTCCGCAACTACCAAATCAAAGTCCTCTTTTTCCAGAAGGGCCATCGCATCAGCAGCGCATTTCGCCGTTAGGACTTGATGATCACGCCCACGTAAGATAGCTCCTACGGCTCCGAGAACGGAATCATCCTCGTCGACCACGATGATGCGCCCCTCTTTTCCAACAGCCACAGCGCGGCCGGAACCGGAGGTGTCCTTCGGAGACGCAAGTTGGAAGGGCAACTCAATGGTGAAACAAGCGCCGCGCGGAGGGACATTGCGGACGCGAATAGTGCCACCGTGCTCCGTAATAATGCCGTAGCAAATGCTGAGGCCTAATCCGGTGCCTTTCCCAACAGGCTTTGTGGTGTAGAAAGGATCGAAGACCCGCAAGGCATCTTTAACGCCGGGGCCACTGTCGGTGAACTCAATGGTCAGCCGGTCGGCCTCGGCTTCAGTGCGCACCCAGAGATCGCCGTCGGTAGATTGTTCGAGGATGGCATCCACAGCATTGTTGACCATGTTAAGGAATACCTGCTGAAGCTGATGAGGATCCGCAGCGGTCACGGGAAGATCGGCAGCCAGCTCGAGGTGGACACGGATATTGTTCATGCGCAGGTCGTAGTCGCGAAGGGCAAGAGTCTCTTCGAGGACAAGATTAATCTGCACGGGAACGCGTTCGGGCTTGTGCTGGCGGGCAAAACTAAGGAGATTTTGGACGATGCGGTGCGTGCGTTGTGCCTGTTTATAAAGCTTGTCCGCATATTCGATTCCCTGAGGGCCTATCTGACCACTGGAAGTGAGAAGCTGGCTGTAACCGAGAATAGCCGTAAGTGGATTATTTAGTTCGTGCGCCACGCCGGAAATCAACTGTCCGACGGCGGCCATTTTTTCGCTGTGGAGAAGCTGCTCCTGAGTGCGGCGTAGATTTTCATAGGCTTGGCGGGTCTCTTCGTAAAGGGCGGAGCGCTCGATGGCACTGGAAATCTGGCTGCCCACGGCGATGAGGAGGTTGACGTCCGCGGGCGAAAACTCCCGGGGAGTACGGCTGCCAACGACCAAACCGCCCATAACGCGGTCCTTCGACCATAGAACCACAACATATGCGGAAACAAGATCTTCTTTCCGCTGGGCATCGCGAAAAAGAGTGGGCAGCGGCAATCCTTGAGCCGAAAGAAAAGTGGCGTGGACGGCCTTGATGTGCTGAAGCAGCTCGGGCTTGACGTCGAGAGGCGGCATATGACGCGCGTACTCGGAACGGTGCCCGACAGCAGCCGAGCGACGGATTTTGGTGCCCGCCTCGTCTAAGAGGTATAACGAGACGGTGTCGAGGCTAAAGAGTTCGGCCATCTGACGGAGCGTACGGTGAAGGGAGTCCCCTAAGTCCAAGGACTCGGTCAAAGTCTGGCCAATGGAATTTAGAACCAAGAGTTCGCGGTTTCGCCGGCGGATTTCCTGCTCGGCGCGTTTTCGTTCGGTGATGTCGAGAAGGAAGCCCTGGAAAGCGGTGACAGTGCCGGCGGAGTCGCGAACGGCAATAGAAGACTCGAGAACAGTGCGGATTTCACCGTCTTTGCGGCGCATTTCGAACTCGAAGTCAGCCACGGCGCCGTGCTCCTGAAGCAAGCGCTTGAGGCGTTCGCGGTCCGCGGGGTTCGCGTACATGGTCCCAGGAATTTCAGCGGCAAGGAGCTCTTCGCGGCTGTCATAGCCGGTCATGCGCAGCATGGCATCGTTAAAGTCGAGAAATCTTCCCTGGGGAGTGGAGATGAAGACGCCTTCCTGAACGCTGGAAACGAGGGAGCGATATTTTTCCTCGGCACGTTTTCGCTCGGTGATGTCCTTTAGGACATGGACAGTGCCTAGGAGATTGCCGGCAGGATCGGTGAAAGTGGAATTGGAGGCAAGGAAATAGCCTGGCAGCCAGGGATCAGGCTCGTCGCCTTCGCCGGCGATGCCTTCACAATAGGGACAAATATTGAAGGAAACGTTTTTGCGAGTGAGGAGATCAGTGACGCCGCGGCCAGCGAGGGCGTTGGCTTCCCTGCCGAGGAGATGGCCGAGGCGGAGATTGCAGCGGAGAATGCGCCCTTGACGGTCGTGAACGAGGATGGGGTCGCCGATGGAATCAAAGGTGTAAGCCCATTGCTGTTGCACGGTGGCGACTTGTTCGAAAAGGCGCACATTCTGCAAAGTCAGGCCCAAGAGGTTGGCGATGTTGACGAGATAAGAGATTTCATCGGGCTGGAAACGGACGCTCTGCGTGGAAGCGATCATGATGAAGCCGAGTGGGCCATTTTTCCCGGGTAGAGCCAGGGAAACAAGTTCGCTGATGCCTGTTTGCGCCATCCGGAGGCGCTCCGCCTCGTCCTGCTCGTCTTCAAACCGTAACAAAACGCAGTCGGTCCGCAGGATACGCTGCACCCAAGGCTCTTTTATGGAGAGACGCGCGTGGCGACGAAGGTAGTCCTGTTGAAAGCCAACGGAAGCCTGGACGACGAGTTGGGTCTTGTCACCGTCGCCTTCCAGCAGGCGAACGAGACCGTGGGTGGCACCGAGACTTTCGACCAGGTGCGAGAGGACACGGTCGAGGACCTCTTGAACGGAAAGGGTTTGCGTGCTGGCGGTGGTCAGCAGAGTGAGGCGGCGGAGTTTTTCGTTTAGCTCCACGGTGCGAGAGCGCGCACCTTCGAGAACAACAACCACCATGGCAATTCCAAGGGCGACGCCCAGGAGATGGTCAAAAGCAACGCGCAGCAGAAACAGGGGATCCTCAGGCNCAACGGTGGCGGTCCAAACCGTGCAAACCACTGAGGAGCAGAACGCCGGCAAGCAAACGAGCGCCGTGTCCCCGGCGGGAGGCCACGGAGCGCCAGAGAACTATACCCGCCCACAGAGCCACAACGCTCTCCAGGATTGCGGTGGGCCAAAGCACGTTTCCGTAANAGGCCACGGAGCGCCAGAGAACTATGCCCGCCCACAGAGCCACAACGCTCTCCAGGATTGCGGTGGGCCAAAGCACGTTTCCGTAAGAGCGAACGTCGCCGCGCTCGAGGTAATACACGGCAAAGAGAACCACGACGGCAAGGGGCAAGACGGGCCAGCCGCGCTTGCCGGCACCAGTAGTGAACTGGAGTATAGAAGCAGCAAAAAGCAGGAGGGCCGCGAGGTTGCCAATGACCACCGTCAACCACAAAGAAGGGAGATTGCGGCTGAGCAACGTCACTTCGCAGAGGGAGGAAAACGTGAAGCAGAGCCAGCCGGCAATCCACAAACGGTAATAGCTGGAAAAATGATCGCGGCGGAAAAGAAGGAACAGGACCAGCAGAATGATGAGGGCGGTCGCTTCGAAGAAAGCGATGCCAAGCAGGCCCTGATTGACCAACACGATGTGCTGCCTCCCGGTAAGGAGCGCCGCCGCAGTACGCAGACCCGCGGGGACACAAGTGTGGACGGCTTGACCCCGTGCGTTAAGCCTACTTTCGACGCTAACATGCTATTTTCTGACTGGGCAAGAGCACCTCTTTCTCTCTGTGCTGTCCCGTATAATGGCGACGGGGGCAAAGGACGTGGAGCTGGAAAAGATACTTGTAGTGGATGACGAGGAAGCGATTCGAGAAGTGGTTTCGACCATGCTGGAGTCGAAAGGCTACCAGTGCATGGCGGTGAGCAATGGGCGCGCCGCCCAGGATCTGGTCAAGAAAGAGTCGCCAGACCTGATTTTGAGCGACATGATCATGCCGGAGATGGACGGCATCAAGTTGCTGGACTGGATTCGCGAGTTCGACCCGGAGATTCCCGTCATCATGGTGACCGCCATCCATGATATTTCCACGGCGCTGGAAGCGATTCGCCGCGGGGCCTACGACTACATCCTGAAACCGTTCGAAAAAGACCAACTGTTCCTCGGCGTGGGGCGGGCCTTGCAGCACCGGCGGTTGGTGGCAGAAAACCGGAATTATCAGCGCAACCTAGAGCAACAAGTGGAAGAGCGCACGGCCCAACTAACAGGCGCCATTGCACAGCTCGAGCAGTCGTATGACGATACGCTGGAAGCGCTGGGGAGCGCGCTAGACTTGAAGGACGCCGAGACGGAAGGGCATTGCCAGCGCGTCACGGCGTTTA
>OCOJ01035214.1_pt1 | contig 10221 bp, 11 predicted proteins | sample 1539251 | NCBI WGS metagenome assembly OCOJ01 (sample SAMN01911457, study PRJEB22624) | soil metagenome | biome: Soil | place: Malaysia | collected 2012-04-30 | depth RA_metagenome m
AAGCTGGAGGTCCTTTACAGGCTGCGAGGAGCGCTGGATGAGGCTGCCGTGAAACGGGCCATCGAGCTCAGCCAAGAAAAATATTGCGGCGCCGCCGCAACCCTCAAGAAAACAGCCACTCTCACCTGGCGGTACGAGATCCTCCCGGCAGCGGCGTAACTAGCCCCTGAAGGTCGGCGGCTCTTTTTCTTTTGTAGGGGCGCAGCATGCTGCGCTCCATCTCGGCACGGCGTAAACGGCTCACGTGGTCAGCTCGGCGTTTGCCGTGTGGAGTAGGTGTTCGAGCAGCGTCGAGCTTTTGAGTCCGTGCGCAGCGCCGCTGCGGGCTCTCTCGCTTGGTTGTCACACAGACTCGTAACCCCACCCGATGCCTTTTCCCCGCCTCTAACCGCGGCGTTTTCTCCTTGCTTCCTCTTTGGGTTACTTTGCTTGTAACTGCGGAGGCCCATCGCATAGAATTTTGAGTCTCTCGCTGTTCGGTGCATTTCGCCAAGGAGAAACATGTCCCACAGGATTGCGGCAAAAATTACGGGTGTGGCCGGCTATGTCCCTCCGAAAGTGCTGACCAACGCCGACCTCGAGAAAATGGTCGCTACAGACGACGAATGGATTCGCACGCGCACCGGCATCCGCGAACGCCACATGGTTTCGAACGGCATGGCCAGCTCGCACATGGCCACAGAAGCCGCCAAAACGCTGCTCGTGCAAACCAAGACCGACCCGGCGGACATCGACCTGATTGTTCTTGCTAGCGTTACTCCCGACATGATGTTCCCCGCGACCGCTTGCTTGGTGCAAGACCGCATCGGCGCAAAAAAGGCCTGGGGCTTCGATCTTTCCGCGGCTTGCTCGGGTTTTCCTTATGCGCTCACGGTGGGCGCGCAATTTGCCGGCTCCGGCACGCATAAGAAAGTTCTGGTGATTGGCAGTGACACCATGACTTCCATCATCGATTACACAGACCGCGCGACATGCGTGCTTTTTGGCGACGGCGCTGGCGCAGTGCTCCTGGAGCCGGCGGGAAACGGCGAAGGCATTTTGGATTTCATGCATGATATCGATGGCTCCGGCGGCCAGTATTTGTACATGCCGGGCGGCGGCTCACTTCATCCTTCCACGCGTGAAACCGTCGACCAAAAAATGCACTACGTCCACCAGGACGGCTCGCAAGTTTTCAAATACGCGGTTCGCCGCATGCAAGAAGTGGCCGAGACGCTGCTCCAGCGCAACGGCTTCACGAGTAGTGACCTTGCTCTCGTTGTTCCGCATCAGGCTAATCTTCGGATCATTCGGGCCATGCAGGATCGTCTCGGCATCGACGATTGCAAGGTGCTGGTCAACATCGACAAATTCGGAAATACTACCGCGGGAACAATCCCGCTGGGCCTGGGCGATGCCATTTCGCAGGGCCGCCTGCACAAAGGGGATCTTGTTCTCCTCCTTGCCGTCGGGGCAGGCTACACCACTGGCGGGGTCCTATTGCGCTGGGCCTATTAAAAAGCCGCCGGCCAGTGTAGCGTCCCAAAAATAATTCGCTGAAATGGGACGCGCTAAAGCGCACCCCTACAAAGGATTGCGGACGCTGAGTAATTTAAATGTATTTTGGGGACAACACACTAGTTCGAACGGCTCAAGAGGTCGCGAGGTACGGCAGGCGGCTGGGGGTGGCCCAGCGCGCGCGGAAGGGGCTCCAAAGCAATTCGCTCAAATCGCGCCGCTTGAAGCGCGTGGCGAGAAATCTCCGGTAAGTCTGGCGCAGCCAATCTTTGTCGTAACAGAGCTGAAAACCTTCTTTCAGGAGCGACACCATCGTTTCCGGCGCGCAATGCGGGTGCTGCCAAACAAGATGCTTGGTGTCAAACTTCGACCAATCTTTTTCGAAGATGCCGTGGTTGGCGTCCAGCTCGTTCCACAACTGCGTACAAGGATGCGGCGTCACAATGGTGATCTGCGTGACATCCAGCCGCAGCGAGGCCAGCGTGCGCAGGTCTTCGCGGATGGACTCGGGCGTTTCCGAAGGAAACCCGATGATGTAATACCCGTGCGCATATTTGCCGGCGGCGTGCAATCGCCGGACGAATTCCATTACCGCTTCTACCTTTTCGCCCTTGTGGATTTGCTTCAGCACATCCTGGTGAAAACTTTCGATGCCGAAGAGAGCTCCTTCCAGGCCTTTCTCTACCCACTCCTCGAAGTTCCGCAAGAACAAATCGACGCGCGACTGCACCACCCAGTGCAGTCCGTAGCGCGCGAGCATGTCGATCACCGCTTCCGCTTGCGCGGGAATGTTTCCGAAATTTTCGTCGAGAATCAAGACGTAGTGGATGCCATGCTCGACGTAAAAACGTACTGCTCGCTCGATAGCCTCGAGCGGAATCGCTTTGGGCCGTGGCGCAAAAGCTGTTGTTTGACAGAAAGTGCAAGTAAAGCTGCAGCCGCGCGTGGTGAACAGGATTCCGACCGGCAGCGGCCAGCCACCAGGCAGCCGGAAGCGCGTAACCAGCGGCGGATGTTGAACCGCCTGGATTGTTTTCCCGAGGCGCTGCGCCACTGCATCTTCGCTGTAGCCTTTGAATATCGCATTGAAATTTGGCTGAATGCTCGGTGTCAGCGCGCCGTAATTTCCCGCCCACAACTCTTTCACGCCGGCGCGGTGAGCTTCTTCGGCCATTTCCAAAATGCGGTTGCTTTCTTCGAGATAAAAGGAAAAGCCGACGACGTCCCAGCCCTTCTTCAGAGCTCTGCGGTACTCGGCGCGCGACGGATATTCGAGGATTTCGATTTCCGGGAGGTTTTGCCGGAGAAACCGCAGCCCGAAGGAAATCTCCCGCGGCATCTGCAGCCGCCAGCGAAAGTTGTCAGGGGCATTTTCGCGGTAATAGTCGTAGAGGCCGTGGTCCCGGTGAACGGTCGTCAGAAGAACTCTGGCCATCGCAAGCCACCTCTGCGGAGCGCGCACAATGACGATAGGGCCGGCTGCTTGCGGGCAATACACTAGCACAACGATGTCGCCCGGTGCGCAAGTATTGCTGCTTGGCGTGTCCGGTCGCGCGGAGTTTTGGATGGGTTAATCAGAAGTTTGTAGAGACACTACGAATGAATTAATCGCGCGCCAGAATTCGGTCAGGCTGTTGCTGTGGCTGCGGTGCCTTTCAGGAACGCGAGCAATTCCGCGTTAATCACATCCTTGTGGGTCGAGCACATGCCGTGAGGCGCGCCGGGGATGACCTTGAGCGTGGCACCCTTGACCAACTTGGCAGAAAGCAGGGCGGAATCGGCGATCGGCACAATCTGGTCGTCATCGCCGTGGAGGATGAGCGTGGGCACATCCATCTTTTCCAGGTCTTCGGTGAAGTCTGTCTCGGAGAAAGCCTTGATGCAATCGTAGACGGCTTTGTGTCCCGCAAGCATTCCCTGGAGCCAGAAGGAATCGCGAAGCCCTTGTGAAACTTTCGCACCAGGACGATTGGCCCCGTAGAAAGGAGCCGAAAGATCCTTCCAGAACTGAGAGCGGTCGGCGAGGACGTTGGCGCGAATCTGGTCGAAAACCTCCATCGGCAAGCCGCCTGGATTCGCGGGCGTTTTCAGCATAATCGGGGGCACAGCGCCAATGAGCACGGCTTTGGCGACGCGCCTGNGCCTGGATTCGCGGGCGTTTTCAGCATAATCGGGGGCACGGCGCCAATGAGCACGGCTTTGGCAACGCGCCTGGAGCCGTGGCGGCCAATGTAGCGCGCCACTTCGCCGCCACCGGTCGAATGGCCGACATGAATGGCGTTGGTCAGGTCCAGCGAAGCCGTTAGCTCAGCAAGGTCGTCGGCGTAGGTATCCATGTCGTTGCCGGTCCAGGGCTGGCTTGAGCGGCCATGGCCGCGGCGGTCGTGCGCAATGCAGCGGTAGCCGCGATCGGCCAGGAAAATCATCTGGTCTTCCCAGGCGTCGGAGCTGAGCGGCCAGCCGTGGCTGAATACCACGGGCTGCCCGCTGCCCCAGTCCTTGTAATAAATCTGTGTCCCGTCTTTGGTCGTGAACGTGGCCATGAGATTCTCCTTTGTTTGGAATTCCTTTGTGCTTTCTTTTACCGTCTACTCAGGGAACGAAAACGGTGAGCCGTCAGGCCGCGTGAGCTGGCTCGCCGCGAAACCGGATGGCAGATAATATGGTCAGCAAAACAAAAACTATCAGAACGGTCAGCTGCGTCAGCTTAAATGGTGCTGCTGACTGCGTTGGCGCCAGCTCCTTCAGTGCCGGAACTTTCTCGAAAAGCTGTACGACCAGCACGAACACGTTCAAATACAGGGCCAGCATGGCGGTGATCACATAGGTGCGGCGCCAGCCCCTCGCAAGATGGCGGGCGTAGCGCGCGAAGATGGCAATCGCCAGAACGAGGAGCGAAAGGATTCCGAGGATGTGCGAGGGCAACAGCTTGTGGAACGGGAAGAGGAACCCCGTCACACTCGTTGCGACCGTGCTAATGAGAAAAATGGCTGTCCAGCCGTTGAGCGGCTTCGCCGTTAACAGCCCCAGGACGACAATCAGTCCGGAGAGGATGCCGATCAGGCTGAGCAACACATGAAATAAAGTAAAGGGTGTCATTCCCAAGACCATAACGCGCCCCCTTAGAATGCGAGTCGGACCGGCTCAGTGGTTTTGCAATACTTCCGAGAGGAACCAGGTGCGGCGTTCGGTTTGGTCAATCCAGGTTTCGACCAAGCTGGCAGTGGCCACGTCGTTATACTTTTCGCAGATTTCGTGGGTCGCGCGCAGGAAGCGCGTAAGTTCCCGGTTGTCGGCGCGAACTTCGCTCAGCATCTTTTCCGCGCTGACAGATTCTTCGTTGTTGTCCTTGAGCCGCTGATGCTTGGAGATGTCGCTGATGGAGTGGATGGTGGTGGCGCCGATTTTGCGGGCGCGTTCGGCGATGTCGTCGGTCATGGCGAAGATTTGTTCGGCGTGCTCGTCGAGCAGCAAGTGGTAATCGCGGAAGTGGCGTCCCGCGATGTGCCAATGAAAATTCTTGGTCTTGAGATACAGAGCGAAGACGTCGGCGAGCAAGGGACGAAGCGCGGCAGAGATTTCGGCCACGCCCTCGAGGCTGAGGTCGGCCATCGCTTCGACGGCAGGCTTTGGTTGTTCTTTGACTTGAGTTGCGGCAGTCTTTGGCATTTTCAAGCTCCTTTCCGTTCGGTGTGCAGGCAATCAGAATTTTTGAAAATCAGAGATGAACCGGTTTTGTGTAACTGCTCCCGTTCAAAGGGATGAGATGCGCATCGCGGTCCGATGGGCACAGGAGATTTAGGCCGACATGGCTGAAGGGGCCGAGATGAGCGCGGGGTATGGTACTAGCAATGACAGGTGTGGGGAAGGATGTTTTTTTTCTATCAAGGTCCAAGTTTGGGGAGAACACACACTGCGTGTGTTCCTGTATTCCCCTTTTCGAATAGGAACCGAAATTTGAACTGGGTACTGAACCGGCTTTCATCCCCGTTCAGCAGAAACGACTTATCTTGGCACCCGGAGAACGGATTCTTGACACAAATCGGAATATGGTCTAACATTTAGACGTTAATAGGGAGCCCCCATGAGCGGGCAAATGCTAAAGCTCAAACAGGCAAGCGCGGTGCTCCAGGTTGAGCCGAAGGAGCTTCAGAATCTGGTCCAGTTCGGCGTGGTGAAGCCGAAAAGGTTAGAAGGAACGTACTATTTCGACGCAAGCGCCCTGCTGGTAGCCAAGGTCGCCTTGTACTTGAAGGAATCGCTCGGAACGCGTACCAGTGTCCTTTCGAAGCTCATGGATGCTTTCAGTGCCTCCGAAGGGAAGCTTAAGGCCGAAAATCCGAGCTACGTCGTTTTCACTTGCCGGATCGCACCAGAAGAGGAACCAATAAAGCTCGGAGTCCCCTTTCGAGCGCTAGACGAACAGATTGAGGAGCGGATGAGCCGGGCCGATCTGTACCGGGACCTGCCACGCGGCAGGAAGCGCAGGGGCTGGAAAAAGGAATTTCTCGAATCGCTAGCAGAGGCGGCGAAAGACATCGGAGAGGTTTCCGAAGAAGAAATCTTGCGCACGGTGCGCAGTTATCGCAGGGAGCGGCGCGCCCCGGAGATCACTGTTGCCGCCGAAAGGTAAGCGCCCGGGTCCGCGTGTGGTCGTTGACACCAGCGTGCTCGTGGCTGGCATTTCCGGCTTCCGAGAACTTTTCGTTCAAGGGCGAAATCCGAGCGCTGATGTCCTCCACAGGTGGGCAGAGAAGAACGACTTCGTGTGGCTTATCACTGAGGACATCCTGGACGAGTACAAGGAAGTCTTGAAGCGCCTTCACGTTCGCTCAAACCTGATCGGAAAAGTGATCAACCTGATTCGAGAACGGGCCGAAGAAATCAAGGTCCGCTCCTCGGTTGATATCTCGCCTGATCCCAAGGATAACCCATTCTGCCTCTGCGCCCAGCAAGGCAGGGCAGACTTTATCGTGACCTTGAATCCGGTTGACTTCCCGCAGCAACTGCTGAAGGCGGCTGTTATTTCACCAAGTAGAATTGGCACCTAGAACTTGGCGGCAAGACGAACCAACTACCTAGCTTTTCTAAAGTGGCTTTGCTAGCAGGTTCTCGAGCTGGGTGGGTGCAGGCCACTGCCGGACTGCGGCAACACTGCTTTCGCGAGCACGCCTTCACAGTTTATGGCAGCTATGGTGCTCGGTCACGAGTTTGCCGTTCTCAGGATAGGTGGGACCATCGACTAAGTACTCGGTGTCCGACTTCTTTGTGAACGTCGCGTCGGCCTCCGCGGTTTCGGGTTTGCTCCCGAAGAAACTGATATATCGATAGGCCCAGCCGGCATCCGTTTCCTTCATTCGTACGGGGAAATACTCGCCCTTTCATAACCGTAGTTACAAGAGCAGATCCCTCCACCTCAGGCTGCGCAAGAGCGCAACCTGAGGGTCTGGATGACAAATGGGGAGGGGTTGAGTCCTGCAAGATGCCACCACAGACTCTAAAGCTTCGACCCCCAACGCCGCATTTGTGAGATGGCTAGACGGCTTAGAGCCCCAGAAATTAATCGCGCAACGCGCTCATGGGATCGGTGCGGGCGGCGCGCCAGGCGGGCAACAAACATGCCGCCAATGCGGTGAGCATCATCACGACAAAGGCCAAACTGAACGACAGCGGATCGCGCGGGCTCACGCGGTAGAGCAGGTTGCCGAGCAGGCGCGTGAGCAGCAGGGCGGCGCCGACACCAAGCAGGACGCCGGCTCCCGTGAGTGCCAGGCCCCGCGAGAACACCAGGCGCAGCAGGTTAGAGGCGCCAGCGCCGAGAGCCATGCGCAAGCCGAGTTCGCGGGTGCTTTGCGAGACCGCGTAAGACATCACGCCATAGAGGCCGACGGCGGCGAGCAGGAGCGCGAGTCCGCCGAGGACGGCGACGAGCGTGACCGCGACCATCTGCGCCGAAGTGGAGCGATCGAGTTGCTCCTGCATGGTGATGAGTTCGTAGGGCGTGAGATTGGCGTCGATCGCGTGCACTTCCCGCGCGATAGCAACGGCCATGGCATCGGGCGCGAGCGGCGTGCGAATGAAGAACACATTACCGCGGCGGGCGGTCTGGAGCATGGCCGTATAGAAGAACGGAATCGGATTCTCGCGGACGCTGTCATATTTGGCGTTTTTCGCGATACCCACGACGGTCAGCCAGCGACCCTTGACCTGGAAGCGCTCGCCGAGCGGATTGCGTCCCTGCCAGTAGCGGCGCGCCATGGTTTCGTTGATGACAGCGACGGGCGCGGCTTTGTCGTCATCGGCACGCGTGAATTCACGGCCGGCGACAAGGGGAATGCCCAGAGTGACCAAAAAGTCGGGGCCGACTTCGTTGTACTCCACGGTGGGGGTTTCGTCCGGCGGCGGGGTATAGCCATCAACGGTGATGGGCGCTTCGGCAGAGCTGACGTAGCTCAGCGGAACCATGCGGCCGAAAGCGGCGGACTCGACGCCGGGCAAGGCGCGGACGCGCTCGAGGAGGGTATCCTGAAAAGTCTGTGCGCGGGGGAGATCGTAGCCCGCGGAGACGAGGTCAAAAGCGGTGTACTGCACACCGCGCGTGGTAAAGCCGGGGCTGGCGGTTCGGATTTTTTGCAGGCTCTGGACCAACAGGCCGGCGCCAGCCAGCAAGATAAAACTCAGAGAGACTTGTACCATAACCAAGCCTGAGCGAACCCAGGCTTTTCCGCGGCCACCCATGACGCCGGCTGATTCGGATTTCAAGGCGCTAGCGAGATCGAGCTTACGGGTCTGAAACGCAGGAACCAGACCGATTAAGAGTGTGGCGATGAGGCAAATGCCCGCGATTAGCGCGAGGACACGCCAATCGGTCTCTGCGGGCAGATACATCTTGACGCCACCACGCGCCGGGAACAAAAGGACGAGCGCATGGCGGCACCAATACGCGACAAGGAGTCCTCCGGCTGCGCCAAGAGCCGAGAGAATCAGGCCTTCGGTGAGAAGCTGCATGAATAGGTGGCGCCGCCCAGCTCCGACGGCAGCTCGGACGGTCATTTCGTGGCGGCGGGCAAAAGAGCGGACAAGCAAAAGATTGGCGACATTGGCGCAAGCAATAAGCAGAACAAAAGCGACAACAACAAGCATAGTTTCTAAAGTTGGGAGCAGAGTGTTTGCATTATTGAATGGCGTTTGCCAGAGCGGCCAGAGCTGGATGCCTCGGCCGCGATTTGTGGAGGGATATTCCGCTTCAAGGCGTTGAGAAATCGCGGCGAATTCTTGCCGCGCCTGCTGTAGCGTGACGCCGGGCTTGAGCCGCGCGTAGCTTTCGATCCAGCGAGCGCCGCGGTCTTCGAGCTTGTATCCGCCGCCCTCGAAAAGATCTTCCATAGAAGCGGGGACCCAGAAGTTCATGCCCCAGCCAACAAACGTTCCGTAGAATCCTTCGGGCGCGACACCTACGATGGTGTGCGGCACCCCATTGAGCCGTTGCGTTTTGCCGATGATTTGCGGATCGCCGTTGAAACGCCCTTTCCACAATTGGTAGCTGATCACCGCGACGGGATGCGCGCTTTGCCCAACGTCCTCGTTGGGCAGAAAGCCGCGGCCGAGAATGGGGTGCACGCCGATGGCATCGAAATAGTTCGCGGAGACGATGCTGCCGACGGTGTGTTCGGCGCGATCGCCGAGGCTGAGCGTGGTGCTGGTAATTTTGCTCACGAAGGTCGTTTCGCACAGCGTGCAACTTCGCTGCAGGTCGAGGTAATCAGGCCAGGAGAGCGCGGTACCGCTCGGGTCGTCGCGAGAGGTTCCGTCGATGGCGGCGAGGCGTTCCTGGTGAGTGACCGCGGGATAGGGGCGGAAAAGGATGCCTTCGATCCAACTGAAGACCGCGGCATTGGCGCCGATGCCGAGGGTGAGGCAGAGAATCGCGAGCAGGGAAAATCCCGGACTGCGGCGCAACATGCGAAAACCGAAGCGAAGGTCCTGAAGGAAGGTTTCGATCACAGGCAGGCCTCTCCGTTCGCGGTAAAGCTGCTTGGTCTGCTCAAGGCCGCCGAGGACAATCAGCGCCTGGCGGCGCGCTTGCTCGGCGCTCATGCCCTTGCGCAGGTTCAACTCGATCGCCATCTCCAGATGAGAATGCAATTCATCTTCGAGATCTTCGTCAAGCCGGCGCCGGCGAAATGGCGCGGCGACGCGCGCCGCGAGCGTCTTGAAAAACTCCATCATGACGTGGCCTTGAGAACGCGGTTGATGACCGCGGACATTTGGTTCCACCCTTGGGCTTCTTCCCGCAGCTGCTTCCGCCCACTTCGCGTGAGCGAGTAAAACTTCGCCCGGCGGTTGTTCTCCGAAACGCCCCACTTGGACGTAATCCACCCGCGCTGCTCCAGCCGCAGCAGCGCCGGGTACAGCGTGCCCTGGTTCAACCGCAGCAGATCCTCGGAAACTTGCTGAATGCGCAAAGCAATTCCAAAACCGTGCATCGGCCCCATGGTGTCCAGGGTCTTCAGGACCAGCAGGTCCAGCGTTCCTTGCAACACTTCTGCTTTCGTGGCTGGCATCTCGCTCCTTTAGACGGTCAACAGGAATAGGCGTGAGCAGAAGTATCACAACTCCTGTTGACGGTCAACAGGTAACGTACCCGTTGGCAAGGAAATCCCCAGCTCGGCTGTTGGCATCCTCGAGCCAGGGCCTTCAGGAAAGAGAAGCAGATCCCTCCCC
>OCOJ01053333.1_pt2 | contig 10220 bp, 11 predicted proteins | sample 1539251 | NCBI WGS metagenome assembly OCOJ01 (sample SAMN01911457, study PRJEB22624) | soil metagenome | biome: Soil | place: Malaysia | collected 2012-04-30 | depth RA_metagenome m
CAGGGCGATAGAGCTCGATCCCAACTACGCTGAGGCCTACGCCCAGCTCGCAATCGACCATATCTTCCTGGGATTATTCTGGGGGGAGCCAGTTCCCCATACGTTCTCAAGGGCGAAAGAGTTGGCATCGAAAGCACTGGAACTGGGCCCAAACCTGCCAGAGGCACACTACGCCAAGAGCTGGGTATCTTACTTCTATGAGATGGACTGGGGAGCGGCCGAAAGAGAGAGCATGACCGCAATGGAACTCAAGCCGAGCTATGCTGAACCAAGGAGTTGTCTCGCATGGATTCTCTTGGCTCTCGGACGAAGTGACGAGGCGTTGGGTGAAGCAAGAAGGGCCGTCGATCTGGATCCTCTGGGTGTATATTCCCATCTAATTATGGCGCACGTTCTCTCAACAATCGGTAGGTTCGACGAAGCGATTCTTTGGCACAACAAAACCATCGAAACCGAACCTGATTCTCCATTCTTTCACACCGAGCTGGGGTACACCCTCCTGCGAATGGGGAAGGTGGAAGAGGGAGTGAGGGAGATGGAAGAAGCGGCGGAGCTCCCCGATGGAGAGTTCTTCAGGGCAAGCCTTGGATATGCTTATGCTGTTTCGGGCAGAAGAGAAGACGCTCTGAAGATCGCATCGGATATGCAGTTGGCCAGAGCCAAAGGGATGGCTAGACCCTATGAAATCGCCATCATTTACGCTGGCTTGGGTGAAAATCCAAAGGCCCTAGATCTTCTAGAGCAGGCCTACCAAGAACACTCTATTGTCCACTTGCTACTGTTGACAGTCGAGCCTGCCTTCGTGAAGTTGCGGTTCGAACCGAGGTTCAAGACTCTCTTGAAGAAGCTGAACCTGAGTGTTCAGTGAACCGCGGCGAAACCTAAGGATGGATTCGAACCCGCCTGGCACTGAACCCTGGCCAGGCTGCCCAAGAAACGATGCACAATCGCCGTGGCAAAGAACCCGTTTCGATCCTGGCTCGGAGACAGAATCGAACCCATAATGGGTCCTGGCCCCTTCGGGCGTGCTTCAGCATGGCTGTGCCGGCCTACTCGCTGCCCGCACGCGGTACATAGGGCGAGGGCACGGTCGTTATTCACTACTCGAATTCTTCCTGGTCCTCCCGCTGCCCAAGGCGATTATCCCAAGAACGATCAGTATCCCACCGCCGAAGCCGTAGACATTGTGCGACAGAATACCATTCGCATAGAATACGCCTACGACCTCAACCAGTGCGCCTACCCCAAGCCCAACGAGTCCAGTGATGGCTATCCCAGTTCTCATTGCTCTATTCACCCCCTCGGGCTAATTCCCCCGCCACTTGGTTGCGAAAGAACCAAGAAGTATGAACGCCATCGCAAGCACTCCAATCACGGCAAGATCGCCGAGTGCAGTGGTCACATTGCCGGTCATCATGGAGTCCTTCAGACCGTCCTGGAAGTAGTAGAGCGGGAGGAACCGTGCCACGCTCTGAAGGTAACCCGGCATCATGCTGAGAGGGAAGTATGTCCCAGACAGGAACATCATGGGAAACGAAATTGCATTCCCCAGGCCACTGGCAGCTTCGGGGTCCTTCAGGAAGCCCGCAATTACCATGCCAATCCCGGAGAACATGACCGCTCCGGTGAACAGGATGACCGGCGAAATGGGGTCCATCACAGGTGTCACGCCGAAGACAAGCCAAGCAGCTAGGATCAGAGTGACGGTCAGTATGACGGCGAGCAGAGTCTGACTGAGCACGTTCCCCACTATCCACTCGAGCTTCGAAAGGGGAGTCGCGCTCAGGCGCTTCAAGACTCCCCGCCTCTTGAACTCAGTGGCGATGGTGGGAAGGGCAACAATGCCATTGGTCATCACGAAGGCTCCAATCAGAAGAGGCGCCCAGCTCCCTGCGAAGCTTCCCCCGAATACAGAGCCGAAGACAAGGAGGAGCATGAGGGGAAAGAGCGCTGAGAAGAAGAGGCCAACGCGGCTGCGAAGAGTGTTCTTAGTCACCGCTGTGAATATCCCTTCAATCCGGCTCATGCGGCTTGACCTCCTGCATTGACCTTGAACCCAGTCAGCTTTAGGAAGACGTCCTCCAGGTTCGGTGTCTTCTCCTCCATCTCGCAGGTGATTCCCCACTCCGAGAGGACCGAAAGCGCCTTCTGAATTTCGGCCGTACAGGAGAAGGGGAGGTTGACGTTGCTCCCGTCCAAGGACAGGTCGTTGAACTCCGTCTTGAGCGCTGCAAAAGCTCTCTCGCCACCGCCTTTGAATACCATCATCTTCTTTCCTCCATAAGCTTCCATGAGCTCGGCAGGTGTCCCCAGCGCTACGATCTTGCCTTTGACGATGACCCCGACTTTTTCTGCGAGCTCCTGAGCCTCTTCCATGTAGTGTGTGGTCAGGAAGATTGTCTTCCCGGAATGCGCAAGTAAGCGCAGGATGCTCCACGTTACCCTCCTTATGTCAGGATCCAGGCCAGTGGTAGGCTCGTCAAGAAATACGAGGTCTGGGTCGTTGACAAGGGCTGCGGCGACCCCAACCCGCTGCTTCAGTCCACCCGACAAATCGCCAAATCTGGCCTTCGACTTGTCCGATAGCTCGAGGAGACCGAGGAGCTCGTCAACGCTGATGGATTTGCCGTACATCTTAGAGAAGAGCACCAGGTTCTCTCTAACGGTGAGCCGGTCAAGCGCGCTGAAATCCTGAGGGAGGACCCCTATTCTTTCCTTGATTTTCGGGACTACGTGTCGATTTGTAATGTCGTATCCCAGCACGCACGCCTTCCCCTGGGTCAAGGGCCGAAGGCATTCCAAGATCTCAATCGTCGTTGACTTGCCTGCCCCGTTCGGGCCGAGGAAGGCGAATATCTCGCCCTTTTTGACTTCGAATGACACGTGATCCACCGCAACGTTGTCACCGTACCTTTTCACGAGGCCTTCGACTGAGATGGCGGTCTCTGGGGAGTTCTCTGCCGCATGGACCTCCTCCATCATTGCAAAGACGCGCCCCCTACTGCGCTCCCCCGATTCCCCGATTGCCATTTTCCCACATCAGAGACAAGGATGCAACAACGAGATATCGATTGTTCGACTTCGATGTTTACCAGTTCACATTGATGTGTATGTGTAGACACACGAGTCAAACAAGCAATTTCGCCTCCTGTTGACCGAATGCCAACTCAGGAGGTGAGCAGGAAGTATGAAATGCCCCTTGGGTCACGAGGCCGATACTTCGAGTTTCGGGAAACTATCGCCCTTTTCGAGTACTAGGATTTGTCCCGTGTGTGGGATTCTCTTCATGCCCCGATAAAGCCAGCTCTTCGATGGCTCGACAGGATGAGCAAAAAGGCCAATGGCACGCCAAGTCAGGTTTCTTTGAATCTACTATTCGAATGCGTATGAAAGGTACTCCACTATGCTCCTGCAGTAGGCGAAACCACCCTTCTCCAACCTATAGTGAGGTCACATGTTGAGCGCATGGGCAAGGAACATTGAGATGACCAATACGAAGAGCGGCACGAAGACCACGGTGACCAGCCTGACTGCAACTCCCGCGTTGAAAGGCCAGCCGCTGATTCGTTGAATGTCGCTCCTGATATTGTCCACGGCAATGAGCTCATTCACCAAGGCTGCATCGATGGGACCGTCTCCGCAGGATTCGATTGCTTCGATTGCCCGCCTGTGCCGCCGCCTGATCCACGCTAGCTTTTCGTTCCTGGCCTCTACGAGCCTCTTTCTGAGGCTAAGGAGAGGCGCCAAAAATATCGCCAGTCCCAACAATGAGAATATTGCTTCGCTCAGCATCACGGCTTCGCCCTTGTAGACGAAGACAGGGAACGTGAGGAGCATAGTCGCGATATAGAGCGTTACGAAGAGCAGGGAGGTCCTGCCGTAGATGTTCAATCCGAGGGTCTTGTCCTCCGCGAACGACCTCAGCTTCATGGGAAGCTTACCCCACCTAGAAATCAGGTACATGGAGTATCCCAGCGTCCATAGGAAGGTGGCCTGAAGGAATCGAAGGTATCCTGTCACGCCCAGGCGCAGGGCGGCTTGGAAGGGCGAGTAGTACAGGTTGAAGACATAGGGATCTATTGCGAGGGAAGTCACGCAGAGAATAGCAACCCACAGGAGCGCGATTGCTTTCATGCTGGATAGTGTTCCAGTCGGATCAGTTTCCAAATCTGCTCCCATCGATTCCGTATAGTCACGGAGTTGGATGGTGTGAGCCCGAATAAGCTGGGATGCGAAGAGCAGGAAAACCACGTTCGCCACTAGTAGCGGCAGAGAAACCAGCGGGGCACCTGTGAAATCTGTAGCAATTCTAATGTCTATTCCCAGGTACCAAAGGGCGACTGCCGGCAGCAGCCCAACCAGGCAGATACCGACGCCTCCAGGCAGGTGAATAACGGAAGAAGCGTTGTCGAACCAGAGCTTCGGAGAGGGCTTTGGTTGCATTCTATCAAACCTTGACTTTTGAAGACAGGTCTGATTGGATGCCCTTGCTCGCGCACGCCACAAGAATCTTCATTTGTGGGCTACCTCCTTGCCACGTTGCTTCTCCAGGTCGTCCCGCGACAAGTCGACCCTTAGAACGCCGTCGGTTCCCACTAGCTCGAGCACTGCATCTTCTACGAACTCTGCGTGCTTGAGGGCCCCAATGGTCCCCTCCATCATCATGCGCTGCGACCTGTTCGGTATGTTCACCTTGAGCAGATCGTCCCCGGATTCGAGCTCGACGGAAAATACCCGTTTGACCTGCGTCGCGTTCTTCCCTGTCATCTTGGTTCTCACCGGGCTATCCCGGGGGGCGGCACTAAGATATGCTCTAATTGACTCTCATGTGTAGGCATAAACACTGCTGTACAATGCCGAAAGGCGCCGCGGTGTGGCACATTCTCATGGATGAGAATTGTGCCCCTCGTTCATAAGCTAATCAAGCTCCCTATGTAGGAGCACTGTAGCCAGAGTTGCATGATTCTTGATGCAAGAGCCGGCACAGAACGGGGAGAGAGCCACTGAGCTCTTCTTTCAACTGGCGAGCATAGATAGGAAACGAATTCTGTCGGAGCTCGAAAGCGAAAATCTTCACCTTAATGAAGTCGCGAAGCGGCTCGGCATGACCGCCACCGAGACACTCAGACAGCTTCAAAGGATGACAGAGGCTTGCCTTCTCGAAAAGATGCCGGACGGGAAATACAAGCTAACGCCCTATGCGAAGATTGTACTGGACGCGTCTGCTCCTCTCGATTTCATTTCGCGGTTCAGGGATTTCTTCATGACTCACAATTCGATGCTCCTCCCGGTTGAATTCCGCGCCCGTCTAGCTGAGCTTTCTGGAGGCGTTTTCTTGCCCACTGCGGTGGACACCTTCAACACCGTCACGGGAATGCTGCAGAGCGCTCACGAGAGAATCGATGGTACAATCGAGGTTGGCTTCGCCACTCAACTGGAGATAATGAAGCAACGCATCACCGAAGGAGTGAAAGTCAGGTGGCTTCTGCAGGAGAGCTACCTCCCAAAGGCAAGAGATGTGCTTCGAACGGTAAAGAAACTCCCTGAAATGAGATACACTCCATGGCTGTGGGGACATTTGTACCAAAATGACAATGCCGCGGATGTTCAGCTTCGCCTGAACGATGGAACGCAAGATTACCTCTCGTTCCACGGCAAAGACGCCAAGTTCCTTCAATGGGCTAGCGACTTCTTCGAGTATGAGTGGAGCAGGGCGAAACCCTGGTACCCATGAGGTCTCAGGGATAGTTCGTCGGATCCCTTCGGCGACGTACTCAGCACGTGTGAGCGTGGCCTGCAACGGATAGGACTACCCTATCAGCGTCGATGGTCGGGTCGGCCGTCGCTTGGTACAGCTGGTTCCTGTTTAGCTCCGGCGCCATTTACATCTCAAACGTGTTCCTCCCACCAGGCAATCAGGTTGCGTCTGTCACTGAAACCCTAGGTGTTTTTGCCGCAGGCTTTCTCGTACGTCCGCTAGGGGCCGTCGTCCTCGGCCACTACGGAGACACCAGGGGTCGAAGGAAGATGCTGCTTCTCACTGCCTTACTGGTCTCACTCTCAGCCGCGGCCATCGGCACCCTCCCCGGATATGCCCAAATCGGCGGCATGGCCATCATTCCGGTGGTAGCGGCATACCTCGTCCTCGGCTTCGCCCTGGGCGGAGAATGGGTGGGTTCGCTCCTCTTGATGATGGAGAACGCCCCCGAGGGTGAGAGGGCAACCAGATCGGCATACGCGCAAGCGACAGTCGGGATAGGGCTCCTTTTGGGCTCGATAGTGTACTACGTGATTGGAGGCTTACTTTCATCGGGCGACATGTATGGATACGGCTGGAGAGTTCCGTTTCTATTCTCGGTTCCACTCGGAGTTGCTGCCTTGGCGATTAGGTTGAGAATTCCAGAGACTAGACTCTTTGGCGAGGTGCAGAAAAGAGGACTGGTATCCAGGCTTCCAATGGCAGACATCATTAGCCGTCACAAACGCAAGCTGCTTCTAGGGACTCTCATCGTTGGATCGTCCGGGACTACCTTCTACGTCGGCGCGACCCTACTTCCGGTTGTATTCGAGCTCGTAAAGGTCGTCACGATTCAGTCAGCCCAAGTTGGGATTGCTTGCTTTGCCCTGGCTGAGGTCATGTCTGTCTTCGCTGGAGGGGCTATGTCGGACAGGGTGGGAAGGAAACCCATGATCTGGTTGACGAGCGGAGGGCTTCTGGCTCTTGTCTATCCGGCATTCTATCTCCAGAGCTCGATGGCTCTGTTCGTATGCATGGCGCTGTTCGGGATGACTCATGGCATAGGATATGCTCCGATTGGCACCATGATATCGGAGGTCTTCCCTACCAACATCCGATCTAGCGGGAGTTCCTTGACATATCAGCTGGGGAATTCCCTGATTTCGGGCCCTGCTTCCTTCCTCTCAGCCTTGTTAGGAACCATCGCGTTTTTCTTGTATCCGATTTATGCAGTCTCGTGGGCATTAGTCGCCACCGCGGCTGTTTCGGTAGTCCCCGAGACGAAGGGTTCCACACTGGACTAGACCACCTCCAAACTGCGACCACGCGTCCTTCCATGAGGAAGGCTCTCCATCCTGCTTGGGCAAGCGACATGTTCAGACGCAGGTGAGAGTTGACCAGACCCGGGTACCCTGGCTCCTACCACTAATCTCGCCTTGAATTGAAGGGATCCCGCCGTAGGGTATATGCAACATTGTGTACCGATAAACATCCCAATCAACAAGATATTATGAGAATCCGCTACCAAACCAGTTGCCATGGAAAAGTCGAAGCCAGATGAAAAGGAGGTGAAAAACTGAATGACTCAGACGACGATAATGAGCACGAGGGGGTTCTCACTTAACGAGGCCAAAGTTCTCGGTGGTCTCGGGTCGATTCTTACCTTACTCGGCCTTGCACCTTTCATTGGGACAGCTCTAGTGGTGGCAGGCTGGGTTCTCGTTCTTGCCGCCATCGGATTGATCTCGGTTGTGGCGGAGAATAGGTCAATCTTCTACAACGGGATCGTTGGCGCCGGGCTTCAGATGGTAGGAGCGATCGGCCTGTATTTCGTAGGACTGGGCATCTTTGGCTATTTCAGCGGCAGCAGCTCCTCCAGTTTTCTGGGATTCTATGGTTCGTTCTTCGGTTGGCTCATGCTATTATGGGTAATAGCGATGGTTTCGTCAATATTCCTGTACATGAGCCTGAAGACGATTGCCACTAAGCTCAACGTCGGACTCTTTGCCACGGCTGCCATCATCTACGTGGTTGCTGAAGGCACCACAGTAATCCTCATTGGATTCGTCATTGCCCTGATAGCGCAAATACTGTTCGCAGTGGCCTTCTTCACTATGCCAGAGAAACTTCCCATGGGTTCTCCCGCCGCGGCATCCAATTCGCCTTCGGCGCCCATCACTATGCCAAATGTATCCCCCGAGTTGAGAGTCGCGACTTCGCCCCAGAGGTCATTCTGCTCAAGTTGCGGGGCAAAGTTGGAGACCGGAGCCAGGTACTGCCCCTACTGCGGCGCCGAAACGAATGCCTCCTCACAGTCATAGGACAGGTGATTTCCCATAAGCAGTGTTGTTCGCGGCAAGATCGACCGCTTGCCGCGCTCCCCCATTTCTGGAGTACTTGTACGAGCTGACCTAATCGGGTTGGTATCGCGTCGGATTTGAACCCAAACTTATACTCGTCGCTCTACTTCGTTAGCACCGTGATGACACGGGTAACGGTACGAGGGCCCCCAACTGACTTCCCCTATGCAGGAGGATTCGCTTGATTATCTGAGCGCATCCCGTCAGGCCCGCGGAAAATAGACTCGGAATGGGCCTCGATTAGGGCACCAAGCACTCCTCGAGCATTCCTGGAGACAATGTGGCAAGCATTGCTTAAGGCATGCCTGGTGCGAAATCGAACCTACGATCTGGTCAAATGCCAGACATCCGGGTGCTCTCAGGGCGAGGCGTCTCTCACCTTATCTCTCGAGAAGAAGTGTGAGCCATATGCGACAACCATCCCGAAGGCCCAAAGCGTAGTCCGTAGTGTGAAGTTGGAAGTCACACCCCCTATAACGAAGCTGAATATCGATACGTTCTCGAGGAAGGGGATGGCTGAAGCGATGAAGATGGTCGCTTCGAGCAGGCATGTGTCTCTCGTCCTTCCGTAGTTCTTCAAGGAAGCCTTCGGGTAAAGATTCCTTTCTTCGCGTGCAAGGGCGTGGTTGAAGAATGCAAGTATGAGGAACATGAACCCAATGTCCAATGCGTAGACTTCGCTGACAGCATTGGGGAAACTTCCAGTTCCTCCGAGCTGAGAGAAGACGTACGGTTCAATCGACACCAAGAACAGCAGCACGATGTTCAGTGATGCCAGCCCGGGCGTCTCCGTGGGCAGGATTGAAGTTATTGCAGAGTAGAGCTGCCATATTCCAATCAGGATCAGGAAGCTCATGGCGTAAAGCCCCAGAGATGTGAGGAACTCTCCTGTCGTTGCGGGCCTCTGACCAATGAGGCTGATAGCCCCAATTGAGAGTGCGAGACCGAATATCAGGTCAGAGAGGNGTGATTATTCGTGGTTTCTGAGGGGAAACCGAGGAAGTCGGCTTTTCGGGCTGCGATACCGCTCAAGGCGGATAATAACTCGCAATCACGATTGCCGGATTTGGGAACCGGCCCAGTTGGCTAGGAAGGCTGAACAAGCGTTCAGACACGACTATGAAGAGTATACTAGGGGTGAGCCGACAGGAAGCAGCCACCCGCCGAAACACTCGCCCCAACGTCGGTATAGATTGTGTTCNTCCCGCGCCAAGTCTGGGCCCCGCATTGGCGGCCGGGCACCTGTCGAATCTCTCAGTCTACTTCGTAAGTCCAATTGCCGGAGGTTTGTTTGCAGGCTTGATTTTCCGGGCTCGGATTCAAGTTCGGCACCAACCATGACGACCTTTTCGTGACGGCTCCTACCGCGTATGCGGTCGGAACAGGGCATGATGAATTCCAATCGCNCATCCGATGGCTGAATCTGGCCCATCCGGAGTCCTGCCCAGTCTCCGGAATTGAACCACCCCCGATCCTACTAGTTCATCATGCCTTGAATTTCTTCGCGTTGGCAGCCCCCTTTGAAAGCATCTCCCCATTGGTGGCAGGCTTGTCGCAATGAAGAGAGAACTGCGCGCGATTACATCCGTCGCCTGAGCTCGGAAAGAGCGTTCGTGTAAATCTCTCCCACGAGGACCTCTCCCTCGCCTTGATTCACCTTTCTCTCAGCGAACCTCCGGGCTACGATTACAAGTGCCTTCGCCAGGTCTTCCCCCAACCTGTCAACCTCACGTCCGTCGCGTCCCGCAATCTCATGTCGATTACCAAGAACGCTTAGTACCCCCCTGGCTCTCTCAACATTGATGGGATAGAAGTATCGTGCCACTTCTCTTGGCAACGCCTCCACGTCGGGCAGGTAGAGGTAGGCTGACGGAGCGTAGAACTTCTGCATGATTCCGTGCTCCTCCTCTTCGCGCTTTGCGATCGTGATAAACCTGGCCTTTCTCAAAAGGTGAAGGTGGTAGTTCACAGTCGCGTCTGTAAGCCCGAGGCTTTCGGCAAGTTCGGCCTGAGTGAGCGAGCGTAGGCGCAGCAGGTTCAGGATCGCCCTCCTCATCGGATCGGAGATTAGCTTCGCGGCCTCTTTATCTCGGATGATTTCTACGAGCTTCACTTTGGGTTTG
>OCOJ01035114.1_pt3 | contig 10219 bp, 15 predicted proteins | sample 1539251 | NCBI WGS metagenome assembly OCOJ01 (sample SAMN01911457, study PRJEB22624) | soil metagenome | biome: Soil | place: Malaysia | collected 2012-04-30 | depth RA_metagenome m
CCGATGTGGAACACCACCTTCGCGTCCGCGTACTTCGCCACGCTGTGGAGGCTGACGGTCTTGCCAGTCCCGAAGGCGCCGGGGATCGCCCCAGTGCCCCCCTTCGACATCGGGAAGAACGAGTCCAGGACCCTCTGCCCGGTGATGAGAGGAATCTCCGGGTCGAGCCGCCCCCTGATGGGCCTCGGGGTCCTCACGGGCCACGTGTGGTGGAGCTTCAGCTCCAGCTTCTCGCCGGACTTGCCTTCGGCAGTGACGACCGTCTCGTCTACCTTGAACTTCCCCGCCTTGGCCACGTCGACGACCTTGGACTTCGGCGCTGTTGGAGGGACCAGAATCCTGTGCTCGATGAGCGGCGATTCGGCGACAGTGCCCAGGACCGAGCCGCCTTCGACCTTGTCCCCCTTCTTCACTGTGGGGGCGAAGGCCCACTCCTTGTTGAACGGGATGGAACTGGCGGTGACGCCCCGCGTGATGAATGCCCCCGCCTTCTTGGCGATGACGTCCAGAGGCCGCTGGAGGCCGTCATAGATGGTGCCTATCATCCCGGGGCCGAGCGTGGTCGAGAGGGGCTGGCCTGTCCCGAGTACCGGCTCTCCCGGGCGGAGGCCGCTGGTGGACTCGTAGACCTGGACGAACCCGATGTCGCCCGTGAGCTTGATGACTTCGCCGATGAGTTTCTCCTCGCCGACCTGCATGACCTCGTACATCTTCGACGAGGACATGCCAGAGGCCTTGATGGCCGGCCCTGAAATCCACTCGATCTTACCCTTAACAGGCAAAACGGATTCTTCTGAGGCGTCCTAAATCTCGGCCTAATAACGTTTCGAAGCGATGCTTCACTTCTTGCGTCCGAAGAGCGCCGCCACCTCTTTCCTGATGGCGGGCTTCATCCTCTCGAGCCTGGCCTCGAAGGTGTTGTCGAACCTGACCGTCCCGTCGCCGGTGGTCAGCACGACCCCTCCTATCGTGTCCAGCTCCTTCGGGTCGACCTGCAGCTCCACGGCCCCCTTGCTGAGCTTCCCTGCGGACTTCGCCACCGCTTCCCTGTCCTTCGCGTTGCAAGAGACGGTCGCCCGGGGGCCTATCACGTCGATCCCCTCCCTGATCAGGCGCTCTATGCACTTCTCATAGCGCGCGCGGGGGACCTTCGGGATGGCTCGGACGGCATCAGCCATGGCGCCGCTGACCGCCTCCTCGGTCGCCTCGAGCTGCTCGTTGCGGACCTTCAGCTCTGCCGCGCCGAGCACCTGCCTCCTAAGCGACTCGGCCTGCTTCGCCGCGTTCTGAAGCGTCTTGGCCACCGCCTCAGCCGTCTCCCTCTTCGCCGACTCGACGACGGCGAGCGCCTGGCCCCTCCCTTCCTGCAGGTCCGCCAGGACCTCCCCCTCGAACTCGTTGGAGACCTTCTCGAGGGTGTCGGATGCCGCCTTGCTCATGATGTCATACCCCCAGGATCGCCCTCAGCATGGCCCTGTACTCGACCTTCTCCATCTTGCTCCCCGGGCCCGGGAGCTCGTAGATCAGCGGGACGGCCCTCTTCGCCCTGATGGCCATCAGCTCCGCCTTGATGGGCTTGGCGACCTCGTCGCTCACCATGACCAGCCCCACCCCGGGCTCCTTGACCAGCTCGGTCACCTTCGCGAGGGCGGCCTCCGGGGTGGCGACGTACTCCCCAGTGACGCCTGCGAGTACGAACCCTGTGACGAAGGCCTTCCCTCCGACCGCCACGACCTTCAATCGCCCTCACCCAGGAGCGTCTTTGCGACCAGCTCCGACGCCTTCGCCCTGTGGCCCGCCATCGTCTCCTTCAGCTTCTTGACCTCCGACTGCCCCTTCTTCGCGATGGACTCGGCCTCCTTCTCCGCCTCCTTCCTTGCCTTCGACAGCACCTCTGACGCCGTCTTCTGCGCCTCTGCCATGGCCGTCGCCCTCGCGCCCTCCGCCCACTCCGCCGCCATCCTGACCATCTGGCGCCTGGCCTCGGACGCCTCGGCCTTGGCCCCGTCCAGCTGCGACTCGAACTCCGTGAGGGCCTTCAGGGTGTCCTCGATGGCCTTGCTCATGAATGAAGCGTTTCGGTCTGGCCCTGAGTTCTGTAATTAAACGTTCGGCTCATGAAGTCAGCTTGAGAATGGCGCGGGCCACTTCGCCGTCCGCCTCGGTGAGCGCTGCCACCGCCCTCTCCCTGCTGACCGACGCCTGCTGCTGGACGAGCACGACGTCCTCCTCGCTGAACGCCTTCTTCTCGACCTCGGTCTCCTCGACTTCGCCGGCCACCTGGAAGATCCTGTTACCTTGGGCGTTGACCTCGGAGACCGACGGGTTGGTGATGTGGAGCTCCTTGTCGGGGGTCCTGATGATGACCTCCTTGACGTCGGGGATCTCCTTCATGTTGATCCCCATCCGCTCCATCGCCCTCCTGGCCTGCCTGTTGTCCATCTTCATCTCTTAGCGCCCGCCCTTACCTTGACAGCTATCCCGGACCTGAACTGCTTGATGAACTTTCCATTCAGGACCGCCATGCCGACCCCGAGCACCCTGCCCCTCCCGTCGACGACCGCGACCTCGCCCCTGGGGAGGACGTTGGCGCCGGCGCGGGTCACGAACTTGCAGAAGACCGACTTGCCTCCGTGCACGAACTCGGCGGCCTCGTCCGCCACTGTGACGCAGCTCTCCCTGAACTTCGGGCTCCTGCTCAGCATGGTGGCTCCGTATACGGAGAGGGCCATCGAGCCGTTCGGCTTGACGGTCGCGAAGAGCCTGTCGCCGTGGTAGACGAGCTTCACCCTCCCGGACCGCCTCGAGTAGGCGAGCCTGACGCCGTCCGCAGGGATCGCCCTGCTCACCCCCCGGCCGAAGAGATAGTCCACCATGATGGCCAGCCGCCTCCTCTCGTCGGGGGGGTCCATGCGCTGGCCGGGCCGCCCGGCGATAAAAGGTCTGGCTAAATAGCGAGGTCATTCACGCCGAGCCGCCTGCCCCATGCCCCGAGCCCTGCTGATCCACTACCCCGAGAAGTACGAGACGGAGGAGGCGGTGGCGCTCGCGCAGGCGGCGGGGTACGAGGTTGGGGGAGAGCTCACCCAGCGGTACCTCTCGAGGTCGAAGTACGGGGTCGGCGAGGGGAAGGCGGAGGAGGCGGCGGCCGTGGTCCGGGAGAAGGGGATCGAGGTCATCCTGTTCGACTCGGAGCTGAACTCAGCCCAGTCGTACAACCTGGCCAAGCTGTGCAAGGTCGAGGTCAAGGACAGGGAGAAGCTGATACTGGAGATCTTCGCGAAGAGGGCCACCACTGCGGAGGCCAAGCTCCAGGTGGAGCTGGCTGAGCTGGCGTACGAGCTCCCGCGGGCGCGGGAGAAGGTCAAGAGGGCGAAGCTGGGCGAGCAGCCGGGGTTCTTCGGGCTCGGGAAGTACCAGGTGGACGTGTACGTCCGCATGATGAAGCGCAGGATGTCGACCCTGAAGCAGAAGGTCGCCGAGGTGAGGGACAGGAGGGAGATATTCCGCTACAGGAGGGAGAAGACCGGGCGCCAGATGGTCGCCATCACTGGCTACACCGGGGCGGGGAAGACGACGCTGTTCAACAGGCTGACGGGGGAGAAGAAGGAGGTGGACGCGGGGGTGTTCACGACCCTGAGCACGACCACGCGGGGGGTGGACCTCGGGAAGAGGCGGGTCATGGTGTCCGACACGGTCGGGTTCATCAACCGCCTCCCCACGTACATGATAGAGGCGTTCAAGTCGACCCTGGAGGAGGTCTCGTACTCAGACCTCGCGATCCTCCTGGTCGACGCGAGCACCCCGGCGGAGAGGCTGGAGGTGAACTACCGGAGCTGCGCCGCGACCCTGGCCGAGCTGGACGTGCCCGAGTCCAAGATACTGGCCGTGATGAACAAGGCCGACCTCCTGGGGGCGGAGGAGCTGGGCGAGAAGATGCAGATGCTCGGCCTGAAGGACGCGGTGTGCGTGTCCGCCAAGACGGGAGCGGGGATCCCCGACCTCCTGGCGCAGATCTCCGCCAGGCTGGAGCCGGCCCGCGGCGGGGCGGGGTGAGGGGACGTTGGCCAAGAGCATCAGGGTGCTGAGGGTCGGGCAGAGGTACGTGCGCGACGACCGGACCCTCACGCACCTCTGCCTGGTCTCGAGGGCCCTGGGCGCCGAGTGCATCTACCTGGAGGACGTCGAGAAGGACATCCTGGGCACCCTCGGGGAGGTGAACAGCACCTGGGGCGGGGGGTTCTCCGCGGTCGTGGGGGAGCCCTGGAGGAAGGTGATACGGGAGGCGAAGGCGGAGGGGAGGGCGGTGGTCCACCTGACCATGTACGGGATGCCGCTCCAGGAGAAGGCGGACGAGCTCAGGAGGCTGGAGAAGATGCTGATAGTCGTGGGCGGGCCGAAGGTCCCGGGGAAGGTGTACCACGAGGCCGACTACAACGTGGCGGTGACCTCCCAGCCGCACTCGGAGATCGCGGCCCTGGCAATCGTGCTTCACGAGGTCCAGGGCGGAGAAGAGCTTAAGAGGAACTTTGGAGAAAGCAGGCTCAGGATCGTGCCCTCTGAGACGGGCAAGAGAGTTATAGAGCCATGAAGATAGAATACGAAGACACCTTTGTGAAGGTGGCCGGGCTGATCGGGGGCCCGGACTACGTGAGGGTGGCCAGGGCGCTCCTCAACAACGAGAACGCCACCGACGAGGAGATCGCGTCGGCCACCGGGCTGAAGATCAAGACTGTGCGCAAGGCGCTGTACGACCTGTTCGGCCGGAGCCTGATCACAGGCGTGAGGGTGAGGGACCCCAAGCGGGGGTGGTTCGTGTACAGGTGGAAGGCGCAGCGGGACCAGACGGACGGCTTCATCCAGACCCAGAGGCGGAAGGTGCTGAACAGGCTCAGGCAGAGGCTCGAATACGAGGAGCAGCACGAGTTCTACCACTGCGGTACGGCGACGTGCCAGACCAGGACCTTCGAGGACGCCATGGAGAACTTCTTCAAGTGCCCGACCTGCTCGAAGCCCCTCAACAGGCTGGACAACACGGAGCTGAAGTCCGCCCTCAAGTGGAAGATCAACCAGCTCGAAGAGGAACTCGCCAAGTGATCCCTTCCGAGGAGGAGGCCATGGGCCTTCATCGGAAGTTCGGGGACAACGATGTCATCGTCAGGCACTGCGTCACAGTCGCCAGGGTGTCGAAGGCGCTGGCGGACAGGTTCCAGATGAGAGGGAGGCCCGTCGACAGGGCCGCGGTGGCCGCGGGCGCGCTCCTGCACGACGTCGGCAGGTACCGGGTCCAGACCGTGCGCCACGGCCTCGTGGGGGCGGAGATGCTCGCGGAGGAGGGGGTGGACGACAGCGTGGTGCAGATAGTGAGGAGGCACGTGGGGGCGGGGATCTCGGCGGACGAGGCGAGGAGGCTCGGCCTCCCCGACCTCGACTACGTCCCGCGGACGCTGGAGGAGAAGATCGTCTGTTTCGCGGACAAGCTGGTCGACTCTGACCGGGTCAGGCCCTTCGCGGGGGAGGTGGAGAGGTTCGAGAAGAAGGGGCACGACGTCGGGAGGCTGACGGCCCTGAAGAAGGGGCTGGAGGACGAGCTCGGAGAGGACCCGGAGAGGCTGGTCCTGGACAACCTTAAAGAATCTCAGTAGGCCGCGGCCCTTTCGTGGCCGTCTGCATCTGCAGGACCTGCAAGCACAGGGACTACGAGAGCTGCGGCAAGTGCAGCTGCTGCAGCTACCACAGGTGCGCCTGCATGCCTAAGCCGGTCCCCGCCGGCTGAGGCCCTCCCCCCAAGAGTCAGGTCTGCGACAAACGTTTTAAACGCCAAATCGGTCGCTCCTCTACAGCGAGGTGGGGAAGCCAGGATCATCCCGGCGGGCTCATAAGCGAAAGCCGAGAGACCCGCAGATCGGTGGTTNTCGGTGGTTCAAAGGGGGCTAAGCCCCTGAAACTCCACCCCTCGCTACTTACTGAAGAAGCGCCTAATCTCATTGCCATCCCATCTATGTTTCCGGTTCTTGCCCCTGTTGAAGCTCCTCACGAAGTCGACCAGCTCACAGATTTCCTTTAGGTACAAGTCGTCAATCGGATTGTACCGATTCCTTGGTGGCGCCTTGGGAAACCTTGCTAGACGCTCGGCCAGCGGCTTCTTTACGACAAGGTAAGGCAGCAGGACCCCAATCAGCCTGATGACCTGGATTCCGCTGCTGACCGTCACTTCGAACTGGTTCTTGCGAGTTCGAACATGGAAGGGAATGCCGTGCCTCTGCAGAATCGTGCCAAGAACTCCCATCCAATTTCCTTGCTTCATTGAGATTAGGAATCTGGGAGAGATGTGCAAGGACTTTGCATGCTGCGTGGAGATGCTTAGTGTAAAGCAGCCTTCGCCGTCGACCAGCCCGGCGAACCAAGCCTCGTCCGTTCCCAATCATCCGACATCTGATCTGCCTATTTATCCTCCCCTCGCTACTTATCTAACGCCTCGATATTGATGAAGCCAAGTTGACTGGAGACTCCACAAGGTCCGTGCACGAGGCCGAGCCCTTCGACGAGGAGACCGGGGCCCTGGTCACCCCCATATTCGAGACGTCCACCTTCGGCTTCACGAAGGCAGCGGAGGTCGGGCCGGCCATAGCCGGAGAGAAGGGGTACGTCTACTCGCGGTGGGACAACCCGACGGTCGTCAGGCTGGAGAAGAAGCTCGCGGCGTTCGAGCGGGGAGAGGACGGGGCGGCCTTCGCGTCAGGGATGGCCGCGATCTCCACGTCGGTGTTCTCGCTGATAGAGAAGGGCAGCCACGTGGTCGGGATCAGGGACCTCTACGGAGGGACCTTCAGCCTGCTGAGCCACGTCCTGCCCAGGCTGGGGATCTCCGCCACGCTGGTGGACACCACCGACCTCGACGCGATGGCCCGCTCGGTGAGGAAGAACACGGCCGCGATCGTGATCGAGACCCCCACGAACCCCACGCTGAAGCTCGTGGACATAGCCAGGGCGGCGAAGCTGGCCCACGGGGTGGGGGCGTCCCTGCTGGTGGACAACACCTTCGCCTCCCCCGTCAACCAGACCCCTATGGCCATGGGAGCCGACGTCGTGCTTCACAGCGCCACCAAGTACCTCAACGGGCACGCGGACGTCGTGGCAGGGGTGGCGGTCGCGGGCAAGGAGAGGGCGCGCTCCATCAAGATGATGCGGCGGGAGCTCGGCGGGACGCTCGACCCGCTCCCCGCGTGGCTGGTCCTGAGGGGGATGAAGACCATGGCCGTGAGGGTCAGGCAGCAGAACGCCAACGCCCAGGCCCTCGCCGAGTTCCTTTCGGAGCACCGGAAGGTGAAGGCGGTGAACTACCCCGGGCTCGAGACGCACCCCCAGCACGGGCTCGCGAGGAGGCAGATGAGAGGATACGGGGGGATGCTGAGCTTCGACATCAGGGGGAGCATGCGGGACGCGATGAAGTTCACGGAGTCGCTGAAGGTCGCGAGCCTCGCCGCCAGTCTCGGAGGGGTGGAGACGCTGGTGTCGCAGCCTGTGCTGATGACCCACACGCAGATGACGGCGAAGGAGAGGGAGAAGGCCGGGATACCGGACACGCTGGTGAGGGTCTCGGTGGGGATCGAGGACCCGGAGGACCTCGTCAGCGACTTCCGGCGAGCGCTCTCAGCGGTGTAGACGGCGCCTCAAGCCACCCCGGCTCCGCCTGCGGGACTGCGCCCGCATTCTCGGCGCCGTAGCGGATGAGCGGCTTGGTCAGGTGCCTGCTGGATCGGGGGGACGCGATGTACGTCCCGACGGCGAGCGTCCGCTTCCGACCCTGGCCAGCAAGGGCCAGCACCTCCATCTTCTCCACGTTCAGTATCCGCTGGTGCGCTGTAGTGGGACGCCTTATCCCGCCGTAGAGCCTCACCCTGTCCCCTGCGGCAAGCAGCCTCGCGGCCCTTCTGAGGTCGCCGGTGGGCTCGTAGAACGCGCATGGCCGACTGCGGCCCCCTCCGTCGAGGGCGGCGTAGACGTGCCCCCCTCGGCCGGTCTCGACGCTCTCCACCCTCCCTTCGGCCCAGCCCGAGGAGAAGGCCTTCCAGTCGAGCGGGCGCCCCAGGTGCGCGTCGGTGTGCTGGTTGGACATGTAGATCATCCTCCCCTCCAGCTTCTCCTCGTATCTGAGCAGCGAGAAGGCCTTCAGCACTGCGCGGGGAGAGTCGCCCCTGACGCCCGCGAAGACCGGGTCTGGCCCGTGCGGCGCGATGAGGGCCCTCCTCTTCTGGTAGTCGTAGTTGTTGAACGTGTGCGGGAACGTCCGCGCGTCCATCTCCTTCACTGACGACGCGTCCAGGGCCCGCTCGGTCCCCCACGCCCCGCGGCCCCTGTAGGAGATCAGCTCGAACGTGTGGTCGTCAGACTCGTCGAACCCCAGCGCGGCAGCAGCGCCCACCAGCCCCATCCCGTTCCCCAGAGTATGATGGCGGATGCCCCGCTCGTTGAGGGAGGACCGGACGCCTGCAGGGTTGACGACCTGCGAAAGCGCCCTCCGGTAGAGCGGCTTGAAGCTGGGAGCCAGCCCTGCGTCGCTGAGGAAGACCAGGCCTGAGTTCGCACCGCCCTCCACGTCCGAGAGCTCTTCGAGCTTGCCGCAGAGCAGGCGGAACGCCCTGTCGGGGTCTGGAGCCTCGAAGTGGAGGCAGACGGCCGCGTTCCCCCTAGTCTTGAAGGGGATGTTGGGGTTGAGCCTCACGAGCCGGGGGTAGGGGACGACCGATATCTCGTCATGTAGGTCCGCGGCGATGCGGAACGCCAGGTACGTCGTGCACCAGCCTCTCGACGAGTCGGTGTCGTCGATGCCGACGATGCAGCGCATCGGAAATCGAGGATGGCCGCTGCTATTTCAACCTAGGTCGGCGCTGCGGGACTACGCTTCGACGACTATCATGGTGAGAGTGCTTCTCACCTTGTCGAGGCGCCGAATGTTCCAGGTGATCGTCTCCTTCACCTTCTCCATGGTGTCGGCCTCGACCCGGGCCACGACGTCGTAGACTCCGTAGACGACGTAGACTTCCTTCACGTTTGGGATGTCCTTCAGCTTCTTCAGGAGGTCTTCTTCAGCACCTAGGTCTGCGTTAATGAGTACGAAATGCTTGTGGCATGGCCACTAATCACCCTCTATTGCCACTCCTACGGAATCGTTCGGTTTTAACCGTTGCTGATTATATCGTAATGCCCTCTACTTTGACGTGAGACCGTACAGCTCGTGGCGGCAGGTTGCTGGCTACTTCGACGGAGATGGTAACTACTCCATAACCGACCTTTCGAATCGACCGTTCAAGCTGGGACTTCAGGCCATCTTCACAGACCAATCCTACGAGCAAGTCTTCATGTTTAGGACCTTCTTGGTCCACCGTGGGATAGTTCCCAGCAACATGCTGAAGACGTCAAAAGGGACCGCCTGGATGATTGCAATCGGCACCGTCGCAGGAGTTCTCAGGGCCTCCATCGCCATGCTTCCCCATCTCTACAAGAAGGCAAACGAAGCTAGAGCCGTCATAGAATACTACGAAGACAGGATTACCGGCAACCAGCTAGTCGCCGTCTTTCAAGAGGAGGTCCTTGCCCAGCGGAGAGAGCGACGGAATCACGTCGTCAAGGTCGACGTGCCATACACGTTTCTCGAGGGAGACGGTATCATGAGAGAAAGAAGGCGCCAGAGAATCAGAACTGCGTTGGAGGTCACCAGGGCGCGGGTAACGCGTGCGGATTTCGAGTCGATCAGGCAGGGACACTTCAGGGACGGGAAGCGAATCTCCGAACTGCAAAGGGCATATCCGCAATACTCGAGGGAGACGATTAGAAGGATCCTCGGGAGAGGCCGAGCGTACCTTCTTGTCGAAGGCACCGGCCGAGTGAACACGACCGACATAGCCATATGTGAGCCAAAGACGGCGTCCAGCGAAACCTGGTCATGATCGGAGTTTTCGCTCTGGAGATGGGGCAGGACGACCCCACCAAGTGCACGGCCCGGAAGATGGTCAACATGGACCTCGCCAGGGGGGTCGGGAGGAAGTTTCACGCCTCCGACAAGACGATTGTGCTCAACCCATACGCGCACCGCACCGTGTCGCGTCTGGACCAGGGTTCCAAGGCGATCCTCGTGGTCGACTGCTCATGGAACCAGGCGCAGGAGATCTTCTTCAAGAGGCTCGGAGGGAAGCACCGGAGGCTCCCAGTGCTGTTG
>OCOJ01033849.1_pt3 | contig 10211 bp, 5 predicted proteins | sample 1539251 | NCBI WGS metagenome assembly OCOJ01 (sample SAMN01911457, study PRJEB22624) | soil metagenome | biome: Soil | place: Malaysia | collected 2012-04-30 | depth RA_metagenome m
CCCCGCCGTTCGCGGGCTCCTCCTGTTCGGTGGGCCGGAACCAGGAGCCGAACGCGTGAGGATTCACGCGTTTCTCCACGTGCTGCAGAATTTTCTCCCAGGAAACCATCACGTCCCGCTCACGACCTTGTCTCGCGGGGACCGTCCGGAAAGTGGACGGCCTTTCAATTTCCACAGGTGTGGAAATAGTGTGGAAATTATCCGCCCCTCCGCGCAGGGGCTTGTCTTTCAGGATTTCGTATGAATTCGTTGTGTGGAACTTCCCCTGTTCCACGAGTACTGCGGCTCCGGCGGGCTATCCGTTGCCCGGAGCCGAACCCTCCCGCTCCGCTGGGCGGCGAAGCGAGGGGGGAATTCTGCACAACTCCTCCGGCGCGGGCAAGCGAAAAATCATCGAAGGCCAATCGGGATTCTCACAACGCATGCACAGCTTTTCCACATGCGCTCCGCATGGCGGCCCGCTGCGAAATCCCAGTTATAATCTGGCCCGGCGCGCACTTTTGAAGATTGCCGCGCGCTCGGTGGCAATCGCGTGCCGCCCCGGCTGTGGATTTCTGCGCAGCGCGGCCATAACGCCAGCCGGCATCTGCCGCTGCGCTACTGCGGCGGACCCTGCATCTGCGCCTCCGGCCGCGGCAGGTCGAACACGCCCAGTTCGTTCGAAGCCACCACCAGGCGCCCCGCTTCCACCAGCAGGGAGCGGGCGACCAGCCTCTGATCTTCCGGAGTGAAGATCAAATAGGACCCGCGGTCCTGGCCGTCGGGCCCGTAGCGCAGAAGGCGTCCGCCCACGCCGATCCAGTATTCGCCGTTTGCCGGATCCACCGCCACCGGTCCCAGGATTACGTGCAATTCGACCTTCCCTTTCGCTTCTTTGCCGGCCAGGATGCGCCGCGCGGCCAGGGAGGCGGGCAGGAATTCCTCCGTATTCAGCACCAACTGGAAATCGGAATAGCCGAAGCGGTCGTAGCGGCGCACGGTGGGCTCCGGCAGATAGGTAAAGGAATAATAGAGATGCCCGGAGGGATCGCGGGTCAAGCGGCCCGCGTTCGCGTAGCGATTCAGCTCCTCGCGCCCGGTGAGTTCTTCCAGTTCGCCGAACTCGCGCGCCACCCGGCCATCCGCGCCGAATACGGTGACCAGCTTGGGAGCGCGCAGGCTGGCCACGGCCACCTCTCCTCCGGGGAGCACGGCCAGCGACGTGGGCGCCATGATTTCCCATTTGCGCTCAAAGGTCCCGTTGGGAGCGTAGATGCGGACGGCATTGCCGCCGCGGTCGGCCACGTAGAAGCGTCCGGCTGCGTCCACGTCCAGATCGTCCCCATAGGTGATATAGCCGCCCGGCAGGCCATCGGCCGGGACGTGAAGCGTATGTTGCCCTTTGGCGTTGAAGACTTCGATGCCCGCGCGCTCGGTGAGAATGGCATAGCTTCCGGAAGGGGCGCTGCGAATGGCGCTGATGCCCGCGGCCATGGACGGAAACAGCCGCGAGCGTGCCACCAGTTCCGTATCCTCCCCGCCGGAAGCGGAGAGCGCAGCCGCCAGCACCACGGCGCCGGTAGCCCAGGCTTTCAGCCTGCGCCGATTTCCCGCATTGCCAGGAATCAACCGTTCCATCGCGCGTCGCGCCGGGGCGGACAGGCCCAGCCGCAATCTAGGAACCCCGCAAAGCGCCGGGGGTTGCCCGCAACGCGCGCTCAGGTGAGCCAGAGGCGCAAGCGGGAGATGGAGCGCGCGCGGCCCGTGGCCTCGTCCGCATCGAGCAGCACGGCGTTAAGCTGGATGTTGCCCTCGCCCACCTCGAAGCGCGCCGGCAGGCCGTCCAGAAAGCGCTTCACCATGGCATGCTTCTCCATGCCGATCACGGAGTCGTGCGGGCCGGTCATGCCCACGTCAGTGATGTAGGCCGTGCCTTTCGGGAGCACCCGCTCATCGGCGGTGGCCACGTGCGTGTGCGTACCGACTACCGCGGTCACGCGCCCATCCAGATACCAGCCCATGGCCTGCTTCTCGCTGGTGGCCTCGCAGTGCATATCCACCAAAATGATTTTCACGGGTCCGGCGCCATCAAAGGATCCCAGCTTCGCCAACTGCTCGAGCTCGCGGTCCGCCGTGCGGAACGGGCAGTCATTGGGCACCATGAACACGCGGCCCTGGAGGTTCAGCAGGGCAAACGGCACGCCGTTTTTCGCCCGGCCCACGTAAACTCCGGTGCCCGGCGAGCCGGGCGCGAAATTGGCGGGACGCAGCAGGCGCGGCTGCCCCGGAAAATATTCCAGGATTTCCTTGCGGTCGAAGATATGGTTTCCGCCGGAGAGCACTTCCACGCCCCCCTCGAGCAGTTCTTCCGTCAACTTCGGAGTGATGCCGAAGCCGGAGGCGGCGTTCTCGCAGTTGGCGATCACCAGGTCCACGCCGTGCTCCGCGCGCACGGCGGCCAGCTCCTGGGCCACAATCTGGCGGCCCGGGGAACCCACGATGTCCCCGATGAACAGAATTTTCATGCCTGGATGATCCCCCGCGGAACGGCGAGAAGTATCTGAGGAGCGGTCCGCTCAGTCGTATGGGGCGCCTATCCTGAACCTCGATGAAAAGTTGGCACCCTACACCTGCCTTCAGGCGTCTCTCGCGCCGGAGGCCCCGCGAGGAGCCAGCAGCGGGAGAGCATGCACAACAGCAGGATGATTCGGGCACCAGAGGTTCGGTGTTGGTTCAAGGATAGAAACCCCAACACGCGCCTCGCAGGCTACTCCCGGCTACAGTTTAACAGAATGGCCGAACGCGCAAGAGGCGGGCCGGTGCGCGAGCCGGCCCGGGCTGGCCTTGTAGTGCCGCCCTAAAAATGGAACCCCAACTCGACGGTTTCGGCCCGCGGGGTCACGTAATGCGTCCCGCTGAAGGTGGAGAAGAAGTTGTAGAGCGCCGTCTTGTTCGTCAGATTGACCAGCGTAAAGCGCAGGCTCCACTTGTAGCGGTCGCCGTTGAAAAGGTTGTCGTGACCCACCGCGATGTCGAAGAGATTGCGTGGCTGGATGCGCTGTGGATTGTGGTCGTCGTTTTCCTGATTGATTCCGGGAATTTTGACGTAGAGGGACCCGAAAGCCGCGGCCGGACAGGTAGCCAGCGCCGGCCCGAAAGGAGTTGGCGCCGCAAGCTTTCCATTGCAGGTAAATCCGGCCTGAAACTCCTGATCGGCCGTCAAAGGAAGTCCGGTGAGGTTGTTTACTAAAGCAATCAACGCAGGAGGCTCGCCCGGCCCGCCGGTGCCCGGGACGGTCGAAAAGCCGCACGTGGCCGTCGGCGCGAAGCATGGGACCGCGCCGGCCACCAGGCCGCTGTCATACCGCCAGTTGAAGCCGAACCATGGCCCGCGCTTCCAGGGCTGGTACTGCATGTGCGTCGTCTGGTTGAAATTTTCATCGTGATCGATGCGGAAGACGCCGGGCGCGGGCAGGAAGGGTATGCCGCCGACTTGCGGGGGGAAATACCGCGCGGCCACCCCGGACATCACCACGAGTCCGCTGAACCCGTGGAAGTCCGGAACGCTGACGCGCACCGCGTAACCGGGAATCTTCGAATTGTGCCAGACCAGCGGGAACGCCAGGGGCGTCGAGGCCACCACCCCGAAGTCGAACCCGTTATGCGTGTACTTCCACAGATACTCGGCGTCGATCACCACGTACTTCCCGATGGCCTGCTGGAAGCCGGCGTGGAATTCGTTGCGCCATCCGGGGTGCAGCAATCCGGAAACACAAGGCGTGTTGGGCGGCGGCACGAGCACGGCGATCACCGGGATACTGCAGCCGGTGTTGGCAATCACCAGGTTCTCGTTGAACGGAGTCTCCATGGTTCGCGCGTAGGAGAGGCGCAGCACCGTGTTGCTTTGCTTGATGTTGTAGGCCAGTCCCAGCCGGGGCTCAATTTGCCCGTCGCTGGCAATTCCGTTGTAGAGATCCCCGCGAAGTCCAAGGTTAAATGCCCAATTTCCCGCGTTGATCAGGTCCTGAACGTACATGGAGGTCTCTTTCACGTCCGTGTGTCCGTGGAAGAAGAAGGGCGCTCCCCCCTGCGTCAGGTCCACGGATTTCAGCGTCTGGCAGGGACCGACTTCCGTCGGTTGCAGGGGCTGCAAGCAATTGAAATTACCGCCCATCGGGTTGGGAATGGGATTGCCACTCGCATCCAATTGATTGAACAGCCCGGAAAAGCCGGGATCCACTGTAGCGAGGGTGTCGTTCTCGGTCAGGAACCAGTGCTGGTAGGTGATTCCCGCTTTCAGATTGTGGTGGCCCTTCACGTAAGAATAGTCCGCGTGGGCGCCGGCATTGGTGAGGCGCCGGTCCTGCCGGATGGATTGAGACTGCAGGGCAGGCGAAAAGTCCGCAAACGGGTCCGCGCTCGGGTAAAAGTTGAACTGGTCATGGCGCACGAAACCGCCGAAGTTAACTATGGCATTCGAACTGATCAGGCGCGTCCAGGTGGGCGCGATGTTGTAAGTCTGAATCTGCGAGCGCTGATCGGTCGGCCCCAGCGGCGCACCGTTCACCGGGTTGACGGCCACGCCCGCCATGTTGCAGGTGAATCCGGCGCTGCACGTGTGTAATTGCTGGTCCCAGGTATTGGGATTCTGGAACCACGAGCGCGTATAGCCAAAGTCGAAGTGCAGGGTATCCTTGCTGGTGAACTGATAGTCCACGCGGTCGAACAGGTTCTCCTGGTTTCCCCGGTCGTGCAGCACAGTCACCTCCGGACCATCCAGGAAGCGGCCGGTGTTCAATCCGCCGACCGCGATGAAGTTGCCCCACTTCGGACCGCCGTAAGAAAGGTTGAGGCCGCCGGTGGCGGTGCCAAAACTGCCGTAGTCTGCGTACACCCTCCCCGTCGGCGTGGTCACTCCCATACCCGAACGCGTGGTGACCTTGATGACGATGCTGGTCTTGTCTCCGAATTCTGCCGGAGGCGCCCCGGAAATGACTTCCAGCGACTGGATGGAGTCGGTGGGAATCTGGTTGGAGAAGACCTTGCTCTGCTGATCCGAAATTGACTGGCCGTCCACGGAAAAAGAGTTCTGCGCGTGATCTCCCAGTCCGTGGAACAGACCATTGGAATCCGCGGCGATCCCCGGCGTTGTGAGCGTCACCAGCGAACTCACCGCCGAGCTCGTGCTCTGCAGCGGCAGGCGGTCGGTAATTGCCTTGTCCACGTCGGTGTGAAACGTGGGCTCATTCTCCACCAGGTCGCTTCCGGTCTCGTGCACCGTGATCGTCTCCGAGGCGGCGCCCAGCTTCAGCGTGACAGCCACAGTTACCGGCACACTCGAACGGATTTCCACATCCTGGGCGTACGACGCGAATCCCTCCGCCTTGACCACCATGTGGTACGGGTTAAACGGAACGTTTGTGAAGGCGAAGCCGCCATCCGCGCCGCTCGTCGCCTCCCGGCGAAACCCGCTCACCGGATTGTTGATTTCCACTTTCGCACCGGGCACCGCAGCCCCCGAAGGATCCTTGACCGTGCCTTGAATTGTCCCGGCATTCCCCACCTGCGCGTGCGCCGGCGCCACCAACCAGCTACTCGCAACCACCCATAGCAGAAATGATCCAATTCCCAATCGTCTGCGCATGTCTCCCCCAATCCGCATTGCGGAATCGGCCGGAATGTTCCCGGGGAAATTGCCTTCCAACAGGCAACGGCGCCGGCGAGGCGTTTCGCCGGCCGCGATTTCCCATTCAGTTGAGAGGAATGTTGCTACGCGGCGGGAGGAGCGCGGGAAGGAGCATTGTGCAGGAAAAGCTCGAGCGCGACAGAAGCCAATGGCCGAGGCATCTCGGCGCGCACAATAAGCGGCGCAGGAAGCAGGCCCGCCGCGGTGACCGCGGTGATGCCGATGTGGGCGGCTTGGCAGAGCTGGCAGGCCGCGTCTTCCTGGCCGCCGGGGTGCACATGGCTGGTAGAAAGTACGACAAACAGAAGCGTGCAGACGGCCAGCGCCAGCGCCAGCAGAAGCCTGGCGTTGTTCTGCCGAGCCGAGTTGGACTTCCGTTCGCTCAACAGGCACCACCCCACGGCCGTTTAGATGCCAACTGCATCAGCGGCGTTTCGAATCTCCCCCGCGCCAGTTGCCCTTCAGTCTACACCTGCAGCACGTCGCCGTCCCGAGCCACCATCTGATACAGCACCGGACTGACAATACGTCCCAGGAAGAGCCGGGAAATCAAGCCGGCCACCACCACGATGGCAAAAGGTTTCTGTGAGTCTGATCCGATACCGGTGGAGAGGGCCGCGGGCAGCAGGCCCAGACAGGCCACCAGCGCGGTCATCATCACCGGCCGCAAGCGCACCAGCGAGCCCTCAAACGTCGCCTGGCGGATGTCCTGCCCCTCCAGCCGCAGCTTGTTGATATAGGAAACATCGATTACCGCCGTTTCCGCCGAGACACCGAGAAGCACGAGCAGCCCCAGCACGGACGAGACGCTGAAGGGCGTCCCGGTGAGCCACAGCGCCAGGAATGCCCCCACCGGCTCGGTCATCACCACGCTGAGCACCACCGTGAATGGGAATTTAAAGTTGCCGTAGAGCGCGAACAGGATCAGGAAGATCAGCATCACGGTGAGCGGCCCGATGATATTGAGCTGCCGGCGCGCCTCCAGGAATTCGCTGTACTCGCCGCCCCAGGCGATGCGGTATCCTTCCTGGCGTGGCACGACCTTTTCCACGGCTTTCTGCGCCTCATCCACGGCGCTCGCCAGATCCCGGCCCTCGATGCTGAACTGCACGCCGATGTAGCGCGAGTTGTTTTCGCGGTAGATAAACGAAGCTCCGTTTCCTTCCCTTATGCTGGCCAGCTCCGCCAGCGGAATCTGCTGCCCGGTGGGAGTGCCCACCAGCAGGTTGCGAATTTGCTGCGCGCTCTCGCGGTAGCGCGGCTCCATGCGCACCACCAGGTCGAACAGCTTCTCGCCCTGGATCACCTGCGTGGCCGCCTGGCCGCCCACCGCCGCCTGCACGATGGCCTCCACGTCCGCCACGTTCACGCCGTAACGCGCGATCTTTTCCCGGTCCACGTCCACAATCAGGCTGGGCTGGCCCAGCTCGCGCACCACGGTCAGCTCGGTGAATCCGCGCACCTGCTCGAGCGTGCGCTTGATGGCCAGAGCCTTCTGCTGGAGCACGGCCAGGTCTGGGCCATACACCTTCACCGCCAGCGCGCTTTTCAGTCCCGTGAGCGCTTCGTCTACGGCATCCTCGGCCGGCTGCGTGTAGTTGAAAATCACGCCGGGAAAGGCGGCCAGTTTTTTCTGCACGTCTGTGGTGAATTCCTCTTTGGTGTGGGCCAAACTCTTCTGCCACGCCGGATCGCCGTATGGCCGGAGACCCACGTAGAACTCGCAATTGAAAAAGCCGGTGGGGTCGGTGCCGTCATCCGGACGCCCCAGCTCCGAGCCCACCTCGGTCACCTGCGGATAAGCCATCAGCAGTTTGCGCACCTGGGGCGCGAATTTGGCCGCTTCTTCGAAGGAGATCGTATAGGGCAGCGTGGCCCGCACCCACAGCGCGCCTTCGTCCAGGTGGGGCATGAACTCCCCGCCGATGAGCGGAATCAGCAGCAGGCTCGCGCCGAACACGGCCGTGGCAATCACCAGGGCCAAAACCGGCCGGGCCAGGAACCATCTCAGCTCCCGCGCATATTCGTCTTTGATCCATTCATACACGCGGTTGCTTTTCTCGCGCACACCGCCGCGGAACCAGAACGAGCACATCACCGGCACAAACGTGAGCGTCAGAATCAGCGCGCCCACCAGGGCGATGGACATGGTGTCCGCCATCGGGTGGAAGAGTTTTCCGGAGGGGCCGCCGAGCGCGTAGATGGGAATGTACCCGGCGATGATGACCGCGACGGAATAGAAAATCGGCCGGTCCACGTCCCGCGCCGCGGCCAGGATTACTTCGTGCAGGCTGTATTTCGCTTCCCCGCGCAGGCCCAGCTCGCGGTAGATGTTTTCCACCATCACCAGGGTGCCGTCGATGATGATGCCGAAATCGATGGCCCCGATGGAGAGCAGGTTCGCGGCCACGTCGTGCGCGTGCAGGAAGATAAACGCGAAGAGCAGCGCCAGAGGAATGGTCAGCGCCACGATCACCGCGGCGCGCACGCTCACCAGGAAGAAGATGAGCACGATCAGCACCAGCACCATCCCGCGCAGCAGGTTGGCCTCCACCGTATCCGTGGTAAGCCGCACCAGGTCGCTGCGGTCGTAGAACGGCCGCACCTTCACGTCCTTGGGCAGGATGCGTTCGTTCAGCTCCTTGGTTTTTGCTTCCACGCCTTCCAGAACCGTCTGCGTCTGTTCGCCGCGGCGCATCAGGATGACGCCTTCCACCGCGTCGTCATTTTCCTGGAAGCCGAATTCCCCCAGCCGCGGCGCGTGGCCGATCACCACCTGGCCGATGTCGCGCACGCGCACCGGCGTCCCGTTGATGGTGGCTACGATAATGTTGCCGATGTCGTGGGTATCGCGCACCAGGCCCAGCCCGCGCACATAGAAGAACTGCCCGCCCTGGGAATAGAATCCCCCGCCGGTGTTCGCGTTGTTGACGGAAAGCTGCTGGATCACCTGGGGCACGGTGATGTGGTAGCCGTAGAGCCGCGCGGGATCGAGCAGCACCTGGTACTGCATCACTGTGCCGCCAAAGCCGGAGTCGTCCGCCACGCCCGGCACCTGGCGGTAGGCACGCTCCACCACCCAGTCCTCGAAGGTCTTCAGCTCCTGCGGACTGCGGTCCGGGCTCTCCAGCACGTAGCGATAGACCAGCCCGCTGGGGCTGAAAAGCGGGGCGAGAGACGGGGTCACTCCGGCGGGCAGCGTGGGCTGGGAGAGCCGCTCGAAGACCACTTGCCGCGCGAAATAGGGGTCCGTGGTTTCCTCGAAGGTCAGGCGGATATCCGATAGGCCGTAGAGGGTGATGGAGCGCATCACCTCCATGCGCGGCACCCCGTTCATTTCGATCTCGATGGGCAGGGTCACCAGGCGCTCCACCTCTTCCGAGGCGTGGCCCGGCCACTGGGTGATGATCTCCACCATGGGCGGCGAGAGGTCCGGATAGGCGTCCACCGGCATGCGCTTGAAAGACACCACGCCGGCGATGGCGATGGCCGTGATCAGCATCAGCACCAGGAACTTTTGTTTCAGCGCGAATTGGACGATGCGATGAATCATGCAGCCGCAGGCCTTGCTATTCTTCTTTCTCTTCCGGTTCCTCCCGGCGTCCTCCGCGTCTCTGCGTTTTTCTGCTCTTCGGCGCGCGGCACGAAGTTCAGCGTTGCAGCGAGCTCTGGAACTGGAGAAACAGGCTGCCGTCTCCCACGATTTTTTCTCCCGCCGCCAGCCCGCGAAGAATCTGTGTCCGCCCGTCCTGGCTCGGCCCGATTTCCACGGAGCGCCGGCTGAAGCGGTTCTCTCCGGCCGCCAGGTACACGAACGGCTGGTTTTCATCGTCGCGGACCACGGCGGAATCCGGCACGGCGATGGCGTTTTCGATCTGGCCGGCCTTCACCAGCACGGTCACGTACATGTCTTTCTTCAGCTTCCGCCCGCGGTTCTCCACCACAATGCGGGCCTGCAGCGTCCGCGAATTCACGTCCACGGCCGGCGCCAGGTAGGAGATCCTTCCGTGGAAAGTGTCCGGATACGCGTCCGTGGTCACCTCCACTTCGTTGCCCTCTTTCACGTTGGGCAGGTCCGTCTGGTAAACGTTGGCCAGCACCCACACCGTGTTCATGTCCGAGATGGTAAAGGCCTGGGTGGCTCCCGCCTGCAGGAGCTGCCCCGGCGAGACCAGCCGCTCCACGATTTCCCCGTCAATCGGCGAAAGCAGCGGAATCCCCGGCGAGGATGGCAATTTCTCCAGCGCCTCGGGCTGCGGGATGCCCAGGATGCGCAGCCCCTGCTCGTTCGCGTCCAGGTCCGCCCGCGCCTGGTTGCGGTCTGATTCCGCCTGCAGCAGGTCGCGCTCGGCGATGGCTCCGTGGGCGTAGAGGTCCTGCGCACGCGCGAAGTTCTTGTCCGCCACGCGAAAGGTGTCCCGCGCTTTCAGGTAGGAGGCGCGCAGTTGCGCGTAGTCCGGACTGCTCACTTCCAGCAGCGGCTGGCGCAGCTTCACATGGTCGCCCGGGGCCACCAGGATGGTCCTCACCGGACCGCCCACCGGGG
>OCOJ01033303.1_pt4 | contig 10208 bp, 9 predicted proteins | sample 1539251 | NCBI WGS metagenome assembly OCOJ01 (sample SAMN01911457, study PRJEB22624) | soil metagenome | biome: Soil | place: Malaysia | collected 2012-04-30 | depth RA_metagenome m
CGCGGCGAGGAGGGTGGTGCCGGAGCCGGAGAAGGGGTCGAGGACGAGGTCGCCTTCGTGGGAGGAGGCGAGGAGGATGCGTTCGAGGAGAGCGACGGGTTTTTGCGTGGGGTGCTTGCCGAATTTTTTCTCCCAGGGTTCGGGCGGCTTGATTTCCCAGACGGACTTCATCTGCTTGTTGCGATTGGTTTCCTTCATCAATTTGTAGTTGAAGGTGTGGCGCGATTTTTTGTCGCGAGCGGCCCAGACGATGGTTTCGGTGGCGTGGGTGAAATAGCGGCAAGAGAGATTGGGAGGGGGATTGGGCTTGACCCAGGAAATGTCATTGAGGAGCTTGAAGCCGAGCTGCTGCATGGCGAAGCCGACGGAGTGGATGACGTGGGCGGTGCCGGAGACCCAGATGGAGCCGTTGGGTTTTAGGATGCGCTGGCAGGCAGCGAGCCAGGAGAGATTGAATTCGTGGTTGGCGTCGGGACCTTTGGATTTGTCCCATTCGCCCTTGTTGACGCTGACCATGCGTCCGGCGTGACAGGTGATGCCGCCGTTGGAGAGGAAGTAGGGCGGGTCGGCGAAGATGAGGTCGACGGAGGATTCGGGGATGAGGGCGAGAAGTTCGAGGCAATCACCCTGGTAGAGGCGGATGTGGTGCTTGGGGTCGTCGAAGACCGGGGCGGGGAGCTTGATGGGGGATTTGGTCATGAGGTGTTGATCGATCTGGATCGTTGATCAGGTGGGAAAGGGTGTCAAGGAGAGAGGAAGAGGGAAGTAAAAAAGTGGAACGGCGAAAGAGTGGAAAAGTAAAAGAGCGGACCCACGCTCAAGAATCGAGGGTGGGGCACGCGGCAAAGGACCTGGTGAGGAGAATTTTGAAGGCACAGACGCGTGGGAGGGATTAGATCACGGAGCCCTCAGGGGCTGAAGCCCGGAGTTTTCGGCGGGGCTATTGTCGGAGCTGAAGCTCCGACCCCCTAAGGAGAAGGGGGATTTCATCGCACAAAAGGCCTGCGATGAAGAAGAGGTGTCGCGCCTACGGTGCTTTGGTTGTTCGAATGGGTACCCAGCGCTCACGCGCTGGGCTAACCTGTGGCGCGCCTCCGGCGCTGCAAGCGTGCAAGGGAGCAGGTTTCTTCTTCAGATGAGCCCATAGGAGCCGCCGCCGAGGAAGGTAAGGAGGCCGAGGTCGCAGCGCTCGAGGGTCCAATGCAGGGTTGTGACAGGGCGCGATTGACAGGGGGAGGGGATTCGGGAGAAAAGAGTGGGGCGCCGAAAGTGACTCGAGACTGGTGGAGGAAGGAGCGGCGTGGAGGATGAGCGAAGACGCGGAGAGTTTAAGAGTGGAAGAGTGGAAAAGTGGAACAGTAAAGGATAAGACCCAGCTTCAAAATCGGGGGTTGGCACCCGGCTCCTGAGTGGTGGAAGACAGAGGGGCGGCGCGAATGGCTGGACGGAGAGCCAAGACCCTCAGGATGACATTTACAAGTAAGAATCTTACAAGTAAGGCTCATTGAGCTTTCCATTTAAGCAGCTTGAAACCAGGGGAGAAATGCGCGGGCGGGTATGAACATTGTTGACCTGATTGTTGGGAAGCCACTGAAAACTTCGGAAGAGCGCGCGGAGGAGATCGGGCCGACGGCGGGGATACCGATCTTCGGGCTGGATGCACTGAGTTCAGCGGCGTACGGGCCGGAAGCGGCGTTGAGTTTGCTAATACCGCTGGGGATGGTCGGCGTGCGATACATCGTGCCGGTGAGCGCGGCGATCATCACGCTGCTGGTGATTGTGTATTTTTCGTACCGGCAGACGATTGCGGCGTACCCGATGGGCGGCGGGTCGTACACGGTGGCGCGGTTCAACCTGGGGACGTTCTGGGGACTGCTGGCGGCGTCGGCGTTGCTGGCGGACTATATCCTGACGGCGGCGGTGGGAATTTCGGCGGGTGTGGGGGCGCTGGTATCGGCGGTGCCGAGTTTGCTGCCGCACATGATGGGAATGTGTTTAGTGATCCTGCTGGTGATCACGATTGTGAATTTGCGCGGAGTGAAAGAAGCGGGGACGGTGTTTCTGCTGCCGACGTATGTGTTTGTGGGAAGCCTGATGATTGCGATCGCGGGCGGCATTGTGCGGGCGGCGATGAGCGGAGGACATCCGGCGCCGGTAACACCGCTGCCGGTGGCGGCGGCGCCGACGCAGGCGGTCACGTTCTGGCTGCTGTTGCGCGTGTTTTCGAGCGGGTGCACGGCGCTGACGGGCGTGGAGGCGGTGAGCAACGGTGTGCGCGCGTTTCGCGAGCCGCGGGTGAAGAATGCGCAACGAACGTTGACGATGATCATCGCGATTCTGGCGTTGCTGCTGGCGGGGATTTCGTATTTGGTGAAAGTGTACGGAATCGTGGCGACGGACCCGGGCCAGCCGGGATACCAGAGCGTGCTCTCGATGATGATCAGCGCGGTGTTCGGGAAAGGCGTGTTTTATTACGTGGCGATTGCGTCGATCCTGCTGGTGCTGTCGCTATCGGCGAATACGGCGTTTGCGGATTTTCCGCGGCTGTGCCGAGCGATCTCGGCGAACAATTATTTGCCACACGGATTCGGGCAACGGGGGCGGCGGCTGGTGTACACACAGGGGATTGTGGTACTGGCGGTGCTGTGCGGCGTGCTGTTGATCATATTTGGCGGGGTGACGGACCGGTTGATTCCGTTGTATGCGGTGGGAGCGTTTCTGGCGTTCACACTGTCTCAGGCAGGGATGGTGAAGCACTGGTGGAAGGTGCGCGGGCCGCACTGGGGAAAATCCGCGCTGGTGAACGGGCTGGGCGCGTTCGTGACGGGCGTGACGGTGGTGGTGGTGCTGGTGGCGAAGTTCACGCAAGGAGCATGGCTGACGCTGCTGTTTATCCCGTTGACGTTGGTGCTGTTTCACCGCGTGCGGCGGCACTATCACAACGTGGCACTGGCGAGCCAGTGCACGATGCCGATGCAGCCTGGGGACACGGGAGCGGCGCGGCCGATTGTGGTGGTGCCGCTGGAGCGCTGGAGCACATTGAGCAAGCAGGCGCTGGAATTTGCGAGCCGCATGTCGCCGGAAGTGATTGGAGTGCATGTGGAGCCGGGAGAAAAAGGGGAAGCGGCGCTGCTGCAGGCGGACTGGGAGAGGTACGTGGCGGGGCCGTACCGGCAGGCGGGAGAAGCGGAGCCGAAGCTGAAGATACTGGCGTCGCCCTACCGGTTCGTGGTGGTGCCGGTGGTGCAGTATGTGCTGGAGTTGTCGGAGAAACATCCGGAGCGGCAGATTGTGGTGGTGATTCCGGAGTTGGTGGAAGAAAAGTGGTACGAGTATTTTCTGCACAACCAGAGGGCGCGGCTGCTGGAGTGGACGCTGCTGGCGCGGGGGAATAAGCGGATATTTACGGTGGCGTCGCCGTATTATTTGTCGCTGGAAAGGCGGTGAGCGTTGGTTTCATCGGTGATCATGGGGGTCCGTTGGTAGCCATGATCCCTCCGCTGCGTGGCCCGGCGCGCCCAAAGGCGGCGCGGAGGAAAGAGCCGGGCCACTTCGGTCGGGATGACGGGTCCGGGTGAATGGAGAGTTTGGAGGCAAGACGCGAGGGTTGAGGTCCTTCGGCCCGGCAAAGAGCGCCCGGCCTCAGGATGACAACTTAGGAGACCGCACGAGACGGCGGAAGGGGCGACCCTTCGCAGTTCTGGGCATGCAAAGCCGTCCTTCGACGGGCTCAGAGCGAGCCGGCTCCAAAAACGTCCGCCTCAGAAGGCGGCCGCTACAAAAACAAGACAAAGAACGAATCAGACGGCGGTGAAGAAGGAGCCGTCGGGATTGACGTGGCCGAAGGCCATGCGGGGAGTGTTGTAGGCGTAGCCGGGGTTGCCGCTTTTGTCGAGGAGGATGACCCCGCCAGTGCCTTTGCCGCGCTTGGCGAGGAGTTGCACCGCGGCCTGCGCGGCGCGCAAGGGGTTGGAGCCGGCGGGCCGGAGAAAATCGCAGGCGGTTTTCGCGAGGACCACACGCATGATGGCTTCGCCGTAGCCGGTGGAGGAGACCGCGCCGGTTTCGTAGTCGGCGTAGCAGCCGCAGCCGATGAGGGGAGAATCGCCGACGCGGCCGGGGAGTTTACAGCAGGTGCCACCGGTGGAAGTGGCGGCGAAGAGGCGGCCCTGGTCATCGAGGGCAACGGCGCCGACGGTGCCCTGTTCGTGGCCGCGATGGTGCTCGGCGGCATGGGTGTCCTGGCGGCAGCGCTCCCAGGCTTCGCGCTCGGCGGGAGAGATGAGTTCTTCCGGAGTGCAGAGAGTAATGCCTTGCTCGAGAGCAAAGCGCTCGGCGCCGGAGGAGATGAGCATCATGTGGGGACATTTTTCGAAGACAGCGCGCGCGGCCTGAATGGGATTTTTCACGCGATGAAGACCGGCGACGGAGCCAGCGCGGAGTGTGCTGGCCTCCATGACGATGGCGTCGCATTCGACGTAACCGTCGAGGTTCAGGTGTGAGCCGTAACCCGCGTCGAAGGCGGGATCGTCTTCAAGAACGATGACAGCGGCTTCGATGGCGTCAAGCGCGTGGCCGCCGTTCGAGAGCACGGCCCAGCCGGCGTGAAGCGCGCGAAGACAGCCGGACTTGCAAGCATCGATGGCGTCGTCAGGAATGTCCCAGGCACCGCCGTGGACGATGAGAGAGGGTCGCATGTGGGAAGGAATGAGCATAGCAAGAAGAAGTGGCGAGTGACGAGTGGCGAGTGGCGAGAAAAGAGGGAGATTTAACGCGGAGGACACAGAGTAAAGAAAAGAGGGGGCACGGAGAGTTGGAAGCCCCTTCGACAAACTCAGGACAAGCAAGACGGAGTGGTTGAGATCCTTCGCCCGCCGCGGCGGGGTCAGGATGACAACGCCCTGTAATGGGCGAGATCGAAGAGGGGCGGGAGCTAGATGAAAAAGTCGAGGGCGAAGAGGAGGAGGCCGAGAAAGAGGAGGAAAGCACCCCCGGAAAAGCGACGGCGAGGCAACTGGACAACGGACTGAAAGAGACCGGCGGGAATGACCCGGAGGCGCGATTCGCCGCGGCGTTTGTAAAAAGAACCGGAGGGAACATAGCGAGAGAGGTTGCGGCGGAAGGTGGAGAGCTCGTCATCCATCCAGAAGGTGATTTCCGAGCGGTGGCGCCAGAGGGAGTGGGCGCCGAGCATAAAGGCGCAGTAACCCAGGCAGGTGAGAAAACCAAGCGTTGGACCAGCACCCCAATGAAACATGACACCTCACCGCGGGCCGGGCGAAAGGAATCAGGCTTCGTCGTGAATCGTGAAGAGGCGAACGATTTCGAATTCTTTCTTGCCAGCGGGCGTGGCCACCTGCACTTCATCGCCGACCTTGCGATTCAAGAGTGCGCGGCCGATGGGAGACGTGGTGGAGATAAGACCTTTTTCGACGTCGGCTTCCTCGCTGCTGACAAGCTTGTATTCGACCTCCGTGTTGCGCCCGACGTCAAGCACAACAATGCGCGAACCGTAGCCGGAACGGTCCCTGGGAATGTTGGAAAGATTGAGCATGCCGAGGTCGCCCATGCGCTTTTTGAGATGACCAATTTTGGCATTGACGTAACCCTGGCGCTCCTTGGCGAACTTGTACTCAGCGTTCTCTGAGAGGTCGCCGTGCGAGCGGGCGACGGCAATTTCCCTGGGGAGTTCCACGCTGAGTTCGTGTTCGAGAGCGTCAATTTCCTGCTGCAGCTTCTGCTTGATTTTGGTAATTGGGTCCGTCATACATTTCCGCGCCAGAGAAAAATGATGCGGAGCCCGGTCTCGCCGAACTCCGCATAGACCATTATAAAGGGGAAAGAAGCGGGGCGACAAGAGGGAGCTGGCGTAGTGGCCAAGGTATTTCGTCAGTGGATTGCAGCAAGTTGCGAGAGACCGGAGGTCAGCGAACCTGCAGTTGGACCGATTGGGAGACGGAGTGGCCCGCCGTGTCGGTGATGGTCAGTGTATAAGTGGTGGTTTTTCTTGGAGAAAGGTCGAGACAGCGGGTATGGGAGGGCCAGACGTCACCGGCGGGGGGATCGAGGCTGACGACCTTGGCGTTGGCGACGTCGTAGCAAAGTTGGGCCTTTTCGCCGCGATGCACGATGGGGGGAGAAACGTATAGGGCACGGATGGCCAGTTGGGAGCCACCGAGTTGCTCGATCGCGGCCCGGTCATCGGCGCGTTGTTGTTCGGCGGCCTTTTCGGCGTTGCGCTGTTCCAAGGCGCGGTTAGATTCATGGCGGGAGAGGAGGAGGAAGCCTACATAGATGGCCACAGCAAGAAGGAGGATCGCGGAATAAAGATAGGGGTTCTTGAAAGGAGATTTCTGTGCAGGCTGGGGATTGGAATTTGCGGGAAGAAGCATAAGGACAAAATAGCGTGAAAAGGGCACCGTGTGGAGGGGCGAATGTGGGGTACGGGCAGCGTGCGCGGCGGATGGGATTCGCGCAGGGCAGAGGATTCCTCACACGAAAGGCGGGCGAGGGAGAAGAGTGTCCTCAGGGGCTGAAGCCCGTCGTAGTAGGCATGCTTATGTCGGAGCTAAAGCTCCGACCCCCTAAGAACCGTTTATGAAAAAGACTTCTAGGAGCGGGGTTGGAGAAGCTGGGGGAGGAGTTCACCGGCTTTGCCGAGGAAGCAGTCGTGGAAGAGGTAGCGATTGGCGGGAAGCTCGGGGCCGAGGTACAGAGTTTTGGCTTGACGGGCAGCATGGGCGGCGAAACTGGCGGCTGGCTCGACGGTGCCGGATGTGCCGATGGCGAAGAAAATGCTGCACTGGTCGAGAGCGGCGAAGATTTGGTCGAGATGGAATGGGGTTTCGCCGAACCAGCAGATGTGGGGACGGATTTTTCCGCCGCAGGAACAATGAGGAATTTCGGCGTGGGATTCGTAGAGGTTAGTGTCTTCGAAAGGCGCCCGAGAACAGGAGTCGCAGCGGCTCTTGAAGAGTTCTCCGTGCATGTGGAGGATACGGCGGGAGCCGGCCTGCTCGTGGAGATTGTCGACATTTTGCGTGCAGAGAAGGAAACGATCCTGGAGAGAGTCTTCCAGAGCGGCCAGAGCGAAGTGGGCAGGATTCGGCTTGGCCGTGGAGGCGACGCGGCGGCGCATGGAATAAAAATCCCAGACGAGGCGCGGGTCGCGGCGCCAGGCGTGGGGAGAGGCGACCTCTTCGAAGCGATAGTTGCGCCAGAGGCCGTTGGCATCGCGGAAAGTGGGGATGCCGCTTTCCGCGCTGACTCCGGCACCAGTGAGAACGAAGACGCTATCGGAAGGGGAAAAGGTCAGTTGGGTCATGATGTCTGCAGGTGTGAAGAGTGTAGAACGGGTCTGGAGGATTAGGAAAGAAGTTGGACAGACGTGTGGACACCGTAAAAGCGGCAGCAAGGCTGCCGCACTCCAGAAGTGCCGTGCTCGATAGGCAGTGAAGCGAAAAAATGATATTGTCTCGCGGTGTAAATGTGCCCGCCCGAGGGAAAAGTTCACCCTGTAATCGCATAGCAAGAACGAAGAGCCAGATGAAAATTGTGAACCCATGGCGGCTTGTAATTTTGGGCCTGTTGGTCGTGTGGCCGATGATGGCGGCGAGGGGAACCGCTTTGCTTGCGCCGCCAGGTGCGGGGCAGGAGGAGTTCGCGACGCTGTCCGGCAGCGAACTGGATGCGCTGGTGGCACCAATTGCGCTGTACCCAGACGCGCTGGTGGCACAGATCTTGGGCGCAGCGACGTATCCCGACCAGGTGGTGCAAGCGGACACATTTATCAAGGCGAATTACAACCTGACCGGTGAAGCACGAATAAAGGCGATGGAAGCAAAGCCGTGGGATCCGTCGGTGCAGGCGCTCGTGCAGTTTCCGAGCGTGCTGGATAAGCTTTCGAAGAACATTGAATGGACATCGGCGCTGGGGGACGCGGCGGCGAATCAGCAAGGGGACGTGATGGCGGCGATCCAGCGGATGCGCGCCAAGGCGTATGCCGCGGGAAATCTGAAGTCAGGAGAACAGATTAAGGTAGTGAAGGAGAGCCCGGACGTCATTGTGATCCAGCCGGCAAATCCTCAGGTGGTTTATGTGCCCACTTACAACCCCACGGTCGTGTACGGAGCACCAGTAACAACACCTGGTTACAGTTCGGGGGATGTTGCGGCTGCAGCGATTATCTCCTTTGGCGTGGGCGTTGCGGTGGGTGCAGCGGTCCGCGGGCCCTCCTGCGGATGGAGCTACTCGAGTTGGGGAATGAACTGGCATAGTCGCGCAGTGTACTGCGGGGGAGGGGTGTACTACGGGAATCCGTACTGGTGGGGCGGTTACTATCCTGGATACTATCCCGGGTATCGCCCGCCCTATTATCCGCCGGGGAATCGTCCGCCGCGCCCGACCCCGTTGCCCGAACCAGCACCGGGAAAACCGGGACGTCCTTCCACATTACCAGCGAAACCCGGCGGACCGACGACTTTGCCATCAACTCCGACACCAGGAACGGGTCCGGCTCCAAGCCCGGGCAGCCCAACGACGAGACCAGGTCCGGGAGTTCCAAGCCAGCAGGCGAGCCCGCGCGAACTTCGCGGATATCCCTCGACGGGTGCGAAACCCGCGCCAAAACCAAATGCATTTTCGGGCACTGTGGGCGGAAGACCGGAGAGCGCGCGAGGCAATCGAAGTATGAGCGCTCCGGCAGCGAGACCGAGCGGAGGAACGCCACGGCAGTAGGAAGATCCGGAACGAAGGAGCGGAAATGAAACCGGCAGAGCAAGGGAGAAAAAGGAGCGTGGCTTTGGCGCGTTGTGCTCTGCTTATTCTGGCCGTGTTGGCTGCATCGTCGAGCGGGTGCAAGAAGGCCATCCCGGAAGTTGCTACGGGGCCAAAGAGTTTTGCCTCCCCTGAGTCGGCAGGGAAGGCGGTGTACCTGGCAGCGAAGGCAGGCGATTCCAATGCCATGCTGGCGATTTTCGGAACGCAGGGGCGGGAGTATTTGCAAACGGGAGACCCGGAGCAAGACAAGCTGGCCTACCAGGAGTTTGCCGCCGATTATGAGCAAATGCATCGCTGGGGAAAACTGGAAAGCGGCGGCCTGGTATTGGAAGTAGGAACGGAGAACTACCCGTTTCCCTTTCCATTGAAAAAGAACGCGGACGGACAATGGTCCTTTGATACCGAGGAGGGAAGGAAGGAAATTCTGGCGCGGCAGATCGGCAAGAATGAGCTGAGCGTGGTGGGCGTGCTGACCACGATGGCGGATGCACAGGCGGAGTATTTCAGCCAGACGCACGATGGAAGTAAAGTGAAACAGTACGCGCAGAAGTTCGTGAGCAGCGAGGGAAAGCACGACGGGCTGTACTGGAAGAGAGGAGAGGGCGAGCCGGATAGTCCAATGGGACCGCTTGCGGCACGAGCAAGCGCAGAGGGATACAAAGGAACGGCGGAATCGCCGCAGCCGTTCCACGGATATTTTTACCGGATCCTGAAACAGCAAGGCCCGCACGCCGAGGGAGGCGCGCGCAATTATGTGGTGAATGGAAACATGACGCGCGGATTTGCGATTCTGGCGTACCCTGCGGAGTACCGGAAAACCGGGGTCATGACGTTTCTGATGAACCAGGAACGGGTGGTGTATCAAAAGGATCTGGAGCCGGAGACGGCGAAGGCTATAGATTCCTTCGACCCGGATGATAGCTGGGCGATCGTGCAGTAAAGCGGAAAACAGAAAATTGGAAGAGGAGCGCTTGCGCGATGATGTGTGCCGGGCTCAACGGGCGAGTGACAAGACAAGAAGACGTGCAAAGTGAAAAGTAGAAGGTAAAGGGTGAAGAGTACACTTAAACGCAAGCGTGGAAGAGTGAAACAGTGGAAGAGTGGAAGAGTAGAACAGTAAAACCGGAACGGCAGCCTGGGGTACCGGGCTGCGCTATTCCGGGCGGATGCCGAAAGCCGGATAGAGTTCGGCGGGCCGATAAATGACACCGTTTTTGATGACCGTGTCCACGTGGCGGATGTCGCTGATTTGCTTGGTGGGATCGCCGTTGACGAGAATCATGTCCGCATACTTGCCAGGAGTGATGGAAGCGAAGTCCTTGTCCATGTGCATCACTTGAGCGGCTTCAATGGTGGCGATGCGGAGGACCTCCCGAGCGGGAATGCCGGCTTCGGTGTAGATTTCCAACTCACGATCGAGAGCATAGCCG
>OCOJ01041433.1_pt1 | contig 10203 bp, 7 predicted proteins | sample 1539251 | NCBI WGS metagenome assembly OCOJ01 (sample SAMN01911457, study PRJEB22624) | soil metagenome | biome: Soil | place: Malaysia | collected 2012-04-30 | depth RA_metagenome m
CGAAAGAAAGACCGCTTTCCTGTGCGGCCGTAATTCACCGGAGTTGCCGCAAGCTCAAACTTCGCCGGAGCGCCTAACGCGTTCCCTCCGAGAATCACATACCGAAATGAATATCCATCTTTGATCCCCGATGCCAGCTCTGAATCCAGCAGCCCAGCGGCTTCCGCATTTGCTTCGCCCTGCAGCGGCGGCCCTAGAGCCCGAAGCGACTCAGGTAATTTCAAGTATTTTCTCCGGTACCCTTCCACCGCCTTGGCAATGATCTTGAGAGAGGCAATCGCACTTTGCTCATTTGGGCCCGCCTGTTCCGTGTCCCACTCCACTTCCAGGGATGGCAAATCCAGGAGCACCAAACCCAGCGACAAGATTTTCCATTCCCCATTCACCCGTACCAGGCCCATCTTCACGCTGATGGCGCTTGCTCCCGTCGAGTCCGTTGCATCTCGCAGCTCCACCGGCAAGAACGCGACGTTATCTTCAGTCTCCGCTCCGCCGATTTGAATCTCGGCAGTTCCCGCGGGCGTCTCACAGCGCACCATCGGCCGCCCTGAGGGGTTCACTGTGACCGAAGGCCTCCCGGCTTCATTCAACAGGACGAATCGCTTCATGAACGCCACGCGTGCCGCTGGCGCCATGCGCGAAAACGCCACTTTATTCCGCTCCGTCAGAAACCGCGCAAAATCGTTCTGGCTCTGCGAACACGCCGCAACCAGAATGTCGCGCAACGCCGTCGTCGGGCCATTTGCCGCGCTGGCTGCGGTTTCAGGCTTCGAACTGGATTCCTGCGCCGGGCCCGGTCTCGCCAACACCAAAAAGAACGTCACCGGCGCGATTGCGATCAAAAGTTTCACGCTAATCCTTCGCCGCGCTCAAAATCGCCGCCAGGTTCTGCGAAAAAGCCGAACGCGGCATCACCTCATCGCAACCAGCCGCCTGGGCCTCTTCCGCAAGCTCCCTCTGCACATGCGAAAGAAATCCCACCACCCGCAAATCCTTTCGCTCCGCGCGCAGCCGCTCGATCGCCTCAAGTGGCTGGCTCCGCGCGTTCAAGTCTACAATCACCAGTTTCGGCGCAGGCTCCAGCAATCTCAGCAGCGCGTCGCCGTTGGCCGCCACTTTCACTTCCAGCCCCAGATGCTTCGCCGTCTCCGCCAGCTTCATCTGAAAAAACAGGTCATCCATCAGCGCTATGACTCTTCCCATGCCCTCGAGCCCTCCTTTCCCCCGTGTTGCTCATTATGCGTCATTTCATTTCCTGCTTGCCTTTTCGAGTAGAATTTCTGTCATCGCTTGGGAGGTGCTGCATGCAGCCTGCTGTTGCCCGATCCATCCAGCCTGCTGTCTCACTCCTGGAAAAGACGCCTGTTCTCTTCGACACGCTGCTTCGCGATTTGCCAGAAGTTCTGCTCCATTGGAAGCCCGCGCCCGAGCGCTGGTCCATTGCCGAAGTCCTCGGCCACCTCGCGGACATCGAGCAGGTCTATGCCGACCGGGTACGCCGCATCCTCACCGAAGATTCGCCCTTTCTTCAGAGATATGACCTCGAAGCCGCCAAAGCCAGCGGCGACTATTCCCGCGAATCCGCCAGGCACAACCTCGCCCTTTTCCTCAAGACCCGTCGCGCCACTGTGATTCTGCTCAAGAGCATCTCTCCGTCCGCAGGTGAACGCATCGCCACTCATTCTGAGCTCGGCGCCATCACCCTCGACGACATGCTCAACGAATGGGCTTCCCACGATCTCGGCCATCTCCGCCAAATCGCCGAACTTTACCGCGCCCGCGCTTTCCATCCTAATTCCGGCCCCTTTCAACAATACTCGCATCCCAATCCGTGACCGGGCATCCCGAGGACGCACGCCTCGCCGCTTCCGGCCCTCGCGAGGTGACTCTCTACACTCGCCCCGGCTGCCANCCTCTGCGAAGAAGCCAAATCCGTCATCGAGCCTATGCTTTGCGAGTTTCGAGCTACCCTGCGCGAAGTCAACATTGACGGCGACCCTGTCTTGGAAGCTCGCTTCGGTTCAGATATCCCCGTCGTTTTCATCGGCTCCAGCAAAGTCGCCAAACACCGCGTCGACTCCGCAAAACTTCGCCGCCACCTTCAGCAAAGTTGTCCACATTAAACCCGCCAAATTATTCCCTGTAGCGGCCGCCTTCTGAGGCGGGCTCTTTACGTCTTAGCGCTTTTCATAAGCATGTTCACCCCCGTTGCGACCGCTTCGTTCCGGCCCGGGGCCACATTGTGGACAGCCCCTGAAGAAAACTTATCGGCGCGCCTCGAGATGCTCCGCCGTCAAGCCTCCACTCCGAGGATTTTGCCGCTTTTGTCCTTCGTTGATCGCCCCTGTTTACTTTTCCCAAAATTTTGCTTGACGGGACCTAACTCTTCTGGTAGATTTCGTTTTGTAGAAATTTGCGCCTGGACAGCGGAAGATTTCCTCCCGCTTTTTCTTTTTGTGAGCACAAAGACGGCAGGCCCTCCCTGCCCATTACGTTTACTCGCAACCCCTGTGGAATCAACACTTACGGAGCTGCCCACAACTGTTGATTCTAAAAGACTTACAGAAACACGAATTCCTTTAGAATCAACAGTTACAAAAACGGGGGAGGGGGCACCCAGAGCTACGCCCGGCACTTGCTCGGTAGGAATTGCTCAAATGAAAACCCGCTCCGGCTAGTGTTCGCTGCTGGCTTCGTGCGCGCCTACGGTTTTGTCCGGCACGTCGCCAGGGCGCCCCTTGACGCGGTCGTACACGCTGATCTGGCTCACGGAACCAAGCGCCTCGTTGTAAAAAGTGGGCACGCCCAGCGCCGTGCGCAATTCCTCGTTAAATTTCCGCAGGTTCTCGAGATGTTGTGCCAGCGCCGGGACTTTCAGGCCGTCGTCCGTCAGGAGAAACTTCTGGTAGCCCGCGTCCCACAGCCGGGTGAACCGCCCCTTCAACATGATCGTGGGCAAAACGGTCATCTGATAGAGTCCGTCGCTGCCTTTGCGAAACTCCGCGCCGCAGCCGTACTTTTCCACGCGCACCACGCCGCGCGTGCTCCCGACGGAGAATCCCAGCGCCGCCAGCCCTTCAATCGCTTTCGGAGAAAATCGCTCTTCGACGTTCCACATGGCTTCCTTAGCGTAATGAAAGCTCGCACTTCTGTAAAGCGCAATGGGCAGCCCATTGCCAACGGTTGAGCTTTTCCTTAGATCGCGAACAAGAAACTTCCTGAGAGCATTCTTGCGCGGGTTTCGCGCAATTGTAACAATGGATTGCATCTCTGTTAATCTGCTGCTCTTATACAACCAATGCGGAAATGGTGGGGCAGGACTTATCCACAGGGCAGGCTTCCCATTGGCCCGGCTGTGTGATATGCATTCACAATCATAAGTATAAGTATTCCGTCGGGGATTAAGGAGAGCCAACTAATCGAGGGCGTAATTTGAAGTGCCGCGCCGTGCTGGTTAGGGCTCGATTCCAAAGACCCAACTTGCTGTCGAGGTGATGAAGCTCCACGTCCCNGCCAACTAATCGAGGGCGTATTTGAAGTACCGCGCCGTGCTTGTTAGGGCTCGATTCCAAACACCCAACTTGCTGTCGAGGTGATGAAACTGCACGTTCCTTGGCAGCCTATCTTGTGAAGTTATCCTGCTTGCTACGTTTTCTGAAGGGGGGATTTACCGTGCAAAGAAATTTCTGGCGAAATGGATTTTGTTTGAATCTCGTTATGGCCATCATGCTTGTGCTGGGCCTGGCCGTTCGAGGGTACGCGCAGGGGGCCGGAACCGCTGAGATACGCGGCACCATAACGGACCCCACAGGGGCAGTGGTCCCTGACGCAAAAGTGGTGGTGCGCAATGTGGACACCGGCCTGGAGCGCGATTTGACCACGAACGAGGTCGGGATTTACCTGGCTCCGCTGCTGCAGCCAGGACGCTACGAGGTAATTGTCAGCAAACAAGGATTCGCTGAAGTGAAACGCGAGAACCTATCTTTGGAAGTGGGCCAGACCTTGGCAGTGGATCTAAGTCTCCCTGTCAAGACTGCACAGGAAAGTGTCACTGTTACTGGCGAAGCGGGCTTGGTGGACACTCAAAAATCCGATGTAAGCGAGACCATCAGTCAGACCTACGTCGAAAACCTTCCTTTGAACGGGCGGCGCTGGAGCAACTTTGTTCTTTTGACCCCCGGCGTCAGCGAGGACGGTGGCTTTGGTGGCATCAGTTTCCGCGGAGTTTCTTCGCTTTACAACAACAACACCGTGGACGGGGCTGACAACAATCAGGCCTTTTTCTCCGAAGCGCGTGGACGCACGCGTATGCCTTACCAATACAGCCTTGACGCCATCAAAGAATTCAACGTGATCACGGCTGCTTACACGGCAGAGTTTGGCCGCGCCGCCGGAGGCGTGGTCAACGCGGTCACGCGTTCGGGCACCAGCGAGATTCACGGCGATGCCTTCTATTTCATTCGCGATGCCGCATTCCTCGCCCAGGACCCCTTAGCCAAGGCCCAGGCACTTTCCGCGGGCCAAGTCCCAGTCAAACCCGCGGAGCGGCGCCAGCAGTTTGGCGGCGGTTTCGGCGGTCCACTGATTAAGGACAAGCTTTTCTATTTCTTGGACTACGATCAGCAAAAGCGGAATTTTCCGGCCATCGTGACGCCGTTCAGCTCTGATTTTTTCACCGGGCCTGAGATTACCAGTTGCGTCGATCCGAATTGTCCGGCGGTCATTGCCGCTTTTAGGGCTCTCACCAATACGCCTGAGCCGCGTACCGGCGACAACTACATCGGCCTGGCCAAACTGGACTACCAGATCAATTCCAGCCACCATCTGAGCAATGCCTTGAATATCGTCCGCTGGAATTCGCTGAATGGCATTTCTACCTCTCCCACGACGACTGCCGATGCCTTAGGAAACGGCACCGATAACGTTGCCAACGAGTTCAACGTTACTACCTGGAGCTGGATTATCAATCCGCGCGTTGTCAACGAAGCCCGTTTTCAATATGGCCGGGACTTTGAATCCGAAACGCCCAACGCGTCTGGCCCCTCCTTCATTGTCGCCGGCGCCCCTGACCTTGGCATGCCCGATTTCCTGCCCCGCGCCAAGTACCCAGACGAAAAACGCTTTCAGTGGGCGGACAATCTGAGCTGGTCGCGTGGCCGCCACCAGGTCAAGTTCGGCCTGGACATCAACTACGTGCGCGAGGATTTGATAAATCTGTTCGAGGGCGGTGGCCTATACAAATACTTCGACGACTTTGGCACAACTGATGGGCTGAACAACTTCGCCAAAGACTTGCGAACCGGCTCACGTTCGTATAGCAGTTTCGGTCAAGCCGGTGACCCCATCAACGGCAGCGGCGGAGGGTTTTTCACCACCACGGACCACAATTTCTACGTTCAGGACAACGTCCAAGTCCGCCCCAACCTCACCCTGAATTTGGGCGTGCGCTACGAATTGCAGACCATGCCGGCCATCCAAAAGGCCAATCCTTTGGTGCCCGAAACCGCTAGAATCAATACGGACAAGAATAACTTTGGCCCGCGCGTCGGGTTTTCCTGGGGTATCGGAGGCGGACAGAAGCAGGTGCTTCGTGGCGGGTACGGCATCTACTACGGTCGCACCTCAAACAGCAGCATTTTTACGGCTCTGTTCCAGAATGGGATCTTTCAACAAACCTATTCCTTCGGAACTACAGACTGCGGTGCTCCGGCCGCACCAAACATCGTCTTTCCCCAGGCACTCGGAGCCCCCAAGTTCACACCCGTCTTCGGCTCCAGTGGCCCGATGCCGACGAGCGAATTCTCCAGCGTCAACGCATTTCTTGCAGCCTGCCCGAGCGCGGGGGCGAGCGTCGTGGTAACGGCTCTAGACTCCCATTTCGTCAATCCGCTGGTGCACCAGTTCGACTTGGCTTACGAGCGCGAACTTCCCTGGAACATGAGCTTAACCGTCAGCTATATCGGCTCGCGTGGCGAGCACCTCCCCACGTTCCTGGATGCCAACCTGCCTCCTCCCGACACAACGGCGTCTTACCTGTTCACGGACTTTTCGGGGAAGACCAACCTCTTCAACATCCCTTTCTTCTCGGGCGCTGTCCCACGGCCCAACCCCAATGTGGGCGTGATCCTGATGGGCAAGAGCGTCGTCAACTCCTGGTATCACGCCTTGGTAGTGCAGTTGCGCCGGAAGATGACGCACGGCCTGTCGTTTGACACCAATTTCACCTGGGCACAGGCCCGCGACAACGGACAGCCCGCCGGGAACAGCGGGACTTTTGCTGGCACCGACGAACCCGTGAACCCGTTTAATTTGAAGAGCGATTATGGGCTGTCCGACCTGGATATTCGCCACCGGTTCATTTTCACGATGTATTGGGAGATGCCGTTCGGCAATTGGACGCAGAGCGACGCTCTGAAGCACGTCGTCGAAGGTTGGAACCTCTCGAGCATTTGGCGGGTGCAGGATGGCCAGCCGGTGACAGCGTTCATGGACAGCAATCCCTCTTGCCCCTTTATTAGCAGCACTTTCGATGGCGGTCTGACCTGCGGGCTTGTGAGTGCCTTCGGGAGCCCCGACACAGGGCGAGTACCGTTTATCGAGCGCAACAGCCTGTACACCATGCCTTACATATTTACGACCGACCTGCGCGTCGGCAGGCGCTTCAAGGTCACTGAACGTGCTTCCGTCGAGTTCCTTTGGGAGGCCTTCAATCTTTTCAACAGGACCAACGTCTTCGGGGTGAACAACGACGCATTCTTTCTTAATGGTCTTGGTCAATTTGGCTGCCCTGCTACTCCCCCCACGGGGGCCACCAACTTTCAAGGCTGCGTGACTCCGAACTCCGCTTTTCTGGGTACTACGGCCACCAGCAACGATCTGTATGGCGCGCGCCAAATGCAGTTTGCGCTGAAATTCAACTTCTAACTGGCGATTGGGCCGGAAGGCCGTCTCTTCCCGGCCCAGTCTTCTCAAGAATGCAGAAGAGCCTTATTGCTTTTTCGTTTTTTCCGGGGACCAGGAACGCTCCCAGGTGCGCCACAGCGAAACGTCGCCGAGGTCCAGGGCGTTCCACCACAGGTCGAGCATTTTCTGGTTGAGGTGCAGGATTCCGTCCCGCGTTACACCCGTTGGAGGAGCGACGAGCGCTGCCAGGCGGTCGTAAACGCGGCCGCGGTCCGCTTCGTTCACGCGGGGAAGCAAATGCCAAACAGTCAGCGCGTCTCGCGGACGTGCTTGCGCGAGGATGACGTCCACTTCTTTGCTCCGTTCTTCCGGCGTTCCGCCCCCAAAATCAAACTTGGACAACGCCTGGCGAAGCGCTTCCGGCGCATCTTCAAAGTAAGGCGTACCCGGCCCAACGCGCGGCCTGGTCGCGCACACCGCTCCCGCCGGAATAAACGCTTCGTGGTCGCCAAGCTGGAAGCCCACCCAGCCGAGCGTAGTGCGCAGCAGCCCGGCGCCCGAATCGTCCACCTGCAGCGTGTACTGGCAACCCAAATCCACGGCCACGGCTGAAGGTGTATCCACCACGAAGTCGCCCGGCAACGCCCAGATGAACGCATGAATCGTTCCGCGATCAAGCGCCAGCCGGTTGTGTCCGCCTCCCAGCGCAACCAAACGCAAGCGCGTGTTTGGATCTACACGCACTTCTCCAATTTCCGCCACCGTAATCGTTGCTTGTGAATGGCCATCGGTCACCAGCGTCTGCCCGACGCCAAGCTTGCTGGCCGCCGCATCCTTCCCAATAGAAACAGCTCGGGACCCAATCCGAGGCTTTCCCTCCACCTCCGCGATGTCCCATCCAGGTCCACTTATTAGGGCGCGCTGCCGCCAGCGCACAAATCCAAGTCCACCAATCACCAGCACAATCAACGCCGCCGCAGCTACTCCCACCGACCATCGCATCGGCAAGATTTGCCACCATCGCGCGGGCCGGCGTTCTTCCGCAGTTTCCGGAAACTCCGGCGCTTCACCGCGGTGCCGAAATTGCGAGAGCGCCTTCTCCAGTTTTTGAATCTCCGGGTCTGGTTCGCCCGAACCGTCCCAGAGGTAATCGTCTTTCATGATTCATTCCTCATCCGCAAATCCAGTCCCCTAGCCGGCAGAACCAGCATCAAGCCGCGAACCACCTCGACTCTCCCGGCTTCCCGCCTTCGAGCTCAGCTTCTCACGAAGCTGTTGCATTCCGCGGTGCAAATTCACGCGCACCGAACCGGGAGTCAGCCCCGTCCGCGCCGCAATTTCCGGCCCCGTCATTCCCTCTACCAACCGCAAAATCAGCGTCTCCCGGTACGCTTCCGGCAAGCTCCGCACCACCTCAAGAATCGCCGCTGCTTCTCTTTCCTGCACTCCGTCCGACACCGGCCCTTCAACCTCTTCTTCGGACAAACTGGTTGAATTCATCGCCGCCGAGCGGAACTGCCGGTGGTAGTCTATGGCGCAGTTGCGCGCGATGACTGCCAGCCACGCTCCAAATCGCTCCGGATCTCGAAGAGTATGGACTCGGGGTATGGCCTTTAGAAAAACATCCTGGACGAGGTCATCCACGTCCCCCGCCGGGATTCGCGCCAGCAAAATNGCCGTGGACCATGCGCGCGTACCGCGCGTACAAACCGCCAAACGCCGAGCGGTCACCTTCCCGCGCCGCTATCACCAGCGACACGTCACTCGAAGCTTCTGAAGCGGACCACGCCGTCACCCTTTGACAGTCCATGATTGTGGGCCGCTCGTCAACTCTGCTTCCTGGGTTCAGCCAATCGGCTCTAGCTGCCACCAAATCAACTCTTGCTGCCATCAACCAGTGCAGACGTGCCGCTTTAGTCGAATGTTAACAATACCTTGCCTGCCAGATATCGCTAGGTCCGCCGCTCCGGGACCAGTCATTCTCTACCCTTCGTAGGGTCATTCCCGTAACTCATGCTAAACTCAAGGCATACCCGCGGGCTAGCTTAACGCATCCAATTGCGAGTAAAATAGTCCTATATCCAGCGGGCTAACCCGCTTGGGAGAGGCATGGCGACTACTGAGCGAATTCCGGCGCCTTACCCAGTATCCCCAGCCCGAAAAGAGGGGCAACCGGGCCTGGCAGGGGAGTCTTTGCTCGACCGCATTGGGAACACCCCGCTTTTGCGCCTGGAACGCGTCGCCCGCGAATTTCCTCATGTGGAATTTTACGCCAAGGCCGAGTGGTTCAATCCCGGCGGATCTGTTAAGGACCGTCCCGCGCTGAGCATGATCCAAGCGGGCCTCGCCAGCGGCGCCCTGCGCCCCGGCAAGACCATCATCGACGCCACCAGCGGAAACACCGGCATCGCCTACGCCATGATCGGAGCTGCGCTGGGTTATCCCGTGAAGCTTTTCTTGCCTGACAGCGCCTCCACAGAGCGCAAGCGCATCCTCGCAGCGCTTGGCGCGGAGCTGGTCATCACTCCCGGCGACGAAGGGACCGATGGAGCGATTCGCCGCGTTCGCGAACTGGTCGCCGCCGACCCGCAAAAATATTTTTATCCCGACCAGTACAGCAACCCCGCCAATTGGCAAGCGCATTATCGCACCACCGCGGCGGAAATCTGGGAGCAAACCGGCGGGCGCATCACGCATTTTGTAGCGGCTCTGGGCACCAGCGGAACATTTATCGGCACCTCGCGTCGCCTGAAGGAACTCAATCCCGCGATCCGCTGCATCAGCCTGCAGCCCGATGCTTCTTTCCACGGGCTGGAAGGTTGGAAGCACATGCCGACGGCGATTCGGCCCGCGATTTACGACGAAACGCTCGCAGATGAGAATCTGAGTATCAGCACCGAAGAAGCGTACCGCCTGGTGAAGAGAATCGCGCGCGAAGAGGGCTTGTTGCTGAGCCCCAGTTCTGCCGCAGCTCTGCTTGGCTGCGTGGAGGTAGCCAAAGACATTTCCTCAAGCCAGCGTCCCGTCATCGTCACCGTTTTTGCCGATTCCGCGTCCAAGTACCTGAACGAACGCTTCTGGGACGAAGAGTGAATCCACAAATGACCGGCGCGCTTGAACTTTGGATCAGCCCCGAACTAACGGAGAAGATTCGCCAGCACGGTGTCGCAACGTACCCGGATGAATGTTGCGGCGCGTTGGTTGGCACAGATCGCGACTCCCTCGCTCCGGAAGCGAATGAGGGCAGTGCGAAAGTTTCTCGCGAGGTTCTTTCTCTTTTTCCGCTGATCAACCGCCGCG
>OCOJ01034903.1_pt8 | contig 10202 bp, 11 predicted proteins | sample 1539251 | NCBI WGS metagenome assembly OCOJ01 (sample SAMN01911457, study PRJEB22624) | soil metagenome | biome: Soil | place: Malaysia | collected 2012-04-30 | depth RA_metagenome m
AACGAAACGTCGGGCGGTTGTATGGTTTCTGTTACAGCAACAATCGGAATGCCTTTCGCAGCCGCCATTGCCTTGATGTTCTGCGTGAGCGGCGTCACAGTTTGAGCATTGTACACAAGTACGCTCACGTTCCCTGTCTGAATGAGCTGCTGAAATTGCACAACACTCTGCGCTGGTGGGTCGTTTCCTTCAGCAACCGCGTCCATAAACTCAGGGGGAGAAACCAGGTTCAAACCCGTAACGTTCGCCAAATACACAAAGATACTCTCCGTAGATGCTACTCTCCTGCCTGCGAATTGCTGCCTGATCTCGCTGATTCGAGTATTATATTGTCCGAGCGAAGAATTCAAGCTACCATACTGTTGCGTATAGTACGCGGTATTTGCGGGGTCGATAGAAATAAGATCTGAATACATCGCTTTCACAGTATCATTCACATAATGGGGGCTGTACCAGAAATGCGGATTATCGCCCTGTTTCTTGCCAAGAAGATCTGCAACGTTCAGGACTGTTTGATGAGGACTATTGCTCGCCGAGATAAGCTTGAGAGCCCAAGCATCATAGCCGGCGCCATTAACAATTACGAAAGCTGCATTCGCTATTGCTTGAGCATTTGCGCTGTTGCTCCCGTATTCATGCGGGTCAGCATTAGGATCAGTAACGATGCTTAACACCTGGACGCGGGTTCCGCCAAGTTGGGAGATTAGACTTCCCCAGAAATTCTCAGCGGCAACCACTTGCATTTTCGACGGCGAATTCGCCGTTACTACCGGGCGGCTTGAGAGATAGAAACCTGCGAAAGTTGCTGTCAGAATCACGACGACCAGAGCCACGATTGCTACGATTATTCTGTTTTGCATGATTTAGCCCCCTCGTAATTAACATCTTTTCTGTTCTTAGTGAGGTTTGGTTAATAAGAATTTTGATGAAGTTATTAATCTACGCCCCCAACAGTCATTATCTATTATCAACGACGTAGACGAATTATCATAAACAGCCGACTGCTATCGTCCGGTCAACAACAATCGGCTCGAGTTGGAAATCGGGTCAGAGTTTTTTCACGACTTCGTTTGCGAATAGCTCTAATGCCTGAAGCTCTCTATCGGGTTCGAGGTTCACAATTAGGTATTCAACCCCAGCATCCTTGAAGGCTTCGACTTGCCGCCGCACTTCTTCAGGCGTCCCGTAGATCGCGAACTCCCGGCGTCTATCCTCTGGCATGCCCTTGATCGCTTCCTTCACTTTCTCCTGATCCTTGTCAATCACTACATGGCCAAGCTTCGATTTTACAATCGAGTCATAATCTCTACCCACAGAGCGACAATGTTCTCGCAAGATCCCCAGTTTCTTTTTCACCGTCTCCACAGAGCCGAAGATATTGCAGGCGTCGCCATATTTCGCCACAATCTTGAGCGTTCGCCGCTCTCCGCCCCCACCAATCATGATTGGGGGATGAGGTTTCTGAATCGGTTTCGGGTTGCAGTATGCGTTGCGTATTTGGTAGAACTTCCCGCTGAACGTTGCGCTTTCCTCGGTCCACATTTTCCTTATTATTTGCACTGCCTCTTCCAGGCGTTGCATCCTTTCCTTTACAGGTGGAAATGGGATTCCGTAAGCTGTGGCCTCGTCCACATTCCAGGCAGCGCCGATGCCCATGAAGAGTCGGCCCCTGCTTAGAACGTCTAGGGTTGCTCCAACCTTCGCTAGTACGGAAGGATGCCTGTAGACTATCCCGGTGACCAAGGTGCCGAGCTTGATCTTGCTCGTAAACCCAGCGACTACCGATTGTGTCGTCCAACCCTCAAGCATCGGCTCCTGAAGTTCGCCAACATTCTGTATCTGGTGGAAGTGATCCATAACCCAGAATGAATCAAAACCATAACTCTCAGCACGTCCGACTAGGCTCCTCAGCTTTTCAACAGTCTGTGGGCCTTCGCCGTCAAAGGTGAAGTTAGGGTGTTGTAAGCCAAACTTCAATTCTAGAGTTCCTCCGCCGCACTGATGACATGTTACATGTTTCTTGGGTTATTAGAATGCCGCAATGGAACTGGGACGAAGGACAAAGAGACTTGGTTGTCAAAGGGCTGGAACATGGAATAAGACAAGAACTAAGTTTTCAGGCAATAAGCGGCGATTACAATTCCTACTATGAAGGTTATTGCGCCGGCTGTTTCCCAGAATTGTGAACCGGTCATGACACTGCCAGGTAGAACGCTGGCTCCCTGTAGGAACCATGCCAAACCAAACAGAGCGATTATCGCTCCAACTATTGAGAAGACCCGTCGTTTCATGCATTCACCTTCCTTATTCCATTTTGAGTTTGATGCTTTTTCCGTCGACTGAAACTTTGTAGCTTCGCTGATCGTAGGTCTTGATTTCCGCCATAATCTTCCCCGCGTGTTCGATCATTTTGAGGAATAATGGAGGCAGTTTGTCCATGTCGGGGATGTGTCGGCTGAGTGTCGGTTCTGCGGTCTTCTTTCCGGTGGTCACGTCGAACTGTGCAGCATGCTGTGGACACGTGACGATGCTTCCTTTGAGGCCGCCGCTTGAAAGGCGGGCGTTCATGTGCCCGCATCTATCACTAATCGCGTAGAACTTTCCGTCAACGTTAGCGATAGCAATCTCCCTGCCGTTCACATCAACATGTTTCATTGTGCCTACGAGGATTTCATCAACATTGGCGACTTCCACCCAACCCGTGGATTCCGATTCATACATTGCCAGTTTCTATCACTCCCGGCTCAACGTCTCATAGCTCTTTCGAATAGCGGTATGGCGAGGGTCATTGTTAGGAACGTGTAGACGATCAGTACGAGCACGTCCGGCATAATAGCGGCTAGGCTGGCANTTGAGGATTATCACTTTGCGCAGAGCATCTGCTGCATAGTAGAGCGGCAATGCCTTTCCGATGTACTGCATCCATCCAGGGAGTTGGTCGATTGGAAATAGGATACCGCTGATGAACATCATTGGGAATTGGAGAATGACCGTCATCATTTGCGCGGTTTCTTGGTCTGGAGCGATAGCAGTCATTATTATGCCTACGCCAACGAAGCTCGCTGTTCCAAGCACCATAACGATGAGCATGATGATTGGGCTGCCGTATATTTGGACGCCGAAGAGCACCATGGATAGTCCGAGAATTAGAGATCCCTGGATTAGTCCGCGTACGGTTTGCGCAGCCACCTTGCCAAGTATTATTGATCGATGGGAAATGGGTGCGACAAGGAGCCCGTCCATCGTTCCTTGTTCTTTTTCACGCGATATGGCGGTTGCGACTCCTTGCAGGGAACCAGTGATTACAGTTAGTGCCATGAAGCCTGGAGCCAAGAATTGGAATGAGGATGAAACACCGGAGATTAACGGTATTTTTGTGACAGATATTGGTTGTATTATGAATGTGGGGTCGCCTCTGCCACCGTCCATATTGTTGATATTTTCCGCAGACATGCCCGAACCAATGATGTCAAACACGGCTGAGATTTCGGATTGAACCACGGAGGCGGTGGTTGGGTTCGTTTCGTCGACGGTCACCTGGACGGTGGCTGGTTGTCCAGCAGACAGAGCGTCGCTGAAGCCTTGCGGTATGATTATGATGCCTTTGAGGTTTCCTTCTACAAGCTGGGTTCGGGCAGCTTGGTAGGTGGAGCTTACGGAGACAGCGAAGAGTCCTTGCTGTTTGGAGATTTGGATGAATTGGGCGGCAATTGAGTTCGCTGTCTGACCATCATCCATCTGTACCAACGACACTGGCATGTTTGGGAATGCGGTGCCGATGATGCCTAAGGTTGGATTAGATTTTGGTACTGGCGGATAGATGTAGCCGAACATACTCATCAATAGAATTGGAAATAGGATGAAGAAGAAGAGCAGCATTTTGGACCGCCACAGGTCTAAGAGGTCGCGGCGTGCGATGTCCAGTGCCAGGTCCCAAGTGATTTTCTCGGCCATTCTACATTCGACCCATTGGAGCTCTCATCGAGATGCGTCCGTTTGCAGAGTCACGGAGTTCGCGGCCTGTGAGTTCTAGGAAGACCTCGAGGAGGCTGTTAGTGTGGTATTTCTCCTTGAATGCTTGGGGAGTGTCAACCGCCATGATTTTGCCATGGTCGATGATGCAGATGCGGTCGGAGAGTTCGTCTGCCTCTTCCATTATGTGCGTTGTTAGGACTATGGTGTGACCGCGCCCTCTTAGTTCTTTGACCAAGTCCCGGACGAAGCGTGTGCTCTGTGGATCCAACCCAGTCGTTGGCTCGTCGAGGAAAAGAATATCAGGGTCGTGTAGAACGGCACGAATCACGTTCACCCGCTGTCTCATTCCGCTGGAGAAACCTCCCACGAGCTTGTTTTTGAATGGAGTCAGCTTCACCATTTCCAACAACTGCTCTGATTTTTCTCGCAGCGCTTTTCGCTCTATCCCGTATAGCCTGCCGAAGAACATCAAATTCTCAAGCGCTGTTAGCCTGGGGTACATGATCATCTTCTCGGAAACGAGACCAATCCTTTTCCGAACGTCAGTACCCTGGTTGACAACGTCATATCCGTCAACGGTGGCCGTTCCAGATGATGGCGACAGTAGGGTGCAGAGCATCCTTATCGTTGTGGTCTTCCCAGCGCCGTTTGGACCAAGAAACCCATAGATCTCCCCTCTTCCCACGCCAAGATCCACATGGTCTACCGCAGTGAAATTGTTGAATCGTTTCGTTAGACCATGCGTCTCAATTGCCTGATCTGACAACGAAGAGACTGCTCCGGATTCTTGCACTGTCATGGGCCTTGTCCTCACGCGTATATCGATACGATACTATCTCATCGATAGAGGTAATATTAAAATAAACCGCTTGACATATCGATACGATATGATGCTGGAGATAGAGGATGCCGAGAGGATTCCAAACAGGCCCGTATGAAGTAATGTTCTACTTCGCCCTGAGAGATGGACGGGCATATGGGTATGAATTGGCTACCAGGTTTAGGAAGATGACGGGAGGACATCTCAAGGTTAGTTTTGGCACGATCTATCCTTTCCTGCGTCGCATGGAGCGTAGAGGAATAATCAAGTCGACCCGAGACAAGAAATCGGGCAGGGTGTATTACGCGCTTACTCCGAAAGGTCGAACCGCTCAAGCGAAGGCCTTCAGACGAATCAAGGAGTCGCAGAGAGAGTGGGAGGGGAAGTTGCTCGGCATTCTTGCTATGCACGCTGAAGTGTTTGGAAGAAGAGCGCTTCACGACCTGTTGGAGCGCGGAAAGCTCTTTGTGAAACCGTCACGATAGGGTGCTCCGTGAGCACACGAAACGGCGCGCCTTTTCGATGGTTGGAGCAATAATCGCTCTTTCGGAGTTTGGGTCATATTCCGCGCCGAAACGCAGCTATGGCCAATACCGACATCAACCCAGTGAAGACTGCTAGGAAGACGAAATCCACTGCAACCGCTTGAAGCCCAGCCCCCTTGTACATCAATAGCCGTAGAGCATGTACAGCGTAGGTCTCCGGGTTGACTACCGCGAATTCCCTCATCCAGGTGGGCGCCCCATCCAGGGGATAAAGCGCGCCACTCGTGTAGTATAGGGTCAAGTTGATTGGGAAACATGTAACCCTGTACAGATCGGCAGAAGTAGATCTAACAGCGTACGCAGTCATCATCGCGATGAGACCCAGTGAGGTCAGAAAAAGCGTGAACATGGTCAGTGTTATTCCCAACAGGTTTGGGCTTGGGAACAGGTTCATGGGGCGAATGCCGGTCACTGCGATGGCTAGTACGAACAAGGCTACCGATGCGAAGAGCGCCTTGAAAACACCCGAAAGTAGAACACCGACGACGATTTCATATTTCTTCAAAGGCGTAACCAAGTATCCCTCGATTATTCCCCTCTCCTTATCGACTACGAGTTGTACACCACCCGCAATAATTGAAACGAACATGATCGCTTGAACAAAGGTTCCGGGCGCCATGAATTCAATATACAAGACGTTTCTATAGGCATCCTGCAAATCGAACGTCATATTCGGACTGCCTGCAGGGGATGTCTGGATTAGCGATGAGAGCTGTTGACCTGCCTGTGCAACTTCCGGACCAATAGCCGCCGTGCTCAGTGGGTCGGTATTATCTAACGTTACAGTTACGGTGACTCTTGAGTTCGCAGCTAATGAGGCGTCAAATCCCAGAGGAATATGGACAACCGCCTTCACCAATCCTTCGTGGAGCATTTGCACCCCATCATCCAGATCAGCGACATCTATCAGTTGAAAAGAATTCTGACAACTTACTCCACCGAGCTGGCAGCTCTGTTCGTTCCGCAGAATTCCGATGAAATTTGACGAATAGGGGCCAGAGCTCTCTTGCACGATTGCGATTGGCGCATGCGTTATTGCTCCTCCGAAGGCGCTGCCGAGCAAGATCAAGGTGAGTAACGGACCGACGGTTGTCGAGAGCATAAGCACTGGCGTTCTCAAGAATTTCTGGACATCTCGCAAACAGACCGCCAGGGCTCCTTTCATCTTCTCACCCCTTGCCCGGCGCTCGCAAACCGCTTTCGCGCCACATTCGTATCTTCACTTATGCTTCGCCCTGTAACCTCTAGGAATACGTCATCCAGCGTAAGTTCTCGAAGGGTGATGGTCCGTAGCTTTCCTCCGTTCGAATCGACGAGGGAAACTAATTTCGGAACCGCTTCTGCGCCGTTCTTCACCAGAATAGTCAAGCTGCTATCTCGCTTCTTGATTCCCAGAACGAAATCGGCCCTCTTCAGGGCATTGAGAGCAATATCGGGGAGGATGGAGAAGTCTGCTTCCACTATATCACCGCCCGAAACCTTTCGTTTGAGCTCTGTCGGGGTTCCTTCTGCGACTATCTTGCCATGATCTACGATTGCGAGCCTGTCACAGAGATTTTCCGCTTCGTCTAGGTAATGTGTTGTGATTACGAGCGTGATGCCATGATCTTCATGAATCCTCTTTACGTACTCCAACACAGCTGCGCGAGCTTGCGGATCAAGACCAGTAGTAGGCTCATCCAGGAACAGGACCCTTGGTTCACTCACTAGGGCCCTCACAATTTCCAGACGCCGCTTCATACCACCCGAATAACTGGCCACAGGGATCTTGGCTCGATCAGACAACCCTACAACTTTGAGAAGTTCATCTATTTTCTCTTGGCGTTTCTTGCGAGGTATCCCGTAATACATTCCGTAGAGATTCATGTTTTGCAAGGCCGTCAATTCAATGTCCAATGTCGACGCTTGGGTGACGACTCCTATCCTCTCTCGTACCCTGTCTGCCTCCCGCACAATATCAGCACCAGCGACAGTGGCAGTGCCCTCGGTAGGCGACAGGACGGTTACCAGCATGCGTATCAAAGTTGTCTTACCCGCACCGTTAGGCCCCAAGAGGCCGAACACCTCATTTTTGATTTGGAGATCCAAACGATCGACGGCAGTAAAGTCGCCGAATCTTTTCGTAATCCCAAAAGTCTGCACGGCTAGATCCAATGTGAGTCACCATCCGAACTGTTTCTTCTTGCATTTGGCTGCACCATGTGCTCGAGCTCCACGTGTATTTCCCGCAACGTTCCTCTAGCAACTCTCTTGATCTTGGATAGCCTCGACGCTTACTACCTCATACCTAACCGAACATCATCAGGATTAATCCTACTGAGTAATAGAAAAGCAGCACGACGCTGAAACCCAGTCTGATTAACTTGTGATTTGCGGGCATTGCTCTGCCGAAGAAATCGAATGTTCCCTGTCCCGTTCTTAGCGCATACCAGTAGACGTTAGTGTCATAGAATCCGAAAGCAAGTAGGCAGGCGCCTATGGATTTCAGGAAAAGGCTAGGTAGCAAAACTCTCAGTCGAGAAGAGTCATCCTCTATTGAAGATAGATGTTTCCTGTCGACTGATCGTAGGTAATTGGGACCGTCTGCAATGGAACGGGCGCAGGTCCAGCGAGAACTCGCGCTGAATTGTAAGGATCGAAGACGGCTCCGTGGCAGGGGCAGGCGATTTGTTGTGTGCTCGGGTCGAACTGAACTTGGCAACCCGCATGCGTGCATATGGCGCTGTACGCTGCGAACCCCCCGTTGTTAAGGTGGACTATTAGGAATGGACCAAGGGATGGATCGTTCAGTGTGATTGATTCGCCGGGGGCGATATTCTGACTGTTGGTGAGGAGGCGTTTGCCTGCAACTTGCGGCCCCGATCCAGACACGTAGGAGGGAGCCTCTGCTTGGGGCGTGAAGAACCCTACTTTAATCCAGACCAAGACTGGCACTGCTGCTGCAGCGAGTACGAGTACGTTGCGTAGGAAGTTTCTACGTTCCCTTCTTCGCACTCTTCGCGCCCTCTCGGGCGTCTGAACTGCGTCCTGCCTGAAGGATGCACGTGAAAGGAGAGGCTTGATCTTGGGCTGAACTTCGAATACCGAGGTGATGACGCCTTCTGGGACATTCAATTGATACTCTTCGATTAAGCGTCGTGAAAACCGAGTTCTGTCGTCCTCAGACAATCTTACGCTCCCTTTCCTTCTGTCTGCTCCCAGGTGTTCCGATTTACCAAGTTCCCGAGACCTGTCAGTATTCTGGCAGCATCTTTCCTATCGACCCCAAGACTAACCACGAACGCTCGAACGAACTCAAGAATCGTTTGGGTCTCTTCATGGGACACGAATTGTTGTTTTATCCGATCGAAGGCACGATTCACTTCGAGGACTTGTTTCGGATACAGTTTCGCTTGATCAGGAATCATTACACTGGGAGTTGTCGGCGGTGCTTCAACAGGAGCTTCAGTAACAGCTCCCGTTTGGATGGCCCTTGTAACTAACCATCGAAGGTGAGAACTGCTTCTTGCAAGTGACCCGTCGATGCTGAGGTTTGACTGCGGGCCGCAGAGAAGAAGCGTCAGCCAAGCCAGTACGAAGACAATGTCTGAACCAAAATAATATGGGAACGCGTTCCAGGTTGCGGATAGGAAGAACGTGAAATTCAAAACCAACCCCAGAAGAGATGCGAACCGGAACAGAAACCCAACCAGGACCGCTACGCCTATGATCGATTCGCCAATGGCCACAACATATCCGAACGTTACAGCGTTCGGCTGCGCAAAGCCCAGGAGAAAGTCGTGAATCGGGGATCCGACAGCGTACTGTGAGATTAGATGCCCGATGTAACCGGGCTTTGACGGATCGAAAAAGGACGGGTCCGTCAGGTGCTGAATCCCGGCGTAGAGGAAAGTCACGCCCATGAAGATTCGGAGAGGTAGCAGAAGGCTAGCGGGCAACAGACTCTGAGGAGGTGAGATCTTGATTTTGCTCTGGGACACATGTTTCATCTCAGCGAGAACGCACTTTTAGGCGCATTAAAACGGATTACGTCGATATCCGAGTGTGTCGCGTTAGAAGTAATTTTGCAAGACCTGATCGACATTGGCTTCGTAGTCGCCGAAGGCCGAGGGGCAGATGAAGACATCGTCCACACCTACTTCATGGTACATTTTGACGCGCTCCCGCAGTTCCTTAATCGTGCCAAGGACGATGAGTTTGTCAATCATTGGGAGCGTGATGACACGTTTTACAGCGTCCCGGTCCTTGGCCTTCCACCCATCCATCATTGCCTTCGCTTCCGCTTCGTAACCTAGGCTTGAGAAGAGCGCTGAATAAGCGGGTGCGCTCGCGTAGAAGCTCACCAAATCTCTTGCGGCATCAAGCCCTTTCTCGTCATCATCCACCACAATCGTGTAGAGCATCACCGAGAGGGTAGGACGAACCTTTAGTCCAATTCGCTGACGTGTTGCATCTATGATTGAGGTTGCATGCTTGATTCGTTCTGGTGGGTAGAGGTTCAGAATTATTCTATCAGCGAGTTGAGTTGCTTTCTTGATCATTTGGTCGTTCAGTGCAGCCAAGGCAATCCTGGGCGGTGGTTTCAGCCTCAGCCTAGCGTTCTTCGGGAAGGAGTACGTGCCCTGGTGACTGAACCGTTCACCAGAATAGTATTGGCGTAGCAACTTGACGGTTTCTTCGAGTCGTCGAATCGGTTTTTCAAAACTCTGTCCGTGCCAGCTTTCAACAATCGCTGCTGTGCTGACTCCCAGTCCGAGAGTGAACCTGCCGTCACTGAACTCGTTGATAGTGGCTCCCATCATAGCGAGCTGGCTTGGAGTTCGAGTGAACACGTTCACAATAGATGTGCCTAGTTGGATTTT
>OCOJ01020510.1_pt1 | contig 10196 bp, 9 predicted proteins | sample 1539251 | NCBI WGS metagenome assembly OCOJ01 (sample SAMN01911457, study PRJEB22624) | soil metagenome | biome: Soil | place: Malaysia | collected 2012-04-30 | depth RA_metagenome m
GAGCCAGCGCGCGCAGCAGGGTATCCACAATGCGCTGCGAGGCCTCGACGTTTCCTCCCGCGACGGCAGCAGGAGGCCGCGCGTTCACCACCGTGCCCGGCGGGGCAACCACCTCGATGGGACGGAGCAATCCCGCGGTGGCCGGAACCTGTTCATCGAGCAGGCAGCGAAAGGCGTAATAGACGGCGGAGACGGTGATGGCTTCCACCGCGTTGATGCTTCCGGCGCACTGCGGCGCGGAACCGGAAAAATCCACACGCGCGCGAGCGCCGCGCAAGGTGATGGCCACGCGAATGCGCACCGGCTCGCGGCTGATGCCGTCGTCATCCAAGAAGTCTTCCGCTACGTAGCGTCCCGGAGGAATTTCGCGCAGAGTCGCCCGCATCATGCGGTCGGAGTAATCCAGCAGGTGTCCGGCGTAGGCGGTTACCTCCGGCAGGCCGTAACGCGCCACAATTTCCTCCAGGCGCCTCGCGCCGGTGCGGCAGGCGGCAATCTGCGCGGTCAGGTCGCCCTGGCGCTCGTTAGGGGTGCGCACATTGGCCAGGAGCAGGGCGAGCACATCGCGGTCCATCTCTCCACCGCGGCACAACTTCACCGGAGGGATGCGAATGCCCTCCGCAAAAATCTCCTGTGCCAGGGCCATGGAGCCGGCCTGCGCTCCGCCCACGTCCGCGTGGTGCGCGCGGCTCGACACATAGAATTCCGCACCGCGGGAACGCGCGCGGCCGGGCACAAACACCGGCAGGACCAAGGTGATGTCCGGCAAATGTGTGCCGCCGGCATACGGGTCATTCAAGACCACGATGTCTCCCGGCTGGAGCGTGAAGGCTTCCAGGGCCGCGGCCACGGACATGGGCATCGATCCCAGGTGCACGGGCATGTGATCGCCCATGGCCAGCGCCTGGCCGCGCGCGTCGAAGACCGCGCAGGAATAATCCCGGCGCTCTTTGATATTGGGCGAAAACGCGGACCGGCGCAGGGCGGCGCCCATCTCCTCCGCCACGGAGTGGAAGAGGTTCTTCAGGATCTCGAGGCGAATGGGGTCCACACGCGCGGTCATTTTCGCTCCGGAGCCAGCAGCAGGTTTCCGTGAGCGTCCACGCGGCACATCCAGCCCGGAGGGACGAAGGTGGTCGCTCCATACTCCGTGACCACGGCGGGCCCCCGCAGGCGATGGCCCGTACAGAGCCGCTCGCGGTGATAGAAAGCGGCGGGCACACGCCGGCCGCCTACGAAGATCGGCCCCACGGCCTGGCGCGCGGCATCGAGAAACGCCCCGCGGGCGCGCTCCCGGGGGACGCCGGGCTTTGGGGTCAATCCCGAGATGCGCGCGCGCACGTTGACCACTTCCACGGGCCTGGTCTCATCCGAGTAGCCATAGCGCTGCTGATGAGCGCGGTGGAACGCGGCCACAAATTTGGGGCTCAGCGGCCCGGATGCGACGGCGCTTCCCGCGGGAATGGTCAGCTCGTAACCCTGGCCGGCGTAGCGGCAATCCAGCATGCGTTCGATGCGCACCTGGCCCCGGGAGTGGAAACCCTCACGGGCCAGTTCGCGAAAGCCGCCGCGCTCCACCGCAGCAAAGGCGGCGGCGAGGCGGCGCTCCCTCTGCGGCGCATTAGCGGCAAGCTGCACGGTGTGGACATATTCTTTCACCACGTCCGCGCGGAGAATGCCCAACGCGGAAAGACCGCCGGGCAGGCGCGGGACGAGCACCCGCGAGAGGCGAAGGGCCGCGGCCAGATCGCATCCGTGCAGTCCTCCGGCGCCACCAAAGGCCACCAGGGTGAAATCCCGGGGATCGTGGCCGCGCTCGATGGAAATCACGCGAATCGCTTTTTCCATAGCGGCGTTGGCGACGTCCACGATGCCCTGGGCCAAATCTTCCACAGCACGCACCCGCGTCCCGGCGGTACGAGGAGCCTCACGCAGCAGGGATTCGAGCGCGCGCCGTGCGCGCGCCGCATCCAGCCGGAATTCGCCGCCCAGGAATCCCTCCGCAGAAATCCGGCCCAGCAGGAACTGGGCGTCCGTGACCGTGGCGCGTTCGCCGCGCCCGTAGCAGGCCGGGCCGGGATCGGCGCCGGCGCTTTCCGGGCCCACGCGCAGCGCTCCCGCTTTGTCAAAACGCGCCAGGGAGCCGCCTCCGGCGCCCACGGTGTGGATATCCAACACCGGAACGGCAACCGGAAGGCCCGCCACCACGGCTTCATTGGTGGTGCGCGGCGCGCCATCGAGCAGGGCAACGTCCGTGGAGGTTCCGCCCATATCGAAGCTGATGACGCGCGGGAATCCGGCCGCTGCGGCCACGTACTGCGCGCCCAGCACGCCGCCGGCGGGCCCGGAGAGAATGGTGCGCACCGGCTCGCGCGCCGCGGCGGTGGCGGAAATGATGCCGCCGTTGGACTGCATAACGCGCACGCGAGCGCGATTGTGAAGGGCCGTCCGTTGCAGTTTCGCCTGTAGGGGCACGGCATGCCGCGCCCCAACGCCGGGCGTGTCGGCACTCTTCTTCAATGCCTCCGGCTGCAGGGACCAGGCGCCTGCCGCACGGCGGGAAACGTCGGCCAGATAATTGCTCATGAGCGGCAGAAGGTAGGCGTTCACCACCGTGGTGGACGTGCGCTCGAACTCGCGGAATTCCGGCAGCACTTCGCAGGAAAGAGAGACCGGCAAGCCCACGGCCTGGATCGCAGCCCGGGCGGCGCGCTCGTGCGCTGGATTCGCATACGAAAAGAGCAGGCAGACGGCCACTGCCTGGGCGCCGCTGGAACGAGCCGCGCGGGCGATGCGGCGCAATTCCGCAGGCGAGAGGCGCAAGAGCACTGCCCCGCCGGGGCCCATGCGCTCGCGCAATCCGAGGCGGCGGCTGGCGGGGACCAGCGGCTCCGGCCGATCCACAAACCAGTCGTAGAGCCGCGGCCGTGCCTGCCGGCCGATGGCCAGCACGTCCTCGAACCCAGCGGTGGTAACCAGGGCCACGCGTCCGCCCCGGCGTTCCAGCAGGGCGTTGGTGCCCACAGTGGTGCCGTAGAGCAAATCCAGGGGGCCTTCACGCGCCGCTTGGGGATACTCCGCGCGCACGCGCTCCAGGATGGCCGCGATGGCATCGGCCGGATTCCGCGGCGTGGAGGGGACCTTCAGGATGCGCAGGCTGCCGCCGGCAACAAAGACGGCATCGGTAAACGTTCCGCCGGAATCGATGGCGATGCGCATGGCTGGACCTTGGAGGCTAGAAGTTAGAGGCTGGAGCGAGAAATCGCAACCGGGAAATGCCCACCGGGAGAAACGAGGCCAGGGAGACTCGATGGCGGATACAACGCCAGCCTGTGCCAAGGCGCACACGCACGGCGCACAGGCCGAGTGCCTGCGCTACTTTGCCGTGCGCTTCTTTCCGACCAGGGCTTCGATCTGGCGGAGGTGGTTCAAGTCGTGGCCGGCGATCATGGCGGCAATGGTTTCAATGGATTCTTCGCCGCGTTCGGAGTGCATGCCGGCATGCTTCCACTGCTTCGGCTTGAGGCCGTGCAGCAAGTCCAGATTGGCGGCGCGCAGGGCGCGGAACAGGGCTAGCGATTTCTTCGGGTCGCGGGCGGCGTAGTCTCCGGCCGCGGCCCACTTGTCCTGGTCGAAGCCCTGGATGGGAGAACCCGGCGCGGCGAGAATGGTGCGCAGGCGATAGCCGAACACCACTTCGCATTCCGCCAGGTGCGCTACGATTTCGTTGGTGGACCATTTGCCGGGCGCTGGATTCTTCGCCAGCCGTTGCCGGGAGGCGCCCGCGATCAATCGTCCCAATTTGCCGGCCGTGGCGGCCTGAACCTCGAGCGGATCCCGCCCCTCGAGATTGCGCACAATTCGCTGGCGATATTCCTGCGGCGTTTCCGGCATGGCGGCCTCCCAGTGGAAGCAAAATTCTACGGAGATGCGCCGCGACGAGCGAGCGCCAAAATGGACGGCTCGTTTCGCAGCATCATCAAGAGGAAGGCCTGCGCGGCCACCCTTCGACTGGTCTCAGGGCGGGGTGGGGCTAGGCCAGAGGCAGGTTGGCCTGGGCGTCCATGCCGTTTGCGGCGACCTGCCCGGCCAGCAGGCGCGGATAGGCGGCCGCGGCGATCATCGCCGCATTGTCCGTGGAGAGTGCGCGGCTGGGAAAGAAGACCGGCAGGGCGCGGGCGCGGCATTCGCGCTCAAAGGTGGCGCGCAATTCACTATTCGCCGCCACGCCTCCGGAAACGAGCACAGAGCGCATGGAATGCTGCTCAGCCGCGGCCAGGGTGCGCGCCACCAGGTCACTGACCACGGCGCGCTGGAAGCTGGCCACCAGATCCAGCGTGGCGGCGCTGCACAGCGGAAGCAATTCCGAGGCGCACCGCAGGCCGCGGCCGAGCGCCTCCCGGCGCTCGGCGATTTCCGGCTCGAGCTGGGGATGCGCGCGGATATGGCGCAATACCGCCGTTTTGATGCCGCTGAAACTGAAATCGAGCGGATTTCCGCGGGTGTGCGGAGCGGTGAAGTGCACGCTTTGCGCGTTGCCGTGGGGGGCCAACTGGTCCATCACCGGTCCGCCGGGATAGCCGAGCGCCAGCAGTTTGGCTACTTTGTCGAAGGCCTCGCCCGCGGCATCATCGCGCGTGGCGCCGATGCGGGAGTAGAGGCAGCGGTAGGCGGGGAATTCCGCTGCCGCGGCCGGTGCGTCCGCGCCCCCGGGCGCGGGTTCGACCGCATAGAGCACGGTGTGTCCCCCGGAAACAATCAGGCAGGCGGCGGGCAACTCCGGCAGGCCGGCGGCGGCACGCTGCTGGGCTTCGAGGAACACGGCATGGACGTGCCCCTCGAGATGATTCACGGGCACAAAGGGTTTGCCGAGGGCGCGGGCGAGCGTTTCGCCATAGGTGTAGCCCACCAGCAGCGAGCCAATCAGTCCCGGGCCGCGCGTGGCGCCGATGGCGGCCACGCCTGCGAAGTCCAGCCCCGCGCGTTCCAGGGCCTCGCGCACCACGGGAACAATGCGGCGCAGGTGCTCGCGCGAGGCCAGTTCCGGCACCACCCCGCCATATTTGCNGGTGAATGTCGTCCTGTGAGGCGACCACGCTGGACAGAATATCGCGCCCGCCGCGCACCACCGCCGCAGCCGTCTCGTCGCAGGAGGATTCGATACCCAGGATGGGCAGGGACACAACCGCGCCTCGCACTGCAAAGTTCATGGTAGCATACGCCGAATGTCGCGCCTTCTCGCGCAGCAACTGCGCCGCGTGGCGCGGGACCGCACGTCCGGGGCCGCGCAGGTGGCGCTGCAGGCGGTGCACGCCGCGGAAACCTGGCTCGCCCGGCACGCCCATCCATCGGAATCAGAATGCGAGGAGCTGGTGATGGGCCTGCTGCGCGTGCAATCCTCCATGGCGCCGATCCTGCGGCTGGCGAATGAAGTGGCGCTGGCCGCCGATGCCCCCAACCGCGGAAAATCCCTGGCAGCCGCGCTGCGCAGATTCCGCCGCGGCCTGGAAGGAGCCCGCGGCAAAATTGCCCGGCACCTACTGGCGGCGCTGGAGCCGGCAAGCCCCGCGCCCCTGGCCACATATTCCTACAGTTCGACAGTCACTTACGCGCTGGCCGCAGCGCGCTCGCGGCTTTCGGGGGTCCTGGTGGCGGAGTGCGACCCCGGGCGCGAGGGGCGCATCACCGCGCGGCTGCTGGCGCGCTCCGGAGTGCGCGTGGAGTACACCAGCGATCCCGCGTGGCTCAGCCTGCTGCCCTCGTGCCGCGCGCTGCTGCTGGGAGCGGATGCGGTGCTTTCCCACGCCTTCGTCAACAAAATCGGCACGCGCGCGGCCTATCTGGTGGCGCGCGAGGCTGGCATACCCGTCTGGGTGCTGTGCGATTCGACCAAATTTCTGCCGGAAGAGCTGGCCGCGCCCTTCTGGCGGCCCAGGGAGGGACCGGGCACACAACTCTGGGCGGGAGCTCCGCGCGGAGTGGAAGTGCGCAATCCATTGATCGAGCACACCGAACTGGTGCGCGTGCGCGTGGTGACCGAAGCGGGCTTCCTCGAGCCGCCGCAGGTGCGCGTGGCGGTGGAGGCCGTGAAGCTCTCGCCGCGCCTGAAGCGGCTGGCGGACTAGGCGGAGAAAAGCACAGGGCTCCGCGAGACCGATTGACAGCCGGCGCGGCGCCCGCGTATGTTCGCCCTTCGCGCCGCCCACAGCCCAGACAATGCCCACGCATCGTGTCCGCAAAGCCGTGCTTCCCGCCGCCGGGCTGGGCACCCGTTTCCTCCCTGCGACGAAGGCCATTCCCAAGGAAATGATTCCGGTGGTGGATAAGCCGGTGATCCAGTACGCGGTGGAAGAATGCCTGGCCAGCGGAATCGAGCACATCATCATCGTGACCGGGCGCGGAAAAAGCTCCATGGAAGATCATTTTGACTCCGCGCCGGAGCTGGAAAGCGTTCTCACCGCCAAGGGAAAGCAGAGCCTGGCGGCGCTGGTGCGCGATCTGGGGCGGATGGCCCAAATCAGCTACACGCGGCAGCACGAGGCGCTGGGGCTGGGCCATGCCGTGCTCACCGCCAAAGAACTGGCCGGAGGCGAGCCGATTGCCGTGCTGCTGCCCGACGTGATCATCCACGGCGCCCGCCCGGCCACGCGCCAACTCGTGCAGGTGTACGAAGCCACCGGGCAGGGCGCGATCGCCGTGGACCCGGTGCCGATGGATCAAATCCATTTGTACGGGGTAATCAAGCCCGCGGGCCAGGAGGCGAAGGCCAGCGCGTCCGCGGCAAGCCTGCCAGCGGAAGTGCGCGAGCGGCTGACGGCTATCGAAGACCTGGTGGAAAAACCGAAGCGCGAGGATGCGCCTTCCAACCTGAGCGTCACCGGGCGCTACGTCTTGCCCGCGGAGATTTTTGCGTGCCTGGAAAAGACGCCGCCGGGCCGCGGCGGGGAAATCCAGTTAACGGACGGCATGCGCCTGCTGGCCAAAGAGCGGGGGCTATGGGCCTGCCGTTACGAGGGCACAGCCTATGACGCCGGCGACAAACTGGGATTCCTGAAAGCCACGGTGGAATTCGCGCTGCGGAACAACGAGCTGGGCCCGGCCTTCCGCGAATATCTGAAAACTCTCAAACTATGAGCTGCTGGTGCGGGGGGATCTTGCGGCGAGGCGGGTGCGCGTGCCGCAGGCTAGTCTTTCTCTTTCTTCTTCTTGGCCCCTGCTTCTTTCGTGGCCTCGGCCTTTGGCGCTTCCGCGGGCTTCTCGGTCTTTTCGGTTTTCGAGCCGTCGCCACCGCCGGACTTGCCGGCGTAATCGGTGACGTACCAGCCGGAACCCTTGAATTGAATGGCCGGCGGGGCCAGCAGGCGCTCCGCCGGGCGGCCGCACTTGGGGCACTTTTTCTTCGGGGATGCGGAAACGCTCTCGATTTTCTCGAACTGGTGGCCACATTTGGTGCAGCGGTATTCGTAAAGCGGCACGGAAAACGTCCTCCCCTGAGGTGTGAAAGCGTAGTATAGCATTAGCACTCGACCCGATGGCGAGGCGAGCCCAATCCGCGCCCGCAGAACTCCCCGCGAAGCCATCCAGCGGGCAGCGCGGAACCCTTTGGCTTGCGGCCACGCCCATCGGCAATCTGGAAGACATCACGCTGCGCACGCTGCGTACGCTGCGCGAGGCGCGCTGGGTAGCCTGCGAGGACACCCGGCGCACGGCCAAACTGCTGGCGCATCATGGGATCAGCGCTCCGACCATCAGCTACCACGAACACAACGAACGGCAGCGCACGCCGGAGCTGCTGGCGGCCCTGGAACGCGGCGAGAGCGTGGTGCTGGTGACAGACGCGGGCACGCCGCTGATTTCCGATCCCGGCTACCGCCTGGTGCGCGCGGCCATCGAACATCAAGTGCCGGTGGCGCCGCTGCCGGGACCCTCGGCGGTGCTTGCGGCCCTCTCCGCCTCCGGGCTGCCTTGCGACGAGTTTCTCTTCGCCGGCTTTCTTCCGGCACGGCGTGCGGAACGGCGCCGGGCCCTCGAGCGCCTGAGGAAAGAGCCGCGCACCGTGGTGCTGTTTGAAGCGCCGCACCGTCTCGCCGTCAGCCTGGCCGACGCGGCGGAGATCCTGGGCCCGCGCAATGCCGCGGTGGGCCGCGAGCTGACCAAACTCTATGAGCAATTCGCCCGAGGCACGCTTGCCGAGCTGGCCGCGCAGTTCTCCGCCGCACCGGTGCGTGGCGAGATTACCGTTGTGATCGGGCCCGCAAGCGTGGCCGAAACGGAAACGAGTTCGCGCGGCAGGGGGGAAGAAGCAGCCGCTGCTCCCGGTTCCCTGCCGCCACTGGCCACGCGCGTGGAGGAACTGATGCGCATGGAGGGACTGGCGCGCAATGCGGCACTAAAGCGGGCGGCACGCGAACGCGGCATGACGCGCCGCGAGGCCTATAGCCAGCTCCTGGCGCAGCGCGGCGGGAAGGCCGGATAACGTGCGTGATGCGCCAGGCATCTTAAGGACAGAGGGGCCGGCAAGCCTGCCGGGCAGCCTCTGGAATATCTAATGCGTTACGCCGCAATGTCCGGTGGTTTTCTCGCGGTGCTCACCGCGCTTCTGCCCGTTTCTGTTCGTGCGCAAGATTCTCCCGCCAAAATAGACGCCGGACATTCCTATGCGACGATCTGGATGGGAACTGATTCCGAGGTAACGGTTGCAGTAAACACCGGGGTCGCCCAGGCGGCGGGCACGGCGAATCTGGCGCCCAAGGAGCCTGTAGCAGCGTCCCTCCACGTGAACCTGGTTCCGGGAGGAGGGGGCGCGCGCCTGCTGACGCCGCAAGGGACGCTGCGCACCGGCGAAATCGCGCCCATCGCCCGCTATGCGGTGATGAGCTTCCAGGCGACTTCCGCGCGCGTGCGCAAGGACGGAAGGCTCGAGCTTGCCGGCGACCTGACGGTGACGCACGTGACGCGCGAGGTGGTTCTGGGAGCGTGGAATCGCGGCTATTCCGGCTCGACCACCTACAGCGATCCCGTGACGAAGACGGTTACCCGGCCGGTGAAATTCGTGGTGACCTCGCCGCACGCTGAGTTCATCGGCTCCTACCTGAATGAGCAGAAGGAAATCGTTGCCGCGGCAACCATCGATGCCCGCGACTTCCCCGAACTGCCGGGCATGGTGCTGGGATCGGACTGGCCGATCGTAACCGAAGACGAGAATTGCCCGGAGCCGGTGGGCGATGCCGGCCGGCGTGACTACGGCGGAGTGACCTGCACCGGCAAAGCCATCGCCGTGGTCGATCAGTCGAGTTCCTACCACTCGTTCAGCCGCGATTACGCCGGAGTGCCCCGCCCTGCGGCGCCAGTGGATGGCCCGGTGACCATTGTGCTGCATCTGAAGCTCGTGCCTCCCACCTTGCAAGCCGCGCCGCAACCGCAGTAGCCTGCACCTGCCGGCCCGCTGATTGTGGCCAGACAAAACCATGGGTGAGGATCGCATCGCCAAATTGTTTCTCGCGGCAGTGCGGCAGGACCTGCGGCCGTATCACCGCCGCATCCATCACTGCCTGCGGCGGATGAGCGAGCGGCAAATCTGGTGGAGGCCGAACACGGCCTCGAACAGCGCGGGGAATCTGGTCCTGCACCTGTGCGGCAACATGCGCCAGTGGATCATTTCCGGGCTGGGCGGCGCGCCGGATTTGCGTGACCGCGACGCGGAGTTTGCTGCGCGCGGCGGCCTACCACGGCGTGAATTGCTGCGCCGCCTGAACGCCACCGCGCGGGAAGTTGAGGCGGTGCTCCGCCGCCTCCCGCCCGAGGCGCTCACGCGCCGCTATGTGATTCAAGGGTTCCACGTCACCGGCCTCGCCGCCGTGGCCCACGTGTATTTCCACTTCTCCTATCACGCCGGCCAAATCGTGTATGTCACCAAATTGCAGAAAGGCCGGGATCTGGGCCTCACCAGGCTGCCGGTGACAAAAAAGGGCTCGCACCCCAAGCACTAGAATCTACCTCATCCATGCCGGTGATCGAGAAGGGGGATCCACTTCAGGGGCTGAAGGCCACGTTTTAAGCGGCTTCCGATGTCGGAGCCCTTCCTATCTCAGGGCAGGCTAAAGCTCCGACCCCCTAAAGGCATTTGCGAGATAGGTTGGCTCTGTTGACTTCCTCGCAACGGCAATGAGAATTCGAGATCGCCAACTCCTCCTCTT
>OCOJ01037200.1_pt10 | contig 10186 bp, 8 predicted proteins | sample 1539251 | NCBI WGS metagenome assembly OCOJ01 (sample SAMN01911457, study PRJEB22624) | soil metagenome | biome: Soil | place: Malaysia | collected 2012-04-30 | depth RA_metagenome m
CTGAATTACAACGAAAATGGTTCCTAAAATGATGGCAACAGAACTCATCAAAGAAACGTCGTAAGTTAAACCGCCTAAGTCCATTCTTAGACACCTTCGAAGAGATTGTTTGATTTTGTTTGCGCGTTTAAGTCCAACCCGCTAATATGCCGCCGTCGACTGGGATCGCTGCGCCAGTGATGAATGATGAGGCTTCGGTTACAAGAAAGAGCGCGGCCTCCGCGACTTCCTCGGGTGTCCCTGTTCGACGGAGAGGATGTTTTTGGACGAGGGCGCTTCTCGCGGCTTTCGGGTCGTCTGCAGTGTCAAGTGAAGCTCTTAGCATAGTAGTTTCGATAGCTCCTGGGCAGATACAATTCACCCGCACTTTCGACTTGGCGAAGTCTAAGGCCATAGCCTTTGTGAGCATCAACACTCCACCCTTAGACGCGTCATATGCCGCCTCATTNTGCCGCCTCATTCTCCATCGCCATTACCGAATTGATGGATCCAATGTTCACTATCGCTCCGCCACCATTCTTCACCATGTGCGGGACCGTATATTTGCAGCAAAGAAACACTCCTTTCAAATTGACATCGATGACTTGATCCCAAACATCTTCAGCGGTTGACACGACATTTCCAGGCGGACAAATGGCAGCGTTGTTAATCAGAATATCAATCCGGCCGTATCTTTGAAGGGTATCATCAACCATTCTTCTAACTTGTTGGGAATCTGAGACATCAATCTTGAAGTATGCAGCCTCGCCGAAGCGGTTAATCTCACCTAACGCTCTTTGTCCCTTCTTCTCGTCTCGGCCAACAATGACTACCTTCGCCCCCTCTTTCACGAACCTAACCGCAATGGCTTTACCAATCCCATCGGAAGCACCCGTTACGATGGCTACTTTCCCTTCAAGTTTCATTTCGGCGATTTCGACCTCGCTATCATCCAGCAAGTTCGGCCTATGTTGAAAACCATTCCGTTTTACCATAGTGAAACGGAGTAGTCGACGTGACGCTAGGAAGGTACCCTTAGCCTTATTGGAGAGCCCAATTCGAAAGGCGGACTGTATTTCAATTGAAGTGTGTAATCAAAGACCGTCCCGAACCGGGAATCTGGGTAAAGGATGTCCCTACGCCACAACCTGCCGTTGGGGAAGTTGTTGTTCGCGTAAAGAGGGCGTCGATCTGCGGAAGCGACATAGGCTTGTACGAGTTCTCACCCGCCTATGCCGGGTTCGCAAAGTTGCCAACTATTCCTGGGCACGAATTCACCGGTGAAGTAGCTGTCCTAGGTCAGGGAGTTACACAATTCAATGTTGGCGAACGAGTTGTCGCAGAATCGGTCTTATCGTGCGGAAATTGCCGATTCTGCTTGAATGGGCAAACAAATCTTTGTTTTGATCTCAAAATATTCGGAGTTCATACAAACGGCGGGTTCGCAGAGTACGTGGTGGTTCCTAGGAAACATCTACATCGTCTGAAAGACGGCTTGAGTTTCGAGCAAGCTGCGATCATAGAACCTCTCTCCGTGTGTCATCACGCGGTCCATGATATTGCAAAGATAAGCCCCAATGACACAGTGCATGTGTTTGGGCCGGGACCCATCGGCCTTCTCGCCGCGCAAGTTGCTCGGGTCCGTGGTTGCAAAGATGTCACGGTTTCCGGTGTCGATGTGGATGAGACGAGGCTGGGTATTGCGAGTAAGATAGGCTTCAAGACAATCGATTCGAGCAAGGAAGACCTCGGCGAGGTTATCCATTCAATTCATCCAATAGTCGATGTGGCAATTGTTGCCGCTGGTTCCAGCCGAGCTCTAACTCAGGCTTGCGAGTTAGTGAGGAAGGGTGGAAGGATACTCAACATAGCGATTTACCCGAAGCCTGTGGATTTGATGGTCACAAACCTGGTTAGGAGAGAGATATCCCTCCTCGGCACCTTTGGGTCGAATTGGAACAACTACGAAGAAGCGATGGAACTGGCGGCTAGTCACGGAGTTGCACTCGAACCACTGGTAACCCACACGTACACGATCGACGACGCTCCCGCGGCTTTTGAAAACGCGAAAGCGAAGATAGGCTGTAAAGTACAATTGGTCATCTAGCAACATGCCTTACCAAATGGCCTCCATGGAACTGTTTCTCATTCGCTAGAGGAAGTTGAAAAGATCGTGAATTTCGGCCTAAGCCTCGTGTGTGGCCTTCTAACGGCCACAGGGTTCGGCACGGCTGATTTCATCGCCAAGCTTAGCACGAACAGAGTCGGTTTTCTTCGTACTGCGTTGCTGATGCAAGTAGTGGGCAGTTTTTTTGTTCTGCCTTTTTCGGTACCGGACTTTCCCCGCTTACTTGTTCATCCTTGGGTTGCATTGGGTGGAGTCCTGCTGGGCATCGTAAACGCATTTGCCACGCTTTCTCTCTATAGAGGCTTCGAGGTTGGTCGCGTGTCGATAATATCCCCGATCGCAAGCACCACTCCTGTCGTCACGATTCTTCTGGCGGTTGCCTTTCTAGGGGAAACCGTTACGCACGAACGTTTGATTGGTATCAGCTTAGCAATAGGTGGAATAATGCTAGTCTGCATCCAAACCGAGCAGAGCGGCGCGCCAAGCCAGGTATTGAATGGGGTCGGGTACGCTATTGGATTCATGCTCTTGGGAGGTTTACTCTTCTATGGGTTGAAACCCGTATCGAATGTTCTAGGATTCTTCCTTCCGGTTCTGATAATGCGCTGGGTTAGCGCCGCAGTTCTGTCTATTCCATTTCTATTCGGGAAGACGAGAGGCGATCGGGATGGAGCTCTTCGGCTTATTGTGGCGGTTGCATTTTTTGACACATTCGCTAACGTCGCTTACAATCTTGGTGTGAGCTTTGGCGCAGTAACTGTTGTTTCGACGCTGGGCGGAATGTTTAGCGCAGTAACGGTGTTCTTGGCATGGTCCGTGCTAAAGGAGAGACTCACACGTCACCAAATTTTAGGCTTCATTGCGATCGTTCTCGGCGTAGCGACGCTAGGAATATTCGGCTGACCTAGGGTCCGCTCCGTTAGCTTGTCAGGCTATTCGATATTGATGTTAGGTCGCTTGTTTTCTTCGAATGACGCGCAGTATTACGATCACGCACGTTCCTAGTGTTAGTCCTGTCGCTATAGATTCGAGTGGAAAGCCAGGTATCGCAATTACCATGATGTTCCCTCTTCCATTCAAGATTAGGAGAAATAGGGCGACAATTACGAGGAGACTTACAATAGTTAGTAGTAGTGCTATAACTGCTATTGGGCCCCTGTCGCGGACAACAATTACCAAATGATACACCTGGTAGCCAGAATTCCTGGTTGGGGGGTTTTTCGCTGGGGATTTCGCATACCGATCTACCGCTTTTTGATGGCCTTGTATCTCTCGTATATCCATTCGACTTTGTCTTTTCTTACATTGAATTCGGTTGTTAGTCTTACGCCTTCGGAGAGGGTGTAGAAGGTTGAGTGGTCGTCCTCAAGTTTTTGCGGTATGAGAGGGATTATCTCTTCGGGGTACGTGTCTTTCATCTCTGCGATTAGGAAATTGCCTTGTTTCTTGATGCTTATCTTGATCGTGCTTTTGTAGGTTTCATACTCCCCTCGGAGTTTCTCCAATATTCTCTCTTGCTTAACGTATGGAAGCGTCTTCGGATCTGCGCCAACGAGTTTTGCTAATGCGAACATTCCGATATTGGACGCTGAATATCTGGTCGGGTTGCCTAAGATAGCGACGCCGACTTTCTTTTGGGGCACGTAACCTACGTACGCCGTATAGACTCCGACGCTGCCACTATGGTCTACGAGTTTGTGGCCGCAGAAGTTGGGAGTTATGCTCCACCCATAACCGTACGCCTCCTTTCCGAAGTATTCGTAGGGCAAACGAATGTGAGGTTGCTCCATAGCGTCGAACAGCTTTCTGTTTATGACGCTTTTTCCATTGAACCGGCCGTGGTTGAGGCACATTGTCACATAGTTCGACAGGTCCAGAACGTTGCTGATTATCCCTCCGTCCGAGTTTATGCCGTAGGGGACTCGGCTTGGAATGTGCTTACCATCCTTTTCCACGATGTAGGGTGTGGCTTTGTCGGTTTCTTTTTCGACATCCGCCTTCGAGATGAATGTTCTATTCATTCTTAGAGGGTGGAGAACTCGCTTGTGCAAGTAGTCCTCGTAAGTTTGTTTGCTCAGTTTCGCAATTATGTAACCTAGTAACACGTAGCCTTCATTTAGGTAGAAGAAGTGTTTGCCGGGTTTTGAGACGGCCCATTCGGTTGCGTCTTTCATGAATGTAATGACGTCTTCCGCCTTTGAGACTGGAAGCCACGCGTCATGAAAGCCGAGAACTCCGTTGATGAATGCTTCCGCGTACCCAAGGCCGGGCAACCCGGAGGAGTGTGTCAATAAGTCATGTATTGTGGGGGTTCCTCCGAGAGGGCGTGGAAAGCCTGGAACATATTTCTCGACAGTATCGTCCAGGCTGAGTTTGCCTTCCTCGACCAGCTGCATGATCGATAGTGCTGTGAAGGATTTCGTTACCGAGCCGATGCCGTACAAGGTTCGCGGTGTGGCGGGCAGACCCGAAGAAATGTCTCGGAAACCAAAAGCTCGCGCGTACTTGATTCGATCGTCGGCGACTATTGATATGCTTAGACTCGGTGTCCTAGACTCACGCATCCTCTCAAGGACAAAGTCCTCAAGGCCAGTGAAATCATCCAGCATGAATTCGCGTCTAATCAGCTTTCGAACTTAAGCATATTCTCCAGTCAGTCGGGCTCGACGCGTGCAGAGTCGTAACCTTCACGCACATCAAGTAAAGGCCGGAAGATGACGAGGCAGAAGATATGCGTTTATGGAGAAGCTTGACCAACCACAAAGATTTCTTTGCTTATTCCTGCAGCGTTAGCATAGGCCATTTTTCTCTTTACGGGGCATCAGGCCATCTAGGAGGTTTATCTCAAGTCCTCGGGCCCATAGTTATCTTTGGATTAGGTTTCAAACACGGAGGAGGCGAGGTTTCTTCTTGGACCCTAGGAGGAATATCGATGTTAATGCAATCGCTGAACCTACTGTGCCGCCGCGCTCGTCAAGCGGGATCGGGCTTCGGTTCAGAATGAATTCCAATCCACTGATTGATTCTCCTGGGCTTATCTCGATCCTCGATAGGGAGGCGTTGTAGCCGATACTTCCCTGTGAAGCCNCCACTGTGAGACGAGAAGTGTGTACTGACCCGCAGGGAGGTACATGTCGAAGTGCCCATCCCAGGACCATTGTGTTAAGGTAAAGTTGCTTGTGGCGGGGGTGGCTTGAACTGTCGCCCACGACGCTGTGTCTAATTGGTCGAAGTAGTTGAAACCCTCAATCTGGCCTGATACGTAGCCTTGTTTTGACAAGCCATAGATGCCAGATAGTTCAGTTCCAATGTGCCCGTTAGGGATAGACCATTCTTCCTCCTGGGCGTATGGGCCTAAGCCATTTGCCGATAAGGTACTGCCTACAAAACCGTGGTCCGCTCCACCCGGAATGACGTGAAAACTGTCACCTTCCAGGAGACCTTCGACTGGTGGGTACCAGTTAGTGGTAGGGGGTGCTATTCCAGGGCCCTTCTGCGGTTTCGAGTATTCATTCCAGCAGTCCACTTCTACAGACCAAGGTCCAGCATACCCCCCGTCCGCGGTCGACCCTAAGATTCCGTAGTACATTGAGTCTATCGCCTCGCCACGAGCTGTCTTCCAGCTCCTCGTGTGAAGAACACCCGAGGCGAAGTTATCCAATGGGTCGCCGAATGGATCGTAAATGCCAGCCAAGAATACTCGAACTTGTTCTGTGTTGTATGGGATTGTGGTCTTCCACTCTTCCAACCCCCAGAAATTCACGTTGGATTGAAAGGTTGCGAATGCGCTTGTACCTTTATGACTTGGGTCGCTGTCGAACCCCTGCCAACCTGTGATCGGCGAATCTCGAAATCCCACTGGCCAAACACCGTACCAGAGGAATGTGTCAGCTGACGTGTCTGCCACTATGGTGTTTAGCGCTTCTGTTCCTTGCCGGTTCGGCCCAGGGCTTGGTGAGGGTGTGAAAGGGTCCGGGTAGTAGGACTCAGAGATAGTTACTGCCGGGCCTATGTTGGCGCCGGTAAATCTTCCTAACCCAAAGAAGCTTCCAGACGAAAAGTCAGTACGGAGGCTTCCGGTGTCGGGGGATTTGCTTGACGCCGTGGCGACGAGTTTTCCGTTTTGGTCGAACACCCTAACTCTCATGCTCATATTATATGGGGTCGGCTGAAGGTTGTCTTCGTCTTTGAATACGACATTCAGTGTAAGGTTTACCCCTTCAAGCAAATTCATCTCTGTATTCGCTATGGCGCCATCAGACGCATAGAAATCGAATTCGCGTCTTTGAACGTATCCATACGTGAATGCGTAAGGATAGTATGTTCCAGTTTTCAAAGCATCGAAGGCCGTATAATTGTATGTCTGGTCAAAACGGTAGTCGTACGTGGACACGAGGAAACCTCCAATGTCCCAGAAGGGAGCGTATCCACCACCATATTGCACCCCTCCGGGCGGGAGGCCGGGGCTATCCACTTCCGCACCGGAGTAACCATCCCAACAGTCCACGACGATAGTTGAGCCTGTAGGGTCGTCAGACGCGATCACCTGCGGTGTACCGGTGGGACAGAAGGGTTCCGTATTTGACCGCTTGTAACAGGTGGGTTGTCTTGCCGGTTCTGCTTCCCGGTCTGGAGTCCCTAGGTCGCTGTAGCCTACATACCCGTAGGTTCTACCCGTTGGGTCTGCTACGTATAGGCGGAATTGGGCGCCCGGAAATTCCCATGGTATCTGCACTCGAGGTGATTCCCAATCCGCACTGTATACGGTAATGTTTAGCCTAGCGCCGCGATGAAGATGCTCGCTGACAGTAGTAGGGTCGGCGCTTGAGGTAACGGTGGCTTGCTCAACCTCATCCTCTACGTATCCTCGCATGTAGAGATATATCTGGTATGTCCCGGTTGGTAGACCGTAGTCTCTGTAATCCTGGTAATTGTAATACGAATATTTCAACCCGAGAGTGTCGGGGCCGAGCATTCCGAAACCGTTCACCTCAATCATCGTCGAACTCTGGTTTGCTTGAACATACGTGAAATTAATGCCGACCAAAGTACCTGACTTGTTACGTAGCTCTGCGATGAGGAAACGGTTTCCTCTTGCAAGGCCTACTGCCTCGTTTCCTGTGCATCCGTCAATCGGGCATTCTTGCGACGTGTGCGGTTGATCGTGGAAGTGTGTTAGGACCATTATGCTGCCGGCGATGCGAACATCGATGGGAACGTACACGTCGCTGCCCCATTCTCCCCTGATAACATCGAAATGAACTTCATCGAATGTATCTCCATCCGTGGCTGTTTGAACGTACCCATTGATCCATACCCTGATCCAGTAGCGGCCCGGCGTTAGACCGTTGACCCAACTCGCGAAACTTTGGGGTATGTGACCGTCAAATTCGGTAGGTGCTCCGTAAATACCGCTCTCGCCAAATCTGAAGNATGAAGCTTGAAGGCCCACCTCCGTTAGTAAACACTCCAGAGGAATCAACCCACCAATACTGGGCAGGACCCACGCCGTTTGGTTTGGCGCATGCATCCACTATACCCCCGCAGACGATTGGAGAGTGGGAATTGTAGTCTGCGCTTGTGCTCGGCGCGCTGAAAGTCTTTGAGTAGTATGAGCCGCCCCAAGCTGTTGCTGCTCCAACCTCCCATGGGAACGCAACTGGTCTTGGAGTTGGCACGGCTGGTTTGGAGGCGAAGTAATCCCAATCGTATGCCATGTATGGCTGATGGGTGAAATTCAACGGTGAGGCAGTCACCACGTTGCTGTCCACATAATCGTCATTCCCATACAATTCAATGTAGACGGGCCGTGGTTGTTCCGGCCAGGGTTCGTCTGCAAACATAGACTTGCTGAACACCTGTCCTTCGATAACCGGGCCTGGGTTTAGGTACCCGTCAAGATGTAGAGACTGGCCGGGGAGAATTGTGATTTGAGAGGCAATCAATTGTTCGGGGTAACCNGCGGCGCTTGCGTACAAGTTATAGACCCCTGGCGCAACGCCTTCAACTTCAAAGTGCCCGCCTGCTGATGCGTTGAAATAGCCTCTCGCTTCGACTTGTCGCCCGGCGCTCACTGGGCTAGACGGGTAAGGGTCAATGGCGACACCGACGGCTCTGACTCGGCCGGGTAGATTGATCGGTTTTCCGTAGATAGTTGTGTTGTATGACCCGTAGCGAATTGTTCCCGTTATGATCGCCGGATCAATTTCGCCCTTCACCAAGACAACTGGCCAATTCTCAACCGGCACCGTTGCATTCGTTGCTCCTGAGTATGGCACGATTGAAGTGCTCGGGTCGGCGGATGTGCCTTCATTGCAGACCGTACACTGACGTCCGTTCACGATGAGGTTTCGCGTCATACCGGGATAGACGAAGTTGAAGAACTGGTCGAACAAGAAGATCTTGAAGAAGTATTTTCCCGCTATCTTCGGAGCACCCACGTCGTTGATGCGCATGTAATACCATTCACGATAGTCGTGCTGCGGCCACCAATGTATATCGCCTCCAATGCTTAGAACCCACCAACCCGGTCCCCAAGGATCGGTCTGACTAGCTTTCCAAAGCGCGAATACATCGTTGGCATTGGCTGCAAAGGTAGTTTGTATCAATCCGGGATTGTAGGAAGAAACCACGGCGGATAAATCAAATTCTGGCGGAATGTAAACCGCAATTCCCGTGTAATTGGCCATGTACGGGACACCTGTTCCACAATCATTGTCAACGTCATTCCAACCGAAAGCGCAAGCGTTCGTGAAATTGATCCCCAAGATGAGAGGGCCCGTGTTCTCCCGGTCAATTGTGGAGGTTAGTATTCCGTCGAATGGGGAGTACCCTGCGCCTGGAGCTTGATTTCGGTCTGATTCCGAATAAGGGTCAAGGTACCCTGGTGGAAACCCGTTTGGACTCCCGGAGTATGCTGCAGCTCCTGCCCCCGGCCACAGATAGGCCGTGGGACCCGGAACATGTGGGTTTGAGTCATCATCATGGTAGGGCGCGACCGGAATGAGGTTGCCCAATGTCGTATGTGCAAAAGCCGGACTACAGAATAACGACACGGTCAGTAAGGAAATGCCCACCAAGCCTAGACTACGTGACCGCATAAGGTACCGGAGTCTGGTGTACACATTTATGAAGATGGATGGATAATCCATCCATCTGCAAACGAGCCATCGTCGTCGTGTCTAGGAAGCTCATCCACATCTACCAAGTGCTCAAGAAACAGGAATCATACAGGGCACAACGCAACGATTTTCTGGAGAAACAAGCGACTACAACAGAAAGTAAGCATCAACAAGCCTCCAGGCGAACTGAGAACCAACCAGCCCATGGAGTTCGGAATCAACAGTCAAACATTTTCAATGGTGCGGGGGAGGGGATTCGAACCCCTGAACCCCTACGGGACGAGGTCTCCTAACATCCAGGTTTGATGTTCCTGAGCTTCACGTACGTATGGTTGGGATACGTCTCGCGCCTTTGACCTGGCTTCGCCCTCTCGGACGCTGAGAGTTTGGCAATGGGGAGCTAACGCACGCTCTCCGCGTGGCTTACCCCCGCAGCAGCCAAGGCTTTACCCCGCACGAGAAACATTCGTATGCTAAGGCGACATAAAGTTAATGCGGGAAACTGCCGTCGGGTCATTCAGACTTTGATTTTCCTTTTGGCGCTCCAGAACGTTATTCCGCCCATAAGCAACGCGAGGATTATGACCACAAACCCGTTCGCTTCATGCGAAACGGCTAACTCTTGAGCACCATTGTACAGTTGAAGACCGAGCGCCACTTGGGCTATGACTACGATCGTGAGAATTACGATTGTGATTTTCGAGTACAGGGTCGCAGCCTTGGACCTGAACGCGATAGCAGCCAACGCGACAACCAATACCAAACCTGCAATTCCGAGCACTACATGAATTCCAACGAGTGCATCCATTCCTCCAGCAACAACGAAACCCAAAATGAGCTGAATTATCGCGCCAATCAGAACTATCGTCCCAAGAATTGGAACAGGTTTCAAGAATAATTCCTCATGGAACGCGAGCCCGGTGTTTGCATCTTTAAGCTTGACGGCAAGGCGATGAAA
>OCOJ01775228.1_pt1 | contig 10184 bp, 10 predicted proteins | sample 1539251 | NCBI WGS metagenome assembly OCOJ01 (sample SAMN01911457, study PRJEB22624) | soil metagenome | biome: Soil | place: Malaysia | collected 2012-04-30 | depth RA_metagenome m
CATCAGCCTGAACTCCTTCTCTCCCATCATCCCCCTGGTCCTGTCCGTCAGGGGCACGTGGATGCTGACGACGTCGCTCTCGGCCAGCAGCCGCGTGAGCGGCAGGAACGAGACTCCGAGCCTCTTCTCGTCCTCCTCGGCGAGCCTGACGATGTCGGTGTACACGACATTCGCTCCCAGGGCTTTCGCCCGGGCGGTCACCTCTCTCCCTATCCTTCCGAGGCCGATCACTCCCCAGGTCTTGCCGTAGATTTCTGCGGCGACGTTCAGAAGCTCCTCCTGCACCCAGGCGCCCTCCGTGATCCTCCTGTGCGCGTACCCGATGCGCTTGAGGAGGAGAAGGGCGAGGGCCAGGGTATGCTCAGCCACCGAGGTGGCGTTCGCCCCGCCGATGTTGGCGACCGGGATTCCCTTCTTCTTGCACGCTGCCAGGTCGATGTGGTCGTACCCCGTCGAGGGTTGGGCGATCAGCTTGACCCTTGTCATGGCGTCAACCATTTCCGACGTGATCGGAATCTTGAAAGTGTAGTCCCCAATCACCACGTCAACGTCTCGAAGCTCGGCCTTCAGCCTTTCCGGGTCGGGGTCATTCACGGTCTTGAAGTCGGCTTCGATCTTGTACTTCTCCATGCTCTCGGCGAAGAAGAGCCTGATGAGGCCCTCAGGCATCGGGGACAGGACGAGGACCTTCAGCACGCCCCTTCGGGACAGCCTGCTGATTTAACGATTCTGAGCCGTTCCGCGAGTGAGGGCTCACGCTTTTAGGATGACCCTCCCGTTCCTAGAGCCCTTGGCACTTTCAAACGCCGCGAAAGCGGGAGTTGCCATCTTCGTGGGTGCCGTCCAATTCAGCATCTGCATGATCCTGGCCGAGATCGTCTACTCGACGAGTGGGCCTCTGAACACATCGGGGTCCGGAAACACGACCGGGTACATCTACAGCGTCGCCAACAACTACATCAGCGATCTGGGTGCAAACTGCCGCACCAACTGCACTGCCGTTCCTTCTGCCTACCTTTTCGACACCTCCATCGCCCTCCTGGGGCTCCTGATCCTGGTAGGGGCCTACTTCCTCCAGCGCGCATACCACTGGACGCCGGCGTCGGTCCTCATCGGGCTGGCGGGCATCGGCGCCCTGGGGGTCGGCCTGTTCCCCGAGACGACTGGGATCTGGCACAGCATCTTCTCTCTGATCGTCTTCCTCTTCGCAGGGCTAGCCGCCCTGGTCACAGCTCGGTTCCAGAAGAAGCCAATGTTCTACTTCTCCATCATCCTGGGCCTCGTGACCCTGGCAGCACTCTTCCTCTACATCGGGGGGAACTACCTCGGCCTTGGACCCGGCGGCATGGAGCGGATCGTCGTCTATCCAGTGCTCGCCTGGTCGCTCGCATTCGGTGGCCACATGATGGCATCGGAAGACGCGCGGATGGCATAGCAAGCGTGGACATGGGCAGGAACAGCGCCTGCGGCCTAGCGCAAGCCATGGCCGCCCATCACCCTCGTCCCCGCCCATGGCGCGACGGTCAGGTCAAACGTCTCCTCCCCTGCCCGAGGGGGAAGTGAGCGTGCGCGGTACGGTAGCAGTGTTGCTGGCGGACTTTCTGGCAGCAATGGCGGTGATAACATTCGGCCTCCTCTATGCCAGGACGAGCCCCTTCGACCTGCTGATTCTCACCAGCATTACCATCGGCTTCTTCCTCGTGGTCTTGGTCCTCCTATCGAAATCGGAGACGACCAAGGGCGAGATGGCCCACTCGCAAGGACTCGACAATGCGGGGGGTGGGATTTGAACCCACGAACCCCTGAGGGAGGGGATTTCTCGGAGCTGCCGACTTAAGTCCCCCGCAGTTGGCCTAGCTTTGCTACCCCCGCGAGAAGCGCGCAGCGGCCTTCCGTTATTAACATTGGAACGGCTCTATGCGACCGAGTTCAGGAATGACCTCAGGCTCCTGGTGTTCATCACATCGTCCGCCTCCAGCCAAGCCCTCCTGGCGATGACGACTCCGTAGCCGACGTTGTCCAGCTCGCCCACCGCATGGGCGTCGGAATCGACCACGATGGGCACCCCTTCGTCCCTCGCCTTCCTCGCCCAGACCTCGTCCAGGTCTAGCCTGTCCGGCTCCCCGTCGACCTCCAGCATCTTCCCGTTCTCCTTCGCCGTCCGAATCACCTTGGCCAGGTCAATCGGGTTCCCCTCACGCCTGCCGATCAGCCTGTTCGTCGGATGGCAGAGGAAGTTGACCGAGGGGTGCGACAGCGCTTTGACCGCTCTCTCCGTAAGCTTGGCAGCGTCCTGCCTGAAGTTCTGGTGGAGGGACGCGCCGACGAGGTCGAACAGGTCCAGGAACCCCTTTTCGAAATCAAGGGAGCCGTCGCTCTTGATCTCCAGCTCCACAGCCTTCAGAATCCTGAAAGGGGAGAGCTCGTCGTTCAGCCTGTCAATCTCCTTCCACTGTTTCCTGAACCTCTCCTCCGAGAGCCCGTTCGCCACCCTCACGGACGCCGAGTGGTCGGTGACCGCGATGTACTCGTACCCCCTCTCCTTCGCCCCCCTTGCCATCTCCTCCAGCGTCGCTGATCCGTCGCTCCAGGTGGAGTGCATCTGCAGGTCACCCCTGATGTCGTCGAACTCGATCAGCCTGGGGAGCTTCCTTTGGGCAGCCGCCTCCACTTCTCCTCGGTTCTCCCTGAGTTCTGGAGGGATGTAGTCGAGCCCCAGCTTCTCGTAGACACCCTGCTCGGTCTCCCCCGCCAGCCTTCCCCCCGCCCTATCGAAGAGCCCATACTCGTTGAGCTTCCACCCCTTCTCGATGGCGAGGCTCCGCAGGGCGATGTTGTGGTCCTTCGACCCTGTGAAATAGACAAGCGCAGCCCCGTACTCCTCCTTCGTGAACAGCCTCACATCTACCTGGACCCCGTCCTCGAGCTTCACACTCGTCCGCTTGGCACCGCGCTCTAGCACCTGCGACACTCCCGGGCACTCCCTGATTGCGTCCATCGCCCTCCCGTCCGTGGAAAGGAGGTCCAGGTCCCCAACTGTGCTCTTCCCCCTCCTCAGGCTCCCCGCCATGCCCACGGCTATGCCGAGCGCCTCGAAATATGCCGCGAGCTTCTGAAACGCCCCCTCTGCCTCGGGGAGGAGCAGCCTCTTCTCGAAGCTCTGCAGCCTCTCTATCCCGACCCTGAATGACTCCCTCACTGCAGGCCCGAACTCCGAGTCCAGCCTTCCGGATTCGAGGGCCTTCTTCAGCTCCTCTACGCTCGTAACCCCGAGGTCATGCGAAAGGTGGTAAGCGGTCCTCGGCCCGACCCCCTGCACCTTCATCAACAGCGGGACTCCGGGAGGAGTCTTCTCGCGCATCCCTTCCAGCAGCTGTAGCTTTCCCGTGGACAGGTACTCGTCTATCTTCTTCGCGATCCCCTGGCCGACATACTGGATGTCCTCGAGCTTCTTCTCCCGCCACAGCCGCTCGACGTCCTCATCCATGTTCCTGATGCTGGTCGCGGCCCTATGGTATGCGATGACCTTGAACCTGTCTTCGCCGTTGGCCTCCACCAACTCCCCCAGCCTGTCAAGGAGCTCGGCGACCTCGCTGTTTCTCAAGACGGCGTTTCCAGGGCGCAAGAGTTTTTAAAAGCAGTCTCTGGCCTTGTTTTCACTTGGCAGTATTTCAGAAGGCATTTGTCCTGGTGAAGGTCGCTCCCGGGAAGGAGGAGAAGGTCGTGGACGCCCTGTTTCAGATCCCCGAGATAACCGAGGTCCACATCGTCCCCGGCGACTGGGACATCCTGGCAGTCATCAGCTCGAAGAAGGAGGTAGCGATAGGAAGCGACGAGAAGGTGTACAGGCTCGTTCTCGAGAAGATAGGGAAGATCAAGGACGTGCAGGACACCAATACGATGGTGTCCCAGTTCTCGAAGACGAAGTAGCTACTTCCACCAGCCAAATTCCTTCGGGGTGCCGGTGATCGAGGCCCCCTTCTTCCCCTCGATCAGCACGTCGTCTTCGATCCTGACTCCGAGCTTCCCCCTGATGTAAGCTCCAGGCTCCACAGTGAAGCACATGCCGCTGTCCAGCTTCTCCCTTCCTCCTTCGACTATGTACGGCGCCTCATGGATTTCCAGCCCCAGGCCGTGCCCCGTCCTGTGAGTGAAGTACTTGCCCAGCCCCGCCCTCTTCAGCGCCCCCCTGGCTGCCCCGTCCACGTCTCCAACCCGGACTCCCTTGGCGGCCTCGGCAATCCCCGCTCTGTTTGCCTCGAGCACCTTATCGTACACCTTCTCCACCTCCAGGTTCTGTCCCATGCAGAACGCCCTCGTGATGTCCGAGTAGTACCCCTGGTAGGTGGCTCCCACATCGATTATGATGCTCTCCCCCCTCTGAATCTTCTTGGCCGAAGGCTGGCCGTGCGGGTCAGCACACCTGTGTCCGGACTGGACCAGCATGTCGTCCACATGGGTCGCCCCCTTCGCGTAGATGGCATCTGTGGCGCCCTTGGCCACTTCAAGCTCGGTCCGTCCTTCCTTCAGGAGCGCAGGGAACTCCTCGAAGGCGCTGCTGAGGATGCTGGCCGACTTCTTCAGCAGCCTCACTTCGGCTTCGTCCTTCAGCTCTCGCATCCCCTGGAGAACAGGCTCCGCGTCCCTGAACTTCGGGGACGCCTCCTTCAGCAGCCTGTCCAAGAACAGGAACGGCGCCCTTCCTTCCACCCCCCACTTTCCTCGGAGGTCCGCCCCCTTCGCTGCCTTCTTGATGGCGCCGGACCACCCCTCGGAGTCAGTCCAAGAGTGTATCTTCACTGCAACGGGGCCCTCTGCGTAGGGCCCGGCCTCGAAGGTAGGCGCGACTAGATGGGGCTCCCCCTCAACGGGGACAAGGAGCATGAACGGCCTCTCCAAGAGCAAAGAGCTAACCCCTGTAAAGTACGTCATGTTAGGACCCGGGACCACAATCGCACCGCGCAGCCCCTCCCTGTCCAGCCTCTTCCTGAGCACCTCCAGCCTCTTCCCGAATACTCCCTCTCTCATCATTCCCGCCTTTGGCATTCGGATACACCATTAATATGCAGTCTATCGGGACGCGACCCAACTTGGGCCTCAAAGAGACTTTCGTGCTGCCGCTGGCGAAGAGATGGATTTCTGGGGTGACGATGGAATCGGCGATGGAGGACGCGAAGAAGGCGAACTCCAAGGGCATTGGCGTCCTCGTGAACTTCCTGGGGGAGGAGATCAAGGACCCGGCCGAGGCGGACGCCCACACCGCAGAGTACCTCCGGCTGCAGCAGACCATGGCTGACAGTGGCATCAACGGTTTCGCTTCGGTGAAGCTCACGCAGCTTGGGCTGGGCTCCGACGAGAAAGGGACCAGGGCCCGCCTTGAGAAGATAGCCGCCAGCGCGGACAGGCTCAACCAGCTGCTCTGGGTCGACATGGAGAACTCCCCTGTCATTGACGCCACCATGGACGTCTACCTCGACGCGCTGTCGAGGCACCCCCGCATGGGGATCGCCCTTCAGGCCTACACACGGCGGAGCGAGGCCGACCTGAAGAAGATCCTCGACGCTGGAGGGACCGTCCGCTTGGTCAAGGGGGCCTACAGGGAGAGCCACGACTTCATCTATTCCACCAAGCGCGAAGTCAACGAGAACTTCGCCAAGCTCCTGGGGTTGCTCTTCGAGAGGGGCGACCGGTTCGCAATAGGGACCCACGACTCGGTCCTCATCGACAAGGCGAAGGAGCTTGCGGGGTCGAGGAAGGTGGATTTCCGTTTCGAGCTTCTCAAGGGGATTAGGGACGATGTCAAGGTCGAGCTGGTGAAGTCCGGCTTCAAGGTCTACGAGTACCTCCCCTACGGGGACAGGTGGTACGCCTACTCCAAGCGCAGGATAACGGAGCACCCGAGCAACATCTGGCTCCTCCTAAGGTCTCTCGTGTAGACCCGGTTTCGCGAGTAGCCGGCGTTGATAACCGGCTCAACTGGAATAGACCCCGCTCGCAAAATACCCTGGGAAGAATGAAACGGCCCAGGTACAAAGAACATGGCCGAATACCAGAAGGGGCAGGTCTGGGGAGCCCTCCGCAAGGCATGGAAGGGGTACCGGATTGCGAAGGTCCAGGGCGACAACGCCCGCATGAGGGAATACGCGACCCGCATCAGGACCCTCCAGGGCCAGCTTGGAGTTCCTCAGGCAAGCTTTCCGAACATAGGACTGTAGAGGAGCTCCGCTCCTCTATCCCTTTTTAGTCGGACCCGACTAGCTCCCTTTCTATCACTTCGAGGATCTCGCCGACTACCTGCTTCTGAAGACCGAGGGACTCGCTGATGTTCGTGATTCCGTCCCCTTCCTCCCTCATCAGGTATCTGAGCACCCTCTTCCTGTCGACAGACGGGAGAGAGGTGGTTATCCTGGCCGCCTCCCTGAGCGCGAGACTCCTGATGTAGAGCAGCACAGCCCGCTCCTCCTCCATCTCCTTGAGCTTCTTGTCCACTTCGGCGACCACCTGGGTCAGCGGCCTGATCCTCGACGCCCCGTCAGGATACCGCATCACCTCGCTGATGTGGGTCATCATCTGAGCGTGCTCGTCCCTCTCGGCCACGCCGGGGAGGGCGCCGAACGAGAAGATCCTGGTCCTGAAGAGGTTGGGTGCGAGGTCGACTGTCACCGAGACGCTGTTCTTCAGCAGGTATTCTTTCCTCTTTGGTCCCCTGGGGCTGTCCTGGTCCACGGTACTGACGAGCCCCGCCCTTTCCATCGTCACAAGGTGCTTGGCGACGAGTTGCTGGCTAAGCTCAAGCTCCTTCGAGAGCTGCAGCTGGTAGTTCGGTTCCTCGCTCAGCCTAGCGATGATCCTCCGCCTGATTGGGTTCTCCACGGTCCCCAGCACGGCGTCGAGTTCAGATTGGCTCAAGGGTCATACACCGATGGTTGTATACGCGCGGTTTCTCGTATAAATATATTCTCGGCCAAGCATCGGAGTTGGACCCGAAGGCTCCAGCGCACGTCCACGGGGAGATTTCCTCCCGCCTGCTCTCGCAAGGCACCTGGGGCGATTTCGAGAGGCTCTTCGCAGCCAACGGCGGTGTCTGGGGAGGGTGCTGGTGCATGTTCTACCACAAGACGGGAGGGTTCGACTCGAAGGCATACTCGAAGAACAGGGACGCGAAGCACAGGCTCACCTCGGAAGGGAAAGCCCATGGGACCATAGTGTTCTGCGGAGCCGACCCTGTAGGATGGTGCCAGTTCGGCCCGAAGGAGGAGCTCTCCCGAATCGACAGGAAGAGGGTATACAGACCCACCTCGCCCGACGCCTGGAGGATCACCTGTCTGTTCGTCGCCCCAGGCCACCGCAGGTCCGGACTCGCGTTTCTTGCGGTCATGGAGTCGCTGAAGGCGATGAGGAAGGCAGGGGTGAAGGCCGTGGAGGCGTATCCCGTGGAAGGGGCGGGCTCCGCGACCCTGCTCTGGAGCGGGACACCCGGGCTCTTCGAGAAGGCTGGATTCGCCAGGGCTGGGCCCCTGGGCAAGGGGAGCTGGATCTACGCCCGCCGCCTTGGCCACTCCTGACCTAGCAGCCGTGACCATCCTGCAGACCTGCGGAGCTCTCACTGCGAACGCTACGAGAACCGGGACTCGCCGGAGGTGCTCACTTCTTGATGCGTCCGTAGGCGAACCCCAGGGCTGCCACAGGCACGCTCGCTAAGAGGAGGGGCCCGATGAAGGGGAGCAGGACCAGCGATATGACGAGGGACAGAACTGGAAGGACCTTCGCACGGCCGCCCCCCTTTAGGAGGCGAACCCCTGACGCCGACCCCACCACGTACGTCAGGACTGCTGCACCGCTGGTCGCCAGGAACGCCGACTGGACATCGATCCCGACCACGTAGTACACTGTCAGGGAGATGAGGATCAACGCAAGCAGGGCGAGGAGCGCCCGTCGGGGGACGCCTGTCTTCGGGTCGATTCTTGCGAGGAACCGCGGAAGGTTCCCGTCGCTCGCCGCCGCGTAGACCACCCTCCCCATCCCCGAGGTGTAGGCGTTCACCGTCGAAAAGATGATCACCACTGCGAAGAGGGAAACCACCACTCCGCCGTAGGAGCCGAACGCCTTCGACAACATTTCTGCGAAGGGGGTCACTCCCCCACCCGACTGGTAGGCGCCCGTCCCGACCACCGTTATGGCCACCGCCATGTACAGGACGCTGATCAGCACCACGCTTATTGTGACGCTCCGCCCAAAGTCCCTCTTGGGGTCCTTGAACTCCTCTGCGATGTTTGACACGTTCTCATAGCCGAGGTAGGACCAGACGATCAGCGCCGAAGCCACGCCGATTGCTGCGACCCCGTCCGGAAAGAGAGGTACGAAGTTCGAGGCTCTGAGCCCAGGGCTCGACGCGGCCACGCCGAGAGAGAGTACCCCCACCATCAGCACCACCACCACGACCTGGACCCTCCCGCTGAGGCGGATCCCCCTCAGGTTGATACCGTAGGCGAGAAGAAGAATCCCCACGGCGACTGCGTAGACCTCGGGTCCCGAGATTGGGAACGCGTAGGCGAGATATGTACCGGCGGCGAGTGCTATCGCCGGAGCGCCCAGTGCGACCCACGCTACAAAGAGCCATGCAGTCATCGAACTCGCGCCGCTGCCGAAGGCCTCCTTCGAGAAGGCGTAGATCCCGCCGGACTCCGGCTTGCGTGCAGAAAGGCTCGAGAAAGTGTAGGCGAAAGGGTAGCTTGCCAGCGAGAGGAGCGCCCAGGCGACGAGCGACCCTGCGCCCGCGGTCCTCGCCGCGAGGCCAGGGATCACCAGTATCCCAGCCCCCAGCACCGAGCTTACGTAGATTGCAACCGCGTGGCGGACAGTGATGACCCTCCGGAAGGAGACCTCGGGCTCTCCTTGGGTTTGGCTGCCTTCAGTCAAACGACGTCGCCGGATGGGGTTTGGATATAAGATGCTCGCGAGATGCCCTCGAACTCGGGCAAGCGTTGTGAAAGTGTTCACGGAAAGCCGCCCGGGATGCTCGGTCTGATGAACCGAAGGGGTGTCTGCTACGACGTCGGGATTGAGATGGGGATGAATTGGCGGCCCCATTTTGACCCCGCATCCGTCCGTAGGGAACTCGAAATCATCAAGAACGACCTGCACTGCGACGCTGTGAGAATCACTGGACGGGACATAAGGCGGCTGCAGACCTCGACCCGGGATGCCCTTCAGCTGGGCCTCGAAGTGTGGTTCTCCCCCGCATACTGGGACAGGAGCCCCGAGGAGACCCTCGCCTATCTCACGAAGGCCGCCGAGGCGGCAGAAGCCGTCAGGCAAGCAAACACGGACAGGCTCGTATTCACGGTCGGTGGGGAGCTTACCCTCTTCATGCAGGGAATCCTTGAAGGACGGAACCTCAAAGAACGACTCCGGAATCCAAACATGGTCTCGAGGGTGAAGGCAGGAGAGCACAACGCACCGCTGAATAGATTCCTGGCGAAGGCGAACGAGTCGGTCAGGTCCGTCTTCCACGGCAAGGTGGCGTATGCCTCCTTGGTGTGGGAGGAAGTCGACTGGGACCAGTTCGATTTCGTGGGGGTCGACCACTACAGGACTCCGAGGATGGGGGACATGTACCTGAAGATGCTCGAACCCGCCTTCGGGCACGGCAAGCCTGTCGTGATTACTGAGTTCGGATTCGCGACCACCCACGGCGGGATTGGGGAGGGGGGTCTTCTCCGGAGCACCGCCGGCCTGGAGGAGAACATCATCAACCTGGGTTCCCAGTTCCTTCACTACAGGCTCCCCCTGGTCGGGCGCTTCGTGAGGCCGCGGCTGAACGGCAAGCACATCCGAGACGAAGGATGGCAGGCAAAGCAGCTCGTGGAGACGCTCGAGATACTTGACAAGGCAGGCGCGGACGGGGCCTTCGTCTCTCAGTTCGAATCTCAGATTACTCCCTACAGCGACGACCCTCGGCACGACCTCGACATGGCGAGCAGCAGCCTCGTCAAGTACTTCGAAGGCGGGAGGAAGGGCACCACCTATCCCGAGATGCCCTGGGAGCCGAAGGAATCATTCTGGGCGCTGGCAGAGTACTACGGCGGGAGCAAAGCAAGCTGAAGCCAATTCCGGGGCCGACCATCACCCTTTTCGGAGACCAGTTCTCCGGGTCAAGGCTGGGCATGGTCAAATTTCCAAGC
>OCOJ01037780.1_pt2 | contig 10179 bp, 8 predicted proteins | sample 1539251 | NCBI WGS metagenome assembly OCOJ01 (sample SAMN01911457, study PRJEB22624) | soil metagenome | biome: Soil | place: Malaysia | collected 2012-04-30 | depth RA_metagenome m
GCATGATCCTCGCTGGTGACATTGGCGGTACCAAGTGTAATCTCGCCTTGTTTGCGGAAGACGGGACCGCGCTGAAGCTGGTCTGCAAACGCCGCTATCTGACTGGGGACTTTGACAGTCTGGAGCAATTAATCCAGAGGTTTATCCGCGAAACCGCTGTAGAGACGGGAGCCGCTGCCACGAACAGAATCATTGCCGCGGGATTTGGAATGGCGGGAGCGATCGTTGATGGCCGGCTCGTGGCAAACAATATTGCCTGGGAAGTAACGGCAGCTGGATTGGTCAAAGAGCTGAATCTCAACCTCGAGCACCTTGCCATGATCAACGATCTTGTCGCAACCGCCTACGGACTTGCGCACCTAACGCGGGAGGATTTTCTGGTGTTGAACGCGGGGGCGCCTCAGCCCCGTGGCAATCAGGCGCTGATTGCGGCGGGCACCGGCCTGGGCCAAGCCATGCTTTACTGGGACGGCCATCAATACCAAGCTGCTCCCTCCGAAGGGGGGGCCGCTGATTTCGCCCCGCGCACCGACCGCGAGATCGGATTGTTGCAATTTCTCAAGCAACGAATGCCGCGAGTATCCTGCGAAGAGATATTTTCCGGACGTGGCTTCCGGAAGCTTCATGAGTTTTTGGATCCCAGAGTACACCATTCGACGTTTCAGGAGCCCGACGCTGCGTCCGCGAGCGAAATCACTCACAACGCGATTGCGGGCACGTGCTCTGTGTGCGTGGAAGTGCTGGATTGGTGGATTGATGCATTTGGGGCAGAAGCCGGGAATCTGGCTCTCCGGGTGCTCGCTTACGGCGGAGTATATTTTGCGGGCGGCATCGTGCTCAAAATTCTGCCGAAATTGCAGCGCGGCAGCTTTTGCACATCGTTTGCCGACAAAGGCCGGTTGAGCCGCGTGCTCTCGAACATTCCTCTTTTGGTGGTCTTAAACGAAGACGCGCCACTCCTCGGAGCTGCCCGCCAGGCACTGGCCACGATTTCTTCCATGCAGAATCGTCGCAGTGAGATGCTGTGCGAGCTTCCGTAGGAATTTCCCCAGGCAGCTAGGTTACACCTCTGGTGAGGCATTCTCCTGAGGCACTTCCAGCCGGGCGACCGGCTGGGGCTTGGCTTTGCGCTGAACTCTCCAATACATGAAGCTCAGGATTGCCAGGAGGGCGGCGTAAGCGGGAACGGAATACTGCAAGTTCGCCGTCCAAAAAGTGCTGCCCGCGGTTGCCAGCAGCAAGCCGATACCAAGAATATTGGAGAAAGGAAAAAGCCGAAGTCGCAAAGGCAGGTGCTTAACTTTGGCGCCGATGGAGCGGCGAAACCGCAAATGAGCCAGCAGAATGATAATCCACACGAAAAACATTCCGGCTACGGCGGATCCGTACATAAGAAGAAAGGCCCGCTTGGGCACATAGATCGCCAATAGAATCGCCACCACCATTCCTAAACTCGAAGCCGCAAGCGCCCGATGCGGTACCCCTTTCGCGCTCAGGCGGCCCAAGGCTTGCGGGGCAAAGTTTCCGCGAGCCAGCGAAAACAGCATTCGCGTGGAAAGGTATAGATCCGTGTTAACGCTGGAAAGCGCGGCGGTGATCACCACGAAATTCATGATGGACGCGGCAAACGGAATTCCAATGGAGGCGAAGGCCCGCACGAAGGGGCTGCCCGAAAGAGTCCCGTCCCCGGTTTGATTCCAGGGCGTCACGGTCACCATGACTGCGATCGCCAGGATATAGAACAGGATGAGCCGGAAAACCATGGTGCGCATGGCGCGGGGAATGGCTTGCTCGGGCCGGCGCGACTCCCCGGCGGTGACAGCGATGACCTCCACGCCCATATAACTCGACAAAGTAAGCGGCAATGCCAGCCACATGCCAAGAACTCTGTGCGGGAAAAAACCGCCGTAGGCGGTCAGGTTTCGCAATCCTACGGCAGGGCGCGGAGACAAGCCGGTTATCAGCGCAGTCCCCACTCCAATGAAAACAATGATCGCGACAACTTTGATCAATGCAAACCAGTATTCAAACTCTCCAAAATTGCCAACGTGTGCCGCGTTGATGGCTACCACGCCGAGAGATACCACGGTGACCCACACCCACTGAGGAACAGCCGGGAACCAATACTGGAAATAGATGGCCACAGCCGTTACCTCAGCTCCGACCGCGATGATTTGAATGGTCGCGTAGGTCGCGCGGACGGTGAAGCCCGCCCACGGATTCAAATAGCGCTCCGCATAGATGCCGAACGATCCGGCCACCGGATGCACAACAGCCATTTCTGCCAGCGAGTACGCCATAATGAGAGCCATAAAGGCGCCGAGAACGTAGGTGAGCACTACTGAGGGTCCAGCGAGATTAATCGTGGCGTTGCTGGCGAGAAAGAGCCCGACTCCAATTGCTCCGCCGATGGCGATCATTGATAGTTGGCGCTCGGTCAGTTTGCGTTGAAGCTGCTGCGACGGCTGCGCCGAATCGCGCTCCGGCATTCCGTAGTTCGAACTATTGGATCCTGTCATCCCAGCAATCCACTTTTTGCACTTTTATTGAGCGCCAGAAAATGCACACTAAAAACAAAAAACAGCGCCCTAATTGACCGCAATTTCTTCCAGCGCATCCAGGAACAACCCAATCTCGTCGTGAGTGTTATAGTGCACGAGGGAAGCTCGTACGGCTCCGCTTTCGGGAGAGATGCCAAGTCGCTTCATAAGCCGCGGAGAATACATGTGGCCATCGCGAACGGCAATCCCTTTCTCAGCCAATCTGGCAGCGACCACCGCCGGTGAGACGTTCTGCAAATTGAAGCAAACAGTGGGAACGCGTTGCTGAACTGTGTTTGGGTCCTTTATCCCATATACCTTGGCCCCCTTGATCGCTTGTAAACCTTCCAGCAGCGCGCGGGACAAGGTGGCTTCATATTCGCGGATGCGGTCCATCGCATGCAACAACCGCGCGCGCAGCGCTCCTGGCAGTTCATTTTCCTGTGCCGCACCTCCCAGGCCGGCCAGATATTCGATTGCGGCGCTCATACCGGCAACGTTTTCGTAGATGAAAGTTCCAACCTCGATTTTCAAAGGTGGAACATCAGGGATGAAGTCCTCGCGGAAAGTGGGGAGTGTGTCGAGAGCCGCCCGCCTGCCCCATAGGAAACCCATGTGCGGCGCAAAGATTTTGTAACCGGAACAAACGAGATAGTCGCAGCCCCATTGCTGAACATCGACGGAGCCGTGTGGCGGGTAGTGGACACAGTCGAGGAAAACCTCCGCGCCCGCGGCATGCGCCCGCTTCGCCACCCCGGCCACGTCGACAATTGTCCCGAGGGCGTTTGAGGTCGCCGNCGCGCCCGCGGCATGCGCCCGCTTCGCCACCCCGGCCACGTCGACAATCGTCCCGAGGGCGTTTGACGTCGCCGTGCAAGCAACCAGTCGCGTCTGCGGAGAAAGCAGGGGGTCGAGGTCGGCGAGATATAAATTGCCATCCTCGCGCACCCGCCACCAGCGAATCACCGCGCCCTCTCGCTCTAAAGCCAGCCAGGTCGCCACGTTGGCTTCGTGATCCAGGTCGGTCACGATAATTTCCCGGCGATCAGCAAGGGTTTGGCTCAGCGCGAGGCTCACCAATCGAATGAACGAGGTGGCGTTCATGCCAAATGCCACTTCTTCGGGATCGGCTGCGTTTAGCAACGTTGCTACGGTTTGCCGGGCGCGCGCAATGGTGGTATCAACTTCCTGGCTTTCGCGGTACGGGCCGCCGCGTTGCACGTTGCGGCGGAGCAAGTGCTCGTTGATTGCGTCAAACACTTTCTGGGGGATTTGCGCGCCGGCAGCATTGTCGAAGAATACGGAGCTTCCCTGACGATTCAACGCCGGGAACATCCGGCGCACGCGCTCGATTGGAAACTCAGCCATCTCTATCCCTTCCCTGCGCTTTGATCTGGACCTATATCGCGGCTCGTATCATCGGGCGGAGCACACAAACGCGTCCTTATACCCACAACCTCGGAAGCCGTCGAGCAAGAAAAGGCCCAGATTGGCGCTAAGGGTTCTTAATCTGGTTGATTTCCGACTTCAGTGACTTCCAGCGTCCGAGCAGGTCTTCCCGCTCTTTTTCGTATTGCTGAAAGGCCTCATATTCTTGCGCGGTCGGAGCGGAATCTGCGCTTTCGACAGCGTTGCCAAGGTTGGCATAGTCCGCGTCCAGCATGATCGGGTCGACGAGCGCAGCAAACCGATTGACGGAAGCAACTTGGACCATCCGGCCCTCAACTCCTGCCATCTTTTGCTCCGCGGCCTCAATAGCCTGAAGTTTCGACGGATTTGCCGTCTTCCTTAGAATCTCAAGAATGGCTCGCTCTCCGCGCATCTCGTTAACTGCATTGTGCAGTTCGCTGATACGGTCCCGGATTTTCCCCGCCAAATCGTATTGCTTGTCAAAGTCCGCTTGGCTGATTTGCACTCTGGGGTCCGCTTTGATCTCGAGCGGGGCGGAATAGTCTTTTCCGCCCACGCTCAACTTCACCTGGTATTTTCCGGGGGAAACCAGCGGGCCACCGCCATTGGCCAACTCCAAAACGTACAAGCCCGGTACCTCGGTCGGGCCTTCTTCGCGGAAATTCCACACGTAACGATTCATGCCCGGGCGGTCCGGCAAGGAGGCGCCACCACGGCCTGAAGCTCTCGAGCGACCGGCTGCGCCACCTGCTTCGCTGCGTTGCGCATTGGACGCCTTATGAACAGTCCGGCCCTTCGAGTCTTGAATCTCAAGCGTGATTGTTCCCGAAGGAGAGGGCCCAAGGTAGTAATCAATGATGGCGCCCGCCGGAGGATTTTGTCCGACGTTTTTCCGGGCACCCCCGCCTCCGAATCCGCCTGGCCCACGTTCGCGATAGGCGATGGCCGGGGTAAAGAGATGTGCTGGCTGAGAAGCGATCTGGGCGCTGGCTTGCCGCAAGGGGGTGATATTGTCCAACACCCAGAAAGCGCGCCCATGAGTGGCCACGACCAAATCATCGCCATGCACCGCCGTGTCGTAGACAGGGCTGTCGGGCAAATTGAGTTGAAGTGACTGCCAGTTCGCGCCGTCGTCGAAAGAGATGTAGATCCCGAGTTCTGTCCCCGCGTAAAGCAGGCCTTTGCGCTGCGGATCGGCGTGGATGGAATGGACATAGTTATTCTTCGGGATGCCGTTGGTTATTTCCGTCCAAGTTTTTCCCAAATCGCTAGTCTTGAAGATCATGGGTCGAAAATCATCTGAAAAATGCAGGTCGGCTGCGGCGTAAGCCGAATTGGCGTCGAATGGCGACGGTTCGATCATATTCACGCGGGACCACTCGGGCAGTTGCTTCGGTGTAATGCTGGACCAATTCTTTCCCCCATCCTTCGAAATGTGCATCAAGCCATCGTCCGTTCCCACCCAAAGCAGGTCCTTCTGGAGCGGGGATTCCGCGACCGCAAAGATGGTGTCGTAATACTCGGCGCTGGAATTATCAGGAGTCAGAGGACCAGGAGTGGATTGCTGCTTGGACTTGTCGTTGCGCGTCAAATCCGGGCTGATAATCGTCCAACTCATCCCTCCGTCTGTGGTCTTAAAGAGCACCTCGCCTCCGAGATAAAGAACGCTCGGATCGTGAGGCGAAAGGGCCATCGGGGCCGTCCATTGAAAGCGGTGCTTCAAATTAGCTGGCGGGTGGGCACGGCCACCGAGCCACGGGGTGATGTTTTGGACCTGCCCCGTGTGGCCGTTATATCGAGTGAAGTGCCCGGCGTGATCGCCGCCGTAAACAATTTCCGGGTCGCGCGGGTCGGGCCAGTTGTAGCCGGATTCGCCGCCACCTACGGGGCGCCAGTCGCGTTCGTCAATTGCGCCTTCGTCGCTGCGACGGCGAATGGCCACGGTGGTGTTGTCCTGCTGGGAGCCGTAGAGACGGTAGTTGAACTCGTTATCGGTGGAGACGTGATAGAACTGCGCCGTCGGCTGGTTGTTTTGCGGAGTCCAGGTTGCGCCGCCGTCCACTGTAATGGTCACGCCGCCATCGTCCCCTTCGATCATGCGCTTGGGATTTGTGGGATCGATCCAGAGTGAGTGATTATCCCCGTGCGGCACCGGCAGGGAGTCAAAAAGGCGTCCTCCGTCCGACGAGCGAAAAACGCCAAGATCGAGCAGATAGACGGTGTTCTCGTCCTTCGGATCCGCATAGACATGGTTTTGATACCAGGGGCGCACCCAGATCGGATCGTTGTTCATCATCTGCCAGCTCTCGCCTCCGTCCTCGGAGCGATACAGCGCGTTCTCCTTGGCTTCGATGATGGCGTAGACGCGATTCGAATTGGCTTTGGGGATGGCGACACCTATTCGCCCTAGGATGCCGGAGGGCAAACCGTGTCCTTCGAGCCGCTTCCAGGTCGTTCCGCCATCAATTGATTTGTAAAGGCCGCTGCCGGGTCCGCCGCTGATCATGCTCCAGGCAGAGCGCCGCACTTCGTACATCGCGGCAAACAAGATGTTCGGATTGTTGGGGTCGAAAATGAGGTCTGTGGCGCCCGTCTTGTCGTCTACATACAAAACCTTCTGCCAGGTCTTGCCTCCATCCATTGACCGGAACACACCCCGCTCTTCATTGGGACCGAAAGCGTGTCCCACTGCGGCGACAAAAACAACGTTGGGATTATTGGGATCGATGAGGATGGTAGCGATGTGCTGGGTATCGCGAAGCCCGATATTGGCCCACGTTTTTCCTCCATCGAGAGATTTATACACGCCGTCGCCGAAAGAAATGTCGTTTCTTAAGCACTGTTCGCCCGTGCCGACATAAACGATGTTTGGATTCGACGCAGCGAGGGCGATCGCTCCGATCGAAGAGACAGGCTCGCGGTCAAACACGGGTGACCACGTGGCGCCGCCGTCGGTCGTCTGGAACACACCGCCGGCCACTGCTCCGAAGTAATAAACATTAGGATTTCCCGGGATTCCGACGACCGCTTCGGCTCGGCCTCCGCGAAACGGGCCTACCAGGCGCCATTTCAGGCCATCGTACAGGCTGCTGGGGACTGATTGCGCAAGAGTCGCCGGTGCAAGTGCGAATAGAACAACCAAAACTACGAAGTAGATGAATTGCGCTCGAGCCGTTCCACGAACTGCCATATTCCCNTCCAGAAATGCACTGAGATCGGCAATCTTAGTTAGCGTGGGTTCTATTGAGAGCCTTGGAGTTGCCGATAAATTGCTTCCGCGTTGTCCGCAAAGGTTGCTTGAAACTGCGGGTACTGCCGGAAATCGGAGTATTTCTTCACGTCAATGCGTTCGCGGACTTCCGCCGCCGTGGCACCAGAGAGCTTCAATTTCTCGACTTGCGCGTAAAGGTCTGCCAAATAATCCCGGTAACGAGTCATCGTGGCNGCGCGTCCCTACTTCGAAGTGACCGGGCACAAAATGATCCACGGGCAGGGCAAGCATTGCGTCGAGGGCGCGAATCCAGTTCGAAGCGCTGCCCTGGTCCATGGCCGGCGAGCTGTTTGTTAGATAGAGATCTCCAGTGGCGGCGGTCTTCTGTTTCGGGAAGTACACGTAGACGTCGCCCATGGTGTGCGCTGCTCCCACAAGGATAATTTCGATGGGCACATCGTCCAGAAATACGGTGAGTTTCTTCTCGAGAGTTTCCGTCGCCGCCCGGTAAGCCGGTAGCGGGCCAACCATCCTATCCGCTTGCATTCTTGAGATCAGTTGCAACGTTCGCTCTCGAGTAAAAGCGGAAGTGATGACCACAGCGTCCGGGCCCACCACCCCATTTCCTCCCTGATGGTCGGGATGGTAGTNGAGTGTTGACGATGAATTGGACCGGCAACGTCGAGAGCGCGCGGATCTCCTTGAGCAGTTTCTGGCCCTCCACGTTGTTCAGACCAGTGTCTACGACGAGGATGCCGTGCTTGCCAATTAGAAATGTGGAATTGGCGCTGTGATCGTTTTCGCTGATGTAGGCGTAGAGATCGGGCGCCAATTTCTCCACGCTCGCGCTCGCTGTGGAGACGAGCACGGTTGCGGGCAACAGCGCCGCCGCGGATACCATTTTCCACATTTGTNCTTGCCATCTTGTCGCCTAGAAACTGAACTTCAGCCCGAATTGAATCAGGCGCGGCCCGCCTGAGCCGAGGCCCACGTTGTTCTGAGCCACGTCGGGCGTCTGGGAAATCGCACCGAAATTGGGCGCGGATTCAATATTTCCGGGCAGCGCAAAGTTGGGATGATTGAGAATGTTAAAGAACTCCGCGCGAAACTCGATGTTTGCGGCTTCCGCAATGCGGGTATTCTTCATCAGGGCGAAGTCCAAATTCTTAAACGGCGGCCCGGTTATGATGTTGCGGCCGGCGTTCCCAAACGTCAGCGGCTGATTGGGTGTGAACGCGGCGGTGTTGAACCACTGATTGACGGTGTGCGGGCCAGCGTTGGGATTGCCGATGAGATCCGGGCGATCGTTGCCGAGCCCCGTGCCGCTCAAGCTCTGGCCAGTCAGGACAGAAAAGGGCTGTCCCGTTTGCAGTGTTAAGATTCCCGTGGTCTGCCAACCGTCGGCGATGGCATGCGGCATACCGGAGACGAGGTGGCGGAGAGAGGGAATCTCATAAACGTAGTTGGCCACGAAGCGGTGGCGGATATCGAAATCGGAGAGCCCTTTTTCCGCCCGGGTATCGTAGTTGTCTTGAGGGAAAATCGTCGTGCTGTTGGCGCCTGAGCCGTAGAAAACGGAAGCGCCGTCAATGGACTTGGCAAAAGTGTAAGCGACTCCGAAGCTCAGTCCGTGGCCGGCGCGTTTATTGAGCTTGGTCTGGAGTGCGTGGTACGCGGAGCTGACGGAATCCTCCGCCTGGAAGATTTGCGGGTATCCAAAGTAAGGCACTCGGGCGATGCTGGGTATGGCGGCCGGCCCTTGAGAAGCAAGGAATTGCGCCGCTGGCGCAGGAATACCCAAAAGCTCCATGCGTGTGACGACATCTGGCGTGAGAGCGTTGATCTGCGCTTGCGTAATATAGGCCTGATCGATTTGGCGGAAGCGCGGCAAGTGCGTGCCTGTCGAGCCCACATACCCAATTTCAAAGAGCATGTTTGCGGGCAACTGGTGTTGCACATCGAGATTCCACGCTTGCGAATAGGGTGTTGCGAATTGCGCCGGCGTGATGGTAATTACAGGGAAGCCGGAAGGCGCGAAGGAATTTGGCCAGCTGATGAAAGGAGCGCTATTGAAGAAGTCGGGCATTGCGGGAGGATTTAGAAGCACGTTCCCTGGAATCTGGCCAAGAACGGTGTCGTAAAAGATGCCATAGCCAGCGCGCACGACGGTGAGGCTCTTGGGACCCAAACTCCAAGCAATGCCGACACGCGGTGCGAAATTCTTGTAGTCCGGATTGTAGAGGCCGCCCTCACTCTCGGGAACCATTCCCGATGCTTCAAGAACCGAAAGATTCGTCTGATCCGCAGTCGGCGAGAGGAATTGCGAGAATTTATTTGGCCGCCAGGTCGTAGCGCGGCCCGTCGCGTCGTGGATGACCGTGTTGTATTCATACCGCAGACCGTAGTTCAGNCGTGAGGTTTGAACGCAGCTTGAAAGTGTCCTGTGCAAAGAAGTCATAACTGGTGATCCGGTAACTCCGGGCGGGGTTCCCGACGAAATGCAGCGAGGTAGAAGGCAGGCCTTCGGCGAGGTCGGCGAACGGATTCACGATGCCCTGTGGATTTAGAGAGCCGGTAAAGGTAATTTGCCCCATCAAATCCAGGTCGTAAAGGATGTTGTCGCGAACGTTGCGAATATCGGTGCCGAACTTCCATTCGTGGCGAGCCGAGGTATGGGAGAAGTGGTCGATGACTTGAATGACGTTCTGCGCGGATGCGGTTGGGATATTGTTGTTGGAGCCCAGGTTCGAGTACGCGCCGCCGCCCGATACCAAGCCCCCGGCCATGGTGAGGTTCGGAATGTTGCCCAGATTTAGCGGAGCGTTCGGCCCCCACCCGGTGTTGAAACCATAGGTGGCCGCCTGAGGACCTCTCTGATTGTATTCATTATCGGTATTGCGCGCGAACCCAAGCCGGAACTCGTTTAGCGAAGAAGTGCTGATAATCCTTGTGTAGCCGATCGAGAAAAGATGGGTTCCTCCGGAATCGAAGCCGCCGTAACCCGGAATGGCTGTCGTC
>OCOJ01044394.1_pt1 | contig 10161 bp, 10 predicted proteins | sample 1539251 | NCBI WGS metagenome assembly OCOJ01 (sample SAMN01911457, study PRJEB22624) | soil metagenome | biome: Soil | place: Malaysia | collected 2012-04-30 | depth RA_metagenome m
GTCAAAGGTCATGACAAAGGCTTCGTCCTTGCCGCGGCGGAGCACGCTAAAAAGGAAATTCGTCGAAGCGTCCTGCTCGAATTTGAGGCGATCGCGAATACTGTTGGAAGTGTCGATGAGCATGCCGATGCGCAGCGGCAGGTCGGACTGCTTGCTGAAATAGCGGATTTCCTGTGGCTGCTTATCGTCGAAAACCTTGAAATCCACCTTTTCGAGGTCGGGAACCAGTTTGTTGCGCCGGTTGAGGACGGTAAACAGAACGTCGACGAGGTTGACCACCTGAACGATTTTTTGCGGGCTCTGCGCCGGTTGCTGTTCTTGTGGCGCCGGCGCTGGGGTGGGCTTTGGGGGCGCCTGTTGCTGTTGCTGTGCGCGGTCGCTGGCGGCGGTTGCCAAAAGAGCCGCTACCAGCAATGCCGTAATGAATCTCCTTGACATGTGCCTTGATTATAGGAAGCCGGCGAGCGCAGCGTCAATTCGCTGAGGCTCTTCGCCGGCGGCGGCCGCCAGCCTCTTCAGATAATCGGCCAACTCCCGCGGCAGAGGGGCGCGTACTTCAATCCAGGCACCGGTCCGCGGCTGAGTGAATCCGAGCCGCGCCGCATGCAGAAAATTGCGGTCCAGCGGAGGCAAGGCCGTTTTACCGATGCGAAGCTGCGCCGCACCGCCGTAGAGCGTATCGCCGACCACGGGATGCTTGATAGCGGAAAAATGCACGCGGATCTGATGCGTGCGTCCAGTGTGAAGCTGCACCTCAACAAGCGTGGCGCCATCAATCTGCACAAGTTCCCTCCAGTCAGTGCGCGCTTCGCGGGCAACGCCGCGAGTCGCGCCTCCCGGTTTTGGCCGTTGCGCGGTCATTCTCACGCGGCGCTTAAGGTCGCGGCCAATCGCCAACTCGATTCGTCCGCGGCTCTCCTTCAAGCGTCCTTGCACGAGAGCAAGGTAGGTCTTCTTCACTTTTCGCTGGCGGAATTCCTCGGCAAGCTTGGCGTGGGCTGCGTCGTTTTTCGCGACAACGATAACGCCGGAAGTATCCTTGTCCAGCCGGTGAACGATGCCCGGCCGGAGCAGGTCGCTGGGCCGCGAAAGGGTTTGCCCGCGCCCGAGCAAGGCATTCACAAGAGTGCCCCGCGTATTCCCCGCTCCCGCGTGCACGGTCATCCCGGCGGGCTTGTTCACAACGATCACGTCCTCGTCTTCGTACAGCACATCCAGCGGAATGGCCTCAGGCTCCGCATGTGCCGCAGGGCGAGGTTGCGCTTCGACGCGGATTCGTTCTCCGCCCCGAAGTTTGTACGAGGCCTTTGTGGAGTGCTCATAGAGAAGAACGAATCCGGCTTCAATCAATTCCTGAATGCGCGCGCGGCTTAACTCCGGCAATTGCGCAGCCAGGTAGCGATCCAGGCGCTGGCCGGCTGCGCTTTCGTCAACAACAAGATTGTGCGTGGTTCCCGAAGGCACCGCAGAATTCTAGCAGCTTGGCCGCACTGCCAACCAAGCGCGCACGCCGCTGTTCTGCGCTAGGGCGCGCAAATCGATGGCCGTCACTTCTTCGGATGGGAACTGCTTAGCGCCAAAGTCGAAATCAGTAATTGGGCTTCAGCAGGGTCGAGCGGCTCGAGCTTTACGGCGAAGTCATGCTCGCGCCCATCCTCTCGGTTGGTAAGAGCGTGGACCCGAGCGCGAAAGTAATAGACCTTCCCAGGCTCGGCCGAGAAACTCAGCGCCGAACCCAGCTTCGAGCGGCCGCTCAAGCTCGATTGCCAATTCGTGCACAGGCGATGATCGCCCGGGGCTGCCGGAAAGAAAAAGTACGATTGACTCTGGTTGGCGCCCACCCACGCCCCGTCCAGCCCGACCTTGGTGGTCACACCGCCAATGGCGAATCCGAGGTCATCCGTTTTCACTTGCTCGAAAACGTAAACAAGTGCTTTGCCTTCCTCCGGCTGCGGCGCGGGGTGCTTGCTCTTATCCGTCTTGACGTCAAACTCCGTCTTTACGGCTCCGCAACCCGCTGCGGCACGAGTTGCGGCAGCTTGGCCTTGCGCCGGAGACGGCAGCGCANGTCGGTTTTCACTTGCTCGAAGACGTAAACCAGCGCTTTGCCCTCCTCCGGCTGCGGCGCGGGGTGCTTGCTCTTATCTGTCTTGACGTCAAACTCCGTCTTTACGGGCCCGCAACCCGCCGCGGCACGAGCGGCGGCAGCTTGGTCTTGCGCCGGAGACGGCAGCGCCGCGAAGAAAAAGGCCAGGGCAGGGAAGAGGAACGAGCATTTCNTGCATGGGAGCCCTCCGGGATTTGGCCGCACGTGTAGCGTCTTACGTTCACACACATACATTACTGTTGGGAATTCGCCAACCCTTGAAGAATCGGAGGGTTGCCGGTCGTCTAACTGCGTTATTTTCTCAGCAATAGGACGCACTCCGCGCCCGCTTGGTTTCTTAAGGAAAAGTACTAACGCACTGCAGGCCCGCCAATGTCCGGCCCAAACCAATTCGGGACAATTCTATTTTTCTTCTGCGGTCTTCCGGGACGAAAAAAGAAGGTCCAGGATGACCAGCATGGCTCCCACAGTGATGGCAGAATCCGCCACGTTGAACGCTGGCCAAGGATTGAAAATTCTCCACGGAAGAAACGGCAGCGAAACCTCCAGGAAATCTGTAACGGCGCCATGAAGGATGCGGTCCGTCACATTGCCGGTCGCGCCTCCCAAAAGTAGCGCGATCCCCGCTGCACTCATCGCACCGCCTCCTCGTGAAGTAACGAGAAGCCAGGCGAGCGCTCCAATGACGACCAGTGAGCCAGCGATCAGCAGGATGCGCGTCCACGGCGAATTGGAATCTGCGAAAAAGCTGAACGCGATTCCCGGATTGCGGCTGTGCACCAAGTAAACGTAATGCTGGATAACCGGGTAAGGTAACTCCAGAGCGGTTTGCGTATCGGACCAGACCTTCGTGGCGCGGTCGAGCAAGACCACAACCAGCGTAAGCCACAGCCAGCGCAACCGCCGAGGCATTTTCATCAGCGAAGCACTCCGGATTCTTCGATTTCGGCGAGTGCTTCACTGCAGCGCTCACAAATCGTCGGGTAGCGACGGAATTCTCCAACATGCGTAGAATAATTCCAGCACCGCTCGCACTTCCTGCCATCCGCTGGTTCGATCTTGATCCATAGGCCGGGCAGCGTCTCACTCATGCGGAAATCGCTCGGCGCAAATGGCTCCAGAACGACTTGCGACACGATGAATAGCGCCGACAACTCCGAATGCTTTTCCTCCAAAAGCGATTGCAGGTCGGTGGCTTCCGCCGCGGCATGCAGCCAGACCTTGGCTTCCAGCCCACCCCCGATGATCTTTGCGCTTCGCGCCTGCTCCAGGGCCGCGAGGATGGCGGAACGCACCTGGACAAGCCGCGCCCATTTCTNCGACTTGCGACACGATGAATAGCGCCGGCAACTCCGAATGCTTTCCCTCCAAAAGCGATTGCAGGTCGGTGGCTTCCGCCGCGGCATGCAGGCGCACCTTGGCTTCCAACCCGCCCCCGATGATCTTAGCGCTTCGCGCCTGCTCCAGGGCCGCAAGAACAGCGGAGCGCACCTGGACAAGCCGCGCCCATTTCTCTGCGGCCTCGTTGGTGAGCCCCGTGGCCAAGTCCTCGGCTTGAGGGAAAAGCGCCATATGAACGCTCTCCGGCTCCGCCGCAGCCTTGGGAAAGTGCTTCCAAATCTCTTCGGCTGTGAACACGAGAATCGGCGCGGCCAAACGCGCCAGCGCACTAGTAATCTTCCACACGGCAGTTTGCGCCGACCGCCGCGACTTGCTGTGCGCCGCCTTGGTGTACAGCCGATCTTTCAACACGTCGTAATAAAACGCGCTCAGATCGACGACGCAGAAATCGTGAATCGCGTGGTACACGCGGTGAAATTCGTAAGCCGTGTACCATTCCCGGCATCGCCGGACAAGCTCAGCGGTCTGCTCCAGCATCCACCGGTCTATTTCTTCAAGTTGCTCGTTCGCGTCGCTCTCCGGCGCGAAATCGAACAAGTTGCTGAGCGCAAACCGGAACGTGTTGCGAATCTTGCGGTACGCCTCGCTCAATTGCGTCATCACCCGCTCGCTCATTTTGACGTCCGCCTGATATTCCTGCGAGGCCACCCACAGTCGCAGCAAGTCCGCTCCCCACTTTTCGCAAATCTCGCTGGGCAGCACGACGTTTCCCAGCGATTTGGACATGGGCCGTCCATGTTCGTCGAGCGTCCACCCATGTGTGACCACGCTGCGATACGGGGCGCGGTCGCGCAGCCCAGTGGCCACGAGCAACGAGCTGTGAAACCAGCCGCGGTATTGGTCCGGACCTTCCAGATACACGTCCGCCGGCCACTCCTGCCCCTTGAGCACCGCTAAATGCGAGCAGCCGGAGTCAAACCAAACGTCGAGAATGTCGTTCTCCTTGCGCCAGGCTGATGCGCCGCAACTGCACTTCGTTCCGGCCGGCAACAACTCTTCCGGCGAGTACTTGTACCAGGCATCCGCTCCTTCCCGTTCGAACCACTGCAAAACATTCCGCAGCGCGGCGTAGTCTTCCAGGCGCGCTCCACAAGCGTCGCAGTAGAACACAATGATGGGCACGCCCCAGAAGCGCTGGCGAGAGATGCACCAATCCGGCCGGTTCTCAATCATTTCGTAGATGCGCTCTTCCCCCCACGCCGGAATCCACTTCACATTGTGAATTTCTTCCAAGGCTTCGCGCCGCAATGTTTTTTGTCTTCCTCGCCCGGCCTGATCCATCTTGATGAACCACTGCTCCGTCGCCCGAAAGATGACGGGGTTGTGGCACCGCCAGCAATGCGGATAGGTGTGCTTGTACTCGCGATGGCCAAGAAGCGCTCCGCGGTCCGCGAGCAACTGGACGATGATGGGATTCGCCGCAAAAACGTCCTTCCCTTTGTATTCCGGTAATCCATCGAGGTACACGCCCTTGTCATCGAGCGGCGCGTAGGTCTCCAGTCCATACTTCTGGCCCGAAACAAAATCTTCAGCGCCGTGTCCTGGCGCCGTGTGCACGATCCCGCTGCCCTGATCGAGCGTCACATAATCGGCAAGAATCCCCGGCACCTGGATCGGCAAGAACGGATGCTGAAACTGCATTCCTTCGAACTCGCGCCCCTTGTGCGTGGAAACCGCCCGCACTTCTTTGATGCCGCATTCCGCCTGCAACGCAGCCACGCGCTCCGCCGCCAGAAGCAACTTGCCTTTTTCCGTTTCGACGACGGCATATTCGTAGTCGGGATGAAACGCCAGCGCGCGATTGTGCGGCAGCGTCCACGGAGTCGTGGTCCAGATAACCGCGCTTGCATCGCTGCTGATCTTCGACGCCTCGCCCTGCCCTTTCCCAACCACGCCAAACTTCACCCAGATCGACGGGCTGGTGTGATCCTCGTATTCCACCTCCGCCTCAGCCAACGCTGTGCTGTCGTGAATGCACCAATACACCGGCTTGCGGCCACGGTACACAAATCCCTTCTCCATGAAATCGAGCAACGCGCCCGCAACTGTCGCTTCATAGTCGTGACTCATGGTCAGGTAAGGCTCGTCCCACGCGCCAAACACGCCAAGCCGCCTGAAATCCCGCTTGTGCTGCTCCACGTAACGCGTCGCAAATTCCCGGCACAGCCGCCGAAATTCTGCCGGCGAAACTCTCCCTTTTCCGCCAAGCTCTTTTTCCACCTGGGTTTCGATGGGCAGCCCGTGGCAATCCCAGCCCGGCACGTAGGGCGCATAATGCCCCGCCATGCTTTTGGTCTTCACCACCAAATCCTTCAGGATTTTGTTGAGTCCGGTGCCCAGATGAATCGTCCCGCTGGGATACGGCGGACCGTCATGTAACACGAACAGAGGACTGCCCTCGCGCGCCTTTAAGATTCGCTCATAGAGTTTCTCTTGCTGCCAGGCCGCAAGCTGTTTAGGCTCATTTTGCGGAAGGCCCGCCTTCATGGGGAAGTCCGTCTTCGGCAGATTCAGGGTTTTTTTCAAATCCAGTGGCTCGGTCATGGGCATCAAATTGGTGGGATCCGCCTCGAGTTGCTTCTCGCTCCGCCTTCCCGTCCTTTGGTGCAGGTACTCCACGAGAAACAGGAGAAAGCCGTGTAAGTGGTTATGTTACAATGGGTCGGAGTTAGTGTCAGCCCTCGAGGCACGCAACCTTTCGAGGTTTGGCTGAATCGAATCGACTGGGGACACCCATTAGAGGTGTTTTGCGTCTAATTGAAGGAGAAAATGGTGCAGGGTTCTATCATCACTTTGCTTCCACCTGAAGCAACCAAACCGAAACCGTCACAAGCGAAGCCGCTCGAACGGATTCCCGTTCCCGCTTCGGCTGTGCCTGTCTTCGGAGCTCCGCGCCATCTGGTACCGGATAACTTCTGGTCCAATCTCAAGCAGTTTCTCATCGAACGCCCGATCAAAGTCAGAGAGCGCAAGGATGCGCCCTTCACCAAGACTTCTTTTGGCGGCGGCTTTGGCGACAATCTGAAAGATTTCTTCAGCTCCCGCCCTGTTCCGAAAGGCCCGGTGAACAGCAGGTTCGCCGTCAGTTGGGGCACAAACTTTGGCGGCTTTGGTATGCGCATCAAGGAGTTGTTCTTCCCGGCCAAGCTGCCGCCTGCCAACTTCACGAGCAAGCCCATCAAGGTGAGAGACATTTGGACCAAGGACGAGAACTACGCTTGGACGCAGGCTACTTCGTTTGTCTTGCATCTTGCATTTTTTGGCCTGTTGATTGCCATCCCCTTTATCCTGCGGCCTCCTCAGACGCAAGCCGTCACTAAAAACACGGACGTGACCTCGATCGAACTCTCTCCGTACGTTGCCAAACTCCCCGCTGGTGCCAAGAAAGCGGGCGGCGGTGGTGGCGCAAATGACCACACCCTGGCTCCGGTCAACAAAGGCAAATTGCCCAAGTTCCAGTGGACCCAGTACACTCCGCCGCAGATCAAAATTCAGAATCCGGCTCCCAAGCTGCCCATGGATCCTTCTTTGCTCGGTCCGCCGGATTTGAAAGTTCCCAATCTCAACGCCCAGAACTGGGGTGATCCGCTCGCAGCAGGTCCGGGCGATTCTCTTGGACATGGCAGCGGCACCGGAATCGGCAGCGGCTCGGGCGGCGGTCTTGGCCCGGGTGAAGGCGGGGGCACGGGCGGCGGCGCGTTCCGCGCCGGAGTCAATGGCGTCGGCGTTCCCGAATGTATCTATTGCCCGTCGCCGGCCTATTCCGATGACGCGCGCAAAGCCAAGTACATGGGCACCGTGATGCTACAAGTCGTGGTCACTCCGGATGGCCGCGCGGTGAACATCGCCATCCTCAAGGATCCCGGGATGGGCCTGGGAGAAAAAGCCGTCGAGGCCGTACGCACCTGGAGATTCAAGCCCGCGGTTGGCCCCAACGGCAAGCCTGTACCTGTATTGGTGCCCATCGAAGTGACCTTCCACTTGTACTAAACAGCCGCGCCTTTCTCACTCCTGGAGTGGCCGATCTTTAGATCGGCTGTTTCTGCTTGAACGACGCCTCCGCCACTCTTTGTGTTCTCTCAGGCAACCAAACTTTCTCTCTCCACTTCTGAATACGCATTCGCTGTCGTTGTTCGCCGAATCCCGCGCATGCTCGATGACCAGGCGGACACGGAGGCCACCCCCATGCGCGAGTTACCTCTGCGCTCTTTTTCACAAGAAAATCCTGCTCACGATTCCTGGCTGGCCCGTGTGCGCGAAAACCTCGCTCATCTCCTCCTCCCCGCTCATTTCACTCCTTCCTCAGCGAATGGTGCCCCGCTGCATCTGCTGAAGTTCGACAAAACCAAGCGCCCCGCCCGCGCGCAGGCCGTTTCTCTGCTCACTCACGCCATTGTTATTGCTGGCATCTTGCTTTTTGTGACGCAGGGACCGGTCCAGCACCCTCTCCGCACGTTAATCGATAAGACGGGGATTGCGCGCCTGACCTACTATCCCCCTCCCGACAGCAACAGCTTCGGCAAGCCCTCCCTTGGAAACAATGGTGGGGGCGGTGAGCAAAATCCCAACCCGGCAACGCATGGCTTTTTCCCGCATCTCTCTTCGATTCAGTTGGCTGCGCCCCGCGTGCCCCATAACGAAACGGTCGTACTCCCTGTTCCTGACGTCATCTTTGATCCCCACGCAGCTACGACCGCCGAGGCAATCACGAAGATCGGCCTTCCTTGGATGCCGAAAGATACAAACTCCGCTGGGCCGGGCAAAGATGGAATCGGAAATCAAGGCCGCGGTGGTCTCGGAGACGAAGATGGACCAGACGCAGGCTCTGCAAACGGTGGCCCTTACGCCAATGTCGCGACCATGCCCGCCTGCTCGTATTGTCCCAATCCCACCTACACAGACGATGCGCGCCACGCCAAGGTGCAAGGTACCGTGACGCTGCGCGTCCTCGTCGGAACCGACGGCCGCACGCAGCAAATTCGCATTGTCAAAGGAATTGGCTTCGGCCTCGATGACCGCGCCCTGGAAACCATCCGTGGCTGGCGCTTCATTCCTGCAAAGGATGCTTCGCGCAAGCCCACGCTAGCCTGGATCACCGTCGAAACCATCTTCCGCCTCTTCTAGCCCTTCAAACCATGTCCGGCCTGGACGCCTGGTCATCTTGGCGATAACATTCTCTCCATGCCCTACGAATTTCAGGAGTGGGAAGAGGAACTCGAGCCGCAGTCCGCCTCCAGCCGCTCTGGCGGTCCTCCGCGCAAATCGACCGCTGCAGGTGTGCTTGATCCACCGGGTCCCATCATGCCGGCAGGGCCTGTTGCCGCTTCTCCAGCGTCGTTCCTGCTGCGTTTTCTGGCCTGGTTGCTCCTTCTTGTCTTGGGCTTTGGTACGTTGTTCCTCCTGTTCCACCATTGAGCAATTCAAGAAACATTGCTTCGCTTCTTGTATCTGCTCCCCCGGCAATCTGCTACGATTCCCGCATGCGAAAAAAACTTAAAGCATCCCTCTGGGCCGCGCTTTTATTGCTTTGCTGCGCGCCGGCATTGCGCGCGCAAAACTCCACCGGCGCCCTCGAATTCAACGCGCGCGTCACCGCCACCGCTGCCCGTCCCGAGCCCGTCCGCCAATTCACCTTCTACATCCTGACCAAGAGCTATGCCGACATCGCTAAGGAAGTCGAAGAAAAAGACGTCCTCCCCACCCGCGACGCTTTCATCGACGAACTCGCCATTTCCCCTGAGCTCAAGACTTGGCTCAAGGCCCACGACATTCTCGACCTCACCAACCCCGACCTCGACAAAGCCCTCACCCCCGACGACATCATGCATGTCCCCGAATTCCTCCTCGCCTATCAGCATTCCAACAGCGGCGGCGCGACCCACGGCTTCCCCCAGCCCAAATTCAATGAGGCGGACAAAACCGCGCATCCCGAAAAGTACGAAAAGCAGCGCCAGGACTATCTCGCCGCCCTCAGAAAATTCCTCCAGTTGCATCCGGAGAGTGTCTCCGGGATCGAACTCGAGCTCGAGGGTGTCAATCCCAACCGCAAGTGGACCCAACTGCAAAGCGCCCACAGAAAGCGCGTCCAGCGTCTGGCACCCGAAGTTGCCCAGACCAGATATCTCGCCGCCAAAGTCGATACCGACCTCGACGGCCACGCCAACCTCTCCGGTCTCCCTCCCGGCAACTACTGGATTAGCTCTCTGAATCTCGACACCAACTCGGGAGATGTTCGCCTCCGCTGGGACGTCCCCGTCACCATCCAGCCCGGCCAAACCACGCGCCTCGAGCTCACCAACCTCAACGCTACGGACGCGCTCACGGCTTCCAATCCCTGACGCGCGCTTCGCGCCGCCATGGGCACGCCCCTCCTTTGGCTCATCTTCAATCTTTTTGTAATTCTCGCCGTCGTCCTGGACCTGGCTGCCTTCCACCGCCGGCCCCGCTCAATCGGCATCAAAGAAGCTCTCGCTTGGAGCCTTGTTTGGGTCACCCTTAGCGTGGCCTTCGGCCTGGGCATTCTCCGCTTTTCTGGACGCCAGCCCGCACTGGAATTCTTCACCGGCTATCTCATCGAAAAAGCCCTCAGCGTCGACAATCTCTTCTTATTCCTGGTGATTTTCCGCGCCTTCCAGGTTGACGAATCCATTCAG
>OCOJ01032863.1_pt1 | contig 10155 bp, 7 predicted proteins | sample 1539251 | NCBI WGS metagenome assembly OCOJ01 (sample SAMN01911457, study PRJEB22624) | soil metagenome | biome: Soil | place: Malaysia | collected 2012-04-30 | depth RA_metagenome m
AATCCTCGCTCACGCCCAGTTCCTCTTTGACTAGGCGCTTGGCGAAGACATCGTGCCCCTGACCATGAGTATTGCCTCCCACCCAGACCTTCACTCGCCCTCCTTGGACAACGACCTTCGCCGACTCCCCGCCTTGGGCCGCTGGGACCAGCACGAAACACGAAAGCCCGACCTTCCCTTTCTTCCTCCTTTTGGCGTATCCGAGGGCGGAGAAGGCTTCTTTCAGGAAAGGCTTCGATGCCGGAATGCTGAGCCCGAGGGGGGACTCGTTGGGCCGATTTGCAGCGTTCCTGATCCTGACTTCGGCCTGGTCGAGCCCTGTCTCGTCTGCGAGCCTGTCCATCATCCTCTCCATGTAGTAGGCAGCTTCCGGCCTTCCGGCGCCTCTGTAGGGGCCCATGATGACCTTGTTCGTCAAGACCGCTCTGGCTAGAGCATGTGCCTTTGAGATGGCGTACGGACCAGTGAGCTGGAAAGCTATCCACCAGGGAGACCACATGGCACCTCCCATGGGGTAGGCTCCCCCGTCCAGGAGGAGGTCTGCCTTCAGCCCCTTGACCCTCCCCTGGCGGTCGGCGTAGAGCTTCATCTTCGCCCGAGAGCCGCGCCCCTGATCGGTCGCCATCAGGTGCTCGTACCGGCTTTCGATCCATTTGATGGGGCGCTTCGTCTTAATGGCGGCGTATGCTGCAACGAGGTACTCTGGGTAGATGCCTCCCTTTGACCCGAAGGCCCCCCCGGTGTCCATCTGTATAACCCTCACCTGGTCCCCCTTCAGGCCAAGAGACTGTTCGAACCCTTCCTTCCATGAGAACACCGACTGGGTGGAGGCGTAAACCGTCAGGACCGAGCCGTCGTAGTTCGCAACTAGCCCCCTCGGCTCGAGAGGGTTGGGGACGACTCGTGCCATGCTGAGCGTCTCTTCGATTTCGATCGAAGTCTTGATTGTGAAATCATAACCGAGGGTGCTCTCTGAGCAGACATTGCTTGACATGGTCGGATGGATGGGCTCCGCCTTTACCGCCTGTTCGGGGTCCATCACTGGCTTCAGTGGCTCGTATTGGACGTCAACCTCCTCCGCCTTGTCTTCAGCTTCGTATCTATCCTTCCCTAGAACAGCGGCCACCGGCTGCCCTACGTAATTCACGAATTCCGTAGCGAGGGCCGGAAACGGGACTGTCGCCTCCCCTCCCGCGTCTTCGCCGACAGCGGTCATGCCAGCCTTGAACTCGAGGCCCGTGATGCCTCCACCTACAGAAAGAACCCGGGCCCGGGCGTATGGGCTTCTGACAACGTGGAGGTACAGCATTCCGTCCATCTTGATGTCGTCAACGTACCTTCCGGCACCGAGGACAAAACGCCTTTCCTGATTCATGTCCTCATTCTCCCCTGTTCTTGAGGTCATTAGAAGAAACTCACCGAAGGCAGTTGGCATGTCCAAGATAAGCCTTCGAATCGTGGATACACCCTGTTGGCTCACCTTATCCCAGTGTCGATATCGAAGTTGTAGACAATCTGCATCCCGCCTACAACGGTGATTGTCCTAGGAAAGGCTGCGGCGCAGCCCATCCACTTGCACGAGGGATAAAGGCCAGGTATCGTGTAGTTGCCCGGGTTAAGGAGGATTGAGTAATGCCCGCTAGGAGCGATCTCCGCCATCAGGGTCTTGCAGGCCGTCGATGACCCGGTGCACTCGGGAACGAACAGCAGACTGTACCCGCTGATGTTCTCGTCGCAGCTTTGACTTGCGGGACAGTTGGGTTTGGAAGGGCCGACGGTGACATACCCCACGACGACGCCCTGAATCTCCGAACCCGAAGCTGTTGAACTGGACGAAGTCATCTCGGTCGAGAGTCCGCTCCCGGACGCGCTCAGGTAGGTCCCGATGAAAAGGGCCACGACCAGCAGGCATACGGCCGCAGGAAGAATGATCATGCTCCGGCTTCCTTTTGTCATGTTGCCTTCGGTCTTCCTAACGGGGCACAAATGGGTTGCGGGGCAACCAATAGCTAACTGGCGTCGCCTGCGCGTCAGGCGTACGACATATCTAGGCTTGGGTAGCCGGTTGGGATTGAGATGGTATCGGAAGAACTGATTGGTAAGCTGATATCGAGTGTAGACAGCGACGCCCAGGCGATTCAGGACTTCTTTGTTCGCATGCTGAGAATAAACGCCGTGAACTCCGGGATGGGCGGCCCAGGCGAACGGGAAAGGGCCGACTTCTTAGAGAGTTTCTTGAAGGACAAGGGGTTCGCGGTGACCCGGGTTGACGTCGAGGATGCCGCGGCTCCGGGAGGACTACGGCCGAACCTGTCAGCGAAGCTGGAAGGCGAGGACGGAAAGCGGAATCTCTGGTACATCTCCCATATGGACACGGTCCCTGAGGGTAGCAGGGAACTCTGGAAGACTGACCCATTCGAACCCACAATCAGGGACGGGAAGATCTTCGCAAGGGGCGCCGAGGACGACGGTCAATCGTTGGTGGCCTCTCTCTTTGCTCTTCTGACGCTGAAAAAGCTGGGGGCGCCGCTTCCATACAACGTCGGCGTGTGGTTCGTGGCCGACGAGGAGTTCGCCAGCAACTATGGGATCAAACAGCTACTGAAACGCCACCTCTTCAGGCGGAGCGATCTCATTGTTGTGCCGGATTCGGGCTCGCCGCGGGGGACCGACATCGAGATTGCAGAAAAGAGCCTTCTCTGGATGAAGGTCACGACGAAGGGGAAGCAGGTACACGCAAGCCTACCAGCCAAGGGGCTTAACGCGCATAGGATAGGAATGCGGCTGGCCTTAGAGCTAGACGACATGCTCAACTTCAAGTACAGGAAGCGGAACAGGCTCTTCGACTATCCAGTCTCTTCATTCGAGCCTACGAAGAAGGAAGCGAACGTGGGGAACGTGAACACGATTCCAGGAGTGGACGTATTCTATTTCGACTGCAGGGTCCTTCCGGTGTACAACTTGGATGATGTAGAGGCGGATGTCAAGAAGAAAATCAGGCAGTTCGAAAGGAAGTATCATACCACGATCAAGTTCGATGAGATAGAGAAGGAGCCTGCCGGCCCGGCAACAGCTGAAGACAGCCAAGTTGCAATCCTGCTAAGCAGGGCGGTCTCCAAGATCTCGAAAGTGAAACCCCGATTCGTGGGCATCGGGGGGCAGACTGTGGGCAACCTGTTCAGGAGGGAAGGTATCCCCACGGCCGTGTGGAGTACAATCGACGACGTCCCGCACGAGCCCAACGAGTACTCGAAGATCGCCAATCTCATCAACGACACAAAGGTATTCGCAGCGGCTCCCCTCCTCGGCTCTGCGTAACGTGGACCGGAGCCGGTTACTCTAACACCCTGAGAGATGCCCGATCGGGCTCCGCTGACTAGAGCCGAACTCCCCTTCACTTTTCGGGTGCCGGCACTTCCTTGAGGTTAGCCACTTTTCTGGCGAGTTTGATGTNTGGCCTCGATCTCCGCCGTTGCGTTGATCATAAGCTTCGCGCCATCAGGGGAGCCCCCACCATGCATGCATCCGGGCACTCCCTCGCCTATGGTCAGCCACTCTATCAGCCTTGCAGCTTTCGCCCGTGTCTCGCCGTCGGTCCCGGCTTTCAGGTACTTCTGAAGGAGATCGCCATAGACCGGCGAATTGATGTCCTGCGATGACGGGAGGCAACCTGTCTCCGCTATCCCCCCTGCAATGTCCTGGGCTAGCCTCTTCGTCTCATAGGGCAGGGTGGCCACGTGGACCTTGTTGACGTTCGCCAGCTTGGCGTCCGGAATCCATGCACCGGACGGGTGGAGCTTGCCCATGACGGAAGCGGCAAGCCCCATGCCGAAGGTGGTTTCGTTGTTCACAGTCATCTGGACAAGCTTGTCCCTGAAGACCTTCTCGGAAAGCCCGTTGGCCCTAGCCATCAGAACCGCCGCTCCCACCATGACATCCCCCTGCCCAGCAACGCACCCCCCGATGGCCGCCCTGTAGGGGGCGACGAAGTTGAGCACCGCTCTGAGGGAGTGCTTCCACTCCCCCGCCATGAACACCCTTTCCCTGGGCACATGGACGTCCTGAAATAGGAGATACCCCTGTGTTATCCCGCCCAGCTCCACAGGATTGTCGAAGCCCGATTCCATATCTCGTCCGTCTGACGGGTGCCTCGCCTCGACGACGGTGAGCCCCTGGATGTCTCTGGGAATGACGAACGAAATGGCGTAATCGCCCTCCCCCTCTCTGTATCCCGTCCCGGGGAGAACGAAGACCTCGTTGGCTTCGGCCGCCCCTGCAATCATCACCTTCGCTCCCTTGACGACTATGCCCCCTTCTGCGTCTCTCGCCGTCATTCTGAGGGACATGTCTGGGTCTTGCTGCTCAAGCGGTCTCTTGGACCTGTCCCCTTTCGGGTCCGTGAGCGCCCCCGCGAGGGCAATATCCTCCTTCTGGGCATTCGCGAGCCACCCCCTCATCCTCGCGTGGTAGTCGGTCCCCAGCTCATGATCCATGTCGTAGGTCGCGGCCCACATGGAGTTGATGGCGTTGAAACCGACGCACCGGCCTCCGGTGCAGGTACCGGTGAGGTTGAACATGAGCCTCTTCATCCGGACGTTCATGATCATGTCATCGGCCGAGCCGATGACAGACAGATAGCGCGAGATTCGCTCCCCTGTAAGGGAGGAAACCGTCGTCAGGGTATCCCTGTACTCCCCTCTCTGTGCAGCGTCGAAAATCTGGGCGTGGCCTTCCACGGCCCTCCTAGTTGCTGGGTGGGTGGTGACGTCCTCTATCGGTTTCCCAAACTTGTATACGTTGGGCCTCATCTTCCTGAGGCTCTCCTTGTACTCCTGGGCTGACCGCATCAGGACACCTATTAGGGAAAGCTCCTATTCGTGCGATTTCCCTAATACCAAGAACGCTTTGACTGACCGCGAGGGGAAGAGGCGAACGAGTTGAAGGCAGCTGTCTTCCGCGACTACTCCCAGGACCCGGCGAAGGTCGTCAAGATTGAGGACGTTGAGATGCCCAAGGCCTCCGCGGGGGAGGTGGTCTTCCGGATTGAAGCCGCGTCATACAACTACAACGACCTGTGGGCGATGAGGGGAGAACCGACGAAGGTGCCCCTGCCGCACATATCCGGGAGCGATGCTGCGGGCGAGGTCACGGAGGTGGGGGAGAACGTGAAGAAGCTGAAAGTGGGGGACAGGATTGTCTCGCACTCGAACATGAGCTGCCGCACTTGCGAGCTGTGCACTTCGGGACGGGAGTTCGATTGCCCTGAGAGGAAAATCTGGGGGTTCGAATCGGGACCGCTCTGGGGTGGCTTCGCCCAGTACACACATCTCCCCGAGGTCAACGTGGTCAAGCTGCAGGACAACGTCTCCTTCAACGACGCCGCAGCGGCATCGATGGCAGGGATGACGGCCTGGCACGCGCTCGTGGGGAGAGCAGGGATACACCCGGGTCAGATTGTTCTCATCATGGGGGGCAGGAGCGGAGTCGGCACCCTAGGGATCCAGATCGCGAAGCTGTACGGCTGCGACGTCGTCACGACCGTCGGGAGCGACGACCAGGAGGAGAGGTGCAGAGCGCTGGGGGCGGACTTCGTCGTCAACCACAGGAAGGAGGAATGGGTCCAGAAGGTTAGAGAGTACACGAAGAAGAAAGGGGTGGACGTTATTTTCGAGCATATCGGGAAGACGCACTTTCCCCAAGAGGTGGGCCTTTTGAAGATGGGAGGAACGCTGGTCACCAGTGGAGCGACCACCGGCTACGACAGTAAGATAGATCTGAGGTTCCTCTTCTACAAAGGGACCAACCTGATGGGGGCCACCCAGGGGACTGCGGCCGAAACGCAGTCTCTGATGCGCTGGGTGAGCCGAGGGAAGATCAGGGCTGTCGTCGACTCTGTGCTCCCTTTCTCCAACATGGTTGAGGGACACCTCAAGATGCTTCGCGGAGAGCAGTTCGGCAAGATTCTGACGACGCCTCAGAAGCCCTAGCCAAAGGGGAACGAACAGGCCCATTCGCGGCCATCAGAATCCACCCGAGAGGGATCAGGACGCACCCCATTAGCAAGAGGTTCAGTTTCATCGACTTCGCGTTCTCACCCCTCTCCGTCCACGTTACTTCCATCTGGTTAGTATCTCGTCCCTGCGAAATGTAGCCCGGACTACGTAGAGTAGAAGGACGACGATTAGGGCCAGGATTGCGGAGATAACAAGTAGTGTGCCTGTGTCCCCGAGCGGTATCAGGTTGAGCTCGCCCGCGACATAGACCCCGCCATAGGGGAGAAGCAGGAGGGATCCGATCTGAGCTGCGATCCGCACGTCGCTGACCCTGGACGAAACCAAGACGTTCCACTCCACGCTCATGACGTTTGCCAGAGGGACCATGAGGAAGAAAACAATCGCAGCGTTCCAGTTGGGAAAGAAGTAGTAACCGAGGACGTCGTGTGTTAAGGCGTCAGTGAGTCCCATGAAAATCGCAGCTCCGGCAAGGATCGAGGCCACAGGCAGCACAAAGGCGGCGAATCCTTTCCCGAACAGGATTTCGCCATCGGTCGTGGGCGTCGCGAGAAGCGGTTCGATGCTCTTCTCGATTTTTTCCCCCACTATGCTGTAGGAGGCTATGGTGGTCGGAATCAGGCCAGCGAGGATGAGGTAGAAGAAACTGAACGCCGGCATGAGCACCACCAGTTCCGTAGGAGAGATTGTTCCACTTCCCTCGTGCAAAGTGTACCAGATGACCCCCGGGAGAAGAAAGGAGACCAGGAAGGGGATTACGAAGATTGAATAGACGATGTTCCTCTTCTTCACGAATACCGCGAAGTCTTTGGACGCGACAATCCATGCCTGATGGAATCTCATCTATGAAGCCTGCCTAACCAGTTTCAGGTATGTGTCTTCGAGGGTGGACCCCACGACCCCAGCGTATCGAATCCTGCCGCCGGCCCGGACGACCGCTTCAACGACGTCTGGAATCTGCCTGTCAGCGCCAGCCATGTCCACGGTAAGCTTCAAGCCATCTACGGCAATCTGCGAGTCAGGGAAGCGTTCCTTCAATGCCGCCAAGACTTCGCCACTCGACTTCTCGAGTTCGATCATGGCCTTCTTGCGTCCCACGAGGCCCTCGAGTTCCTCGGGGGTTCCCGTTGCAATCAGCTTGGTGTTGAGTATGGCGATTCTGTCGCATATCCGCTGGGCCTCGTCCAAGTTGTGAGTGTTGATGAATATCGTCCTTTTCTCTTTCTTAAGTTCTAGGATGAATTCTCTGACGGTCCTGGCCGACTCCGGATCCAAGTTCGCGGTCGGCTCGTCCATGATGAGCAGTTGAGGCTCGTGTATCAGGGCCCGCGCTATTGCTAGCTTCTGTTTCATACCCTTGGAGTAAGTCCCTGCTGCATCGTCTCTCTTCTCCCAGAGTCCAAGCATGACCAAGAAGCGCTGGATGCTTTCTTTCCTCTGGGGTTCTGGGCAGCCATACAACCTGCCGTAGATATCCAAGTTCTTGTACGCGCTCAGAGCCTCGTACAGGCCGACGTTGTCAGGCACCAAACCAATCATCTTCCGGATCTTGAGCGAATCCTCCTCGTTTCCGACCTCAAGACCCCCGACAAGTGCCTCGCCGCTGGTCTTAGAAAGAAGGCAACAGAGCATCCTGATTGTCGTTGTTTTGCCTGCACCGTTTGGCCCAAGGAACCCGAAGACTTCGCCCTCGCTTACATTGAACGACACCGAGTCGACAGCGACCAAATCGCCGAATTTCTTGGTGAGATCCTTCGTCTCAATCATACTAACTCGCTGCTCGCGGTGCCTGTGAGACTGGAGATAATCAATAAACTCTCTTACGGCTGGGAGATTTGTGCCAATCCAAGGCAAAGGCGCTTTATGCTGGTCTGTTCTGTTTCCGGATTCGTATCTTCGGTTTGCGAATGGAACTGCAGACGGTTAGATTCGATTCCTCGCAAAGGTGGCCAATTCAGAATCCGTCCAGAGTCTGGCGTGGGAAAACCCAGTGCCGTCCTTGTAGTCCGACGCAATACCTGGATTATCAGAGATACCGAAGGGGGTTCCACGCTGAACCGCCGGATCTTCCCACGGCCTCCTATTGCATTTCCCGCAGGGATTCTTGGTTGAGGTAGTATCTTCCGTTGACTTCGACGAATATCCTGGTCCGTCCCCTTCGCCGCTTCATGATCCTCACGAACAGTCTTGACAAACCCAGCTCTTCGGCTGTAAGGGCCGTTTCTGGGCTGATGGCCCCTTTCGCCTGGAACGTCTTGATGATTTCGCCTATTCTCCCTCCAACAAAACCTCTCATCTCGTCTTCCTCTCCCTGATCGGACGGGGACGGCGCTGGGACGGGTTTGGGCGAGGCAGGAGCTGGACCCTGTTGGACAGGTTGAGTTACCGCGGCCTGAGTTTCCTGCGGCTGAGGGCTCGGAGTCTGTGCTATGGCGCCGGTGTCTTGCGGGCTCGGTCTGCCTTCGCTTGGACCCGCAACCGGGCGGGCGGGCCCCTCTGGAGGTGCATTATTGCCAAGGCCCGCTAAGGCGCCGGAAGGACTTCGCTCTAACTTTACGGTGTACTCCATTGTCTTCTTCACCTCAGCCTTTACCGGGGTTGAAGGGACGTATCCTTTGGCCTCGGCCTTGATTTGATAGCCACCTTTCTTGACGCCCTTGAAGGTGATTTTCCCACTCTTGTCAGCATAGCCCCACAGCTTTTCCGGACCGTCCGCCGAAGCTAGCGCCTCGACGACCGGCGATAGCGTTTGCACATCCTGCACCGCAATAGTCAGGTTGCGTCGGCGATACCACAGGAGAATGATCAGAAACAGGATCGCTGCAAGTGCTATTATGATGAGCCAGACGATGATGGGAATACCGGAGGTGGTTGGGACAGGCGACGTTGATGTTGTTGAGAAAGTGGACGTTGTAGAGAACGTGGTAAAGGTCGGAGTCATGGAGGCAGACAACCAATATGCTTGGTTGGGCCCCGGGCTCTCAACGGGGGACCCTTCTCCCTGGTAGAGTATGAGCCAGAAGGGACCCGTCCCGACTTGCTCATTCACCGCGCCCAGTAGCTGCTCTCCCTGGCTAGCGGCGTACCAGGCATTCCCCGAGGCATCGACGGAGATCTGCAGCGTGTAAACGATGTTCACACTCGGCGTCAGATCCAGTTTCCCGTGATGCGCCCAACTGCTTCCGTTCGTCCCAACCTTAGCGTCGATGCCGTAATAGCATTGGTTCGGAGGAATAGCGGAATTGGCTGAGATCCCACAGGTTGAAAGATCACCACAATCGCCCAGATGGCTACAGTTCTGCGAGTTCAGGTTACCGTATACGGTGATTCCAGAAGAGGCATCTGCCGAAGATATGGCGAAGCCGAATGTATGCCCATTCGAGACAGTTCCTTCAACCACAGCGGTCGCGGTAAACGGCGGTGTGAAATCGGCGTTGCTCTGAATTGTGCCCTCTTCCTGACTCGCGTTAATCTGATCAATCATCATCCCCTTTGAAGAAAAAGTAGGTGCCAGCGCGATCACGTTAACGCCCACCTCGTCTTGCCCGAACGTCATTCCGACGGGCCCATTGACCTGCCACAGGCTTGCATTAAGACTGGTATCACGGGTGAAATCGTCGTATAGCAGCGAATTGGGCGAAGCGCTCAAAGCTGATCGGACTTGGTAAGACACTGCGACCATCGTCGCAAAACTGGAAGCGATGAGGAGTAGGAGTGTCAGCGTGGCCCCAGCGCGGTGGGACCGAAGCCGCCTAGCCAAGTTCCCCGGGAAGCAGGCGGTATCCAGATTACTTACAGCGTGTCCCTAATCTCGAGAGATCGGGCACTCACCTCTATCCGGGAGAACTTCCCATCACCAGAGTTCACTCTGAACTTATCTTCTCGTGGGCCCGGCGGCATGTGTTTGGGGATTTAGGCGAATCCTGCCGTTGTGTTGCGAATCCAAGAAACAGTGAAGCGAATCCTAAGCACAAACGGAATCTATCGGGCAGCTGTACAAGCATTGTGAACTACCAGTGGACTGCTCGAGACCGACTCACCCCTGCAAGTCTCGGCTCCGCTCAATTCCGAAACTGTGGAAGGAAGGGAAGGTCCCGCGGACCCTCCCGACTTCATCCTGCCTAACGGCTTAGGGAGGGCCGCA
>OCOJ01058548.1_pt2 | contig 10154 bp, 9 predicted proteins | sample 1539251 | NCBI WGS metagenome assembly OCOJ01 (sample SAMN01911457, study PRJEB22624) | soil metagenome | biome: Soil | place: Malaysia | collected 2012-04-30 | depth RA_metagenome m
ACCTCCAAATCATCGCAACGCACATACTGACACCAAGCTTGCCCCGAGGAAGGGCTGCGCGGCGAAAAGAGCGCAACTGAATTGTCATCGTTAACTTCAGCGACGACCGGCGAAGTCGCCCAGACTCCCTTGCCTTCGGACACTGCTACCGTGGCTCCCAAGTGTTTGCGCAGAATTGACGCTCTCCGCTCCGCTTCAGAGACAGGACGTTGTGTATTCTGAGCGATCTGCTTGAGGTGTTCGGTTTTCTCCGCTTCGAGTTCAGCGATTCGCGTGCGAAGACCGTTCGCTTCCCGACGCAGCTCGTTCGCTTCCCTAGAATGACCGAGCTCGAAATATGCTATGACCGCTGCCGCGACGCCCGGTATGGCCAGCAGTACATCTTTCCACCACGGCTGCTCCAGGATGGCCGGGCCAAAGAGGATCCCGATGACCAAGAAATGTAGGAGCACTGCGATGATGAACGCCCATTTCATTCAAATCACCCCCTCCCGATGTGCAGGTATTTTAGCGCAGGCAGCTTTGCAGGTTGTGGGCCGGTGGNAAACTGGGCGAGCTTTGCCTCGACAATCCCCCGCGGGCAGGAAAAGCAGAATGCGCGGAGCGTTCGCTTCGGGTGTTAGTTCAGCGTAGAATCCTGGTTGAAATGCCTGTCTCCCCACCTGAGCCGGGTACGATCAAGTCTATCGTAGAAATCCTGCTTAAGCCTTTCACGCTAATCTTCAACCCAATAGCCGAACGCATCGGCAACAGACTGAAGCGCAAGCCCAAGCTCCACATTTATGTTCGTCCGCGGACGAATTTCTGGTGCTACGCATGGGATGGCAGCCAGAAGCCCATGATGCAGGCAAGGTTTACTGCTGACATCACAAACGATGGAGACGAGGGCATACTGATTCTGGACGGCTTCATAAAAGGTACAAAGCCAAGCATTCCATTTACCCACCGAATCGAGATTCCACCGACCACGACTGTAACGGGCGAGAACATCTGTCTCTTCGTCAGGCCTGTGGTTGGAGAGGGTGGAANAGGATTTCACTGGCAAGGTTATCTTGATCGACCAATTCAAGCGACAGCATCCGACCGACAAAGTCACATTCACATGGATGGGCTCCACCGAACCTCCTAATCTACCGACTCCCTCTCCCCCCAAATAGATTGGGGTGTGCCGTGATCATTCGTAAAGGCCATGCTTGCGGGTCGAAGTCGCATTCCTTGTGCGGGCCAGTCCAGCTCTGCCTCAAGATTGCGCGCAGATAACTGTGAGCCAATCGGCTATCGGCACGCCTCCGGGAAAGAGCTCCACCTTTGTTTGTGTGAGCACATGCGACGCGTAATCAGCGAGTCCAGAATCGGTTGTCACGAAGAAATCGCAATAGCTCGCATTGGCAGCGTGGTAGTTGTCATCGGGTATGTCCTTCCCGAGTGACCCTCTTCGGCAGTATCGCCAGTTAAGATAAAGGTCGCTTCGTACCATTCGCCCGCTGGGACAGGGTCTCGATGGATCGCTGGGATCGCTAATCGGTAACTTCTATCTTAGTCAATGGGTGGATTTCGGTCCACCCGTGGTCGGGTGTATCGATTTCCGGCATATAGCGATGTCATGTTACTCCGGCAAACCGGGGGGCTGATACCACGAGGACTAAGCTCCTCGTCCTGGTATATTCACAGTTTACTTTAGAGCCGCATGCAGTAAAGGCTTTGAGTACTTATTTTCGATTTACATTATTTTATCTATTCGGTGCTGCTGCTCAGTGGGACCTTTGGCTTCGCTGGTTGCACAACTTGCGGAGTAGAGCCCCCTGCAGGATTGGCTCCAGGCTTCTGCGACGGCGTGTAGAGCACCTTGGAAATCCCTTGTGCTTGTTGGAGGACTACAGGAATAAGTCCGCTCTCTCCGCCGCCTTTTTGAGCCACAAAGTAAAGATATCCTTTCGGAGTGTTGGCCGGATATGAGACCACACAGTCCGTTGGGTGCGAACAATCCATCTTAATAGGCTTTCCGGAGACCCCAACCATCAACTCATCGAACACAAGATTGGTTCCGGTCATTTGGCCAAAGTCGGCCGTAATCGAACTTAGGAGCGGATTCAGTTGACTTCGCAAACCTCCGATTTTGATCACCCTGACCGGTGCAGCCGATACAATCTCGGGATGCACTTGTAAGTCCATCGAGTCCTGGAAATTGGGCACGAACTCTCTTCTAAGGACAAAGCTTACGGTGCAAATCTTTCCGTCCCCCGGGCACTCAAATGCCTGATTCAGGTCGTCGCATGCCCCACCCGGTCGCTCTGTGCAGGAAGGCTGATGATTTAACTGAGCCCGCTCGCCCGTGGAGACATTTATCATTGCTACTCTGAATTTCCATGCTTCATCTGAGGCGGACCAGATGGGATTGTCCATTTTCCAGATGAGTGGTTGACTACACATGAACTTAAGGGCAAGACCGCACGGGGCTAGCACACCCTTGCCGTGGAATGCTCCGCCGGAATGATCCCCGTCGATTACTTCAAGCTGATAAGCAGCATCGGTGTACAGGCACGGGTCTTTTGGCAGGCATTCTTGCACATGTTTATCACTCAGGTTTACCATCCTAGGTGATGGACAAACGAGCTGCGGTCCGAAGGGTTGACAATCCAATTTTAGAATAGAGCCGTCATCAGGCTGGCGAAGTACATAAACTTGCGGCGATGCACCCCAAGGATTGGAATCTGTATCATCAATTACCTGAAGTGGAGCCAAGTTGGCAAGACTCTGAGACGTGGAGCCACCCTTCGTGGCTACCGCATTCAAAACAATCTTGGCCTCTAGGTTGTTGTACTGGACTTTCCCGCTGTTGGGGTGCGTAGGATCAGCCGACCAGAACAGCCATCGTGCGGCTGCCAAACTTGAGACTGGCAGCTTTGGATATGAGAGGGGTGGCAATGAATTCTTGCACCGCTCACAGTCGCGCCCCTGCAATTGGACGCTTGCGTTGCGAGTTCGCAACTCTATGACTCCTCGCGGCGATTGCATCAAAAGTGTAGGGAAATGCCCGCGAAACGAGCGAGGGTTTAGATTGAGTAGTAATTCATTGGAATTGACTGGAACCCAGGTGTTTAGTTGTAACTGGGTGGCAGCAACTTCGAGCACTCCACCGCTCCCACCGGCTCCCGTAATCGCCCTTCCGAATGTGTCTCGTATTCGGCTAATTAGAATACCGTCAGCTGTAATCGTCGTTTCAGGATCTACGTTGAGGCCATCGACCAGCGTTATAGCCACCATTGCAGCGGTGGGGGTCAAATTCGTGGAATCGTCCTCTACTGGCGAGTAACTGATCGTCTTTACAGGATCGGCCGTCGTAGAGCCTCCTAGCCGGGCATCTAGATTCTCTGCTAGGTTCCACTTCTGCAAAGCTGTTGTTTGGGCGCCGTTGCTCGGTGGGTTTTGCCCTCCTGTTTGAAAGCTGGTGGCCGGGATATGCTTTACCCAATCAACGCTGATTAGGCTGACTTGCGAATCAGTGCAGCTCGCCGGTGTTTGCACCAGCACGAAGGTGCTCCTCGTTCCAGGGGCGATCGTGTCCTCGCCGAGAGCGATGCCGTAGATCCATCCAAAGTCATTTCTTTCGACGCCATAACCCGTGATGTAGGCGGATTGACCCAAGGCTTGAGTGATTTTTAGGTGATCTCGGTTATAGCTAGCGTTTGTCCCCCAACTAAAGAAGGAAATAACTGCAGCTAATCCTATGCGATTCTCTTTATATTTCTCGTTAATAATATTCACTGCGGCCGTTCTCGGATAAATGTCAATTACCTGTCCACAACTTAGCTGATAGTGTGTGACCAGCATTTGATGCTTTCTCTGGAGGGGCACGATTCCCGTGTCCATTTGGATCAAATAATAGTTTCCTGATGCAGCCGTCTGATTCATTGTATAAACAAGCCGGGCCAGCCGTTCCCACAGGAGGCTCATTTGGTTGTCCATTTGTTTAGTAGCCGGAAAATTTGGGGAGAATGACGAGGGTACGTTCGCTGGTCCCGACAAGGTGGAAGGTAGACTTGGGGAACTAGGGGGCGTGCTCGGAGCTAGCGCAGTAAATGATGGCGTTGTGGTGCTACCTAGCTGACTCTTAATGTCCGACAGTTGGGAGGTAATTGAATTCAGATTGTCAGTAGCAAGTTGGAGTTGAAGTTTCGCGGCAGCCAGATCGCTAGAAGTGGCTCCGTTTGCGGTCAATGAGTCGACCGTCTNAGTCGACCGTCTTCTGCGCTAAAGCTACTTCATTTTGAGCAATCAACTGCGATTGGATGAGCTGGGACTGACGGCTGATGAGTTGTGCCTGAAAGAGAGCTGCAGCAGAGGCCGCTGACGCTTGCTGCGCAGCAACATTGTTCTGAATGCCGGCAGTTGCGCTATATTGGGCCTGGAGTTGAAATACTTGCTGAAGTGCATCCAGATTTGTCGCGTTCGCGGCATTGGGGTCGATAGCCAGACTTTTGACTTGCGTCGCGGCAACATCCTGAAAAAGACCGTCAAGCAAAGGATAGATGCGTCCGTATGGCCAGATTCGCACTCCTACTGTTACGTCAGGTGGAATTCTGCCTTGTGTTGCCGCATACAGGGTCAGGCTCACGAGGAAAGACGTCATTGCGCACACTTTGAATGCGAAGAGAGCGATTCGCCGAGGAGCCGAAGCAACTTGAGTATTCCGCAAGTCAGCCCACATCTGCAGAGTGCGATTCACTTTAGCCTCCTTCACTCGATTAGGGTGCATCAATTAACTCACCATAGGTTCTCATGCAAGGAATAGCCTTATACACTAATAAATGTCCCAGAGATAAATCTTATTTATACCTCAGAATATTAGTCTCTCCATCGAGAGGCCTCTCCACCCAAGAATTGGTCGAGTCCCCTTCATTGTGGAATATCGCGATCATCTCATTTGGACGCGCGCGGGTATCGGATTGACTCACCCGGGATACGGAAACGCTGATTCCAATACCATCAGAAAAACGGTACTCTTAGGGCTTCTGAAACAAAGACGGAGTGTAACTGTGACCCAGCTCCGCTCCATCGGAGGACTCAAACCGATATATTTCGTACCTCGCGAGGACATAGCAAGCGAGGTGCTCATCCCCTGTCTGGGTAACGCTGTTTCCGTCGACTGTATGGTCGGGTTTTTCTCGGGCCGCTCGCTCGCAATGCTTGCCCCAGGCCTCGCATCCTTCATTGCCGAATCCTCGAGCCCCCTCCGGTTGGTGATTTGTCCGGTACTGAGAGCGGAGGACAGAGAGGCGATCTCCGCCGGGTGCAATACCCCCGAGACTGTAATCCATGAGTTTTTGGCGTCCGGGCTGACTGTCGAGGATGCACTCACCCGTCATACGCTACGTTGTCTCGCATACCTGATTGGGGTGGGTCGAGTTGAGATTAGAGTTGCCCTACTTGAGGACGCAATCTTTCACCCCAAGGTGTGGCTCATTTCCCAAGGTGAGGACACGGTCGCAGTCCACGGTTCGAGCAATCTTACGGTGAGCGGCCTGAGCAAAAACTTCGAGCAGGTTTCGGTGACGAGGTCCTGGACAGACGAAACCAGCAAGAGTGTCGTCGTGGCCTTGCGGGCCGAATTCGATGCTATTTGGTCGCATCGCTCCCCCGAATGCACCGTGTTTGAGTTCCCAGAGGCGGTTTCCCGCAAGATACTGCGGGAGTACGCAGGGATGAGAGCGCCCGCCGAGGAGGAATTCCTTACTCTTTTGAACGAAGGACAGGCATCCGACGCTGCGACGGACAGGGGACCCGCTTTCCGGATTCCTTTACACCTGAATTACAGGACGGGAGAATTCGCACACCAGGGAGCGGCCGTGGAAGCGATCGAGGCCAGCGGATTCCGCGGGGTCGCCGCCATGGCAACGGGGTCCGGCAAGACAATCACAGCCATGCTTGCTGCTCACCGGCTGTACATGCGCGAGCACAGACTTCTCATCGTCATAAGCGCGCCATACCTGCCGCTCATTTCTCAATGGTGCAACGAAGTCAGCGAGTTTGGCTTGGAGCCACTGAATCTCGGGCTCGTCGCGGGCGCGGATGCCCGCAGTGCCGAGGTGGCCAGAGTCGGGAGGCGCATCCGCATGAGCCACGAAGATGTCGCCGAGGCGCTCGTGATTACGCACAAGACCCTGTGCGACAAAGGCTTTCAGAATGCGCTTTCCAGAGTGGACGTGCCGGTCCTCCTGATCGCGGACGAAGTGCACAACCTCGGCGCCGAGGGATTCATAAGCTCTCCGCCTCAAAGCATTCCGTTCAGGATTGGGCTCTCCGCCACACCGCAGAGGCAATACGATCCCGAAGGCACGGACGCCCTCTTTGCGTACTTCGGGCCGACCGTCTTCACCTTCTCGCTCGAAGAGGCGATTGGCGTGTGTCTGGTTCCCTACGAATACTTCGTCCAGCCGGTGAACTTGACTGACGACGAGGTGGATGCGTGGATGCAGCTCACTGAACGCATCATAAAAGTGTTGCGAAAGAACGACGGCCAGCTAGCAGATGACAATCCTATCTTGCAAATGCTGCTGCAGCGGCGGAGGCTCGTTCTCGAATCGGCCGAGGCCAAGCTGGAGGCCCTCTCTCGCCTGCTGGATGAACAGGATAGAGAGTCGCTCTCCTACACGCTCATCTATGCCACCGACAAAGACCCCGAGCAACTGAACCGTGTCAATGACCTCTTGCGACAGAAGCGCATTCGCTTTCACCAGCTGACGGCGGAGGAGACATCCTCCCGGGATCTCACGCGAAGAGTGGTCGAAGCCTTCGAGCGGCGCGACCTTCAGGTGCTTACGGCCAAGCGGGTATTGGACGAGGGGGTGAACATTCCCCAGATATCGAAAGCCTATGTTCTCGCGAGCACCACGGTCGAGCGACAGTGGGTGCAGCGGCGCGGGCGTCTGCTCCGCAAGTGCAATGCGATAGGGAAACAGTTCAGCATCATATACGACTTTTTGGTCGTGCCGCCGAGGGCCAGCGTAGATTCCGACACCAAAAACATCGTCAAGGCTGAACTCCGAAGAATCCGTGAGTTCGCAAGGCTGTCCTCAAACTTCGGCGCTGCAACCGGGGCGTTGCCCATCATCGACCCGGTGATACGGGATTTTTTCCTCGATCCGGAGGATGTCTATGCCACTGGCTAGCCAGCGGGTGCTCGCCATCATTTTCGAAGAAGCAAAGAAGTGCGACCAGCGCTTTCCGGGATATCACAAGGAACTGATCCTCACCTTGGGAGACATAGTTCAACTGGAACGAGACCATCGCGTCCAAGGGACAAACATACGGCAGCGAATTGCCGACAAAATCGGGGCCTTGGGGCATCTCATCGCAGAATCCATGGCCAAGAAATAGGGTGGGGGCAGAGATGAAACTACTGCACGCGCGCTTTCACAATTTCCGGCTCCTAAGAGATCTCGCCATCGATTTCTCGGTAGATCCCGACAAGCCCTTAACGGTCATTCGGGCAGAGAACGAATCCGGAAAGACTACGATTCTCACGGCTCTGCAATGGGGGCTGTACGGTGAGGATGCATTGCCAAACAAAGGCGAGAACTACCGAATACATCCCATCGACTGGGCAACATCCGAATCATCGCAAGTGCCGATAAGCGTCGAGATCGAGTACGAAGTGACGTCTTTCGGTCGAAATCCCGACGGAACTTCAAGGAAGAAGCACAATCGTTATCGATTGGTTCGGGCCACGACAGAACATGTGTCAGGCTCCGAATGGAGGCGTGGTCGCAGCGTCGTGCAGTTGTTTCACTGCGCTCCTGGAGGGGACACACCTCTAAATGATCCAGAGGCCCAGATTGTGGACGATTTGTCGCCGGAGCTCCGAGAGGTGTTTTTTACCGATGGGGATCGCGCTCTGAGTTTTATTGAAGCGGGTCTTTCCGCGAGTACTAAGCGTGACCGTGTGCAGCGCGCTATTCGAGCCTTGCTGGGCCTTTCTGTAATTGAATCAGCGCAGAAGCACGTTAAGGATGCCGCGATGGAAGTCAATCGGAGGGCGCAGGCAATCACGACCAGCACCGACCTCAGAAAACTGACTCAGGAGATCGAGAATTCTGAGCATACCAGCGAAAGATTCAAAAGAGACCTTGTCGATGCGAAGCAGACGTTTGAAAACTGTGAGGAGAGCCTAATTGATTTGGAAAAGCGTCTTGCGGCGGCCCTCGCCAAGGGTGATCAGGAAGCGCTGGCCAAAGACCTTACGGGTTGCAGAGCGACAATCAAGTCCCTGGACGCGCAACTTGAAGCATTAGATCGAGCGCACGGCAATTTATTCCGTAGCTCAAGTCTCGCGCGGGATCTTTTGGGCCCCTTGCTCGAACTCGGGATGGAAAAGATGGATAACCTGAGAANAGCAAGGCAACTTTCCAAATACAACTATTGCAGTGCTTGAGGATCGATTAAAACTGGGCGAGTGCATTTGCGGAGAGACGCTGAACCCTAATGAGCGGGGTGGGGAAGCGCGGCGAAAACGTATTTTGAACACCATAGAAAGGAACAAAAAAGATGACGAAGTCAAAAAGACTTTGACCGAGTTTTATTACAGATCGAAAAGCCTTCTGTACGATGACTCTCGGGAGGGCCGCCCTTGGGTCGAGATGTATGCCGAGTACTTCCAGCAGCGTTCGGCAGTGGAACAACAGCGAGAGAGCGAGGGCAAGAGGATGCGCTCTATCCAGGCCCGCATCGATCTGCTGGGAAAGTCTGATATAGGCGAACTGCGTGAGACACAAAAACTCTATCGGGCGCAACGAGACGAATCACAGCGGAGAGTAGTCGAACTCGAAACTCAGTTGAAGGGAGTCCAGCGACATTTGGAAGAGCGGACGAAGGACCGGGACCGGCTTCTCAAAGAAGAGTCCAAAGGAAAGCTGATTTCAGGACAGTTGCAAGCAGGCCAGGATCTTGTCTCGGTTCTTGATCACTCCTACGAGCGGATGCGCGGAGAAGAACTGTTAAAGGTCAGCCGTCTGATGAACGATTTGTTTCTAAAGATGATCGGAGCCGATCCCGAGCAAAACGCCATTATCAAGCGAGCTGAAATCAATGAACTCTTCGACATCGTGGTGTACGGCGCGGAGGACAGAAAACTGAACCCGGACCAGGATTTGAACGGAGCTTCGAGGAGAGCGCTTACACTCTCCTTTATTCTTGCCTTGACCAAAGTGAGTGAGGTCCCGGCTCCAAANTGTCATCGACACCCCGCTGGGCATGATGGCGGGATACGTAAAACGAGAGGTGCTTCGGACCGCGATCAAAGAGTCCTCTCAGCTAGTCCTTTTCCTCACGAGCGAGGAGATTGCAAATTGCGAGGACATTTTGGACACCTACGCCGGAGTCATCACAACCCTCACGAATCCTGCGCACTATCCGAAGATGTTGGTGAATCGGCCGCCAGCCGGACCGGTTCAAATCTTGAGATGCAGTTGCGGACATCGAGGGCGCTGCACGCTCTGTGACCGCCGCTTGGACGAGGTTCCGGAATGCGCTGTGAAGGAGAGCTATGTCTAGCAAGTACTACAATCCCTTCCAAGGGCTGGATATTCGCGTCCCGAATCGATATCGCGACGATTTCGGCCGGTATTGCCAGACTCACTCAGAGGATGGCGGCAAATCATCCGCGCTGCACAGCCCATTCCCACGCATGGTGGACATGTGGTTTTTGGCCGTCTGCCTGGGGGCGCAGGAAGGGAAGCCCGCCGAATATGACGCGAAGGATACCTACAAAATCATCGATGCCAGCATTTTCAGCAGCGATCCGTGGAGAATAGACGCCCTAGTCCTGCTCGCAATCGGACACACGAAAAACGTAGAGATTGTAAACGAGCCGAGACAAGTGCTGGCCCTAGCGTCGGGNAATGGACAAGCTGCTACAGATGATGAAAGAAGGCGATTCCGAGCCCGTTTGGAATCTTTCCGATGAGCTAGATCGCTTGCTGAAGAAACTGAACGCTTCGATCAAAAAGAACTAAAACTGTAGGATATTTAGTTCCCTAGCGGACTACGTGTTTCTTCTTTAAGGAGGCGGAAACCTGACTTTGTCTCATCCACGCGTCTTAGGGGTGAGCATTCTCAGATTCTAGTTTCGCAAAGATTTCCTGCTTCTTTCGCCTTTC
>OCOJ01039911.1_pt2 | contig 10151 bp, 11 predicted proteins | sample 1539251 | NCBI WGS metagenome assembly OCOJ01 (sample SAMN01911457, study PRJEB22624) | soil metagenome | biome: Soil | place: Malaysia | collected 2012-04-30 | depth RA_metagenome m
CCGTCTACGGCCGTAAAATGGCCGAAGTTCTTCGTCAATGATTCTGTTAGGATAGCGTGCTCGGGCATCGTGAATCACCTTCCATTCTATCGGTTAGGTGTGTGTGAGCCATTAAACGAGTTCTTGAGCTTATTGCTTGGAGCGCCACTCCGTTTCAGGCTTATTTTCCCTATGATTTGCTACCCTTGCCATGACGAAGAGCAGATCAGAAAGTCGATTCATGTAGGGGACCAGTTGTTCGTTTATCGTCTCCGTTTTGCCAAGCGTAACCACGCGACGTTCCGCCCGCCTGGCAACGGTACGGGCGTTGTGAAGCAGAGAACCGGCGACGCCACCACCGGGTAGTATGAAGGCCTTCAATGGGGATAGTTCGGTTTCGAGCTTATCGATGGTCCTCTCCATGGCTACGATTCTCTCCTTTGAAATTCGTGGGATGTTGCGTTGTTGAAAGTCTCCGATCGATGCCAAATCGGAGCCGACGATGAATAGATCGTTCTGAATCTCGGCCAATAACGCGTCTAGTTCCTTATCAGATAACGACGCTCGCACTATTCCGATGACTGAATTGAGTTCATCCACATTCCCGTATGTTTCAACACGTAACGAGTCCTTGGAAACTCTAGCGCCTCCCACTAAACCGGTCTCGCCTTTGTCACCCGTTCGAGTGTATATCCTCGCCAAGCTTACTCGAACTATGGATGGGGTAGGGAAATTTAGGGAAGTCNGAAATTTAGGGAAGTCGGTAGTACTTTCGTTGTTGGTTGAGTTGAAGGTCGGCGTTCTCCTTGATGAACCGCAAATCCCAGCCGGTTTCGACTACGTGTTCTACGAGGTCAAACCAGCGAGCGGACGAATCTTGAAACCCCTTCCCAAAGCTTGGAATGTAGTGAACTGTTTTGCCGACAACACGATGGCTGAGAAGGAACCCGAGTTGGTGGCGGTCTGCAAAGGGGAGAGGGCGAAAAGGGGAACTACTAGCCGGTTTCTATGGGATTGGATATGCCCCAGTAGAACCACATATCGTGACTACTGCGTGAATTTCATACGCCAAGTAGCATCTCAAGATATCTCTGGAATCCGTCTCGACAGCGTCTGCTTTCCTCGGGAAGGCTACTGCGACTGCGAAAACTGCGTAAAGAGCATTCGTGATAGTGGGATAGAACCGATTGAATGGCGAGCTAACCAGATAACGTCCTTTGTTCGGGAAGCGAGAGAAAACATCGGGTGCAGTCTGGGGCTCACTTTGGAGCCCGACCCATGCTACGGGAAAGAGAGATTCGGATTGGACCTCCACGAAATTTCAAAGTACGTTGACTTCGTGGTGACCCCGCTCTACATGGATTACGCGATAGTCTACTGGCTAGACATTCTAGCGAATTGCTTCCGCAGAAAACTATCAAAACCATATTTCATCGAACTCTATGCTGGACACCCGAGAGCACCCATGAAATACCTTGCTTCCGCACTCGCAGTGGCTTCAAAATACGCGGACACGGTAATTTTCTCCACGTACCAAGCTAGCTTGGCGCGAAATCTGCAAACCGAAATGGCCTCCGACCCTACGATAAAGAAGTTCCTTGAAGAACGCGATTGCAAGGGTATACTTGAAGTCTTGACGGCATGGGAGAAGATGTGGTGACGGGGCAGGAAACAAGTTCGAAGCTTGATTCAACTGGAGAAGGCCCCACCCCTATCTTAGCGCGCATCACAGACCTCCTCTTTGTCTGTCTCACCATCTATCTACTCCTAGGTTATGCATTAACGCTACTTCGACCAGTCACCGCGTTAAGCGCTATTCGCATTGCATTCTTTACTGTCTATCTGTTGATGGCCCTAGCCTTCTTGACGGTCCGAAACCATGCACAGGTGTTCACTACGAGGAGAGTTGACTACCTGTACACGATTCTGGGGTTTAGCGCGCCCGTTTGCTTCCAACCCTCACCGTCTGGTGGTCCTCTATTTGTTGGAGTGTTATTGGAGTTCGTCGGCGCAGCACTGGTAGCGGGCGCATTCTTGTCTCTAAATCGAAGTTTCGGCCTAGCGCCAGAGAATCGAGGCATAAGGACCGCCGGCGTCTACAAACTCGTTCGACACCCAATGTATCTGGGCTATGTACTAGCAGAGGGAGGGTTTCTTGTAAGCGATTTTTCCGCATTCAACATCGTCGTCCTCACAATTTCTGTCCTTTCTCTTCTGCTGCGATTGCGCGCGGAAGAGCAGCTGCTAGTACATGACCCAGCTTACAGAGACTATTCGAAGAGGACGCCTTGGAAACTGGTACCGTTCCTGTTTTAGGCTTGAGGGCTGTTCATCGCCGACTGAAATTTCTCGACGTATTTCGGAGGAAAATAGCCGGCTCTTGCGGCTCTAATTAACTCCTTTAGTTCTTTACGAGCCTTCGTCGCCAGTGAAGCGGATATAGTCCGCCTCGCAACGGCGCGGTTGAGTTGGTCCTCGTCGAGTACGATGCACCGGCCGTCCGGGCTAATCCACAGGTCAAGGAACAGGTCCGTAATGATCGCCGTCTTCGACGGACTGGATAATAGTCTCGCAACCGGCCTGATTATGTCGCAATAGTAACCGGTGAATTTTCCAGTTCGGTCATAAAATTTTCCTACATCATACCATTTCCTTTTGAAGATGAACCAAATCGCCAGATATCCATTGGCAACTACTACCTTGCCGAATTCGCGTCTTGGATTCCGCACACGCAACCGCTGTTCAATCACGAGCCGCTTCGCACTCTCCTCACGAAGCATGCCCTGGAACTGCCCCAGACGATCAGGCAATCGTCTGTATCGGATAGTGACAGGTCTGGGCAACGCAACCATGGAACTCATGCGTGGTGGCGGAATCTATCTTTAAGTGGGTTTGTGTTCGGTTGGAAGTGACGGTACTGGGATATTCGTGTCCTCGTTTAGAAGCATGGTAATTGGATGCTCATTCCTGTTGGGCACACTTGTTGGAATTTGGATCCTCGCCTATGATCCATTGCTACGAATCACCCCTAACTACCATTGGTACGTGGTACTTGTCTTCTGCATTGTTGACGCGTTGCTCGGAATGCAGGTGCTGCTGACATCTGCCCTCGGCGTGTGGGATAACCTGACCGTACGATCAGCCGCCTTGTGGTCTCTGCTGGTAGTTGCCGCCGTTGTCGCTGATGTTCTTGCCAAGCTTCAACTCCCCTCCGATTATCCGACCATAACGACTTGGGAGGCGTTTCAGTACCTTTTCCTTGGGTTGAATGGCAACCCGCTTCCCCTCGCCGTGCCGGCCCTCATTAGCATTCACAGTATTGCCGCGTTGACCGGGCTATTGCCACGTGGGAGCGCGTGGTTTCATTTCGATTGGTTGCCTACCAGAAGAATGATCGCAACAATGGTTCTCATCGCCGTAGTCATCATGGGTATGGGCCCCACCTACCAGTACCTAACCTCCAGCGGAGTTCTACCCGCGAGTATTTCTTCACAGACGAACACTGTTGATATTCAGGCTCCGCCTGTCAAACAGTCGCCGCTGCCCTACTCACTGCAAAACAGAACAGCGTTCATCACTCTAGTTGCAGTAGCCGACCCCATGCTACCCTACAATTTCAACGATACACGGTTTGGGCATCTGGTCATCTACGTGCCAACAAACTGGACCATACAACTGATCTTCCAGAACCGAGAAGGATTTCCACATAGCGCAGTCTTGATGAACGCGAACGCTCCGTCACCGACAATCATTGAACCCTCTTCAAGCATCATTGCTCAAATACCACATGACGCCGTCAACGGCGGATTCTTACTGAATGGCGAGTCGGGTTCGGTCACCGTCCATAATCTTGCTACCGGCAGATACTGGATTGTGTGTGCTTTCAATTACCCGGTTCCACACGCTGAGGAAGGAATGTGGGTGGTCCTAATTGTGACAAACCAAGTCAGCGCGCCCTATTTCGTGATACTCCAAGATTGAATCTGCGTAAACGTCGTACGGTTTTATGTCCTGACCAGCGGGCTCCGGGAACGATGAGAAAAAAAGTCGCATATTACGTCTACATTATCCTCTGCGAGGACGGAAGCTACTATACAGGGTACTCCAACGACCCAGCCCATAGACTCGCTGAACATCTGAAAGGCAGAGGAGCCAAGTACACGAGAATGCACAAACCAAAACAGATCGTCTACATCCAACGGCACGGGACACGGAGGGCAGCGATGGCTCGAGAGAGGAAAATCAAGGCTCTAACACATAAAGCAAAACGAAGGATCATAGACGCCGCTACTTGATTATGGTGACTATGTCACGATCCGCAACGATGTGATCCATTCCAACGCGTTGGGGACTGAACCTGACGCTGTCTCCGGACACAAGCGCGTACTTCGCCTCTCCGACCACTTTCCTGTGAATTTTGTTGCACACATCTGAGATGGTTGAGCCCGCGGTTACGATAAGGGGTTCCTCGAAATCCGGCGTGCCGTTTCGTGGTTTCAAGTACACTTTGATCAGCTTGAGGTTATCATAAATTGCTTTCTTCAGCTCTTCCAAGTTGATGTTCTGGTCGGCTGAGACGGGAATTATGCCTCCACCTATTCGAGTCTTCACTTCCTCAACATATTTCGGGTTGACCAAGTCGATTTTGTTCAGGACAGTTATTGAGGGAATGTATTTGCGGTTGCCCGCTATGACGTCTATCAGTTGGTCGGCTGTGATGTCTTCGCGGATTATAACGCCGCCATCGTTAATTTTGTAGACGTTCATCATTGCTCGGACTGTTGCTTCAGTTAGGTGGGTTAGCTTGCAGGCTACGGTTATTCCTAACCCACCTTGCTTGGACCGATTCAACGTTACGTTGGGTGGCCGCGTGTTAAGCCTGATTCCGATTTCATATAATTCCTTCACCAGAGTGCTTACCTGATCCGGTTGAAACACGTCGAGCACTAGCATGATTAGGTCCGCGTTCTTTGCGACAGATAGAACCCGTCTTCCACGCCCAGTTCCTGTTGCAGCCCCAGAAATAATCCCCGGCAGGTCAAGAATTTGTATTTTTGCACCTTGGTATTCGAGAAGCCCAGGTACGACTGTTAACGTCGTGAAGGCATAGGCGGCTACTCGTGATTTGGCGTTTGTTAGATGATTTAGAATTGTGGATTTACCAACGCTTGGTAGACCGATCAGTACAACTGTGCAGTCGCCGCCTTTCTTTAGCTCGAAGCCTCCACCGCCACCCTGCTTCGATGACTGCGCCCGTTCCTGTTCAGCCTTCAGCTTAGCGAGCTTGGCCTTGAGTAACCCTATATGGTGTTCAGTATGCTTATGGATCTGGGTCCGACTCATCTCTTCCTCAATAGCCCGAATTTTCTCAGGTAAACCCAAACCCGCACACTCCGATAGGCTAGTTAGTTGGAACTACCAATAAACCGAGCTCTCGATTCAACTCGTAGGATTTGAGCTAGGATCCCTTCTCGAATCATTCTTACGGCTTTCACATTCCGGTGAAATTGAATAGTGCTTCTCTCTAGCTTCCTCGAAGGCAAGCCGGTTGAAGGCACCTTCAGGCCTGTAGATTATCTCGTGACATGTACCACATTCAATACCGCCATCGGGATCCTGAATCGGCGCTTGCTTTCCTGGCCTGGCCAGAAGTAGACCTCTGGGCGCGAGTCGCTTCGTTGGACCCGCGAGCTCGCTGATGTCCCGCTTAGGCATTGCTTTCCATCGCATGTTACCACACTTCCGACACCTCCGACGGTTGGTTTTGGATGAAACACCGCAAACAGCGCACGTCCAATTCATGATATAAGCCTCAGAGCATACAATTCCTCAGACAATATTTCGCGCGATCAAGCGCCAGATAACCCTCATCCAATTACCGAGCGAGACAGAAGCAGAGATTACTCGAGACTTCTATGAGTGTTGGGGATTTCACGTTTGCATTCACGTTGGGCGTTATCCCCGACCCCGATTGCGTTCTAATTGTTTCTAATCACGCGACAGTCTAAGTGCATTGTCCGAGATAAGCAGTTCGCCCATGCCGAGTTTACGGTAGCTTGGTGTCACCAACGCTTGTAATACTTGGTATGAGTCCCGCAGCGTGTGCATACGGCGTCACGGTAGGGTTTGCCAATCAACGGCTTCTTTCGTTCCCAACCCAGGTTGTGCTTTGTATCGGCTCGACATTTCTCGCAGTAGATGTTGACCCATTCAACCAAGCCAAATACCCGACCCCTAACAACCGTCTCTTGCTTATCTCATTTTCAGAAACGAAGCATTATCGGGCCCCTTCAAACCTAATAATCATCTGAAGACATGTTTGGCAGCGAGGGGACGCTTAGATTCTGGTACTTGGTGCGGTCGAATGGTCGAGTTCTGTGCCAAGTGCGGTTCTTACATTCCACCGAAACAGAAAACTTGCGCACGCTGCGAATCAGTCGAACGCCCGAACTTCGATCGAATCACTCGCGCAGTCTCCGATCTCTCCGTAGATGACGTCCTCGACAGCTTCCCTAGCCCAGCGTTTAGACGCTACCAGAAGGAAGCAATCACGGCGACTCTCAAAGCCTACCAGTCGGGGAAGAGATGCGTTATCGTTGTGGCCCCAACCGGCTTCGGTAAGTCCTATTTGGCAGCCGCATTCACTTCTGTGACGAAGTCGTTCTACGTTACCCCCCAACTGGCCCTCATAGACCAGTTGACGGCCGACCCGAACTTGCGGGGACGATTTGTCAACATAAAGGGCCGCCAAAATTACAAGTGCCACTACAGCCCGCGTAGGGGTGTGCATGTTGGCAAGTGTGTTACGGAAGGGTATCCTTGCAACGAGCGTTTGGACGTTTGCCCCTATTGGATGCAGAAGCACCTTGCACTCCAAGCACCTAGTGTTCTAATGAGCCTCGCCTACCTGATTCTTGAGGGCACGACGGAAGGAAGCGAAACATACCTTGGAACAAGAGACCTGCTCGTATTGGATGAAGCGCATAACCTTGAGGAACAGTGCCTCAACCACGTATCCCTGAAATTCTCCCCCTTCTCGGTTCCCTACGAAATCTACCACAAACTTCTACCAGACATGAAGAAAGTGGAAAACAGAATCGAGTTAGACGTCTTCCTAGCCGACGTCGCCGGCTACCTGAAACTGATACTCGGCAGGCTTGAAACAAAAGGCGAACAGGGCGAAATCTCACTCCTCGAGGCAGAGAACAAAGCACTGATGGAACGATTCCTCGAGAATTACAACCTGTTCATGTTCTCAAACTCCGAATGGGTCTGGGAAATCCGCAACGACCAACTCCTGCTTCAACCAGTTTTCGCTAGAGAGTTCATGAAGAACTTGGTTTGGAAGCGCGGACAACACTACCTCATCTCTTCAGCCACCATTCTCGACCCAGAACAATACGTACAGCTCAACGGCCTAACCGACCTCTTGAACGAAGATGAGATCGAGATCCTCGAAGTGCCCAGCACGTTCCCGCCGGAAAACCGACCAATAATCGACGCCACTGTCGGCCCGCTCACTCAACAACATTGGGACAACAACATGCCCCAAGCCGTGGCAGCAGTAGAAGAAATACTCCATAAAGAGAAAGGTAACGTTGCAATCCATTGCCACAGTTATAGGCATCAACGAGCCTTAATTTCCAACCTTTCTCCGTCTTTGAAGCGGAGACTGATCGTACACTCGGGCGAGGATCGCGAAGAGAAACTACAGGAGTGGATGCGATCGCGCGGTAAAGTCTTCGTATCGGTGGCCTTCAGTGAGGGGCAGGATTGGAAATATCAGATTTGCGAGGCGCAGATTTTGCTGAAGGTTCCGTTCCCCGACCTGGGCGATAGGCGAGTGAAGAGGCGACTTGAGCTTGGTCATCGCCAATGGTACCAAAATCAGGCGATGCTGAACATCATTCAGGCATACGGACGCGCCGTGAGGGCGGAGGACGATGCGGCGCGGTTCTATGTGATCGATGGAAGCTGCGGTGATCTAATCAAGAACTCGTGGCAGTTCATCCCAGACTGGTTCAAAGACGCCCTGCCCTCGACATTCAAGCCATCCGTAAGAGAATGATACGACGTAAACAGGGTTAAATCCGAAAATTCATCTTTCATTATAACGCGTCCTCCACTCACCTGTCAGAGGACTTCACGATGCTTAAGGATCAACAGGATGCGTATGGTCATCTGATTTACGATTACTTCACGAAAGGGATTGGTCGAGAAATCGTTGAACGTGACGATGGTCTAATCGATCCGTCAGAAGTATTGCCGAAGTATTATTTCGCACAGTTTCGGGACTGGACAACACACGAACGCCGCGCTATGAAGTTTGTACGCGGGCGAGTTCTGGACGTGGGTTGTGGAGCTGGTAGAGTTTCGCTTTACTTGCAAACGAAGGGGTTCGACGTCTTAGGAATCGACGTGTCGCCATTGGCTCTCCGGGTTTGCAAACTAAGAGGGGTGAAGAAAGTGAGACTGCTCCCCGCGGCTCGAGTTGAACATCTGGATGGCAAGTTTGACACCGTATTGATGCTAGGCAACAACTTTGGACTCTTCAACAGCTACAAACGAGCGAGAGCCATGCTGAAGAGCTATTACGATAAGACTTCGGACAATGCTAGGATTATCGCTGAAAGCATAGACCCATACAAGACCAGAGACCGCGCACACTTATCGTACCAGAGGAGAAATCAGCGGAGAGGAAGAATGTCCGGGCAAGTGAGGATACGAATCCGCTATAGAACTTACGCGACCCCCTGGTTCGACTACCTACTCGTTTCAAAGAGCGAGATGCGAAAAATAGTAACAGGAACTGGTTGGTGCATTCAGCGGTTCATAGATTCTTCTGGACCACTATACATCGGCATTATCGGCAAGACTGGGAGGCAAACATAGTCAACGAAGGGCCGCGTAGTGAGAGTCTACGAGGCGAGCCGCTAGGAATCCTCATGTTGACCGGGTTGGAAGTCGGGCCGCGGGTTTAGCCGAAGCGGATTATTCGGCCTCCGCATTTGGCACAGGTGGGCACGATGCTCTTCCCGTCCAGCTGGGGTAGGCTTCCGTCGCATGTGCAGACCGTCTGGTCTTTCCCCTTCCGAATTATAACGACATCACGCTCTTGTACGCGGGGATTTACGTTATCCATAGATCTTGGGTATTCTAGGAATTATATAAGAAACTTTGGCATGAAAGTTAGTCCCGGTTCGATGAGCCCCCTCTCGACTTCCGATCACGACTAAGATCCGAAATCTTCGGTTCTTAGGCCTATCAACTCCTCAGGTTCATTATTCCTTGCTCCAAGAGTGCCCACATGCTGTGCAGGTGAAGCGTTCCATCGCTCGCTCTTGCCGCACACCCGCGTGTTCCCCCGAAACAAATCCTAGGCTGTGGAATGCTTCCTTGTTACCACACTTTGGACAGGTCTCAGCCACTTTCATGTATTCGAGTTTCGAGGGGTCCAAAACATCGGTTGGCCTCTCCTTCGCTTGCATCTGAGTGACCTCAACTATCTCAGCCTGTGTTTTGTTTCCACATTTGGAACACGTGTAACCGTCCTTCGTCTTTGTCATGTAGCCTCTGCAGCGTTCACAGAACTTCATTTCAAAAGACACCTGGCCAGATAGACAGAGAGACTTAGCTTCCTCTTGGTGACGTCCAAATTCGATAATAGACTCCACTTCATGGCACGGAAGTCGATCGGGGCACCCAGTTACGCGTCTCTGCTGATAGGCTACTGGGGAATAGTCACTTTATGATTGACTCGAGAGGGACGTAAGTGTCCGTGTCGTGGACTGCGCCAAGCTTCGCTATCCTAGTCTCAACTAGGGCCGCGATATGTTGCGGGGGCGGATGGACGTAGCTTTTCTCCACCTCTAATTCCGCGAGAACGTCAGCCTTGCCGAATAACATGTATACTCCGCACACTTCAGGTATTTCCAATAGCTTATGCATGAGCTCCTTCGCTTTTCCGGCTTCGCTCATTACGAAAACGAATCCCTTTGCCGTACGACGCTCACCTGTTTGTAGAGCACGTGTCTCTGATTCGATTGGTAATATTGTCCGCGTGTCCACGATGCCACCTGCCTTTCTAACATTGTCCATAACAACTCCCGCCACTCTCTGCCGAGGATCCACTTCTGTCTCTGCAGATTCCAAGGCGACCAGCAAGTCGAACT
>OCOJ01033991.1_pt3 | contig 10149 bp, 9 predicted proteins | sample 1539251 | NCBI WGS metagenome assembly OCOJ01 (sample SAMN01911457, study PRJEB22624) | soil metagenome | biome: Soil | place: Malaysia | collected 2012-04-30 | depth RA_metagenome m
CGCCAGCGTCAGGATCAAAAAAATCACCGGCCGGGAGTGCCGCGCAACCCAGTGATCCGTATTCGGCCGATCCGTATTCGGTCGATCTGTGTTCGGCCGATCTTCATTCGCTCGACCCCCGTTCGGCCGGTTCACGCCCGTGCTCCGCAGCGCTTATTTGTCATCTTTGTCTCCGCTCGGAGCTTTCGATCCCTCGGCCGAAGGTTTGGCGCCCTCCGGAGTCACGCTCGCAGCTTCCACGGTGATCTTGGTGTTGTCGGGCAGGCCATAGGCGCCGGTGGTGACGACCTTGTCGCTCGCGGTGACGCCCTCGAGAATCTGCACGTCATCACCTTGGCGGACGCCGAGTTTCACCGTCTTCTGGTGAGCCTTGCCATCGGCGCCGGCCAGCATGACCGCTGAGGTTCCGTCCGGCGCGGTGATGACCGCTGTCGTCGGAACTACAAGAGCATCTTTGATCGTCTTGGCCGTCAGCGAAAGCTGGACGCTGGTTCCCGGCCGCAATTGATGCTTGGGATTCTTCGCCTCCAGCCACACTTCGACGGTCGTGCTGTTGGGATCGAGGGCGGGGCTGACGACCGTAACTTTGCCTGTAATCGGCTCGGCCAAGCCCGGTACGGTCATCGTTCCTGGGTTGCCGACCTTCAGCAAGGCCGCGTCGGCCTGGGGAATGTGCGCCTTGGCGATAACGGAAGAGACGTCCATGACGGTCAGCAAGGGAGTTCCCGCGGCTGCCATCTCGCCCGGATAAAGCGGGCGGTCGGTCACAACGCCATCGATGGGGCTGCGGATTTCCGAGTAGCTGAGCTGGGCTTGTGCGCCGTGATATTTGCCTTCGGCGGACTCCAGTTGTCCCTGAGCAGCTTTCAACTCCTGCTGCCGTGTGATGGCCATCAACGCATCGAGGTGTTGCTTGGCGATGGCGTATTGATTGCGCGCCTGGGTCACTTCCACCGTCGATTGATCGAGTTCCTTTCGCGGCAGCGCCCCCTGCTGGAAAAGTTGCTGCCGGCTTTCATACACCTTCTCTTGCGCATCCAAGGCGAGCTTGGCCTGTTGTGCGTCCGCTTCCGCCTTCTTGATCTCCTCCGGCAGACTGGCTGCGGTCGTGGTCTTGTAGGCGGCCTCGGCCTGATCGTAGGCGCCTTTGGTGTCTTGTTCGGCAGCGGCCAGGTCGCGGTTTTCAAGAACCGCAAGCAATTGACCTTGGTGCACCGGACTTCCGCGCTGCACCAGGAACTTCTGCACCGGAGCGCTGATCTTGGGCACGATGGCGGCCTGCGCGCGCGGAAACAGAATCGCTTCGGTCGAAATGGTGTGCTCCAGGGTGGTCTTCTCCACGGGAGCGACCTGTACGGTGACAGTGGGCTCTTTGTCGCCCTTTTCTCCGGAGCAGGCGGACAGGAGCAACAAGGCGGCTGCCAGCACAGTCAAGCCGCGATATCGACGCTGTGAGGCCAGCGGGCCATCCTGAACGGTCAGTGCGAAATTTGGAGTGCGATTCATTCGTCTAGAACGTTCCTGTCAGAGTCTGCAAGTTTGCCACAGCCACCCGGTAGCGCGCTTGTCCGTCGTCGTAGGCATTGCGCGCCTGGGTCAGCGTGTTCTGCGCGTCGACCACTTCAAGGACGGTGGACTCCCCAGCCTGGTAGCGCAAGTTCGTCAGCCGGAGGCTTTCTGCGGCGATCTCCGCCGAACTGGCGAGTGAGTCCATCTCGCCGTGCGCGGTTTCCGCCTCGCCATAATACTGGCGCAAGTGGCTGAGCAGCTGCCGCTGAGAATGGCTCAATTCCACCTGGGCCTGGTCGCGCCGCAGCTCCGCCTGCTTGAGTTTGCTGCGCTCCGACCCCCAACTCAAGACCGGGATCTGCAGCGTGGCCACGGTTGAGTACNCCGAGGTTGCGCAGGCCGTCGGTGCGGGTGGCGAAGTGATTCGCGTCAATACCGTAGAAATAGTCAATGCTCAGCGAGGGTAACAATCCGCCCCAGGCGGCAGTGACTTCATGATTCGCGACTTCAAAGGCGGCCAAAGCGGCACGCAGTTCGGGATTGTTCTTCTTGCCGGCCGCCTCGACCTCGGCGAAAGTCGGCAAAGGCTCCGCGGTTTGCAAATCGTCCACCACGCTGAAATCCTGGTTGAAGTCTGGGAACAGCAGGACGGCTAAATCCAGTCGGCTGTGCTCCATGTCGAGTTGAGCTTCCTGCAAAGCGCGCTGCTGCTGCTGGGCCTGGATTCTGGCCTTGATCACATCGGCGCGAGCCACTTCGCCGCCAGTTTGCAGTTTTTGGCTGATGTCCAAGAAGCGGTTCGCCTCCGATGCGGCCCGCTGCGCCGTCGCGTACTTACGCTGCGCGATGACCAGCCCGTAGTACGCCTGGGTGACGGTAACCACAAGGCCACGGGTGGCAACTTCGGCCTTTGCGCGCGCCTGCGCCAATGCCGCCGAAGAGCGCCGGTAGTCAGCCATGCTGGTCAGGGAGATCGCCTGATGCACGTCCGCCTGGCTGATGTACTCGTGCACTCCGTTGTTGGCAATGAACCGGGAGACGGGGCAGCCTGACACGGTGTTAACGCAAGTCACTGGCAGCGGCCCGGTTCCCTCGGTGTATATGAAGGAGTTGCCGTAGGCGACGCTGGGCAGCAGGCCTGCACGGCTCTGCACACGATCCTCGCGAGCCAGCCCCAGATCAGTCAGGGCGGAGCGGTATTGGGGATCGTTCAGCCGGGCGCGCTGCAGGGCATCCTGCAAAGTAAGAGTCAGAGGCGCCGAAGACGCCGTGGGCGCGGCGCCGCCGGGGGCCTGAAGCGACAGAACCTCGCTCGGTGCCTGTGCAAAACCTGTTGGCCCGCACACCAATAGGACCAAAGTGAGAGCAGGGAGAAGCCAATGGTCCCTGATTTGGAACGCGGCCTTTTGCGCTCGGTGCATGCCACTTTCAAGCTGTTTCACAAGCCACCTCGAAGTTCGATCTCAGCCCTCGTGAACCACGAAAGGCTATGACAACAATGGTCTTGGCCATCCGAAAGGACATATTCCGCAGTCCGATGCGACGCCGCGAGTGCCAACAATAGGGGAGGGCTGGCGCAGACAACGCTTCGTCCGTCGAACAACGGCTGGACCAATCTGGAACTGGCTCAAGCTAACACAGCCCGCCTGAAAGCTACCTGAAAAGCCAGCTTCTGCCTATAAGTGCTAGTAGCCTCTGGCCTTAGCCATGCCGCGCCGGAAAGCGAAGAGTTGGCGAAGAGCGTGCTTTATGGAGTGCGCTGCGGTGATTCCGAATCGAAGCAGCAGGAGAACAAACCAACGTGATCGATCTCAGTGAAGTCAAAGTGACCCCCCGCGACCAGCAGGTATTGAACCTGCTGGTGCAAGGCTGCAGCAATAAAGATATTGCGGGCCAACTGAACATCAGCCCTCGCACCGTGAAGCAACACCTACGTACCCTTTTCTTGCGCGCCGGCATCCGCGACGGCCGCAAGCGGGTGAAACTGGCCATCGCCATGTTTGACAAGGAGGCAGCGCAATCATGACCCCACGAGAACTTCTCACTCCTAAGGAGGTACAGGTGGCAACCCTGGTCTGGCAGGGACTGACCAACCGCGAAATCGGCAAGCTCATGGGCACGAGCGAGCAAGTGATTAAGAATTACCTGCGCAGCACGTTTGACAAGTTAGGCGTCTGGAGCCGTCTGGAACTGGCTATGTACGTGGCCAGCCACGGCGGAAGCCACTGGCCCCCGGCGGTTGAGCTGACTGCAATCAACGAGCGTTCTGCCGTATTGCAGTAGGTGCGCGCGGTGCAAGACCGGCGCAGGTGTGCCCCGGGTCGCGGGGCAGACCTGGCAGTAGTCCACCCTGAGAGCTCGCTGTGGCGAAATGGCTATGATTCCGGTAGCTATGAGGCGCAAGGGCGCGCCATAGCTGACGCCCGCGCCCAGAGCGCGCAGCCAACTTCTGCAAAAGGTTTCACGAGCTGTCGAGATTTGCCCCGGGCAATTTGCGCAAAGCGTAACTTTTTCAGTGCCTTACGGGACCCTGCCAGCGGTCTGGAAATTGCACTTCGCCCCTTGATTTCTGAGAAAGCAGGCTCGCAGCAGCGGCGAGTTTGGCTTCGCAACCCAGGGCGAGGCAGGGATGGCCTACAAAGAAACCTTCTGGATGGCGTGTGATTCCACCGAACAGTTGCGTGCCGAGTATGGTCCCTTCCATACGCGGGCAGAGGCCGAGGCCGAGGCCCGAAAGCTGGGATTTGGCTATCTCTTGCGCTACGAGCACATCCTCGGCGAGGGTGACGAGATTCAGGAGGTGCGCTGCATCTTCATCGAGCTGCCGGGTGCGATCCCCATCGAAGCCGATCCCGTCACCTTGCATACCCGCTGCGCCAGCTGCGGGGAATCGGCGGCCCATGACAAAGCGTGGCAGGCTGAAGTGTGGGCCGATATCCATGAATTCGAGCATCCCCGGCACCGCGTGCGGCTCTTCAAACATGCGCGTGGCAAAGGCCTGAAAGAAATCGGCGACTGGCGGCTGTAAGGGGTAACCAACCCGATTCACCGCTCGAGAATTGCTCGTCGAGCGGCACACGGACCCCTCACTGCTGGTCTCACCTATTCATCCTCAGCCGATCGGAGGTACGAGCTGGGTTGGCCTGCGACCGCACCTAAGCCACCCGAGTAGAGCCTCGTTCACACTTCAATGCCGTGGGAGGCACCCGACGTACAAAATCCGGGAAGGACTTGGCCACGGGGCGAATCTAGTCTTATACTCCCTGAGATGAAAACCGTGGGCGGTTCGCGTTTGACCGAGTATCGGGAGGCCTTGCGTAAAGTTGGCGCCTTCGGCACGGGGATGTGGCGATACTGGCGTCGAGGCGAGCCGGCACCAGAGAGCAACCATCTCGTGCAAAAGCTCTACGCGTACACCGATGGGCGATCCAACGACCTTCTGTTCCGTATTCTTGAATCAAGGCGAAAAGAAGCGGATCTGAGATTGGGCTGGGATGGAACGTCTCTCGTAAGCGAGGCTGGCATTCTTGACCCGAGTATCGAGGACGTGGTTCGCGCGCTGAGAGAAGACGGTGTAGTTGTCGTTCCGCCGCGGCTGAAAAAGGAAACTGTACAAAGTCTGTATGAACTGGGTTTGTCATGCACAATGGGCGCGATGACATACGGTTCTTTTGGCGCAGATCATATTCCCGGTACACAAACGACATTGCCGGTTGCGGAGACGGGAACGAGTCAAGGAATTGATCCCTCCCAGCCGCGCTATTCTGTTTACACGGTGCCGAGAGAACAACTCTTAGAAAACCGCATCGTTCAATGTCTATTGTGCGATCCTTATCTTCTGGCCGTAGCAACGCGCTATCTCGGCGTCTTCCCTGTGGTTACCAAACCGGACATGTGGTGGGATACGGATTTCGTGCCCGGTGGCCTTCGGCCGCGGCCGTTTCACACGGATTCGGGCTGCTTGCGGTGGTTAAAGGTCGGTGTGAACCTGACGGACACAACATTTGAGTCGCCGCATTTCGTCTATGTGAAGGGCTCACACAATCCAAATCGAAGCACTCGACCTTTGACCAAACGATTGGCGAGTCGGATGAATCTGAGCGACAAAGAAGTCACAGAAATATGTTCCGAAAAAGTCAGTCATATCACTGCGCCCGCAGGATCGATAACGCTGGCCGATACCCGAGGTATCCATAAGGGTGAGCTTGCTATGCGAGGACACAGATTGGTTTTGTATTTTGGTCTCGAGGGAAGCGCTTTCAACAATATCGACAAACCCATACCACTGAATCAAGTCGGAAGCGAACTCGGAAAAGCGATGAGCGCAAGACCCTTCAGCTATCAATTCTTTCGCGTTGCAAGTTAGAGAAACGGCGTGCGCAATTTTGAGCTTGTTCATCGCAATCCCACTGGTTAATCTGTTCAGCGAGATTCTCTCGGATCTTCATGCTTTCCTTAACTCCGCATATTCAGCTTCCTCGTTCAGCGGCCTGAGAGTTCGCTGGCCGCGGCACGATCCACAAACCAGATCAATTTGCCGTCGCTCGGTTGTACCAGCTTGGAAGGGTATGCTCGCCCGGCTTCGCTCGAGATGCAACCATCGAGAAATGTAGTCTGTTCTACTCGTGGCGTAGAGCCACCATCGGGTCCACTCGGGACGCGCGGCGCACGGGGACATAGGTCGCCAGCAGCGCGACGATCGCCAGCAGGGCGGACACTCCGCCGTAGGTGATCGGGTCGCTGGGAGTGATTCCCACCAGGAAATCGCTGACCAATCGTCCAACGGTCAACGCCACCAGCAATCCTGCCGTGAGTCCTATGACGATGACGAAAAACCCCTGGCGTCCGATCACGCGAAGAATGTCGTGCCGCTGCGCGCCGAGAGCCATGCGAATGCCGATTTCCTGCGTGCGCTGGCTGACCGCGTACGACGTCAGCCCGTAAAGGCCAACCAGCGTGAGTACGAGACCGAGCAGTCCCAGGATGGCCGGCAGGCTCGCCCCAAGTTCGAACAGGAGCAGGCCGTTGCCACCGTGAAGGATCTCGGTCATGGTCCGTACGCCATAAATCGGGATGGTGGGAGAGATTGACTGTGCGATGTTCCTCACTTCCGGCAGCAGTTCCTGCGGACTGCGTGCGGAGCGGATTTGCAAAGTCTGGACGCCTTCGTAGCTCTGCGTGATGGGCCGGTAATAAGCGAGCTCGAACGGCCCATACAGCTCGTTCATGCGAACGTTACCTGCGACTCCCACGATGGTGAGCGGATGATTCGGATCGGCGGCGGGGGCGAAGGAGCGCCCGACCGGGTCCTGTCCGGGCCAATAGCGATCCGCCATGGCGTGGTTGATCACGGCGACTGCCGCGGAGTGTTCGTTGTCGGCGGCAGTGAATTCGCGCCCGCGGATCAGCGTGATCCCGTTGGTCGCGAAGTAGTCTGACGAAACGGCACAGTAGAGGGCGCGAGGAGCTGGCTGATTCGGGCTCGGCGGAAGGCCGGGAATCACCAGATCGCTAGCCGAGACGTTGTCGGCCAGTGGAACCACGGACGCGAGGCTCGCCGATTGCGCGCCCGGCAAAGCACGGGTGCGTTCCAGAATCACAGAGAAGAACGCTCTACCTTGCGCTTCGGTGTAGCCGATTTCGTTGGCATCCAAAGTCAGGTTCAGCACCGATTGCGGATTGAAGCCCAGGTCGGCATGCTGTACGCCGCGCAGACTTCGCACAAACAACCCTGAAATGACGAGCAAGGTAAGGCACGCAGCCACTTCGCTAGCGACCAGAACGCCGCGCAGGCGCTGGCGTCCGCCGGTCGAGCCGCGGCCGCCTTCATGAAGAATCTCCTGCAGATTGCTGCGCCATATGCGGATCATTGGCACCAGCGTCACCAGCACCGCGGAGGCAGTGGCCACCAGGAAGGCGTAAAGAAACGTATGCCAGTTGAAACCGAAGTCGAGAACAAAGGGCAAATCCACTTGCAGCGGAACCGAGCTCAGCACACGGGTCGTGCCGACCCCGAGCAGGATTCCCAGGGCACAGCCGAGAGCGGCGATGACCAGGCTCTCGGTGAGCAACTGGCGCACCAGGCGCGTGTTCCCGGCGCCCAGCGCGGCTCGCACGGCCATCTCGCGCTGACGGCCCAAGGTGCGAACCAGGAAAAGATTCGCGACATTCACGCAGGCGAGGGCGAGGACCAGGCCCCCGAGAATCAGGAAGAGCGCACCGAGCTTGGGTAGGGGATTCGCGTCGCCGCTGAGCAGTCCTGGCGGCCGCAGCGGCTTGGCTCGCAGTTCGCCGATTCCCTGATCCCGGGGATATTCTTTCAGCAGGCGCCGGCCAACCACAGCCAGCTCGGATTGCATCTGCGATGCCGCCGCTTGCGGCTTAAGCCGCGCAAAGGCCACGATGCTACGCGTCTTCGGGTTGGTGAGGAAGTCGGTCGCGACTCCGCGCTCGATCGAATACATGCCGAGCGGGAGGTATCCCTGTGCTTCGACCAGTGGGGTCGGGCCGAGAAATCCCTTGGGCGTGATGCCGACGATCGTGACGGCTTGGCCATTGAGGAAAGCGGCCCGGCCCACGATCGTCGGATCGCCGCCGAAGCGCGTCTGCCAGTAGTTGTAGCTGAGAATCACGACCGGATCGGCGCCCGCCGTTTTTCCTTCGGCGCTCAGAAGAAATCGCCCCGCGGCGGGAGCGATCCCGAGCAGCGNAGAAGAAGCCGCTACCGACATAGACTGTCTGAATCGGCTTTGTGATGCTATCGACGGTCAATCCATTCTGTGCGTTCTGCGCACCTTCCAGGCCGCCGAAAATGAACGGCGCCATGCCGGAGAAAATGCCAGTGGTCTGCTTTTGCATCTCGACAAACTCGGGATAAGAGAACTGAACTTCGTTGTCTCCCNGCGGGGCGGGAAAAGACGAGAAACTGCATCTGCTCTGGGTGAGAGATGGGCAGCGACCGCAGGCACAACCAATCGACTAAGCTGAAGATCGCCGTGTTGGCTCCGATGCCGAGCCCGAGCGTGAGCACGACAATCGCGAAGAAGACCGGGTTCTTGTACATCTGCCGCAGCGCGTAGCGGACATCCCGCATCAGAGTCGACATTGGTATTCCTCTCGACGCACTTTCCCGCTACGTTGAATTGCAATCAAATCGCCAGCAGAGGAGTTGCCTAAGTGCTTGAAATCAGGCAGGGGACTGGCAGGAAGAAGCTGCCCCGGCGTCCGTTTTGCCAAGCAGATGTTCGGAAGCGGACAGGAAGCCCTGGGGGCAACCTCCGCGTCCTGCGGCGGTCCTCAGCTCTTGGTCGAGAGTTCGCTGGCGGCGGCTCGGTCGACAAACCAGATCAACTTGCCGTCGCTCGGTTGCACGAGTTTGGAAGGATATTGCTCGCCGGGCGCATCGGTCTCCAATACCACATGGAGCGCCGCGGCTTTATCTGTCCCGCTGACCAGGAATGCTACGCAATGCGCCGCATTCAGCACGGGCAGCGTGAGGGTGATCCGGCTCGTCTTTAACTTTTCGACCCAGTTTGCAACTACCAGGCGCGATGTTTCGCGCAGCGCGGCGGTCGCGGGGAAGAGCGATGCCGTGTGCCCGTCTGGGCCCATACCCAGCAGGATGAGATCAAACCGTGGAACTTGCCCGGCCTCAAGTGCAAAGAACTTCCGCAGCGTTTGCTCGTAAGACGCGGCTGCCGCTGCTGCGTCGGGATTCTCCGCAGGGATACGAAAGACATTGCCCGCTGGGACCGGAACCTTCGACAGCATCGCTTCGTTGGCCATGCGATAGTTGCTGCCGGGATCGTCGGGAGGGACGTGGCGTTCATCACCCCAGAAGAAGAACATGCGGTCCCAAGGCAGCGAAGAGCGCGCACTCGTGGCCAACAGAGTAAAGAGACTCTTCGGGGTCGAACCACCCGAGAGGGCGATCGTGAACCGGTTGCGCTCGGCCACGGCTTCGTTGGCGGCGCGCGCGACTTCCTCGGCGGCCAGTTCAAAGAGTTCCTGCGGGGTTNGCCGCTTTTCGGATCTCGGAGCTCGCGCTCATGGATGGCCGACAAGGACGTGGCCGCGGACGGCAGCACACCGCGCCGCCCCCAGCAAAGCTGCCTTTTCGTTGGTGATGACCTGCACCGGAATTGACTCGACCAGCGGACGCATGCGTCCTTTNTCGAGGAAGGCCTGCAGGAAGAGCGGGCCTTGCAGCTTGGGGAGAATCTTGGGTGAAATGCCTCCACCAAGAAACAGGCCGCCGGTGGCCATCGCTTTTAAGGCGAGGTTGGACGCCTCGGCCCCATAGACGGAGATCCAAAGAGCCAGAGCCTTTTCAGCCAGCGGGTTCGTGCCGCTCAAGGCCGCGCGAGAAATTGTGGCCGCGGCGTCGCCCTTCTCGAGTGCCTGGGCAAACTCGCGATTCTCCTGGCCGCATCCTGAGTCATGCAGAAACTCGTATGCGTTGACCAGGCCGGGCCCGGAGAGGATGCGTTCATAGCTGACGTGCCCGAAGCGAGCGCGCAGGAAGCGCAGCAACTCGATCTGCAAGTCATCCTGGGGAGCGAAATCGGCGTGTCCGCCTTCGCAGGCAAACACGTGATGGCGGGTGCCATCCCAGAACAGGCCAGCTTCGCCTAATCCCGT
>OCOJ01036684.1_pt2 | contig 10148 bp, 10 predicted proteins | sample 1539251 | NCBI WGS metagenome assembly OCOJ01 (sample SAMN01911457, study PRJEB22624) | soil metagenome | biome: Soil | place: Malaysia | collected 2012-04-30 | depth RA_metagenome m
GACCTGCAGGTCTTTGGGCGTAAAACCTATCAATTGATGGTTCCCTATTGGCCTGATGTCCTCAAAGACCCGTCTGCGACAAAAGCAGATACCGAATTTGCTCGGGCGTTTGACTCCATCCCCAAAGTTGTTTTTTCACGGTCGTTAGACAGCGTTGAAGATCGAAATACGAGAATTGTTCGCACGGACCTTCGCGACGAAATACTCAAACTGAAAAAAGAACAAGGCAAAAATATTTTGGTCGGTGGCGTAGATATTCCTTCACAGCTTATGGAGCTTGGCTTGGTGGATGAATTTCTTTTTGTCGTTGGGCCCATCATTGCAGGAGAAGGGAGACGGTTGTTGGAAGGAGTCAACCTGCCGGAGAAATTACAGTTAAACCTTGTTGAGTCGAAAATTTTTAAATCCGGATGCGTTGCGCTTCATTACGTAAAACAGTGACAGAAAATCGGCAGCTGTGTGGACGCGCGGGCAGAAGTACGCTTCAAGCGATCCCGGCCGCCAGTTCGGGCTGTCTCTCGAGCGACTGGCGATCCCAGTTTCCGGTGATCGCACCCGCTTCGTACGTGCTTTGCAGAAAATCGAGCAACACGGTGGTGGGGGAATTGGCGCGGCGGACATCCTCGTACATGAGAATGTACTCGCCCAGCGCGGAGTGATAAAACGCGCTTTCGGGCAGCACGCGCTGTTTCTCGAAACCTTGCGGCTGGGGAGCTGCATAGGCATAGAAAGCCGCATCGTCCAGTCCGCCGCCGCCGGGCCAGAATCCGGCGCTAATCACTTCGTGGGAATAGGCTTCGCGCATGATTTTGCGGAGGACGGGATCGGCGTCCTTGCGTTCCGGCGCGCGGCGGCCGGAGAAACGGGTGACAGCCAGATCGAAGCTTCCCCAGAAAAAATGGACCGGGCTGGATTTGCCGACAAATCGGGAGCGGAACATTTCGAAAACCTGGGCGACAGAAGCAAGAATCCGCCAGAAGTTGCGCGCGCTGGCGGGATCGTAGGAGGCGTGCACAGTGTCCGTGTCGAATGGAATTGGATTGGCAACTTCGACCGGCATCTTCCAGATTCGAATGTCGATTCCCATGGCCTTGAGCGCGGCCATGAATTCCCGGTAAAAAGCGGCGACGGTTTGCGGGACAAGAGGAATCTGTTTCGATGCGCCGTCGTTGGTTCGAACGTGAAGCCTGTGCTGGAGGAAATCGAACTCGACTTCAAAGACGCGCGGCCCGTATGGAATCAGCGAAGTGGTCAAACCCGAAGCGCTGACATACAACGGAACGTTCCACCAATGGTTGACCGGAGGCGTAAGCGCAAGCCGCACCTTGCCGACCATCTGCACCCACATGTGCAGCGTGGCGCAGGTGTCTTTCCAGGACGCCAACGGAAGCGCCGGCCAGCAATCCGGCGAGTCGGACATGCAAGTGTCGCGCCAGTCCATGAGGGGCTCGCTACCCCGCTGTTGCGGCGTGCGGAAAGTATAGGCGCAGGTGCCGGGCAGTGGCAATTCTGCGCTATTCCCTCAAGATGGCTCGAGTCGCTGCCTAGAAGCAATCTCACAAATCACGGCACCGGGGGTCGGAGCATCAGACTCTGTGTGATAACGCCTGTTTGCGTCAAGGCACGGCTTCCAGCCGTGCCGTAAGTCATGCAAAGTTAAGGCGGCTTTAGCCACTGAGGAATTGGTTTTGAGTTTGGCACACAGACTCTTCAGTTCCGACATTAAGGTCAAGCAAAAATTGGATAGGTTCTAGACTTTCAAGCCGGGTCGAGGATCAGGATCGGGATGTGCCTCTCCGTGCGCGCGCGGTAGAACTCGAAGCCGCCGTACCGGCTGATGAGGATAGGCCAGAGGCGCTCGCACTCCTCGGGAGTCGCTTCGCGCGCCTTGAGCTGCCTTACTTCCCGTCCGAGCTGGACTTGCGCCTGCGGATTGGCACGAAGGTTGAGATACCACGACGGGTAATCCTTCTTACCAGCGTTGGATGGGACCACCACGATAGATTGCCCTTCCGGGAATCCAAAGATGGGAGCGGTGCGCGGCTCGCCGCTCTTCCGCCCCGTCGTGGTGAGAAGGACCACCGGACATCCCAGCGAGCGGATGAAAATCCGTCCGCCCGATAGCCGGTAGATGATGCGATGGAGCGGATAGAAGAGACGGGTGGTGGCCAGCTCTCCCAACAGTACATAAAAGAGGCGCCGCATTCTCCTCATCCCCCGACCTCCATTCGCCTGGGGCTGGATCCTGCCTTGGTTAGACCGCCAACCAAAAAAAAACAAAACGACAACGGCAAGATTACCTAGAGTGACGCGAGGGCGACCCTCACGTAGAAAGGCAAGACTCACTAAAGCCACGAAAGCAGTGAAGCCAATTCCACCAGAGAAAAACCGCTTCAAACCGGCAAACTTGCCATCCGGAAAATCGTAGGACTTGGCGATTAGGCCGAAGGAGCGACATCCAAAAATCCAAACCAGCACGGCTACCAGTGCAACGACCAATCGAGTTGCTTCACTATCTGGCCAGAAAAGCCGAGCTATTGAGGAGCACCCGCAGACCACCAAGCCGCACGTGATCCAAACCCACATGTCCGCCCAACCTGACGCGGGACGAAATTGAATTTCGGATTCTGGCATGGCCGATGTAGGATGGCTATCAGTGGGAATGTTTTTGGGCGATGCGGCGTGCAAAGGGAGACCTCCAGTGGCAAATGCTAACTCGAAGAGTTCCTTCTATCAATCAGATCTCCGTCGGTTTGCGCATGGGGGCTTTGATTCCCTGTAATTCTCCAAGTCTACCGCCGCCAGCGCCTTGCATCCGCTTCCGGACGCTCCTTCGCACTTGACGAGCCATAACGTGTGCGTTATATTACATCCATGGCATGGGAAGTAGAAGCCACGGAGGAGTTTCAGGCATGGTTCTCCGGGCTGACTTCCGCAGAACGGATTTCGGTGGCCAGCAAAATCGACTTGCTGGAGGAGGCTGGGCCGTTGCTAGGGCGCCCGCATGCCGACACGTTGAAGGGCTCCAAGCTGACAAATCTTAAGGAGCTGGTTATCCAACATGGCGGCGATCCGTACCGCGTGATCTTCGCTTTCGACCCGCGGCGAGCAGCAATTCTTTTGCTGGGCGGGAAGAAGACGGACAACAGATGGTACAAGACAGCAATCCCGGAAGCAGAAAAACTCTACGAAAGATATCTGAAAGAAATTAAAGACGAGGGGCTGATCTGATGCGGAAGACGTGGGCACAACTCAAAAACGACACGATGACGAAGGACGAGCAACGGCGGGCACGCGAGCTGGCGATGGGCGATCTTGCGGAAATGGAGCTTGCCGAGCTTCGCGAGGCGTTGCAGGTGAGCCAGGAAGAGCTGGCCAAGAAATTGAAAGTGACGCAAGCAGCGATTTCGCGGTTGGAACGGCGCCCGAATGTGTTGCTGGAGAGCATCGCAACCTATGTTGCGGCCCTGGGTGGAAGAATTGAAGTGCATGCGGTGCTGCCCAACCGGACCGTGAAGCTGACGCATGTGCTTGAGCCCGTGGAGCGGAAGAAGTCCACGCCCGCGCTGAAAAAGAAAGCGTCGTGAGCTGAGCCTGCCGTGCGGACGCGCCCTCCCTAGCGCAAGGGAAACGGAAGCACGAATCTACAGCTTGAACAGTTCGCGGAGGCGTTTGGTTTGGGCGCGGCTGACGGGAATTTCGGTTTGCTTTTTGTCGTTCATTTTGAGCATGAAGCCGGACTTGAACCAAGGCACGACTTCTTTGATGTGATGAATGTTCACGAGATAAGAGCGGTGGGGCCGCCAGTAGGATTCGGAATCCAGCGCCGCGTGCAACTCCTCGAGCGTGCCGTAATTCGAAGCGCCCTCGGCATCCCGAGCGACAATCGTAATCGAACCCGCCTCGACGCTCGCGTACACCATGTCGCGCGCATCCACGAGCAAAAGTTTTTGCTGCGAACGCACCAGCAGCTTTACCGGCTGCGCGGCGTGCTTGGTCCCAAGCTGCGTTACAAGTTGCTCGAGCCGCTCCGTCGCTGGGGATTCCGTGTCGAGCACTTTGCGTGCGCGCTGAATCGCTTTCGCGATGCGCCCTTTGTCGAACGGCTTCAAAACATAATCGACCGCATTCACGTCGAACGCCTGTACCGCGTACTGATCAAAGGCGGTGGCAAAAACCACGTGCGGAATTCGCATTTTGCGTTCGACGAGTTTTTTCAGCACGCCGAAGCCGTCCAGTCCCGGCATCTGCACATCGAGGAAGACCAAGTCCGGGGCGTGCTCTTTGATGAGGGAGACGGCTTCGACGCCGTTTTTCCCCTGGCCGATGAGGTTGATTTCGGGGAAACCTTTCAGCAAGAAGGCGAGCTCGTCGCGCGCGGGCTTTTCGTCGTCGATGATGATGGTGTTGATTCCCATTTGTGCAATGTCGTGCCGCGGTGTGCCAATCTGGCCGATCGGAAAATTCACCGCTAAAAGGAACGCGCCAATTCTGCCGAACTGTAGATTGGCTAGGGCAGGCAACGGAGGCCGGGCTAAAAGCCGGAGCCACACACGCCCTTCGAATCCCATTTGCCCTGATGCGAGTATAGGCGCTTCTCGCTGCGTCAGGCAAATCGCACAGCATAAGATGGACGTCCCTTCGTTCCTTCGGGCGACCAAGGCGCGCCGCTAGAACTCGCCCACGAATTTTACTAACAAGCACATCCTTCTGTGCTCTTTTGCGGGCTTCGGTTAGTATGGCGTGCACGATCAGCGAGGTGCAAATGGCCGCGAGCCAATCCGGAAAAGCGCGAATCTTGCGCAGCCAGGTAATATACAAGGGGCCGATCTTCGGCCTCCGGCGCNNNNTGCTGGAACCTGGGGGCGTGCGCGCTACTCGGGAAGTCATCACGCATCCCGGATCGGTGGTGGTGCTTCCCGTTTTGCCGGATGGCCGCATTCTTCTAGTGCGGCAATACCGGCACGCCACGAGGCAATTCATGTGGGAACTCGTCGCGGGACGCATCGATCCAGGAGAAAATCCACAAGAGGCGGCGGCTCGCGAACTGCTTGAAGAAACCGGGTACAGCGCCAAGAGCTACCGGGTCTTCCTGGATATTTACCCAACGCCAGGTTTTCTGGAAGAACGCATGTTTCTGATGCTGGCCGAGGACCTCACTGCGGGCCAAGCGCAGCCGGAAGAAGACGAAAAAATAACCGTGAAGGCGCTGACGCGCACGCAAATCGAAAACATGATTCGCCGCAATACGATACGCGACGCCAAATCCATCGCGGGAATACTGTATTATTTACGGTTCCTGGCTTGAGAAGCCTGTGGACACGGCTGACCAGTTTGCAGAAAAGGCGGATGAGCTTTCTTCAGGGGCGCTGCGCGCCCTGGGCTGAAGCCCAGGGTCTACAAAAGCTACCCTTGATAAGCGGCTTACGCGGGGGCTCAAGAGTCTGTGTGAGAACTAAGCGAGAGAGCCCTCAGCGGCTAAAGCCGTGTGGATTTTGCGGGAGTTACGGCACGGCTGAAGCCGTGCCCTGACGGAAAACATGAGTTGCCACACAAACTCTCAAGCCCCCGCCTCCTAAAGAAACTAGGTTTGGTGCAAGCTGTGAAGCCGTGCCCTGCCACAAACCCATGATCTGCACACGAATTCGGAGGAGTTTCGCGACACATTTGCCGGGAAACCGGCGTCCAATGGAAGAGTCAACTTTCTGAGCCGATCATCGTGGCCATCAGCCCCGCCGATTCCAAATTGACTGCTTACGACGTGTCCTATTCGAACGAGGCGGCGCGGCTGGCTTCATCGCGGTGGCTTTTTGCCTGGACTATTTTTCTTGGGGCGTTTTTGCTTTTTCTCATCGAGCCGCTGTTTGCCAAATTGATTCTTCCATGGTTTGGCGGATCCGCGGCGGTTTGGGCCACGTGCCTGGTGTTTTTTCAAAGCGCGCTGCTGCTGGGATATTTTTATGCGGACTTCGCCAGCCGGCGATTCCCTGCTCCGCGGCAGGCGGCCATTCACATCGCGCTTCTCGCGGTCAGCCTGGCGTTTCTTCCGATTGCGCCGCAGGTTTTTTGGCGCTCGCACGCGGCGATTGATCCTGCGTGGCGAATTTTGGGGCTGCTGACTTGCTCGATTGGGCTTCCGTTCGTTCTACTGTGCGCAACAAGTCCGCTGATACAGAGCTGGTATGCGCGACGTGGCTCAGAGCGCTCACCATATCCGCTTTTTGCTGTTTCCAATTTTGCGTCGCTTGTAGCGCTTTTGAGTTTTCCGTTTCTCATCGAACCGCGGCTTACTTCCCATGAGCAAAGGATGTTGTGGTCCGCTCTGTACGCGGTTTTTGTGGTTTGTTGCGGGGCGACCGCGTGGCTGGGCCGCGGTCACGGGCACGCGGAAGCGGGGTCTACGGAAGTCGAGAAGGATCCAAACGACTTGCAAGCGATGGGGCGGAGCGTTGCGGGCACCACATATCATGCCCCTGCACCAGAGGCAGCGACAATCGGGGAGCCCGCCAAGCTGGGGCGCAGCATGCTGCGCCCCTACAACGACTTAGCCGCAGCGGAAGTAGGGGAAGCAGGACGAGCTGAAGAGAAGGAGAGCGTTCCTAGCGAGCTACCGGAAGAGGAGGCGATTGCACCTACTTTGGGCAGGAAGTTTCTTTGGTTGAGCTACGCGGCGTGCGGGTCGATGTTGCTGCTCGCGGTTACGAATCATCTGACGGAAAACGTGGCGCCGGTTCCGTTGTTGTGGGTTCTGCCGCTTGCTGTTTACCTGCTCACTTTTACTTTGGTGTTCGCGCGGCGCAGCTTTTACCCACGATGGCTGGTCACCCGGCTGCTGGCGGTGGCGGTGGGAACCGTGGCTTACGCCATCTACGACACTTCGCTGACGCATCCGTTGCAAGTGAGCGTGCCGCTTTTTTGCGCAGCGCTGTTTGTGTTTTGCCTTTTCTGCCACGGCGAGCTGGCTGTGCGCAAGCCGGCCCCGCGTTATCTCACTTCGTTCTATTTGACCATCGCGCTAGGGGGCGCGGTCGGGGCGGTGCTTGTCGGCTTGGTTGCGCCGCGTGTGCTTTCAGGAGTTTACGAGCTGCCGATCGCGCTGATTCTCATGGCGTTCCTGTGGCACGAGGGCTGGCAAGCGCGAGTTTTCTGGGCGGCCATCGGGATAGTGTTGGCAACGGTTTTCTTCCAAAACGTGCGCACCGCGCAAAAGAACTCATCCCTCATGGTGCGGAATTTTTATGGAGCGCTCCGCGTGGAACAATCGCCACCGGGAACCGAGCATCCATACCGGACGCTATTCCACGGGAAGATCAAGCACGGGGCGCAATTCCTGTCGCCGCCGGAAAGTCTTCAGCCCACAACGTACTACAGCCCGGAATCGGGCGTGGGGCTGGCGATGCGTTTTTGCTGCGAAGGGCCCAAGCGCGTTGGGGTGATTGGCCTGGGCACTGGGACGCTGGCAGCCTACGCTCATGCCGGTGATTCGTTCCGCTTCTATGAGATTAATCCCCTAGTTGTGCCTATCGCGCGGGAGTGGTTTTCGTATCTCAAGCAGAGTCCGGCGGCGCCGGAAATTATTTTGGGTGACGCGCGGCTGTCGCTGGAGGGAGAAGCGCNCGCAGCAGTTTGATGTTTTAGCCATCGATGCCTTTTCCGGAGATGCGATTCCTGTCCATTTGCTGACGCGAGAAGCGTTCGCACTGTACTTCCGCCATTTGAAGCCGGAGGGAATTCTGGCGGTACATACGTCGAACACATATCTGACTCTGGCGCCAGTGGTGAAGCTGCTGGCCGAGGACGCGAAGTATCCGGCACGATTGGTGGTGAACGAGAGCGACGAGGCGAAGCTGATTTTTAGCTCGGATTGGGTGATAGTGACGAGGAATGAGGAATTTTTGAGAGCGTTGGAGGCCAGGGGGAGCAGCGAGGAAATAATCGTGCCTCCGAATCTTCGAGTGTGGACGGACGACTACAACAATCTGTTTCAAATTTTGCGCCCGATCAAGCCAAGAGGGAATGCGTCGAGTGGGTCTTAGAGTTGGCATCAACGCAATCTTCCCATAAGTGAAACAGATGATTCATGGATAGAAACAAAGGAGTGAAATCTTGGCTGGGCGCGAGCCGAAGTTCACTCTTCATGGATAGCAACAAAGGTTGACTGCATACTGAATCGATTTTGTAGCTTAAAAAACGTTTATTTTTCATCGCGAGCGTAAGGAAACGTCTATTGACTGCGAAGCGGTTTCTGTTACACTCCGCGCAATTTGGGCCAGCGGCAGGTTGCGCGTTTTCGCGCGCAGCTTGTCCCTGGAAGATCGTCTTCAGGAGGCTTCGCTAAGTGCAGGGAACCGTGAAATGGTTTAACAATTCCAAAGGCTACGGGTTCATCGGGCGCGAAGATGGTCCCGACGTCTTTGTTCATTATTCGGCAATCGTAGGGGAGGGCTACCGCACCTTGCAGGAAGGAGATACAGTCGAGTTCGAGATCGTTCAAGGACCGAAAGGACCGCAGGCCGCGAACGTGCAAAAGGCGACCTAGTTTAACCCGCGATGCTTCGGCCGGCAGAGAGCGCCCCACTGCCGGCCTTTCTTTTTTGGGGTTAGAGGAAGTAAAGGAAAAGAGGCGGCGAGTGACGAGTGGCTAGAAAAGATAACGCAGAGACGCAGAGGACGCAGAGAAAAGACGACAGGGAAAAGCGGATTTCTCCCTCCGTAGAACCAACCAGAGCGCAAAGGACACGCTTCGCCTCGCGGCGCCCCCGGGTCTTGCACAGAGACCAAGGAGGACCTGTCTGGCTCCCTTATGAGTTTGTGTGAGTACTCTGAAAAGAGACCCTCAGCGGCGCTGCGCGCCCTGGGCTGAAACCCAGGGTCTACCAGCTGTGTTGATTTTGCTGCAGTTACGGCACGGCTTCAGTGTTAAGTGCCCTGACGAGAAAGGATCGTTCTCACACAGACTCCTTTACCTCCTAGGCGTCCTTGACCTCCTTTACTTCCGCTTTTCAGGCTTATAATTCCCCATCATGGACAATAAACAGATTGCGCGGATTTTACGCGAGACGGCGCATCTCCTGGAAATAGATGGAGCCATCATTGGGCGGTATCGAAGCTACGAGAAAGCGGCAGAACTGATCGATAGCCTGCCGGAGTCGATTGAGCAGCTCGTGAAGGAGCCGGAGAAGCTCGAGGAGTTGCCGGGGATTGGCGAGCGCATGGTGGAGCATCTGACGGAAATCGTGAAGACAGGCGACTACAGCCTGCGAAAAAAATTGCTGAAGAAATATCCGGCGAGCATCCTGGAATTGCTGCAACTCCAGTCGCTGGGGCCGAAGAAAGTAGCGTTCCTGTGGTCGCACTTCAAGGCCGCTAAGGTGGCGGAAGTGGAGAAACTGGCGAGAGAGGGGAAACTGCGCGACCTGCCGGGCTTTGGCGAAAAGAGCGAACAAAACATTTTGAAGGCCGCGGAAGTGTTCAAGAAATCAACTGGTCGGTTCCTGATTCATGACGCAGAGGCAGCGGCAACGGAAATCATCGAGCACATCAAGAAGGCAGGGAAAGCGGTGGAGTCGGTGACTCCCGCGGGATCCTTGCGGCGCGGTAAAGAGACGGTGGGGGATCTCGATCTTCTGCTTACGCTGGCGGATGGCTACACGGCGCAGAAGCAGGTGGATGACCTGGCCGAGCATATCCTCAAATTTCCGGGCATCGATCAGAAGCTGGCGCATGGAGAGAACAAGGTTAGCTTCACGCTGAAGAATGGATTGCAGGTGGACGTGCGGTTGCTGGACAAGGAAAGCTTCGGCGCGGCGCTGATGTATTTCACGGGGTCGAAGGAACACAACGTGGCGCTGCGCGGCCGCGCCAACGACATGGAATTGACGTTGAATGAGTACGCTTTGGCGACGCTGAAGGGCGAGAAGCCCGTGGCGCGGCGGACGGAGGAAGAGATTTACGCTAGGCTGAAGCTGGACTACATCCCGCCAGAGCTTCGCGAGAACACCGGGGAAATCGCGGCGGCAGAAAAACACAAGCTGCCGCATTTGATCGAGCTTAAGGATGTGAAGGGCGACTTGCAGATGCACACGACAGCGAGCGACGGCAAAAGCTCGATTGAAGAGATGGCGGAAGCGGCGCGGGCGCTTGGGCAC
>OCOJ01033453.1_pt3 | contig 10144 bp, 11 predicted proteins | sample 1539251 | NCBI WGS metagenome assembly OCOJ01 (sample SAMN01911457, study PRJEB22624) | soil metagenome | biome: Soil | place: Malaysia | collected 2012-04-30 | depth RA_metagenome m
CTCTGTCAATTACGAGAACCTGAATCGCTACAACGCCGTTCACCGCGATACGAACTACTCGAATTTGCAGCAGAGGAACATCCAGGCTGGCAGGGCACGGCCCGCCGAGCGTCCGGGTGCTGCGGCACCCAATCAAATTGTTCAGCGAAATATCAACACGGGCGACTCGCGCATCCAGGATTTTCGCGGCCGCGAAGGCCCAGGGCCTCGCATGACCATGGAAGGCCAGGGACGCCCGGCCGCGCAGGAGCCCTCGAGGCCTGCGCCGGAGGCACGACCTGCTCCCGCCCCGCAGGCCCGGCCTGCTCCGCAGCCAGCCTATCGGCCCGCGCCCGCCCCGCAGGCTCGGCCCGCCCCGCAACCTGCGTACCGGCCGGCGCCACCGCCGCGGCCCTCCGCTTTCAACGTGGAGCGCGGTACATTTAGTCCAGCCCAGACTGGCCAGCGCGGCCAGGCCAGCCGTCAAGTAATGAGCCGTCCGGCGCCTGTCTATAGGCCTGCGCCCGCGCCGCGGCCTGCACCGGCTCCGCGGCCTTCAGGCGGCGGGAGGCGGCCATGATCGTCCTGATGGAAACTATGTCTCGCCGGCATTCGACCAGCGGTGACGCCGCAGGCCATCTGCAGGAGAAAACGGAAAGGAAACTCGCGATGAACACGCAACAGTCGCCCGACAACGGGCATTTCGCGCCGTGTGGCGCTTTGGCGGTTGGCTTTGCGCTGCTCGTCGNCCACTTTCGTTTCTGTCCCTCCCGCCCGGGCGCAGGCCGCGAAGGCCACGCACGCGGCCCAGAAGCCTGCGGCAACCGCGCCCGCAGTGCAACAGAAGCTATTTTCTTCACCGGAGGAGGCCCGCGACGCATTGGTTGCCGCGGCTACCGCACAGGACCAGGACGCCCTCACTGCCATCTTCGGCTCCGAGCATGACAAGTTGAAGTCCGGCGACCCCGTCGAAGACAAGCGCCACTCCGAACGTTTTGCCATGCACGTTCAGGAGGGGTGCGCACTCCGGCAGATGGCCCAGGACAAGTACACTCTGCTCATCGGCAAGCGCCAGTTTCCGTTCCCCATCCCCATCGTCAAAGAAGGAGACAAATGGCGCTTCGACACCCACGCCGGCATCGATGAAATCCTGAACCGCAGGATTGGTGAGAACGAACTCTCCGCGATCATGACCTGCCGGGCCTATGTGCTTGCTCAGTGGGAATTCTTCCTTCAGAGCGGGAACCACAACGAAGATGGCCTGGCGGAGTATGCTCAGAAATTCATCAGCACTCCAGGACTGCACGATGGGTTGTACTGGGATACGGCGCCAGACGAAGAGCCCAGCCCGCTCGGTCCCCTGGTGGCTGCGGCACGCGCGGAAGGTTACAGCGCTGGACGTCCCTCCGAGGGAGCAACCGTGAAGCCCGCCTCCACGGGTTCGGCCGCTTCTACCGCAGCCGAAGATGCCGCTCACTCGAGGTCTCCCTACCACGGCTACTACTTCAAGATCCTGACGCGGCAAGGTTCGAGCGCTCCCGGCGGAGCCTTCAGCTACCTGATCAATGGCCACATGATCGCCGGTTTCGCTCTGGTGGCCTATCCGGCCCAGTGGGGCCAATCCGGCGTGATGACCTTTATCGTGAACACGCAGGGCCGCGTCTATGAGAAGAATCTGGGACCCAAGACGCCGGATCTCGCCGTAGCCATGAAGGAATACAACCCCGACCCGACGTGGAAGCTGGTGCCAAAAGACTAGCCTTCTTTTCTCACCACGACTTGGCCAGGAAATTCATCCGGAGAGGCGTCGAGCGGTTCAGGTGGTAGGGGCACGACAAGTCGTGCCTGCGCTACCGCCATCCGCTGTGCCATCCCGTCAAGTGGGAATCGCATTCCGCACGGCGCGCCTCTACTCCATCCTCAACGCCTCCGTGGGATCCAGCCGCGCCGCACGCCAGGCGGGGAGATACGTTGCTGCCGCCGTCGTCGCGAACAAAATTGCCACCGCCGTCAGCAGAGTGAGAGCATCGTCATGCCGCAGCCCAAACAGCAGCGGCACCGCCAAACGCATGGTTCCCAGTGACACCAGCGTCCCGGCCGCCAATCCCGCGCCCAGCAGCACCGCTGCCTCCCGCGCAATCATTCCTACGATGCGCCCGCGGCCTGCGCCGAGCGCCATGCGGATGCCGATTTCATTGCGCCGCTGCGCCACCAGGTAGGAAAGCACGCCAAAGAGCCCGACGGAAGCCAGCATGCCGGCCAGCAGACCAAAGAAACCGGACAGCGTGGCCATCAGCCGTTCTCTGAGCAGCGACTCTTCGATCATGGTATGCAACACGCGAAAACGAATTTGAATCTGCGGGCTCGCCTCATTGAACGCAGCCTTTACTCCTGAGAGCAGACTGGCCATGGGCAGCGTGGAACGGATCACGATGGAATCGTCCAGTCCGGGCTCCTGGTCCTGCCCCATCGGGAAGTAAGCCACGGGGCCAAATTCCTCGCGCATTTCCTGGTGCTTCATATCCTTCACCAGTCCGACCACCTCGTAGAAAGGCTCGGGCTTGCCGGTCTCCACCACGAAGCGAAACGATTTTCCGACTGGGTTGCCGCCGCCCAGATAGATCTGGGCAAACGACTGATTCACGATAGCTACCAGCGGCGCGCCCGCCACGTCGCGTTCGTCAAAGTCCCGCCCTGCCAGTAATGGGGTGCCCAGCGTGTGGAAAAATCCTGGGCCAACGCGGTCGCATTGCGAGGCCGTCTTGTCCTTTGGGACGGGCTGCTTCGTCTCGATCGTGCGGTTCCAGCCATTCCCGGAAATGGGCACGATCATCGCCTCTGCCGCGGATCGAACGCCCGGGATCGCCCGCACCCGCTCCAGCAACTGCCGTTTATATTCCACGCGGCGGTCTCGCGGGGGCTTCAGCGGCGTGGTGTCCACGTAAGCCACCAGAATGCCGTCCGAGCGGAAGCCCGGGTCCTGGGTCAGCAGATTGCGCAGGCTGCGGGAGAACAGCAGCGCACCGACCAGCAGCACCAGCGTCAGCGCCACCTGCGTGGCCACCAGAACGCGGCGCAGGCCCAGGCGTTCCCGTCCCGGCGTCGCTCCCCGCGCTCCGCCCTTCAGCGCCTCTGCCGGCGCAATGCCCGTGGCCCGCAGCGCCGGTGTCAATCCAAACAGAAGACAGGTCAACACGGCCAGTCCCGCCGTGAACCCCAGTACGCGCCAATCGGTGGCCAGATCCACGAACAGCGGATCATGCGGGGTGCTCAAGTAAACCACCAGGAAGCGGCTCAGACTCCGTGCCAGCCATGCCCCCACGACGGCCCCAATCGCCGCCAGTAGCAAGCTCTCGGCAAGCATCTGCCGTACCAGCCGGGCACGCGAGGCGCCCACCACCAGGCGCACGCCCATTTCCCGTTCGCGTGTCGCGGCCCGGGCCAGCAGCAGATTGGCGAGATTCGCGCACGCGATCAGCAAAACGAGCCCCGCCAGCCCCAACAGCAGCCACAGAGGATCCTCGTAGTGATACCGCAAATCGGAGACGCCCGTGTCGCCTGGAAATGCTCCGAGCTGAAAGCCAAGATAGTGTTTCGCGTCCTCTGCGTTGTACTTCGGGGGCAGCGTGTTTTGGAAAACGGCGGGCGAGATAGCACGCAGTTGCGCCCCGGCGGATTGGAGCGTCCACCCGGACTTTAGACGTCCCATTGCGCTGAGCCACCAGCCGTCCCGCCGGTCCAGGACGGACTCCTCCCCATTCAAGAGTGGCTCGGCGCACAGCGGCACAGCCACGTCGAACTTGCGGCCGACTTCGACGCCATAGAATGCGGCTGGCGTCACGCCGATTACCTGAAACGGCTGGCCTTCCAGCGTAAGCGTCCNGGCCGAGCACGTCCGCGGCGCCGCCAAACTCGCGCTGCCAGAAGGCATAGCTGATCACCGCGCCCGAAGACGTGCCGCAGCCCTGGCGGTCATCAGCGGCGGCATGCAGCCGGCCCACGAGCGGTTCGACACCGAGGACGGCGAAGAAATTGCCGCTGACCCACAGCCCTTCCGCCCTGCGGACTTCGCCGCCGCGGGCCAGATTGAATCCCTGCGGTGCCCAGGCAAACATTGTGGAGAAAGCCTGCTGCCGGTCGCGGATCTGCTCCCACTGAGGGAAGGTGAGATCGGGATAGCGCGTGTAAAAATTGCCCGACCGGCCATGGGGTTGGTCAATCTTCACCTGCACCAGTTCCTGCGGGCACTGCACGGGCAGGGTGCGCAGCCGCACCGCGTCGATCAATTGGAAGAGCGCCGTATTCGCCCCAATGCCCAGCGACAGCGAGAGAACGGCTGCCGCCGCGAACCCGGGGTTCAGCCGCAGCAGCCGCGCCGCATGCCGCAGGTCCTTCCACAGCGTTTCTACGAGCCCCAGACTGTTCATGTAGAAAATCTCCTCCCGCACCAGAGTCACGTTTCCGAATTTCCGTTGCGCCGCCGCACGCGCCTCGATAGGCGGCATTCCCCGCGCGATGTTTTCCGCCGTCTCAAACTCCAAGTGGGCTTCGATCTCGCGCCCGCGCTCCTGCTCCCAGGCCTCCCGCAGGAGGAAGCGGCGCAGACGGCGAAACGCAGCGGGCAGCATGGGTTCAGTCCTCGGCGGGACGCAGCACGCGTGCGATGGCGCGCACCAGTTGCTCCCAGCGCCCTGTCTGCCGCGTGAGCTGCCGCCGGCCCGACGCCGTCAGCCGATAGAATCGCGCGCGGCGGTTGTTCTCCGACGTGCCCCAATACGACGAAATCCAGCCGCGGTCCTCCAGCCGGTGGAGGGCAGGGTAGAGAGAGCCGTGCTCCACCTGGAGCACTTCATCCGAGCGGTGCGCGATCACCTGCGCGATGGAATGCCCGTGGGCCGGCCCGGGGGCCAGCGTTTGGAGGATCAGCAGGTCCAGCGTGCCCTGCACGAGATCGGCCTCCAGAGGGGGAGCGCCGCGGCGCGGCATGGTTCACCTCCTGTAAACGGGCTCTGGTAGATTATCTACATAAAGATTGGACGTCATCCCAGCAGAAAAAGTTTCGTCGTGGAAATGAATCAGGCGGGACAGGCATTCCCGCCTGTCGGCCATCCCCTATCCCGCCCGTGTTCCGTCGGGCACCGGCGCCTCCGGCACGGCCAGCACCGGACGCACGCCATCGGCGAAGCCGATATCGAACAGCATGCCTTCCGACACTACGCCGCGAAGCCTCCGCGGCTCCAGGTTCACCACAAACAGCGCCTGCCGTCCCTCAATCTCGCGGGGATTCGCGCGCTCCTGCTTCATTCCCGCCACAATCGTGCGCGTGTGGTCGCCAAAGCGTACCCGCATCTGCACCAGTTTGTCGGAGCCGGGCACGTCCTCCACCGCTTCGATCGTGCCCACACGGATATCAACCTTTTCCAAATCCTGGATCGAGATCGTTGGTTTAATCGTTGCCGGCGTCATGCCGGCAAGTCTATCGCGGTTTTCTTAGAAGGCTGTACATCCGCCGGGCAGGTCCCGCCAGCAATCACCAGACAGTCTCTCAATTCCCCGTCGAGGCCTTCGGCGCGTAATAACCCAGCCGGGTGCGCACGGAAAGTTTTCCCCCGCGTGGCGGATTCACCAGATCGATGTGCACCGTGCGAAAGCTTCCGTCTTTCGCCCGATTCGTAGGATAGTAGGCAAGCACGTACTGGTTGCGAATGTCCCGCGCGATCAGCGTGCAGATGGCCTGCACTTCTTCCAGCGAATTCGGGAAATAGGCCGCGCCGCCGGTCTCGGTCGCCAGCGTGGTCAGGTCCTTCTTCGCGTGGCGCGCCGCCCGCTTCTCCTCTTCGTTCAGCAGCCCGACGGCATACATCAGCGTCCCGCTCTTCCGCGCCTCTTCCACCGCCGTCTGCAGGGTGATGTGCCCGCTGGCGTTGTCTTCGCCGTCGGTGATGATGAGCAACACCTTTTTGTCGTGCGTGGCCTTCTTCAAATGGTCCATGGAGCCGACCAGGGCCGCATACAGTGCCGTGCCTCCGCGCGAGTCCACGCGCTCGAGCGCCTCTCGCAGTTCGTGAATGTCGGAGGTGAAGTCCTTGTCCAGGTCCAGAAAGAACTCGTCGTTGAAGTTGACTACGAACACTTCGTCCTGCGGGTTGCTGGTCTGCACNGAAGGTGAGCGCCGCGGCGTTCACCTTGGCCCGTTTGTCGCGCATGCTTCCGCTGTTGTCCACCACCAAGCCGATGCTCAACGGAACGTCTTCCCTCTTGAATACGGACACTTTCTGCTCCACTCTGTCTTCGTACACCCGGAAGTTGTTTTCTTCCAGGCTGGGCACAAAGTTGCCCCGCTCGTCCAGCACGCTGGCGTAGAGCACCACCAGCTCCGTATCGAGCCGCATGCGATATTCCCCCTGCCGGGGAGGGGCTGGCTGCTGTTGAGGTCGGGAGGGGGCCGCGCGCAGCGCTGCTGCCAACGCCAGCGCCGCGCACACATACATCGCCACACTCAGTGTGAGCCGTTTACTGCGGAGAATAGTACCCGCCCTTTGCGTAGACATTCAGAGGCGGCAAACCTTTCGGCGGCCGCAATTTCACTTTTATTTTACGCCATTTCCCATCCCGAGCGCGATTCGACGGCCGGTAGCCCAGCACGTACTGGTTCCTCAGCTCCATGCCGATCTTGATGGCGATATCGGGCAGGTCGTTCAGATTGCTCACCGCAAACGTCCGGCCCCCGCTCATGTCCGTCACTTCACTCAGCAGCGCCGGGCCGTTCACTTCTTCAATCGTCGCGCGCGCCCCCGCCGGATCGTAGAGGCCGATGGCGTAAATCTGCGTATCCGCTTCGCGCACGAAGTTCCGGATGTCGTGCTCCGAGTAGCGGCTGTGGTTGTCGCCGCCGTCGGAAATCACGAGCAGGGCCTTCTTCTGGTTCCGCGCCCCGCGCATTTGCGAAAGCCCCAGGTAGATCGCGTCCAGCAGCGCCGTGCGCCCATGCGCGGCCGTAAACATGAGCCGCGTCTCAATATCTTCCATGCTCGTGGTGAACGGACTGGAGAGCTCCGCGTGTTCGTTGAAGCTCACCACGAAGAACTCGTCCTGGGGGTTCGCGGTCTTGAAAAATTGCAGCGCGGCCATCCGCGATTTGTCGATCTTATTGGCCATGCTCCCGCTCAGGTCCAGAACCACTCCGATGGAAACGGGCACATCCTCGGAGGAGAAGTGCGTAACCTCCTGCTCGACGTTGTCCTCGAAGACACGGAAATTCTCCTGTTCCAGGCCGGTCACCAAGCGATTGTATGGGTCCGTCACCGTCACGTTCACCAGGGCCAAGTCCACGTCCACCCGCATCGGGTTTTTGTCGCCGGGCTTTGCATTCTTCTTGGCGGGCAGCGGCGGGCCGGGAATGACGATGCTCTCGGGTGGTGCTGCAGGGTTCTGCTGCGGCGTGGCTGGGGCCGGTGCCGGCGCGGGTCCCTGGGCTCTCGCGGCCGCAACCAGGATAGCGCACAAAAGTGCGCCCCCCACTGACCGGAGCGCTCTCGCGGCCTCCTGACTCACGGTTCCCCTCGCTCGCCACCTGGGAGGTGGCGGGCAAACTCCCCAATACCGCAACATGTCCGGCGACGCCTACCCGTAGAGCGACTGTTGCTCGCGCGCCGGACTAGCTCGCGATTGTAGCATTCGCGTTTCTGAAATCAATATGCCGCCATACGCGCCGAGGCCGCCCACTACGTTTCCGATTGTCTCGGAAATGTCTCGGCAGTCCCAACGGCAGCACCCTGTGCTACCATCCGGCCAGTCCGCACCGCAGGGCGGAAGCGCGCTTGCCCTGACAGAGGAAGAGTGTCCGCCTGCTGCCCGAGATCGAGCGCCCGGGCCGGCATATGTGCCCAAGGAGATGGATTTGGCCGATACGGTGATCGCCGTTATTCCCGCGCGCTACGCCTCCACGCGTTTTCCGGGAAAGGCTCTGGCTCTTATCGGCGGCAAGACCATGATTGCGCGCGTGCTCGAACGCGTCGGCCGCGCCCGCGGGATCTCCCGCGTGCTGGTGGCCACCGACGACGAACGCATCGCCCGCGCCGTGCGCGAAGCGGGCGGCGAAGCCGTGATGACTCGCGCCGAACATTCCTCGGGCACCGAGCGCATGGCCGAAGTGGCCGAAACTCACATCGCCCCGCTCTACCTCAACGTCCAAGGCGACGAACCCCTCGTCGAACCCGCCGCTCTCGAAGATCTCATCGGCGCCATAAACGCTCTCGGCGGCCGCGAATCCTCTCCCGGCGCGGGGACTCTGGCCACTCCCCTCCGCGACGTTTTCGATGCCACCGATCCCCGCGTCGTCAAAGTCGTCACCGACCTCGCCGGCAATGCTCTTTATTTTTCCCGCGCGCCTATCCCCCACACCCGCGATGCGGACGCCACCGGCACTTTTCGCCCGGCCGGCAAGCAGCGGCCAGCGATGTGGAAGCATCTGGGCGTGTATCTTTACCGCCGCGACGTTCTCCTGGCCTTTCCCAAACTTCCCCCCGGCCGTCTAGAGCGCCTGGAACAATTGGAACAATTGCGCCTGCTCGAAAACGGCTACCGCATCCACGTCGTCGAAACTCCCCACGATACCGTCAGTGTGGACAGCCCCAGCGATGTAGCCCGTGTCGAAGCACTGCTGAATAAGCCACGTTGACAACCAGCGGCTCGCTCCGGATAATAGTGCGTACTTCAATTCCGCGCCGCTCGGGAGCATTGCTCAGCGGCGCAAGGGACGCTGACCGGAACGTTGACAGCCCAGGGCACCACGCCGAAATTTATTTTTGTTACCGGCGGCGTCGTCTCCTCCCTCGGCAAAGGTCTCGCAGCAGCCTCCATCGCCTGTTTGCTGGAAAGCCGCGGTCTGCGCGTCACCCTCCAGAAGTGCGACCCCTATCTGAACGTGGACCCCGGCACGATGAGTCCCTACCAGCACGGCGAGGTTTACGTGACCGAAGACGGCGCCGAGACCGATCTCGACCTCGGCCACTACGAGCGCTTCACCAACGCCCGCCTCACTCGCGATAACAATTGGACCACCGGCCGCATCTACGAGCTCATCCTCGCCAAGGAGCGCCGCGGCGACTATCTCGGCAAAACCGTCCAGGTGATTCCCCACGTTACGGACGAGATCAAGGCCGCCTTCCGCAAGGTGGCCCACGATGTGGACGTGGTCATCGTCGAAATCGGCGGCACCGTCGGCGACATCGAGTCGCTCCCGTTCCTCGAAGCCATGCGCCAGATGCGCCTGNCGCCAGATGCGCCTGGAAATGGGGCCGACGAACACCCTCTTCATTCACGTCACGCTCGTTCCCTTCATCCCCACCGTGGGCGAGCTGAAGACCAAGCCCACGCAGCACAGCGTCAAGGAACTGCTCAGCATCGGTGTCCAGCCCGACGTTCTCCTCTGCCGCGCCGACCGTCCCATTCCGCAGGAGCTGAAGAAGAAAATCGCGCTGTTCTGCAACGTGGCCGAGAACTGCGTCATCGCCGCCAACGACGTGGATTGCATCTATGACGTTCCGCTCTCCTTCGCCCAGGAAGGTCTGGACGAACAAATCCTGCGCCTTCTTCATCTCGAAGCGGGGGAGCGCGACCTGCGGCCCTGGCTCGGTTTTCTCGAGCGCATCCACAATCCGGAAGGCGAAGTCCGCATCGGGGTAGTAGGGAAGTACGTCCAGCTAGAAGACGCTTACAAGAGCTTGCGTGAGGCCCTGGTCCACGGCGGNTGTGGCCCACAAACTGCGCACGGTCCTGGAATGGATTGAAGCGGAAGAAATTGATTCTCAGGAAGCGGCTGCGCGCCGCCTGGCGGACGTGGACGGCATTCTGGTCCCCGGCGGGTTCGGCAAGCGCGGTATTTCCGGAATGATCGAAGCCATCCGCTACGCCCGCGAGCACCAGGTGCCGTTCTTCGGCATCTGCCTGGGAATGCAGTGCGCCACTATCGAGTACGCGCGCGACTGCGCCCATCTTCAGGGCGCTGATTCCACCGAGTTCGAACCCCAGGCCCAGCACCGCGTGATTTTCAAATTGCGCGACCTGCTCGGCGTCGAAGAAATGGGCGGCACCATGCGGCTGGGTGCCTGGCCGTGCAACCTCGAGCCCGGCTCATTCGCCGCGCGCGCCTATGGCACCCTGG
>OCOJ01033311.1_pt2 | contig 10137 bp, 13 predicted proteins | sample 1539251 | NCBI WGS metagenome assembly OCOJ01 (sample SAMN01911457, study PRJEB22624) | soil metagenome | biome: Soil | place: Malaysia | collected 2012-04-30 | depth RA_metagenome m
CTCACAATAAGGCTGTGGAGGTGCATGTGTGTGGTCGGGACCTTGAACGCCATGGTCACTATGGGCAACCTGGGGAGCACCGTCTGGACGTCAGGCCCGTGGTGCGACGGTAGGGTCGTCGGATCGAGGACGACGGCGTCGATGGGCCCCTTCTTCACGTCGTCCGGGTCGGTGGCACGCCTGGCCAGGACCGCCCTAGCTCTCGAAACTCCCACCGCCAGGTCGATGGCGTTCAGCGTCCGGCAGAGGCCAGTGGTGTTGCAGGAGACGACCCGGACCATCTGCTTCCCTTTCGCCTCCTCGAAGTTGCACTGGGCGACGAAGGACGTCCCCGTGAGCTCGTGCTCCTCGCCCCCCTGGAAGATGGCCTTGACCCCGGCCTGTTGGTAGATGGCCCTGTTCGCGGGCCCCATGTCGTCGGGCGCCCCGTCGACCACCACGTCAACCCTCTGAAGGAGGTCGTTCAATGTCCCCCTCAGGGTGTACCCGGCTCCGTTGAAAGCCTCCAGGCTCTTCATGTCCAGGGCGTAGAGGTCGATGCCCTTGTCCCGCGCCACCCCGTACTTGTAGTGGGGGTGGGCAGCAGTGACCCCCACCAGCTCCATGTCCTTCTGCTTCCTGACGGCGTCGGCGACCCGGCGCCCTATGGTGCCGTACCCGTTGACCCCGACCCTGATCATTGTTGCCTTGGCTGCTCCCCTCTGCGCTTATAGGGATTCAGTGCGCATTGCCACCCCACTTCGCCTCCGACCTTTCCAGGGCGTCAATCAGGGGCAGCCTCTTGCCCGCGAGGTATTGGACTAGAGCGCCCCCCGCCGTGCTTATGTGATCGATCTGGTCGTGAATGCCGTACTTGCGAAGGGCCGTCGAGAGGTGTCCCCCGCTTATTATCGTCGTTCCCAGCGACGAAGCCATGGCTCTCAGCAGCCCCTCCGTACCGAGGCTGAAGGCGTCATACTCGAACGCTCCCGGAGGGCCGCTCATGAACACGGTTCCAGCCCCCATAATGAACCTCGAATATCGTTCCACCGTCTTGGGCCCGATGTCCCAGACCTGGGCGGGCGACCTCAGGCTGGTGGGATCCACGTCCCTCCTTGACTCGTCCACCCTGACACCGACATCCACTGGCAGGGAGAATCTCTCAGAGTCCTCGTCGAGCAGCTGTCTCGCCTTGATCAGGTACTTCTGCTCTCCGTCTATGCCGATGTCTCCGTGGAGCTTCCCCGCTGCCTTGAGGAAGACAAGCCCGACCACTCCGCAGAGCAACACCTTGTCTGCCCTGTTGTTTGCGATTAGCGCGTCGATGGCCTCCAGCCTGTCGCTCACCTTGGCGCCGCCGAGGACAGTGACGTAGGGCCCCTTCTCCACCGACACGATCCTGTCGAGCATCCGGAGCTCCCTCCCAACTGTCCTTCCCGCGGCCGTCGGCACCAGGCCCGCAAAACCAACTATGCTAGGGGAGGCGCGGTGCGCCGTTGAGAACGCGTCAAGGACGCAGGCGTCGACGTGCTCCCTGAGGCGCCGGATCAGGAACGTCTTCTCCGCGTCGGCGGGCTTGTACTCCTGATTCTCCTCGGCCGTGAACCTCAGATTGTCGAGCATGAGCACCCCTCCCTCAGGAAGAGCATCTATGTCCGAGAGCGCCTTCGGGCCGAAGACATCAGGCACGAAGCTGACTGTCTTCCCCACCATCTCTCCCAGGGCCTTGGTGTGCGCTTCAAGGCTGATGTAGTCTGAGCGCCCCACCCTCCCCTGGTGTGATGCCACCACCACCTTTGACTTCGGCAGGTCCTTGATCGTCAGAGCCGCCTCCTCCAGTCTCGTCTGTTCCATGAGCTTTCCAGTTTCAGGGTGGATGGGGGTGTTGACGTCCACGCGGAGAAAGACACGTTTTCCTTCTAGCTCGAGGTCCTCCAAGGTCAGCATCTTGATGGGCATGGACCGCTTCCATGGGGGCGTGAGGGGAGGGGGAGTTAAGCCTTGGCGGCCGTTTTGTCATGCTAGCGGCAAACGCGCCCCTCGTTGACGCAAGGCAGCGCCGCGCGGAAGACTCCAATTCGTTTCTCCCCAGACGAGAAAAAGGAGGGGAAGGGGTGTCTATTTCCACTCGTAGGCAGTGTCGCTGAAGCTAGTCATGTCCGCGCTAGCTTCCGAATCCAGGACGAAGAGAACGTTGTTTATCCATGCGTACTTCTGGGAAAGGGTACTGAAGGTCACCAGAAATGCGCCTTTGATCTTGTCTCCGACCCTCTTGTCAACGCCGCTGGTGTGCCACGGCAATATCTCGCCATCCGGCGTTACGAGTATGCCCTGCCCCGTGCTTCTGTTTGTGTTGGGTCCTTCCAATCCGCTCAAAGTGCCAGTGTTCCTGCCGCCCGGATAGCGACCGAAGCCCTTCACCTCGCTGGCAAAGCTGAATTCGATGGAGACTCCGTCGGCCCCTACGGATTTGATAGACATCCCTATGATTGAGCCTTTTTCTTCCGAAACTTTCTCGCCCAGAACCATCCTGGGTCGAAAGGTTCAGAGAGTTTGCGGCCTTACTTACGTGTTGGGGGTGAATCACCGAACAGGGTCTAAACGAAAGGAAGTCTCGTCTGCCTCTGGCGCATCTGACAGGTAGGGAAGAGAGCCCCCCTGTTTGGGACTCTGCCTCAGCGTTAAGCGACGAGGCAGAAGAGTAGCATTCGTCCGACCCTACTCAATCCGGTCGAAGGTCCCGACCAATTCTAAACTCGCAAAGTCCCGGTGGACCGGAGGTATCGTCGCCGCAGTTCCCAGGCCAGAGGTTTCCTGTTCCTGATTGGTCCCAGTGGATGTGGTACTCCGCCGTTAAGATAACAGGCCCGATGCAGCCCGGTCGCTCCGCCCTTGTCTTAACAGGTGGCCCCTCACCCCGCGCCGACAAAGATGCTGGTGATTCCGCTTAGGATCGCCAGCACTCCCAGCGTGGCGGTCAGCAGCGCTATCCTCTGACTGCCTGCTGCCCTGAGCAGTAGACGGATGAGGGTCACTCCTACTAGAACGGTCACCACGATCGATAGTAGGATCACGGGGATACCTACCGCATTGATGGCAGTCGAGATCTTCTCGGGAGAAAGAACGAGAGTGACGCCAGCTGCCCCGATTGCAGCTGGTATCAGAGCGAGGAACGAGAGCCTGAACGAATCCCTCGGGTTTATGCCCATAAGGAGCATGGCGGATACCGTGACCCCCGACCTGCTCACCCCCGGAAAGGCGGAAACGCCCTGGACCAAACCCAGGATTACGAGTTCCTTCAGCGAGAGGTCCTTGAGCCCTTTTGTCGGTGTGTACCTCGACTTGGCCACGGTGATCAGGATGGCGTCCCCTATCAGAACGCACCCCAGCGCTATCATGGGGATGCCCAGCACCGGGCCAGAATACGACTCCGAGACCGTCCCATATATGACGACACCAAGCACCGCCGTGAAGGCGGTGACGACTACGAGGAACTTCAGCATCGCCCGGCCTTCGTCGTCCCCCCTGCCAACCAGTGCGCGGAGCACCTCCCAGACCTCCCTCCTGAAGTAGTACACCGCGGCGATGAAGGTCCCGGCCTCCAGGAACAGCCCGAGGGCATATCCCTGGGAGAAGGATAGCCCGAAAAACAGGTTGGAGACTATGATCACTTGAGTCTTACTGCTGATGGGGAGCCATTCGCTGATTCCCTGGACCAGGCCGAGAAGGATCCCGAGCAGCCAATTCGACATAGCGTGACTGCCGGCCACCTGAAAACGGGTATAAAGCGTTCACGAAGTCGCGCACCCTGCACCTCTCCTGGAGGGACCGACGGCCAGAATGCTAACCTTAAAGACAAGAGCGGGAAGGCGGGCCAGAAGCCTGTGCAGAATGGGACTCTGACCAACATATTTTGGGGGCTGTTCCTCATCTGGTTCGGCGTGGTCGCGGTCTGGCTGAAGGGGGACTTTGGGGCCACGATCAACCATCCAGTCTTCGCCATGGGGACCGGCGTGCTTCTCCTAGTCATGAACCTCTTCCGCTCGATACTGAGGATGCGCGTCAGCGTCCTCACCATGGCGCTAGGGGTTCTGCTGGTGGTCGCAAACGCCGTGGTCCTGGCATTCGGCCTGACGGTCCCATTCTTGCCTGAGCTGCTGATAATCGCGGGGGTCGCCCTCGTGATAGGCGCCTTCAGAACGAGGAACTATCAGACCTTCTAGGCCCCAAACCCATGGGAGCGGAAGTGGATGTCGTAGAGCTCCTGATACGGCGTGACGAAGTTGCAGAACGGGCACTTGAGAAGGTTGGGCGGAAGCAACTGGCCTGTGTCCTTTCTGCCGCGGGACCGGGCGAGAGGGTCCGGGGAATGGATGAGGACCTGTTCCCCGACCAGCTCAACCGAATAGAGCCGTGCATCCTTGCGCTTCGACACGAAGCTTCGGACCAGGGGTATGACATCACCTGGCGATATCTTCCCCGACAGAGTGTCGATGACTATCTTTGTATCCTTGATAACCGCCAAGACCCTCCCTGACAGGCCGTCCGAGATTGCCGACGCGAGCGCTATCTGCTCGTCGACAGTCATCTCGCGGCATTCGACCTCAATCAATGGATGACTTATGCGGGGGGCGGGGTTAAACAGCTTGCCGGCGAAGCCTATCTACGTCGATATCGACGTAGATCCGTAACTCCGGGTATGCCCCGTTCGTAAGAAGCAGCGTGATCCGAGCACGCGGAGGGGGCTCATGCGTGTGTGCGAGGGATGACGACCGGCGCCGATGGGCCCTGGCACCCTCCGACCCACGCTTGATGTCCCGGAACAGTGGGGATCGAGGGCCAAGATGTCAGGGGAATGGGCGCATACCCTCGCACGCGTTCAAGAAAGTGTAATTCAGGCTGGGCCCAACGGGTTAGGCGGACTGAACAGCTTATATACTAACACATTAGGGACAGAGGCACTACTTGCAAACGTCTTCTAGGGGTATTGCCACAGCAGTTCTTGCTGTATTCGTTGTTGTTGTCATCGTAGTAGCGGGTGCGGCCGTGTACTTTGTCACTTCGAGCGGGTCCTCCTCGTCGCCCTCCAGTTCCACGACCAGCTCGCTGGGCGCAACTTCGTCGTCCNGTAGCGGGTGCGGCCGTGTACTTTGTCACTTCGAGCGGGTCCTCCTCGTCGCCCTCCAGTTCCACGACCAGCTCGCTGGGCGCCACTTCGTCGTCCACGCCAACTCACACATCGAGCTCGGTCACTTCGTCACTTCCGACGACTTCGAGCTCTCCTGGCACGAGTACGACCAGTAGCTCCTCCGCGTCTGTTTCAACGACCAGCTCNTTCCTCTGTCGCATCCACCTCGTCCACCTTCTCGTGCGCATCTACCTACTCTACGTCCACCACTACAGGCACTCCGGTGGACTACACGCCGCAATTCATTGGGCTGATCAAGCAGTTCAGCTCCATCCAATTCCAGGTGAACGGAACCGAAAACGCGAAGTCCTATTCCGAGGCCTTTGGCTACACATCGACGACGATCCAATCAGGGATATACAACGTCAGTGCGACCCTTTCGGCGAACAACACCGCGCTCAACTACTATTTCGTAGTTGACTCGAACAATGACTCTGTCCTCTCCGCCACCACGTCCGTCGCCGGGTACAAGTACACGGTCTACGGGGCCGAGGCGCAGACCTTCTTCGACAGTTCATTGGGCCTGTATGGGCTCGAGGAGTACTTCAGCAACGACCTTGGGGTGTTCACTGACAGCGCCTACTTCACCAACCAGGGCACCACAACGCAGACCTTCGGAACGGTCTCCTTCCCCGTAACAACCTACGTCGCGAAGTCGGCAAACGAAGTCATTGACTACTGCGGAGTCAGCGCCACGTTAACCGCGTATACCCTTTCAGTTGGGACCCCGCCGGGGACAACGCTCCAGTTCCTTACCTATCTCCACTTCGCGGGAACTGCCAATGGGGGCAGCGAGGACATCACGTTCCAGCTGAAGTCCATGACGGTAAGAAGCTGACACCTCCCTTACCAGCCCTAGGATATCCACGATTCTCTGACTAGGCCCTATTCCGGTACATCGCTAACCCCGTCTGCGAAACCGAATGTTGGAGAGAGGGCCGGAATGGCATTCCCGGGGGCCGCGCCTTCGGTTCCTGGGTACGCTCCAACTTTCTAGTTGACACACAAAGTCCGAAGACTCTCAATCCCCAGCTGTACCAGTTGTTAGCCCACCCAAGGCCTGGGTCGACTTTGGCGCGCGGCAGTAATGGTGGTGCGACCAGCCGGTCAGGCTACCGCGACTGAACCAGATCGTTCCATCCCTTGGCGACCTGCCAGGTCTGTTTAACGAAGCCTCCCTGGGGCGGGCGCTCGGTTATCGATTGGAGTTTCAGCTGATAGACTGTTGCAGTCTTCTGGTGTTTCGCATCCCAGACCACCACCCCCCTTTCAAGGAGACCAAGGTGCAGGAGCTTGCGTATCAGCTTCGTGTAGAAGTTGTGGTAGCTGTACTTGACCCCGAGCTTCCCCGATTCGAGCTCCTTGGCAAAGAACCTCATCTCACGTTTCGTCATCGACAGGGTGTTCGTCTGCTTCATCCTGTCTATTGTCAGCCTGGCCGCCCTGATGGTCTCGTCTCTGTCACCGAAAAGGAACCCCAGGACATTCCCCTTGTTGACGGGGCCGGCGCCCCACCATAGCTTGATGCTCTTGGACGACATCCCATCCGTTCCCCTCTGGGGTTCAAGATTAGCAGGAAAGTTAGTTTCGGCTAACCACCCGGTCAAAACGTCAGGGTTCGCCGTTGACCGTGCGAGAGCGAAGAACTCGCAGGCCGGGCGAACATCGGAAAAGCGCACTGCGGGGTCTTCGGATGGTTGTTCCCCTCCGAGGGAACCGACACTGATGGGGCACCGATTTCGTAAGTGCATCCTTCAGGGTCATAAAGCACCCCCCCAGAGCAAAGTAGCACCCTTGCGTCAGATGGCAATTCTGAACCGCAGTTGGTGACCCCGCAGGAACACGGCCACAGGCTCTTCGGGCGTCGTCGGATCCGGGTGGAGGCAACTCCGGCTCCCGAACAAAACCCAACTCTGGGTGACCATTTGTTGAGCAGTGACACCACCCCTTTTCGCCTCGGATTGTTTATCACATAATCATATGATTAAGAACGAAATGGCAAAGAAGGTGGCGATCTCCATTACGGTGGACGGCGATGTACTCCGCTCCCTGGACAACGCCCTGCGGACCGCCCAGTCGAAGGAATTGACCGGGGGGAGGCTGACCTCCAACAGAAGCAGCCTTATCGAAGGCATAATCAGGGATTGGGTCGACGGGAAGCCCTAGAGATTTTCCGTTGGCCTGGTCAACGTCGATATCAACGTCGATGGTCGTCTCGGGAGCGTCTCCGTTCTCCACCTCTAGAATGCACTAGGCCTGCTAGGGCGAGCCGGACATCACGTTTGAGTACTTCTTGCTCGCCACGAAGAAGACGAAGAATGCCCCCAGCCCTAGGATATAGAGCCCGCTGGCGATGATGAACGGGAGCGCCAGAAGCCCTTCGCCCAGCAGGATGCCCCCGAAGAATGTGCTTGCGCTGTTGGGGAGCCTGAAGACGGTGTTTGTCACGGCGCTGACCAGTCCCCGCTGCTCCGCGGGGAAGATGCTCATGGAGAAAGAGTCGATCAGAGGGTTGGCCATGTTCATCAACCCGGTGCGGACGATGTAGAATAGAGCCGCCAGGTTGACGTCTGGGAGGAAGGCCATTGAGAGCATGAACACCACGGACGAGCCCGTGGTGAGCAGTATGGCGCCCATCTGGCCGTACCTCTTTGCGAGCCTGGGGCTGGCGAAGGCGGCCAGGCCAATGAGAATGCTCGACACCGCCAGGACGGGCCCTGTATAGGCGTCCCCCACCCCGAAGCGAAGGTTGAACCACGTTCCGACTATGGGTATGATGAAGCCCGCGCCGAAGCCGATGGCTCCCCCCACGACCCCCAGCCTCGCCAAGACCCCTATGTTCCTCAGACCCGCGAACTTCCTCCCCGGGTTGTGCGTCTCTTTGTGCCTCCAGAGGAGCGCGGCCACACCGGCCGGGGAAGCGAAGCTCACCAGGCCCAGGATGAGGAGCACCGATTTGTGAATGGAGTAGCTCGAGAGGCCGAGCGCCGCCTGGGCGGAGGGGAAGAAGCCGGGGAGGAGGAGCCCGAGTCCCGACGCGACACTTATCATGACATAGGAGCGCGAGAAGATCTTGTTCCTGCTCTCGGGGGCGGTGAGGTCGGCTAGCAGGGCGTTCCAGACCGCAACTGTCGCCCCCTCGGCGAAGCCGAGGACCGCGGAGGCGGCCAGCAGGTAGACGAAGGTGATGCTAAGCGCGTACACCATCAGGCCCAGGGACCCAGCCAGCGATCCGGCGACGAGTATCAGCCTCCTCCCGTAGATGTCTGATATTATGCCAAGGGGGACCGCCGAAACAACGGCGAGGATGCCCTGGACAGCTACAAGGAGGCCGATCTGGGAAGGGGTGATCCCCACCGTAAGGAGCCACACGGTCATGACCACCTGGAGGAAACCCACGTCGAGGAAGGTGGGGGCGAGTGCAAGAATCAGCAGGTTCGCCTTCGCGTGGGAGGCGCCGTGGGGAGCGGATTCGTTGGGTTCCAGAAGCCAGCCGCGGCAGCGGTGATAGATGTGCTTTAGCCCAACGGAAAGTCAAGAGACGCGGGACTAGGAGTATTTCGCTCCGGGGGAGTTGGTATCGAGGTTGATATCGATGTCGATGTGGCATCGCTGGCGCCCGGTTTGTGATATCAGGCAATCCACCAGCACCGATAAAAGGACCCATGACGCTACTTAGCCTCTGGGCAGCGGAACACCATGGCGCGGCTCAGGCTGCAGGCGGCGGGACTTGTAATCGCCTTCGTGCTTCTCGGTAGCCTTGCATTTTACACGTTCGTGGTCGAGAACCGAGCGGCAGAAAGGAATTCCCAACTCGTGACCGAGGTGGCAGCCCTGCAGGGCGAAGTCACGTCTCTTACGTCGACCATGGGTACACTCCAGTCAGAGCTGGGGGCATTGCAGAGCTCCATTCCGGCCAATCTGACCAGCCTGCAGGGTTACGTCCTCCAGACTAACTCGTCTGAGGCAAAGGACGCCCAGCAGATCGCCTCCTTGCAGGCGACTCTCCGGAGTTACCAGTCTCAGCTCTCGAACCTGAGTTCGGAAATCGACAGCATGAGAACCGGGAACTCGAACGTGCTGTCGTCCATATCCTTCCAGCTGCAGAACATGACCGCACGGATTCGAGAATTGCGAGCGAACCTTAGTTCCATTCCGCCTTCGGTGCTCCTCAGGACAACGGGCACCGCCCTAGGTGCCTTTGTTGAAAGGGGAGATGAGCTGACGTACCTCAGGCTCATGGAGATAGGCGGCGCGAGCATCGTGGAGGCTTCCCTCGCATCGCACCCGTTCAACGCGACCGCGCCCGGGGCCATGGTCGAGTGGAAGGCGGTGACAAACAACGTCTCCGCAGACGCGTACCACTCCTACTGGCCCATGGTGCTGGAGAATACTCCGGGTGGGACGAACGCACTTGAGTTCGAGGACGCCGGAGGCATTCAGGTGGCCGCAGTGGTGACGAACGGGATCCGCACGACGGTTCCTGTCTCCTGGGACTCCACCGCGGTCAACACGTTCGCCATCCAAGTCGTTTCACCTGGCCACGAAATTGACTTCTTCATAAACGGGCATCTGGTCGCGAGCTTCACCTCGGGAGTTCCGACGATAGACTTTCTACTCGAGGGCGCCGAAGTCAAAGGCTCCGGTTCCTCCACCCCGGTGGTGGCGACGCTCGATACCTACGGCGGGCTGCTGGGCGGCACCTAGCCGCCTCCAGGTTGTGTTTCTATGGTATCTTCTTCTTGACCCTGAGGGTCTTCCTCGCGAGCTCCGTCACGCGCCTGTCGTGGGTCGTGACAAAGACAGTCTTCCCCTGGGTGAGGTTGTCCCCTCTGAGCAAGCCGAGGATGACCTCCGCCATCAGCGGGTCGAGGGCTTCTGTCGGTTCGTCAAGAAGGAGTATCGGGGGGTCGTTCACCATGGCCCTGGCAAAGGAGACCATCTGCTTCTCCCCCACGCTGAGGGTGGAC
>OCOJ01036358.1_pt4 | contig 10137 bp, 3 predicted proteins | sample 1539251 | NCBI WGS metagenome assembly OCOJ01 (sample SAMN01911457, study PRJEB22624) | soil metagenome | biome: Soil | place: Malaysia | collected 2012-04-30 | depth RA_metagenome m
CGCTTGTTACGCCGACTTGCTGGTTGCCGAAGGCGATACTAGCCGGAGTCAATGTCACCGCCGAACTGACCAGGCTGCCTGCCTTGATAAACACATTCGAATCGACCTGAAAATCCGAGGCGTCCGCAATCGCAAGCTTGATGTGGTAGGTATTCCCGGGAATGACCTGCGCCTGGGCTGTGAGCGCTACAGTCAGACCATCCATTTCAGTGTCCACGGGAGCCGCCGTCGGCAATTGGAAATTGTTGTTGATGAAGAATTGGGGGTTACTCCCCCCGTTCACATTGTTGATGGTCACCGGCAGTTCCGTCCCGGGGATCAAGGCGATGTTCTGAGCGCTACCGCCGGTGGGGCCAAGGAAGAAGCCGAACGCGTCGTTGAATTGGCCGACAAACTCGGGGTATTCATCCGAGGCAAAAACGTACTGGAAGCTGATGCTGGAACTTGTGGGAACAAAATCGAATTCGAGCACGGCAGCATCGTTTGTGTTCGTGGCTGCCAAAACGCTGAGATCCGGATCGCCGGGCTCCCCGTTGTCCACGCTGATGGCAGTGCTGCAATTCGGGCCCACGACGTTGCGAACCGAACCGGTGCTGAGCACAATGCCGCTGTTGAACCCGATAATGTTCGAGCTGCTCGAGAAAGTTCCGGCTGCGCGCCTGGCGCCTCGATACGTGACGTTGCTGATCGTCACACCCGGGCCCACAAGGCTCTGGGCCAGAGATTGAGCAGTGACAGTGGAACTAGTCAGATCGGCGACCTGGAGACCACTGTCGGCGCCAAACCCTTCTATCGTGAATTGGAAATTGCCGCCCGGATCATCGTCCGCAACAGTGATGGTCGTGTTTTGACTCTGGCAAAGCGAAGTTGCGGTGAAGCTCGCGGAAACTGTACAGGTTTGCCCGGGACCAAGCGTCGTGCACGTTGTCGTGATCGTGTAGGCAGGGTTTTCCGAAGTCACCCCGGTGACATTCACCGTCTGTGTCGTCGAGGTATTCGTGAGCGTAACCAGCAGCGGCGGAGTCTTGCCGTCAATTCGCTGCTTATCGTTATCCCCATCTATTCCAGACGTGGGGTCCCAGTCCGCGATGATGACCGGGCCGCTTGTATTGAATATTGCAGTAACGCTCTGCTCCTGGGTCATGGTCACGGTACAAGTGCTCGTGCCACTGCATGGCGGCGTTCCACCGACCCAACCCATAAAGGTCGAACCCTCCCCCGGTGTCGCCGTCAACGTAATCACCGTCCCGGAATTGTAAGTCGCCGAGCATTCCGTCCCACCTTCGACCGTGCAATCAATCGCCGGGCTAAGCCCCGATTGGCTTGTCACGGTGCCCGAGCCGGATCCTGCCTCATTGACCATAAATGCGAATGTTTGCGTGCTGGTATTGAATGTGGCCGTGACGTTTTGCACTTGGCTCATCGTCACCGTGCACGTCCCCGTCGCATTCGTGCAGGCGCCGCTCCAACCCGCGAAATTCGATCCGCTAGCTGGGGTGGCCGTCAACGTGACCGAGGTCCCGGCGTTGTAATTGGCCGAGCAACCGGTTGTGGAACCGGTGGTGCAATTAATCGCCGGACTCAGGCCCGCCTGACTCGTCACCGTGCCAGTACCCGTGCCAGCATTCGTTACGGTCAGCGGGAATGTTTGCGTCGTCGTCCCCACAGTCGTAGTTACACTCGACGAATTGCTGGTCGTATTGGTGTTGTTCGTTCCCGTCACCGTAGCCGTATTCGTAATCGTACCGGTCGCTTTTGGCGTAATAATGTAAGTGATCACCGAATTTGCACCGTTCGCCAACGTGCCGATCGGACACACGAGCGTATACGTCCCGTTGAAAATAGGCGCACAATTCCCGCCTTGGATCGTGCTAGGCACCAGACCGTCCGGAACCGGATCATTCACATTGACGCCTGTTGCTGCCGCGGGACCGTTATTAGTGACCGTGATTGTGTAGTTGATGCCCGCGCCCACCGACACTGTCGAAGGTCCGGTCTTCGTAATTGCCAGCGCCGCGCCGGTAGAAGTAGTGGTAAATGTGGCTGTCACGTCGAGCGGTTGGGTCATCGTCAGGCTGCAGGTCGGTGCCGTCACGCCCAAACAAGCGGCACCGCTCCAGCCTGCGAACGTCGAACCAGTGCCGGTAGCAGCGGCCGTCAACGTCACCGCCTGTCCCGCGCTGTAGAACGCGGTACAGCCCGCCGTTGAGCCGGAGACACAGTTAATTGCCGGGGTCAGCCCGGTCTGGCTGGTCACTTTCCCGCTGCCTGGGCCCGCATCTGTCACCATCAACTCGAATTGCTCCGTGAACGTGGCTGTGACGAGGAGAGCGCCAGCGGGCACGACCGGCATGTTGAATGTGCATGAGGAAGGAGCCCCGGTGGTGCACGAGGCAGGCAGAGTGAAGCCAGAGACTCCTGAGGCAGTCCAGCCCGTGAACGTGTTCGTGGTCCCCGTCGTGGGCGGCGTCGGCACCTCCGTCAGGGTGACCGACCAGTTGTACTGCTCGACTAGCCCGCAGGCACCAGGCGGCACCGGCTGATTGTTCGGTCCGCAATCAATCGTCCCCTTCAGGTTATTCGGATTGCTGGTCACCGTGCCCGTGCCGTTCCCTCCCTCGGTCGAGACGTTTAGCAAGTACGTATTGATGGTGAACGAAGCGTTCGCCGATACCGCGCCGGTCGGATTCGTACTCTCGGACAGACTCAGCGTGCAAGTGCTGGTGTTACCGCCCCCGCTAGAGCAGGCATTGGTCCATGCGGGCGAGCTCAGCGAGTAGCCGGTTCCCGGGGTCGCCGTGAGGATCACTGTGCTTGGGGAGTTATATGTCGCGCTGCAAATGTTGCCCGTCGCAAGCGGCGGATTCGCGCAGTTGATCCCTCCAATGTTGCTCGTGATGCTGCCATTGCCTGTGACACTGACGGTCAGCGTGATGGTAAAGATGCTGAAGACCGGTGTGACGGTTTCATTCTGACCCATCGTCACGAAGCAATCATTGCTCCCCGCAGGCTGATACGGGCACGTCCCAGCCCAGCCGCCGAAGGTGGAATTGACATTCGGGGTCGCAGTCAGCCCAATAATTTCGCCGCTCGGCTCCGTCGAAACCGAGCAAGTCCCTGTCGGAGTGGACGTCCCGTTAAAGGTGCAATTGATCCCGCCGCCGGTGTTGGTAACCCCAATAGTGCCGCCGCCGGTGGACGCAGAAGTGTTTGCGGGCAGCGCGGTGGTCAGCGTGAAACTACCGCTCCCATTGCCGTACTGCGCGGAAACCGCTCCCAGCGGGCCTGACGGGATGGTGACCGTGCAATTCGGCGAGGTGCCGCCTGTGCCGGTGTTGCAGGGCCCGCTCCAACCAAGGAAGTTCACCCCGGGGTTTGGCGTCTCGGTGAGGTTTACCACAGTTCCGGGCGCATACATCTCGGAACACGCCCCGGTCTGCTGGCCTTGCCCGTTCGTGAAGCAGTTAATGGCGGGCGTGACGCCACTGCTGACGACAGTCCCGCCCCCCGTGCCGCCGTTCGAAATATCAATGCCCAGGGTTGTTGGCGTCGTGACCGTCAGCGTCACCGCCGGTGAAGTGATCCCACTCAGGGCGGCGGTGATTTGCGTTGTTCCCGTGTTGGTAGTGCTCGCAGTGGCCAGCCCCTGGCTCCCCGACGCGTTGCTGATCGTCGCGATATTTGTCGCGGTGGACCCCCAGGTCACGCTCGTGGTGATATTTTGCGCCGTGCCGTCGTTGTAGTATCCCGTCGCCGCAAATTGCTGCGTGGCCCCCTCAACGATGCTGGGGCTGGTCGGCGACACGGCAATCGAGGTGAGCGTAGCCCCCGATCCCGTGCCGATGCTGAACACAACCAAGTCATCCAATGCAGGGGTGAGGTCGCAGCTCGTGCAAGTTGTCTGGAAGCCATTTGGTGTGGGGAGGTTGGTGTTGGCGAAAAAACTCGATGAAAGCGCAGTGCCCACTGCATAGATGGTGTGATTGGAATCCACGGCGAGGCCCTCAATGCGCTCGTTGTCAACTCTTTGCCCTCCCGCCGTCGTTACTGCGCCGTCGCCTATAAAGGTGGAAAAATAGAGACTGGCGTTAAAGGGGGTCTGGCCCGGCTGCGGCACTTTCAGAACGGAAACAAACCCGTCCGCAGTGCCTTCGAACGGTTGGAGCTCATTCAGGGTTGGAAAATCCGTGGAAAACGTCTCTCCCCCAAGGAGGATACGGAACGAGGTGGGATCCGCGGCGTCATAGCTGACCCCGTGAACAGTATCGTTCCCACTGCTCCCGCCGAAGTAGGTGGAGCAGAGCAAGCTGCTCTGCCCCGTGTTCTCAGTATCGATTACAAAAAGATAGCCGGTTTGGCCGTTGGCGCTGCCTGCGGCCAAGTTCGAGGACTGATACGCGTTCATAAGCGGAATGCCCGTGGGATTACTTGAAGTGCCCGAAGTCGTGTCGCCAACGATAGCCACAACTCCATTGCCAAGATCAAAGGAACCGTTGCCGGCCTTCGTTGTACCGTCTCCTCCGTAATAGGTCGCATATAACAATTGGCTGGTGCCGCCCAGGTTGGGGTTCAGCTCCATTGCGAATGTATCTTCTGTCCCCTGAAAGGTCGTCTGGAAGCCATTCGCCAGGCTCGCCCCGCCTGCTCCCAGATTGAAAGCCGTGGTGGAATACGTGTTTCCGCCGGCCAGGATATTTCCGGAAGCCTCTTCGAAGGCCCCGCAACCCGCACCACCATTTGAAGTCGTGCTGCCGGCCCCAACGTTCAAATAGGTCAAATAATTGATGCTCAAGTCCGAGCGATTGAGCCTGCTCACAAAGCAATCGTCGTACGGTTCCGGTGTCAGGCCGTTGTTGAAAGTGCTGACATAAGCATTCATCGGCGGCAAATTATCTGCCAATGTATCTCCGGAAAGTATGACATTCCCTCTGCTGTCAACCGCAATGAACCCTCCTTCCACATCATTATCGCCGCCGAGCAAAACGGATTGATCCACGGCGCTGCCGTCCACCGTTAGCCGCGTGGCCACCGCGCTATCGCCGTTGCCGGTCGTGGCGGTGACAGGATTGAGCACCTTCGTATGAGGGAAGTCGCTACAAGTGGTTTGGCCGCCCAAAACGGGCTGCACGGCGGAGGCACCTTGAGATTCGTCCAGTGCTAGCCAAATAAAACCGCTGAAGCAACTGGCCTTCGTACTAATCGCGGGTGTTTTGCCGCCAACGAAGGTCAGATAGATCAGAGACGCGGATCCCGTTGTCGTGGGATCGATCTTGGCGACAAATCCATCCAAGGTCACGACGGGAGTGGTGGTTGAAGTAGGCGAGCCTATTGTAGTTACCACTGAGGGTACAAAGCTCGACTCGGGAAAGGTTGTGGAATCGGAGGTGTATCCACCGACGTACAATTTGGGACTGGTCGGAGTGGTATCGTCCACGGCAATCCCGAAAGCCTCCTCTATTCCGTTCCCTCCGAGGAATGTGGCATAGACGATCGAGGGATCAATCACGAGAGACTGGCTGTGGTCGTAGGGGCCGATTTGAAATGCCACTTCGTGTTTGCCCTTTTTCACGAAGCTGCCTTCAATGGGCCGCCGCTCGGAGGCGATGGTCTGGTAAACCAATGGCTTGTGCATGCGGAAGTCGGAGTCGGGCGTGTGCAGGACCAAATCTCCGCGCGAATCAATTTCCATGTGCGCGGCGCCGCGAATCCGGAATTTGATTTTCGATGGGTCGGCGCCGGGAGCCACNAAATCGTACTCAAGCTGATTCTGATCGCCGTGAAAAAGCAGATCCACGCCCGGATAAACTTGCTCGGTGCGCACCTTGGAAAAGAGCGGGACTCCCGTGTGCCATTGCGAGGAGTCGTTGCCGATCAGGTAATTTACTTTGCCGGGAAGCTCTTCCAGGCCGGTCATGGCAGGTTCGGAATTCGCACCCAGCAACTGCATTCTGACGGTTGCGCCGGGTGTCTGGTGAACAGCGAGGTGGGGATTGAGTTTGTCCTGAGCCGGGTCGAGTTGTGCTTTTGGCTCGGAGAGGACGGTCTCTGTGGGCGTAAGGAAAAGCGTGTAGCCGTTCCCGCGAGTGAGGAACCGCACGCGCGGGTCGCTCTGACCTTCATTGGCCTCGAAGAAGAGCGGCAGCCTTATCGCGCTCGACGCGGCTGCCGGCTTGGCGGCAGTTGGCGCAGCAGGGGGCGTGGCCTGTGGCGAAGGAGGCGCGGATTGCGCAAATGCCGGATTGGAGGGCGAAAGAAAAGCGGCAGCGGCTGCGAGGGTAAACAACGAGAGGAAACGGCCCGTGGAGTTCATAGTGCCTCCTGCGAGAACAATGGCTGACTGAAGTGAAAAACTTTGCTCTTTACTACCGTCCCGGGCGATTTCGCGCGGCGCCCAGCAAACCCTGCCACGCGACCCATCATCATGACTGAATGAGACTTAGGGCCAGAATGTAGGCCTACGGCAACGAGAAAACACACAACCTTATTGAGTGAGTCTTGCAAATCTGAAACCAAAGAGTGCCCATCGAGCACGCACCAGAGCCACTTGGCTGCCCGGAAAAACCTGCCGGCGCGTCATGCCTCAGCAAGCGAATCATGAGGAGACAACCCACTTGAGACACTCCATAGCCAGGATATTTATGCCATGCGGGGAAACGAGCCGGGATTTTCTAACCGGGATCACCGCGCCGTCAAGCGAAAATTTTCTTTGGCATTGAAAACGCGGAAGCGGTCCCATATCATGCCCGCCTTTGTAAATTGGCTCGATGCCAACCCCTTCCGCAGACGATCGAGCGCCGCAATCAAAAGAGGCTCTCCTTCGCCAGATCGGCTTTTTCCCTCTCCTTGCACTTTTCTACGGCTACACCGCGGGCGGGCCATTCGGCTACGAGGAAATTTTTCACAGCTCAGGACCGGGGATGGCACTCGTTTTCTTGGCGTTCGTTCCGCTGTTTTGGAGCATTCCGATTTCGTTCGCCTCGGCGGAATTGAACAGCATCCTCCCGGTGCAGGGCGGCTTTTATCGCTGGAGCCGCGCGGCCTTTGGCGATTTTTGGGGATTTCAATGCGGCTGGTGGAATTGGACGGGAACTTTTTTGCTGAACAGCTTGTATGGCGTACTGCTTATGGACTACTTGAGTGACTATTTCCCTTGGATTACTGGAAATGTGAAATGGGCCGGGGCATGCCTGGCACTCTGTTTGCTCGCTTATCTGAATGCGCGCGGTATTCAAGTGGCGGGTTGGCTCTCGATCGCGCTTCTCATCGCTGTGCTTATACCGGTGACTTGGCTCTGCCTGGCCTCGCTATTCCATTGGCACCACAACCCGGTCCTCCCGTTCGTGCCACCGGGCAAACCGTTTGGCGATGTGTTCGGAAAGGGGCTGGCGCTGGCGATGTGGAATTACGCCGGCTACGAGCAGCTCTCCAGCATGACCGGAGAAATGAAAAACGCGCAGAAGACATTCGTGCGGCTGCTCGCCTGGAATACGCCCATGAACGTGCTGACCTACATTCTGCCCACAACGCTGGCGCTGGCGGCGTTGGGGAATTGGCAGGAGTGGAAGACAGACTACATCGTCACGGCTGCTCGGCTCATCGGCGGCGAATGGCTCGGCGCGGCGATGTTAATTGCCGCGATGATTGGGACACTTTCGTTATCGAATAGCACGATTCTCTACACCACGCGTATTCCTGCGACGATGGCGGAAGACGGCTATTTCCCCAAATGGCTGGGGAAAATTCATCCACGGTTCCGGACGCCCGCGCGGGCCATTGCGCTCTCGACGGTGATTTATTGCGTGCTGGCGAAGTATCCGGTGGAAGATCTCGTCAACATTTACATTTGGACGCGGATTGCCACGACGCTGCTGACGCTTTTCGCGGCGTGGCGGATGCGAATGAAGCTTCCGCATGCGCCGCGAAGCTTCCGCATTCCCGGCGGCGCGCTCGGCATCGCTTACATTTTGATTTTCCCGGTGATTTTNATGCGCGGTGAAAATTGCGCAGAGCGAGGATTATGTTTGGAGATATGCGCCGTGGTTGCTGGCAACCGGCCCTGTGGCTTATGCAATTATGCGTTGGGGGTTGGGAATGGAGCCAAAGGCGCTGGCCATGACGAATAACTCTGCGCGATAACTCTTGCTCCTTGCTCTGGGCCGCGAAAGACGGCAAGCGGCGGGGCTCACATGCTTTTTGTGATTAATCAGAGCGAATCCGCAGACCGAGGGGGAAATTAGGCTACAGTCACCATCTGCCAGAAGTTCCTGCTCACCAATGAGTTAGCACTTCAAGGGCATACCTCCCGAGAAAAGCCAAACGATTTTAGTTCCACTGATGTCGGGGATATTGTATACAGTATATGCCAAGGACGCTCTTCAGGCTGGCTCGCGTATGCGTCATTGCCGAAGTGGCCTAGGAACAGCAGAGACTTCCGTGGCCCTGCGGACTGAACTTGGGTTTGTCTGCCAACAACTAAACGGAGGTTGGTGACACATCACCGAACCATTTATGCCCTGGGCGTTCCTGGGATGGTCACCGCAAGAGGCGGCGGCGGGAACCCGCCGCCGCCGACTTTCATTTCATTCGCTTTCAACGATCGATCTTGCTGCTCTCCACCGCAAGGCGCGGCAGTATTGGCGCGTGATCAGTTCTTCCTCAATTACCCACCAGCTTATTTTGTGGCGCCGATTTTTTCGGAGATGGTCTTGGCTTGCATGAACAGCAATAGGTAATCCTGGCCTCCGGATTTGGAATCGGTGCCGGACATATTGAAACCACCGAAGGGGTGGGCGCCGACCATCGCGCCTGTGCATTTCCGGTTCATGTAGAGATTGCCGACGTGAAATTCCTCCGCGGCTCGCTCGATTTTACTCTGGTTCTGCGTATAAAGGGCGCCGGTAAGGCCGAACTCCGTGTCGTTAGCCATGTGCAAGGCTTCGTCAAAATCTTTCGCTTTCGTAACAGCGAGCACGGGGCCGAAAATTTCCTCCTGGAAAATGCGCGCCCGGGGGCTGACGTCCGCGATAACGGTGGGCTCGATGAAATATCCGTCGCTGGAAACAGCTTTTCCGCCAGTCAGCAGCCGTCCTTCCTTCTTGCCGATCTCAATGTAATCGAGGATTGAATCCATGGCCGATTTGTTGATCACCGGGCCCATGAAGTTTGCAGGGTCTTCAACCGGGCCGACTTTCATTTTCTTGACGCGCTCGACAAGCTTATCGAGGAATTTGTCGTAGATCTTTTCGGAAACGATGGCGCGCGAGCAGGCCGAGCATTTCTGGCCTTGGTATCCGAAGGCGGAGATCGCGACACCCTCGACGGCGGCATCGAGGTCCGCCTCTTCATCTACCACGATGGCATCCTTGCCGCCCATTTCGAGCACGGTACGCTTGATCCAGAGTTGGCCGGGCTGTTTCTTGGACGCTTGCTCACTGATCCGCAAGCCGGCTTCCTTCGAGCNNCGAGCCGGTGAAAGCGATGAAACGCGTCTTCGGGTGGGTGACAAGGGCTTCGCCCGCTGTGCCGCCGGGACCCGTGAAGAAGCTGACGACGTCGCGCGGTACGCCCGCTTCAAACAGTATCTCCATGAAGAGCGCGCAAAAGGTGGGAGAATCGCTCGAGGGTTTTACGATCGCCGTGTTGCCGGTCACGATGGCGGCGAGCGTCATGCCACCCATAATGGCAGCGGCAAAATTCCACGGTGGGATAATGACTCCCGCGCCCAGGGGAATATATTTCAGATAATTTTTCTCGCCGCGCATCGGAGTCAATTTCTGCGGGCCCGCGAGGCGGAGCATTTCGCGGCCGTAGTACTCGCAGAAATCCGTGAGCTCGGCGGCGTCCGCGTCGGCTTCAGGCCATGTTTTGCCCGTTTCGTAGCAGAGCCAGGCGTTGAGTTCGAAGCGGCGCTTCCGCAGGATGTCCGAGGTGCGAAAGAGGCATTCGACGCGCTCTTCGGCGGGGACATGTTTCCACCTCTCGAAAGCAGTGGCGGCGGCTTCGACGGCCTGATTGGCCATCTCAACGGTGGCTTTCTGGAAAATGCCGACGACCTCTTCCGGACGCGACGGATTGTACGACTTGATCTTCTCCCTCGCGGTAACTTCTTGGCCTCCAATGATGAGCGGATACTCGCGA